>Ga0181523_10005757_pt1 | contig 10090 bp, 4 predicted proteins | sample PEATcosm2014_Bin_43_FD_119752 | JGI IMG/M metagenome (GOLD analysis project Ga0181523, IMG submission 119752) | Peatland microbial communities from MTU Mesocosm Facility, Houghton, MI, USA - PEATcosm2014_Bin05_30_metaG | ecosystem: Environmental > Terrestrial > Soil > Wetlands > Peat | place...
CGCCGCCTACAACCAAACTCTGCAGGCCACGGGCGGAATCACGCCCTACACCTGGTCAGTCACGGTCGGCACGCTGCCCACGGGTCTGACGTTGAATGCTGCCACGGGAGTAATTTCCGGGACCATTGGCGGAACATTTGTAGGCACCGACACTTTCACCGTGACCGTCAGCGACGCGGAGACACCCACGCCGCAGACGGCGAACGCAAGCCTCAGTATCACGATCACCGTGGCTCCGCTGAGCGTCACAACTTCTGGATCTTTGCCAACAGGCGTCGTCAATTCCGTCTATCCGGGAGCGACCTTGCAGGCCACCGGCGGCATCACGCCTTACACGTGGGCGGTGACTGGCGGCACCAGCCTGCCTGCGGGCCTGACTCTCAACGCTTCCACGGGAGTGATTTCGGGCACGCCAACCGCGTCCGGTACCACGAACTTCACGGTCACTGTAACCGACTCCGAAACGCCGACTCCTAAGACTGCATCTGCCAACCTGAGCATCACGGTGAATCCGCAACTAACCGTGACGACCACCTCGCTGGCTGCGGGCGTCATCGGCACGAGCTACAGCCAGACATTAGCGGCGGCGGGCGGTATCACACCGTACACTTGGGCGATTACGACTGGGACTCTACCGGCTGGATTAAGTCTGAATTCCAGCACCGGCGTGATCTCCGGCACTCCGAGTGGAAACTTCACGGGCACTACCAGCTTTACCGTAACCGTAACCGACAGCGAATCGCCCACCAAGAAAACAGCGTCGGCGAATTTGAGCATCACCATCAGTGCGCCAACTCTAAAGATCACCACGACCGGCCTGCCCACGGGTGTGGTCAACAATTCCTACAGCGCAACGGTCAGCGCCACCGGCGGAGTCACGCCCTACACCTGGAGCCTCAGCGGCAATCCGGCCTGGCTCTCCATTAACCCCAGCACCGGGGTTCTCTCCGGCACACCGACCGCAACGGGAACGTTTGGCTTCACGGTGAAAGTGACGGACTCGGAGACGCCGACTGCGCAAACCGCGTCCGCGAATCTCAGCATCACCGTCAACAACAGCGCACCGCTCACGATCACTACGACGGGACTGCCGCAGGGCGTTATCAATACGCCTTACCAGAACGCGGTGCTGACAGCCACGGGCGGGGTGCAGCCCTACACGTGGAGCATCAGCAGCGGGAGCCTGCCCGCGTGGGCGACGCTGAACGCCGCGACAGGTGCCATCACTGGCACTCCTACGGCGACGGGAACCACCAACTTCACGGTCAAGGTCACCGATTCCAGCAGCCCTGCAAATACGGCGACGGCCCCGCTCAGCATTACCATCAATGCGGCGCTCGTGGTGACCACTACGTCAATACCAAACGGCAGCGTGGGTACGCAATACAACGCCACAGTGAACGCCAGCGGCGGGTTACAGCCCTACTCCTGGAACATCCTCAGCGGCAGTCTGCCTCCGGGGCTCTCCCCGAATAACAATAACAACAGCCTGAACATCTCGGGGACGCCGACCACGGCGGGAAGCTATCCCTTTACGGTTCAGGTCACCGACAATCAAGGGGACACTGCCAGCCAACAGTTCACCGTCGTCATCGGCACCCAGCCACAGGGCTACACCGTCTCCGGCAACGTGAGTTACGGCGGATCGAAGACGGGGTTCGTCTATCTGCAGCTGAATAGCAATAACTGCGGCGGCTGCAACAACAATTTGGGCACCAGCATCTCCGAAGCCACGCTCACCCAGGGAGGTGCCTTCACTATCCACGGCGTGCAGCCCGGCACCTACACCTTGCAGGCCTTTATGGACAACCTGGGCCACGGCGCCGAGAACGCCTCCAACCCCACGGGCAGCGTCTCCAACATCAACGTTGTTAACGCGAACGTAAGCGGCGTTGCCATCCCGCTGACCGATCCGGGAACGGTGACGCTCAGTTCAGGTCCCGCTTGGCAGAGTAGCAGCGCATTCAGCGGAGGCGCCTTCGTTACCTTCAACACCATCACGAACAACAACGGCATCGAGATGCCTGCCTCTTATACCCTCGAATGGAGCACCAGTTCGTCGTTCAGCGGCACCCCCGGGAGCGCGAGCTTCCCGGCGGTGGGTAACAACAACCCGTGGATCGTGAACGGGCTCACGAATGGCACTGCCTACTACTTCCGCGCCCAAGGCGTGGCGGGCAGCTCGACCAGCAGCTGGGTAGAGTCGCCCAGTGCCATCACCATCGGCGCGCCGACCGGCGGCAATAGCGTCTCAGGCACGGTCACGTTTAGCCAGACGGCCACCGGGCCTTTGTATGTGGGCTTCTACAACCAAAACACGAACAACATCTATGCCGAGCAGGTGGGAAGCAAGTCGAACCCGCCGAAGAGCCCGGCATCGTACTCGGTCAGCGTTCCCACCGGCTCCAATTATTACTTCTTCGGGGTCCTCGACCAGAACAACACCGGCCTCGTCGGTGGTCCGGGAGAAGTCTCCAATGTTAATAACAACAACAACGCCTCGGTAGTCATCAACGGCCCCCTGACCAACGAGGACCTGACCTTGCCCAGCTCCAACAGTATTGCTTCCATCAGGACGCAGGCACAGGAACAGATCAACGGCGGCACCACCATCAATTACAGTATCGGCTTCGAGGTCGACGGTCAGTTCAAACTGCCGGTGGCCGTCGAAATTACAACGGAATCCAATCCGGGAGTGGTCATTCCGGCGGATATTGCCAATAACGCTTTTGGCAACAGCCAAGCCGACCGGTTCAGCTTCTGGACCAGCACCAACGGCTTCACACCGCAGGTCGGCGATACCTATACCCTGAACGTCACCTACAGCGATGGCACATCGGAAAACCTGACCCCCTCGGTCACCGCCGTGCTGAACGACGCTTTTGTCACCAACCTTGTACCTCAAGGGACCGGCGTCAGTGTGACGCCCAACTTCAGCTGGACCGATCCCACGGGCGCCAGCAACTACACCTATCAGTTCTGGTTGTGCTGCAATCAGAACGGGACGATCTGGCAGATCCCCAGCAACAATTCCAACTCGAACGGCTTCCCCTATACCATCACGTCCATAACGTGGGACGTCGATCCGACGGGCTCGGGCGACCTGCCCAACGTATCCAGCCTGAACGGCCTCACGAATTACTCCTGGCAGATCCAGGCCACGGACGTCAACGGCAACTCCGCGCAGGTGCAGGTGAACTTCGAAACGGCATCAACGCCCCTGACGTTGCCTCCTGCCGGCTCCGTGGGGAGCGTAGTGGTCGGCCAAAACTTCAACGGGGCGATCAATGCGTCCGGCGGCGTGGGACCCTACACCTTCACGGTAAATGGCTCCCAGGTTCCCACCGACGGGACCCAGGTCAGTCTGGGAGACAACCTGTTTGCCTCGAACACCGGCGGCAACACGTTGTCGCTTAGCGGAACGCCGACCTCGATCCAAACGGTCTCGTTCACTGTCTCGGTGACGGACAGCGAGCCCATCACCGTCGGCCCGTACACGTACACCATCACCGTCACTCCAGCAGCGGCGCTCTCGATGGAAACGACGGCGCTGCCCGGCGGTAACAACGGCTGGGCCTACAACACGTCGGTCAAAGCCACAGGCGGTGTGCAACCCTACACTTGGAGCATCATCAGCGGCGGTCTGCCGGCTGGGCTCTCCCCGAGTTCCAACGGTGGCAGCAACTATTACATCTCCGGAACGCCCAGTGGGACGGGCACCGCGAGCTTTACAGTTCAGGTCGAGGACAGTGAAAGTCCGCCAGTCGCCGTCACGGCGAACCTCAGCATCACGATTACGAGCTGTACTTACGCTGCGCTCAACGGGAACTACGCCTTCGTGAGCAACGGCTGGGACAGCAGTGGGTCGACGCTCGCCGCAAGTGCCATTGGCAGTTTCGTGGCCAACGGATCGGGGACCATTTCCAGCGGACTCATTGACGTGAGCGATCAGGCGAATCCATCAGGGCCCCAGAGCGGCACGTTCACCGGTACGTACTGTGTGGGCGCGAATAATATAGCCCTCATCAGCCTGGCCTACGCCGGCGGCCTGAGCGGCAGCGACACATTTGCCGCGGCGCTCGACGCTAGCGATGGCAATGGCCACCTCATCTCCTACGACAACGGCAACCTGCAGGTGTCCGGGCTGCTGCAGAAGCAGAACACCTCTAAAGCTTTCAAGACCAGCCTGATCGACGGCAACTACGCCTTCGGGATCATCGGAGCCAGCCAGCAGGGTAGCAATCGTCTCGGCCTGGCCGGCGAATTCAACTCCAACGGCAGCGGCAACCTTTCGGGCGAAGCGGATTACGACAACGGCTGTCAGGGCGGGTGCGGCTCTGGAAACTTCGGCACCACAAATCTAACCGCAAGCAATTTCACGGTAGCATCCAGCGGCCGTGGCACGGCCGGCATATACCTCTCGGCACCGAATGTTACTGTGAATTTTGTCTTCTACGTGGTCAGCTCCTCCGAGATGCTGATGATGGCAATCGACAACTCGGAGACTCCGCCGGTCATACTAGCCGGCCAGGTGCTGCAGCAAAGCGGCACGCTTAACGAGGCGTCGCTCAACGGCAACAGCATCATCGAACTCGTCGGTTTAGATAATTCAGGCGGTTCTCCCGTGCCTGACGTGCAGGTTGGGCTTATCAACGCCAACGGCTCCGGGAAGTTCTCTGTAAGCATCGACGAGAATGATGGCGGCACGTTCGACGGCGGAACGGGAAGCCCGCAGACCATATCGGGCGACTACAGCGTCGACCCGAGCGGCAATGGGCGGGTGACACTCAGCAACCTCACGGGATGTCCAGGGGGGTGCGGCAGTCACAACCCAATCTTCTACCTGGTCAGTACGAACCAGGCTTTTGTGATTGATACCGGCGGCGAGGTGAGCTTTGGTACGATCACTCCGCAATCGGGAAGCAACTTCAACAACGCCTCGTTGAACGGCAATTATGCAAATGGAAGTGAACCGCCGGTCATACTGGGCAATGGCGAAGAAGTCGATTCCCTGAACTTCAATGGAAGCGGCACTATAAACGTGATCACCGACAAAAACGGCGGCTGTCAGGGTTGTGGCAGCCCGCAGCTGGGCAGTCAGTCGATGCCGGGCCTGGAATACTCGGTTTCGTCCAACGGACGTGTGGTCGTGAGCTGCGGGCCGGACTCCGGCGGCAACTGCGGCCCGAGCGGCACCCAGGTGGCGATCATCTATCTGATGTCCGACTCGCAGGGCGTCTTAATGGTGGAACAAGACAGCAACCCGAGGCTGAACGACTTCCATCAGTGACAGTAGCGTCACTGCAAATTGCGGATCGGTGGCTTCATGCTGCCGGTCCGCTTCTTCCTTTCTGGCGAACTGATAAAATCGAGTTTCGCCATGTCTGCCTCTTCCCAGCTCATACAGATTGATCTTGGCCCCAGGGTGCGCAGTCCGAAGCCCTCGTGGCTCAAGGCGCGGGCTCCGGTGGGCGACAATTTTCACAATTTGAAGAAGCTGGCGCGCGGGTTGGGGCTGCATACGGTGTGCGAGTCGGCGCAGTGTCCGAATATTGGAGAATGCTGGGACCATCACACTGCGACCTTCATGCTGCTGGGCGATATCTGCACCCGGCGCTGCGGATTTTGCGCGGTGCCTAAGGGACGTCCGGAGGCGATTGACTGGGACGAGCCGCGGCGCGTGGCTGAAGCGGTCGCTACACTTGGCCTGCGTCACGCCGTTGTGACCAGCGTGAATCGCGACGACGATAACGTTGGCGGCGCGAGGATTTTTGCCGAAACGATCCGGCAGATTCGTGAACTGGTGCCGGAGTGCCGGGTCGAGGTGCTGATTCCCGACTTTCAGGGGCTGGAAGAACCGCTGCGCATTGTGCTCGAGGCGAAGCCCAACGTGCTCAATCACAATACTGAGACCGTCCCGCGGCTGTATCGCGCGGTGCGTTCTGGCGCTCGCTACCAGCGGACGCTTGACTTGTTGGCGAACGCCAAACACTGGGACCCGGCGATGGTCACCAAGAGCGGCGTGATGGTGGGAATCGGCGAAGAGACTGGTGAGCTGATCGAGGTCTTCCGCGACCTGGGCGAGAGCGGCGTAGATATTCTGACGATTGGACAGTATCTGCGGCCGTCGAAAGATCACCTGCCGATGACGCGCTACTACACGCCCGCTGAGTTTGTCTCACTGAAAGAAGAAGCGCTGAAGTTTGGATTCAAGCATGTTGAATCGGGGCCGCTGGTGCGGTCGAGTTATCACGCGCATGAGCAGGCGGAAGTGGCGGCGGGGTAGACAGTCGCCTTCAGTCGCCTTGAGCCCTTCGGCGACATCTTCCAGACAGTCCTTAGCGGGATGATTCCGTGGAATCCCACCCTTGCGCACAAAACGCGCAAAGGATGGGGCACCCTCGCTTTTCTTGATGCTCACCATACCCTGCAGGCATTCTGATTCACCATTGGCGCCGTCGGTGTGCAGTGGTACGCTTCGCGGAATTCAGGCATGTTGGAAATGGTTCCGTTCACGCGGTACTTTGACGGGGAGTGCGGATCGATGGTGACCAGCATGCGCGATACGGCATCGGTCCGGTTCTGACACCATGCGTTGGCCCATCCCAGAAAAAAGCGCTGTTCGGCGGAGAAGCCGTCGATCGGGGCCGGTTCCTTGCCGGCAAAGGTCGCCAGCAGAGCCATGTAGGCGATGCGCAGACCGCCATTGTCCGCCGTGTTCTCGCCCAGGGTGAGCTTGCCGTTCAGCTTCAGGTCATCGACTGCGACGAAGTTCGCATATTGGTCCTTGATGCAGCTGGTGCGTTCTTGAAATTGCTTTTTGTCGCTCGCGGTCCACCAGTCGCGGAGATTGCCGTCGGCGTCGAACTGGCTGCCCTGATCATCGAAGCCGTGCGTGAGTTCGTGACCGATCACTGCTCCGATCCCGCCAAAGTTCAGAGCGTCGTCGGCTTGGTTGTCATAGAACGGGGGCTGCAGAATTCCGGCGGGAAACGTGATGTTGTTCTCGAGGGGGTTGTAGGTCGCGTTCACCGTCATCGGCGGATAGGGCCAATCCCGCTTGTCGAGCGGCGTCCCAATCTTGTTCAACCGGCGCTGCAGATCGTTTTGATTGGCGCGTTGCGAGTTGCCCAGAGCATCGCCGCGCAGAATCTGAAGCGCGGAGTAGTCGCGCCACTTATCGGTGTAGCCGATACGGTTGGTGATGGCCTGCAACTTCACCAGCGCCTGCGCCTTTGTGTCGGGGCCCATCCACGGCACGCTGCGGATGTCATTGCCCAGCGCTTTTTCGAGTGCCCCGACCATCGCCAGCGTGCGCTCCTTGCCTTCCGCGCCGAAGGTCTGCTGGACGTAGATCTGGCCCACGGCGTCTCCAAGATCACCGTTGGCGTACCCCACGCAGCGTTTCCACCGCGGACGCAACTCTTTGGCGCCCGTCAGCGTCTTGCCGAAAAACTCGAAGTTTTCGTCGACGAAGGCCGCTGGCAACAATTGTGCATTGGCATGCACTACGTGCCAGCGCAAATACATCTTCCAATCGTCGAGCGAGTACGCGCCGATTACTTCCTGCATCGACTTGATGAATTCTGGCTCGATTACGTTGAGCGACTCGAAGCGGGGCGCGCCCACGCCTTGGAAATACGTGCTCCAGTTGAACGCTGGACTCAAAGCAGCCAGTTCCTGATTCTTCAGCTTGTGATAAATCTTCTGCGGATCGCGGCGGCTGGTCTGGTCGAGCGCACCCTTGGCTAGCGCGGTTTCGATCTCCATGACGACTTTCGCTTCCGCCTCAGCTTTGGCTTGATCGTCGCCTAATAGCACAAACATCTTGGTAACGTGCTCGACGTATTTCCTGCGCAGTTCGACGGACTTCGGATCGTCCGTGAAATAGTAGTCACGATCGGGCAAGCCCAGTCCTCCCTGGTCGACCTGGGCAATGATCTGGCTGGCGTTCCTGAAGTCCGATCCGGAATCGAAGCCGAACAACACATCGGCACCCTCGCGGTGCAGGCGCACGATCTCTTGTGGAAGGTCCTGTTTCGACTGGATCGCGTTAATGCTACGGAAGTCCGGCTCGAGCGCCTTGGTACCCGCTTTTTCGATGGCGCCTTCGTCCATGCAACTGGCATAGTAATCGCCGATCTTCTGCTCGTTGGCGCTGCGACCGGGCCGGTCGACGGAGGCCTTTTCCAGAATGTCGCGCACAATGGATTCGCCGCGCTGCTGCAATTCGTTAAAGCGTCCCCAGGATGAACGGTCGGCGGGAATCGGATTCTGCCCCAGCCATTTGCCGCAGGCGTAGGCATAAAAATCATTGCAGGGATCAATGCTCTTGTCGAGCAGGGCGACGGAGAACCGCACATCGGCGGGCGGCTTCGCGGCATCGGACGTGTTCTGGGCCGGCTTGTCCTCTGCAAGCAGGGCAGGCACAAGCATCATGAAGATGATCAAGGCTTTCAATAAATTGCGCATTAGATCCTCAAATCGAGATTTAGAGCTGGCCGTGGTTCGGCGCGGAACACACCAAACCATCATATTGGACGAACGAGAACGGCAGTCGTTAGTCGATGGTCGTTGGTCAATGGTCGTTGGGAAATGCGGGCTTCCTCGCTCGGCCAGGCATGACAACCAGAAATTTGGTTGCTATCGACTAGCGGCCATCGACTAACGACTTTTGCACTCAGAAGACTTTCACGTGGAACGTCAGATATTTCTTGGGGTTTTCCCGGATCGACTTCACCAGTTCGCGCGTCTCCACCAGCATCTGGTTGCTGTTGTTGTAGAGCGCGGGATCCTTGAACAGCATCCCCGTCGTGCCCTCGCCCTTTTCCAGGTGTTCGGAAAGTTCCGACAGGTTGCTCATCAGCGTCTTCAGCCGGGCGGCGAATTCCTGATCGTGGGACATCGTACCCAGGGCGCCCTTACCCGCATTGATGTCATCGGTCAACTGGCGGACGTTCGCGATCGTCTTGTTCGCATTGTCGAACAGTTCGGGATCTTTGAGCAATTTGCCCGCCGTGCCTTTGCCCGCCTGCAAATCGTCAATCATCGCGTTTACTTTATCGATGGCTGCCATTGCTTTCTTGTAGGCTTCATCGCTGGTAAACAGCGGGCCCAGCGATCCCTTTCCGCTCTGAATATCGTCGACCAATCCCTTGAATTCAGCCACGGTGGCATTGAGCTGGTTGTACAAGGCCGGATCGTAAATGACTTTGCCGATCGATCCCTGTCCGCTTTCGATGAAGGTCATGATGCGGTCGACCCGCTTCAGCAACGAGTCCATGTTCTGCAGCGTGCCCTGGCTGGCGCGCACCACGTCCTCGATCTGGGGCTGGCCGTGCGCCTCCAGCGTGTCCCCGTTCGTTGCCTCCGGGCCCTTCGCCGTCGAACTGTCGATGTCCACGTAAGTTTCGCCTAAAATGCCGGCCGTGCTCAACACGGTGATGGAGTCTTTGCGCAGATTGAAGGAAAACTTGGTGTTCACCTTCATCGTGACTTCGACTGGGGTCGCGGCCTTCCCGTTTATGATCTGCACGCGGGTGACGTTGCCGATGTCCACGCCCGCTAGGCGCACGGGCGCGCCTTCGCGCAAACCACCGGCATTATCGAAGTACGAACGCAGTGTGATCTTGCGGGTAAACCATCCACCGGTGCCGCTCATCAGGAAAATCAGAACGGCAAGCGTGGCGCTCGCGGCCACGACGGTGAGCCCCACGCGGAGTTGCGACCATTTCAATTGCTTTTGGCTAGGCAAGGTGGTCAGTAAACGACAGAAGCATCATAGCAAACGTTGCGGAATTTCAGGGTTCGGGATTTGGTTCGGAATTTTCGGCGGAATGGGGAGGCCAAAACAGAAGCTCCCACTTCTTCGCATGGAGGCGAAGAGTGGGAGCTTTTCTCGCGGAAAACGCCGCTAAATTGCGGATTTAGATCGCCAGTTTACCGCTGCTCACGGTCATTGCGTTTCTGTTCGGCTTTCGCTTGTTTATCCGCTCGTTTCTGCGCCTGCTTCTCCTGCTTGCTCGGTTTGGCGTGATCGCGGGAAGATTCCCGGTTTCCCGTATCACGATTCGCCGCGTGATCGTTGGAG
>Ga0181523_10005758_pt1 | contig 10090 bp, 10 predicted proteins | sample PEATcosm2014_Bin_43_FD_119752 | JGI IMG/M metagenome (GOLD analysis project Ga0181523, IMG submission 119752) | Peatland microbial communities from MTU Mesocosm Facility, Houghton, MI, USA - PEATcosm2014_Bin05_30_metaG | ecosystem: Environmental > Terrestrial > Soil > Wetlands > Peat | place...
ATTAACGCCATCAAGGATCTTATCTTCCATCTCAAGCATCGAGCCCGTCAGATCGATTTCAACCGCAATCGTGATCCGGTTTCCCTTGCGTTCAGTAATCCGGGCATCCATGGTTGCGTCTTTTGTGCGTTGTTGCGACTCAACTCACAAGAATCCTCAATGGTTAACAGAACATTAACAACTGGCCGCACCCGTTGGGGCCGATTTTGAGAAACCCGTCCTTGAACTGATCGCCCTTGCCGATATCGCAGGGCACGACGGTGTAGGGCAATCCCAGCTCTTCAAGCAGAATTGTGACCTTCTTGCCGTTCGGCGCCGGCCAATCGTGCAGATCAATCATTTGAAGCCCTCTCGAGTCTGGTGAGGGATTTGCCAGCTTGACTGGGTCAGTCTCCGAACCGAATGACGCCAACTTCATCGGCCCCGTCCGGCCGCCATCTGGCAACACTGGCGAATCAAGCTCCTTGGCGAGCGCCACATTATTCGTTAGCCGTTCACCCGTCATCGATCTTCGTGTCCTCGTCACGATCTCTTGGATCCCTTCGCGGCGGGAGCGCGTCGGCGAGCTTGATAGCCAAGGGATCATCGATCAAAGCCAGCGCGTCGTGAGCCATAGCCGTCAATTCCGTCCGGGCTCTGGCGAGTCGGCCCAACAGCACGATCGATTCGCGATCGGCGATCGCCGCGATCGCTTCGATGGCGGCGGGCGTCGGTGCCCGCCGGAGCATCGTCTTGAGGGCGGCTCTTGCTTCCTGCCTTCCGGAACGGCCGAGCGCGCAGGCGGACGCGATTCGCACAGTTGCATCGAGATCGGCCAGCAAGTCGATCAGACTCGCGTTGACGTCTGCTCGAGGGCGAGCGAGAGCGCAGGCGATAGCGCGCACCTCCGGATCGGCGTGCCGCAAGAGCGGCAGGACAGTCGCCGCGGACAATCGGCACCGAAGCGTCGCCGCGACGCGGACCGCAACGTTCAGCGTCGGTCCTTGAACTCTGTGATCATCCAGCAATTCAGAAACGACCAATCGCGCGTCCTGCCCGCCGATCGAAGCGAGCGCGTCGAGCGCAACCGCCTGTTCCGGAACTTCGCGTTCGATGCCAAAGCCGGCGAAGAGCTGGCAGAGCCGGCCAAGAATTGGAACCGCCGCCTGGAGTTTGCGCCGCCCGGCTTCCTGGATCAGCGCTAAAACAAGCGGCATGCCGGCGTCTGGGATGGCCGCCAGAATCGCCGTGTCGCTGAGTGCCGCGGGGTCCACCGCGCTCCGCGGCGGCTCCGGGTTCGGCGATGGCGCCGGCGCTAGTCCCCCGGCGGCGAAAAGATCCCATTGCATGGCGAGCCATTCCCTACGCGCCCGTCGCGCAGCGGCATTGGCGCGCGACGAAGATTTGGCGGGTGGCGATTTTCCTTCGGTCTCACCCTACACGAATTGACCCGATCCAATATACACGGAATGAAACGAAACGTCCGTTTGCCTCGGGGTCGCTGCGCATGCCGATCTGGCGGCGGCGCCGTCATCCGGCCAAGCCGCGGGGGGTGAAAGATCGCATGCAACCCAAATGTGCTCCGCGCAGACCCGGTTGCTGCCGCGAGCGCACTGGCGATGCCATTGGGCCATGTTTTGGGACGCCACCCGTTTGCTCAGCCGATGGTCCAGGCGCGGTAGCGCTGGCGTCCGGTGATCTCGCGGAGGCTTGGCCCCAAGTCGCGGACCAGAATCTGCGCCGCCTGCGGGCTGATCTTGAGGGTTTCGGCGATCATCGGCACGCTGACGAGAGGGGCGTCGAGGAGCAGCGCGGCGAGGCGCGGCTGGGCCGAGGTTTGCCGGCGTCCCCTGACCTTCCGTGCCAAAAGTGCTTTCGCCAGCATCAAGCGGTCGTGCTTCGCGAGACTCTCCCGCGCGGCGGCGTCGACGACCGCCAAATCCCGGCGCAGGGCCTCAGTGAGGCTCGCTCCTTGGTGAGGTTTTGACCGCAGGAGGCGCAGCCCGAGAGTGAAGCTCAAGAGATGCGCTTTGGTGCGGCCGCGCCGGCGCAGATACAGCCCGGCGAGGAGCGGCGCGAGCCACGCCTGGCGTTGCACCGGTTCGGTGAGGCGCCAGCTCCGCGCCAAAAGCAGAGCGCCGAGGAGCGGCGGCAGGGTGTCGGCCTCCGCAAAACGGGCGCGCCAGGCGGCGAGATTTTGCGCCTCATTCAAACTCTCGTCATACAGAAACCCGTCGCGGTGCGGCGGCGCGGCGCCCCTTTGAAGGACCGCGCCGGCGGCGCGGGTTGCCGCGGTGAGGTCCGCCAGGGCCGTGTCCAAAGGATCGGCGTCCAAAGGGTCCGCGCCCGAATTCTCCAGGGAAGTGGCGGCAGCGGCAAGGCCGGCCTCGAAAGGATGCCCGTCCAAAGACTCTTCGGCCTCGCCGGCGCCCTCCCCTGCTTGGCTCTCCGGCGACCAGGGCGGCCGGCCGAGGAGGTGCAGAATTCCCGCGGGGGTGAGCAGAAATTCAGGATCGCCCGTTGCCGCCTGCCGGCGCAAGCGGAGGTATTGCTGCGCCCGGACGAGGGCGTGAGAGGGGGTGCGCACGTCCATGCCGGCGTCGTGCAGGACGAGGTCGTCAAGCGCCACGAGCTCACCCTCGGCCCAGAGGGCGGCGCAGGCTTCCGTGGCATCGGCGCGCGCGGTCACCCCGGCGCGGACGGGCGAGGCGCGCAGCCGCTCGTCGAGGCGGGCCAAACAATCGTCGGCGGCGGAGAGCGGCCCCATCAGTTCCGCGAGCGTTTTGCCGCCAAGCGCGAAGCCGCTGTCAGGGCCGCGGCGGCCGGGGTCCCGCCCGGCGGCCCGGGGGGCGCCTGCCGGCATAGCTGAAAATGAAATAGAATCACTCATAAAAGTACTATAACACAATGGAACCGATGCTTCCATTGTGTCACTCGCTATGCGCAACAAAGGGGGTTCTCACAATCGATAATGAGCGATTATCGATGGGGAGGGCTCTTGCCTCGCATAACGTGATGCGCTACGCTTCAAACAGCTGAATCACCCGCCCGAGCCGGCCAAATTCGCCCCATATTTGAGGACGCCCATGCCCCGCCCCGCCAAGCAAGATGGCCAAGACCGCGCCGGACGCTACCGCGCCAACAAGCGCCGGCAAGGCATGCGGCTCCTGCGGATCTGGGTCCCCGACCCCGGGGCGCCGGGCTTTCGGGACGAGGCAAAGCGGCAAGCCGCCGTGCTGCGCGGCGCGCCCGAGGAGGCGGAGGCACTCGCTTTCATCGAAAGCGCCCTGGCGGCGGACGCGCCCAATTGAGACGCGGCGACCTCGTCATCGTCGCCGCGCCCGGAGATTATGGAAAACCCCGCCCCGCCGTCGTCATCCAGTCCGACGCGCTCGAGGCGACCGGCAGCCTCCTCGTCTGCCTCCTCACCACGACCCGGCGGCCGGCGCCGTTCTACCGGCTGCCGCTCGAGCCGACGCCGGGCAATGGCTTGCGCGAACCCTCGGACGTCATGGTCGACAAAATTTATGCGCTGGCCCGCTCTAAATGCGGGGAGGCAATCGGCCGGCTCACGCACGACGAGATCACGGCGCTCAATCACCGGCTTGCCCTCGTCATCGGCCTCGTCGATACGGCGAGGGCCGATTGATGGCGGCAAGGCGCTCAGCGGGAAGCCCGCGGGGTCGCTCGGATCGAGCACTTATCGCGCGGAACCCCCTGCCCTGCCCTGCCCTTGCCAGCCGGAATAGCTCCCGAGGCGGCCTTTTGTCTCTGGAGAGCCTTTGGAGGGATCGCGGCAAGGTCGTTTGGCGGCGTGCTCAAACGGTCGTTTACTTATAACTTGCGAGTTTGTACAAAATGCCGGGACAGGCCGTTTGATCGCTGATTCGGCCTCGGTTTCACTCGTCACAGGCTCTCAAGCGTCAAAAAATGCGTCGGCCAGCGGCAAGAAAGACATCCCTCGCCCCGCAGAGTCCTATCGGCCGGCTGACGGGCTACGCGCGGGTATCGACCGAGGACCAGACGACGGAGGCACAGACCGACGAACTCACGGCCGCCGGCTGCGACGTGATTTTTCGCGAAACCGGCTCCGGCGCGTCGCGCGCTCGCCCTGAGCTCGCCCGCCTCATGCGGGAAATCGAGCCCGGCGACGTCCTGGTTGTAGTGCGTCTCGATCGCTTGGCCCGATCGGTGAGCCATCTCCTCGATACGATCGAGCGGCTCGAAGACCGCGGCGCGCATTTCCGGTCGCTGCGCGACCCGATCGACACATCGACGCCGCAAGGTATGTTTTCGTTGCAGGTATTGGGCGCCGTGGCGCAGCTTGAGCGAGCCTTGATCTCGGAGCGGACCAAGGCGGGGATCAAGGCGGCGCGGACGCGCGGCAAGCTCCCGGGCAATCCCGGCCTGCGCGAGCGGCGTCCGGAAGCTTTGCAGAAAGTCTCGGCGGCGCGCGACAAGACTTATATCGCCGCCCTGCTCTCATCAATGGACACCTGGCTCCCAACGGTCAGGTGGATGCGGCCAGATCATCCCTGGGAAGATGTCGTGCGGGTGCTCAATACGAAGCGCCCGGCGAGATTGTGGACGGTCGAGCGTCTGCGGCGTGCCGTCCGCCGCCTCGTCAAGGAGCATCTTGTCGAGCCGTATTTGATCGAGCGCGCGCGTCGCAAACCTTCCGAAGACCGCCTGATGACGCTCGTCGTCGGCATTTCCATGGCCAATCCGGAGATGACCTTGCGCGACATCGCCTCCCAGCTTGAAGCGATGCGCGAACACACCTCGCGCGGCGGCCGACACTGGTCTCCCTCCTCGGTCAAGAACCTGCTCGATCGGGGAAAAAGATTGGGATTGGTGAGCCCCGGCGAACCGGCTGGCTTTTTGTAGGATTGTTTTGCTCCCCCGATAAATGGCGAGACCGGCTCGTGCGAGGTCGAGATCGGCGGGGCTAAAGCGATAGGGCTGCCCGGCGGCGCATCTCTGGGTTTGGGTCGATTTTTGACGCATTGCGGATGGGACCTTGTTTCGTCCGCGTTAAGAAAGCGTCAACCCATTTCTCCTTGCTAGTCCTCGCGAATCGGACATACTGGCGCCAAATCAGCCCATAGGGTGCTTCTAGCGCTATTTTCTCGACGGGCCACAGCATGCTATCGCTTCCATCTTTCGAATTCGACGACAAGATCCTTATGCAGGGTGCGGAGATTTCGCGGAAGCTCGACCAGCTTCGGCAAGAGAAGTTTCCTCCGGATGCAAAGAAGACCCTGCGTCGATTCCCCATGGCGGAGGTCGCCCACTATCTCGGAGTGAGCCCGAACAATCTGAAGCGGCTTCATCTTGAAGGAAAGGGGCCGATTCCACTCATCACCATCGGCGGGCGGCGTTTCTACACCGCGGAGCAGATGATAGAACTGAGGCACTTTCTCGACAAAGATCGTCGACCCGACGCGAAGAAATACGTACCCCAGCGAAAAGCCAATGAAAAGCTGCAGGTCATTGCTGTCGTGAACTTCAAAGGGGGCTCTGGTAAAACCACGACAACAGCTCATCTCGGGCAGCACCTTGCCCTGACCGGGCATCGTGTTCTAATCGTCGATTTAGATCCGCAAGCGTCGCTTTCCGCCCTCCATGGGTTTCAACCGGAAATAGATCGGAACCCCTCACTCTACGATGCCCTTCGATACGACGATCAGCGAAAGCCAATTCAGGACGTCATTCTAAAGACGAACTTCCCGCTCCTAGATATCGTCCCAGCGAACCTCGATCTGCAGGAATACGAGTACGATACGCCTCTCGCGATGCAGACTTCGCAGGAAGGCAAGCGGTTCTTCACGCGGCTGGGAAAGGTCCTCGCCGACGTCGACGACCGTTATGACGTCGTCGTCATCGATTGCCCGCCGCAACTTGGCTACCTTACCCTCACCGCACTCACCGCGTCCAACTCGGTGCTAATCACCGTGCATCCACAGATGCTTGACCTGATGTCTATGAGCCAGTTCCTGCTGATGCTCGGGAACATCACGAAGACGATCAAGAAGGTTGGCGCGAACGTCAGAATGGATTGGCTCCGCTATTTGATCACGCGTTACGAGCCCACGGATGTCCCCCAGGCCCAGATGCTAGGGTTCATGCATTCGATGCTGGCGGAGGAAATCTTGAAGAACCCGATGGTCAAGTCGACCGCGATCTCGGACGCTGGCTTGACCAAGCAGACCTTGTACGAAGTCGAGCGCGCAAATTTTAATCGCGACACATACGACCGCGCGATTCAGTGCATGGACGCCGTCAACTTTGAGATTCAGGGATTGATTCATCAGGCATGGGGGCGGTTTTGATGTTGACTGCCGTAAAAATCTCAAAAATGCGCTTCGTTTTCAATGCTCTAAGTCGATTGGGAGGCTCGATTGGCTCGTAAAAATCCTTTCGCCAGTCTACTCGATGATGGTGGCAAGGCGCGCGAGGCACAACCTGCGGTCGACTACGCCATGAAAGGCGCCTCGCGGTCTATCCTGAGTTCGATTGACGAGATGGCAGCGCGCGCCGACAAGCTCATTGAGGGCGAAACAATCATCGACCTGGACCCGGACTCCGTCGATATCTCCTTCGTTCAGGACAGACTTTCGGCGGACGATCAAGAGTTCAGCGAGCTCCTGGAAGCAATCCGCGAACGTGGACAGGATTCACCGATACTCGTCAGGCCGCACCCTTCTAACACCGGCCGCTACATGGTCGTTTTCGGCCATCGCCGCCTGCGAGCCGCCAAGCTGCTCGGCCGTAACGTGCGCGCCGTCGTCAAGGAGATGAAGGATCACGAGCACATCATCGCGCAGGGGCAGGAGAACTCCGCTCGCGCGAACTTGTCCTTCATCGAGAAAGCATTCTTCGCCGCCAATCTCGCTCGGCTCCATTACGACGAGGACAATGCCATCATTCTAACCGCTCTCACGATCGACAGGGCAACGCTCTCCAAGATGTTGTCCGTGGCCGGGCTGCCGGGAGAGATCCTTCAAGCGGTTGGTGCGGCGAAAGGCGTGGGGCGTGACCGCTGGTACGAGCTGAAGCTCCTGCTCGAGAAGCCCTCCAGCTACGAGGCGGCACTGCGCGTCATCAGCGAAGACTGCTTTTCAAGCCTCTCAAGCGACGACCGTTTCAATGCTCTGATGGTGCGCCTCAAGACTGCCAAGATATCGACGCGCGCCCATTCGGAGCCGCAAAAGCGGAGCTGGGCGCCGGAAGATGGCTCACTCGCGGCCGAAATGACGGCGGAAGGTAAGCGTTTCACCCTGGCTCTCAAGGCCAGGGGAACGGACGCAAAAGCGTTCGGAGAGTACCTGTCGAAGAACCTCGCCCATCTCTACGAGGCTTTCAGACAGGATACGAGATCAACCAGAAATGGAGATTAACCAGGCAAACGAAAAAGGCCCCCGAAAGCGAGTTCCGGAAGCCCTTCTCTTCGTGTGGTAACAAGAGAATCGCATTTCCCGGATTCACAGTCAAGAATCTTTGGCGTCGTTTCGGCGGGCAGGTTTCTTTTGCCTAGCGGCAGGTAAAGGAAATGGAAGTGCACTTATCAACCGCACCCTTCGGGCGGCCAACGCTGGCGCTTGCCCGCGTGGCAAGCCAACCGATCGCCCACCCACCCGAGAAACCGGGTCGCAAACGGACTGTCATCCGGCACATTTGCGCCGAGCGCTCGCACATCGAGGTCTCGGAGCAATCGCTCGTGACGCTGTTGAGTTGTCCTCCGGAGACTGCGCTTACCGGCGACCCCTTAAACTACAAGATCTCCTCACGCACACACGCTATGGCCCCAACTACGCTGCGCCGACAGCGCGCCTTCCAGGACGACAGCGGCCCGATCGTCCATCACGACAGTCCAAACGGCAAGCACTTCACCCCCAAAGGCCGGGAAGCGGAAGTCCCTCTTGCTTTGGGCTTCGACCTTTCCCCAATTATCGGGCGGGCGAGGGTATTTGCATTGTCGCCCGAAGGGGTTTGTGCCGAAAAACGGGCCCACACACTGGTGCGCGAGCTCATCACGACGCCCTTCAGCCTGTGGAGGGGGATAATTTTCCTCGGCGACGCTCCCAGGCCAATAGACGCATCAACCGGCGAACAGCGTGGCAAAAACCGCTTGCTGTTCGCGCCGGTGAGGAGGGCAGGCCATAAGTTGGCTTTCCCCTCCAGAACACTCCTCAAAATATTCGGCCGATCCTATTCGCGTTCGCGCCGTGAAGCTGGACAGTCAGTGCTTGCCTGTAGCCGATTCGGCTTCGGGCTTCGCAAATGCGACTCGTCGCTTTCTTGCAATGGCACACCAATGAAGTTTCGACGTCAGCATCCTGGCGAGACCGGCCCCTGTAGAGTTTCTCTGATTCCGCCGAGCCCGGCCAAACAGTTCTTCGCAGCATCCACGTGCTGCGCGGAAGAGTGAACCGCGTACCCGTTCGATCAAACAGGAGACATTAAGGCAAAGAAAAAGGCCCCCGAAACGTCGCCGCTCCAGAAGCCCTATCTCAAAACTCGCAATTTCTAGATAGCGCTTCCAGCCATTTTTTGTCAAGGCCAAACGCCGTTTCAGCGAACGCTTTTTCTTTGCCCTACGAAAGGCAAAGACCATGCAAACCTCTCAATCAACGACGCCCTATGGGCGGCGGCCGTATTCGCTCGCCCTCATGGAAACCCAAATCGTCGCGCAGTCCTGCCCAGCCGAAACCACCGCCCACAAATGGCAGGTCCTAGACGACATTCGGAAAGCCAAGGACGCGATTGGCCTTTCGGATCGCACCATCGCGGTTCTCAACGCGCTTCTTTCCTTCCACCAGGAAACGACCCTCACAGGCGGGGAGCCAATCGTCGTCTTCCCCTCGAACAAGAGCCTGGCACAGCGGGCGAACGGCATGGCCGAGAACTCGTTAAGACGCCACATAAGCGTGCTGGTCTTTCTCGGCCTGATCTTCCGCCGCGACAGCCCGAACGGAAAACGCTACGCCCGGAGAGGGGAGGGGGGCGAGATCGAGGAGGCCTTTGGCTTCGATCTCAGTCCGCTCGTGGCGCGCGCCGCGGAATTCAAGCGCCTGGCGGCGGAGGCAGCCGCCGCAGAGCGGGCGCTACACGCGCTCCGCGACCGCATCACCATCTCCCGCCGCGACATCGATAAGATGATCGCCACGGGCCTCTACGAAGAGGCGCCGGCGGATTGGTGCGCCTTTTCCGAAGCCTTCGAAGGGCTCAACAGACGCGTTCCGAGAAATGCAACTATGGGCATGCTCAAGCCGATGGCCGACGCGCTCGATAGGCTTGTCGAAGAGATCCGCATGGCTCTCCAAACCCATATCAAAACCACTAAAATGAGCGGCAATGCCACCCAAGATGAGGGGCACATACAGAATTCAACCCAAAACCCAATTCCTGAATCTGAACTCGGTCTTTCGAAAAAGACAGGGGCGACCATCGAGTCTCACCATGAGACCCACGAGCAAATTGAACCCAAGCCAAAGCAAGATCACCCGCAACGCAGCTTCCCCTTGCCTATGGTCCTCGACGCTTGTCCCGACATTGCCGAACATGCGCCCACCGGCATCAACTCTTGGCGCGATTTGATGGCCACCGCCGCCTTGGTGCGCCCCTGGCTCGGGATCAGCCCAAGTGCCTGGGATGAGGCCATCGAGGCGTTTGGTCCTGAAGACGCGGCTGTCGTTCTTGCCGCAATCCTGCAGCGCTCCTCCCTCATCAATAGTGCCGGCGGCTACTTGCGCAATCTGACCGAGAAGGCGAGGGCAGGGGCCTTCTCCCTCGGTCCCATGCTCATGGCCTTGATCCGCGCCAATCTGCAAAAGGGCTCCCAAAAAATGCGAGCGTAATTGCGTGTTCGCACCGGGGGCAGGTTCTGTTGCGTTGTACTTTATCAGGCTCTGATTCACTCTCGGTGCAATCTGTGGGAAACGGGAGAACCGAACCGCCTGAAATTGCGTGGGGTTCAGACATTTTCAGTCGCGTCGTCCATGACGTTATACGGTGCAGCCCCGCCGAGCCGGATTCTTGCGCGTTCTCCGCAAGTTACGGCGTGTCGTGGCCGTGACCTTGCACCGAGATTGAATCAGAGCCCTACAAA
>Ga0181523_10005760_pt1 | contig 10090 bp, 9 predicted proteins | sample PEATcosm2014_Bin_43_FD_119752 | JGI IMG/M metagenome (GOLD analysis project Ga0181523, IMG submission 119752) | Peatland microbial communities from MTU Mesocosm Facility, Houghton, MI, USA - PEATcosm2014_Bin05_30_metaG | ecosystem: Environmental > Terrestrial > Soil > Wetlands > Peat | place...
GCAGACTGTCCGCCGCCTGCTCGACGGCCTGAGATGCCGCCAACACCGTGTCCGCCGAGCTGTGCACGTCGGCAATGGCGCCGGATACGTCTTGCAGTACCGCGACGACCGATTTCGTGCCCGACGCGGCCGCCGCGACGTTGCTTGAAATCTCGTTCGTCGCACCGTGCTGCTGTTGGACCGACGTAGCAATGGCGGCGGTGAATTGCCGAATTTCCTGCATACGGGCGGCAATGCTGCCGATGGCGCCAACCGCGCTTTGCGTCGACGATTGCACCGCCGCGATTTGGGTGGCGATGTCGGCCGTCGCCTTGGCCGTCTGCACGGCGAGCGCCTTGACTTCGGAGGCGACGACGGCAAAGCCTTTGCCGGCCGTTCCCGCGCGCGCCGCCTCGATCGTAGCATTGAGCGCAAGCAAATTCGTCTGCCCGGCCACGCTTTGAATGAGCTTGACGACATCGTCGATCTTTTGCGCCGCCAGCGCGAGGCCGGCGATGTCTTCGTTGGTCGATTGCGCCTCTAACGCCGCCGCTCTCACCACCTCTGTGGCGCGGGCCAGCTGGCTGTTGATCTCGGCAATCGATGCGGACAATTCATTCGCTGCTGCAGCAGCCGTCCGGACGCTGCCGAATGCTTCGTTGGAGGTGTGAACCGCGCCGGCGGCATGCTTTGTGGTCTTGTTCGAGGTTGCCGAGAGCATCGTGGCGGTCGATTTTATCGCCGCAACGCTGTCCGCGACGGTCTTAAGAACATCCTCGGCGCTCTTGCGGAACCAGCCGATGGCCTCCTCAATGACGGCGCGGCGCGCTTCCTGCTCGCCCAGTAAAGCACTCTTGCGTTCCGCCGACCGGCGCTCGGTGATGTCGTCGTGAGTGCCGACCCAATAGCGGCCGCCGGGTATCGGTCGATTGACGACCGAAATAGCGCGTCCGTCCGGCGTCTCGTTCACGAAACGCACAACCTGCCCGTTGGCCATGCTGTCAATGAGTTCGGCGCAGTACTGCTCGGCATTGCGGTGCAGGCTGCCGGTGTTCACGCGAAGACGGATGATATCGATCAGTGCAACACCCGGCTTCACCAGATCCGGGAACAACCCGTACATCGCCAGATATTGGTCGTTGCAAACGACCAGGCGCCCAGAGGCATCGAACATCACCACGCCTTGCGTCATGTGGTTGAGCGCGAGCGCAAGCAGACGGCCCTTGCGGTCGAGCCCCCGGCCGCTCGCCAATCGCGTCAAAGAGTTGAGGACCCGGAGCATGTGCCTCGTGCCTGGTCGGTGCCCAACCCCCATCAGCTATCCGACTTCAATTTACGCTTCGTTAATTAATGATCAGGCCGCCGCCGCCCGGCGCTGGCGCGGATCGTTCGTCACGCGCCGCTTGCGGCGATGCCGGCCACACCCCAGCGGCCATGGCACTTGACCCGGTAGCTATCTGCACTCACTCTGCAAGTCCCACGCGGAGATTTTATCATGGACAAGATCAAGCCGCTCTTCACTGCGACCGCGACCGCGACCGGCGGGCGCAACGGCCACGCCGAGGCCAATGACGGGTCGGTGAAAGCCGACCTGTCGGTGCCGAAGGCCATGGGCGGACCGGGCAAGCCGGGCACGACCACGCCCGAGCATCTGTTAGCGGCCGGCTACGCCGCCTGCTACGGCGGCGCGCTCGATTTTGTCGGCAAGCAGAAAAAGAAGGACGCGACTAAGGCGGCGATCGTTTGTTCGGTCTCGATCGGCCCGCGCGAGGGCGGCGGCTTCGGTCTCGCCGTCAAATTGCGCGTCGAGGACAAGTCGCTACCGCAGGCCGAGCTCGCGGAACTGGCGAAGGAGGCGCACGAAAAAATCTGTCCCTACTCGCACGCCACGCGCGGCAACGTCGATGTCCAGATCGAGGTGACTGGCGCCTAGCGGAGAAATTTCTTAGTGGAGCATGATCTTTTTCGGAAAACCGGCTTCCACTTTTCCGGATCATGGTCTGTTACCGATCGGAATGGAATTTGATCGCGGCGTGAGTACCGTCGCAAAACGGCTTGTTTTGCGACTGACCGCACCGGCAAAGCGTCACTCGATTGCGCGTCTCGTAGCTAAAGCCGTCCGCGGCGACGAGCGTGATCCGGCCGCGCAGCCAAATCGGTCCACTACAGTCTTCTGCGGGATCTTCAATCAATCCGATCGAAACCGGCAGGTCGCGCTCGAGCAGGCTTTGTGTGGCCTTGTCCCAGGCAACAAGGCGTCCGGACGGGCAATCATTGACCTGCCGCAGAAACATGGCGCGGATTTTTGGATCGTCGGTACGCGACACTTGCCGCCACACTTTGCCGTTCGGATCGCAGAAGCGCGCAAAGGTGCAGAGACTTTCTGCATCCGTGAGCACCGTTGCGGGTCCTTCGATGGCCTTCGCCTGTTCGATGTAGGGTTGGCGGTTCGCCGTCTCGGTGCCGTCAAAACCGATCTTGGCATGGGTTCCGTCGCAGAACGGCTTGTGCTTCGAGTGCCCGCATCGGCACAGCGCGTATTTCTCCGACTGCGGAAAACTCCCGCTCTCCTGCCACGCCTGCGAATTGCCTTCTGCGTCCGCGCCGATCGTTTGCTTCGACAACGGCACGCCGCCGGTGACCACGTAGGGACCGTTCTTTGAAACGACGACGCGCGCTTGCGATTTTTCGTGGGCCATGAGCGAACCCCTGTGATCGCGAGATCGATACCGAGCGCCAAGCAGCCCAAATCATTTCATAAGAAAGTGGTGGTGCCCAGGGGCGGCGTCAGACACTTTGCAGTTTTCAATGGCTTAGCGTGTCCCACCTTCGCCAATCGTCCCATTGAATTCCAAGGCTTATTTTCGAGACTGTCCCACTAATGGGGTGCAGCGCGAGCGGCGGATTGACCTGCCAATGCCGCGTTCACCGTGGGTTCATTTGAACCACGATAATCTAACTATCTACTACCAGGAGAAATTCCATGAAAAAGTTTGCTATTGCCTTGGCGGCCTTCGTTTCGCTTGGCCTCGCCACCCCTGCCTTTGCGGAGGAAAAGAAGGACACGATGCCAGCCGAGAAGATGGAAAAGCACCACCACCACCATCATCATCACCACCATCACATGATGAAACCAGAACCGAAATCGTAATAGCGACCATTACTCGAGCGGCAGAGTTGGTTTGATGGCGCTCTGCCGGGCAAATTGTCCCGTGGTGTCCCGCTAATGGAATAGGATTCCTGGGTGAGGATTTCGGGCTGATTGGACACGACGCCGCAGCGGTTAACACTACGGCGTGATGTGGCATTGCAACTGCCAAAAGCTCTACATATTTTTAATTAAATTAGGCCCAGACCGGGCGGCTCCCCATCCCCCGACACCCTGCCGCCCGGCCCAATGAGCCTAAGTTGAGGCAACAAACTCCCCAGCCCCGAAGCGCGTAGACTGCTCGGAGTTTTTCTTTGCCGCAAGCCCGGCTTTTTGGGAGGCAGCTTTAATTCGCGGGCCTGCGATATTTTAGAAACACGGCCCAGAGATAGGTGGCCCCGGAACTAATGAGCCCAACTGGGTGAGCGTTTCCGATGTCGCTTCATGTGGCCAACAGAGTCGGCCGACGTGTTTTGGCGTTCAACGAAATCGGCAATTTGCGGCAAGCAGATAGCACGGACAAAAGGGCATTCAGACTCGGATTGCCGTGCCTAAAATCGGGACCTCGCCTTGGCAAGCCACGGTTACGCTATCGAGTCAAGTCCAGCCATTTGTGGGCTTTTACGTGAGCCTCCGGTAGGCCGAGCAATATTGCTGCTCGCCCCCGACTGCCTGTATTCTTCCGCCCGCATCAAGACCGAGGGCTCTGGCGCTCCTCGACCAACCGGCTCCCACAGCACGGTGGTTTGTCCCGAATAGGGGACGATGTGGGCCGAAAAATCGGCCAAACGTAGCGGAAGCGCCAGCCCTCTCGTTCTTAGGAGGGCGTCATGGCCGAAGCAGATTTTCCGTTGAATATAGACCGAAGGCGTTTTTTGGTTTCGGCGGCTTTATTTCGGCGGTTCACTCCGTCTCGTTCGGGCCCTGAACAACCTAGAGCCTGACCACTACTAAGCGAGATTGGCACCACACACGAATTAGCAATCTGACCGATATTTCGGCAGTCAATCATACCGTTCGTGCGTTTTTTTGTTGCTTTGGCCACTACCTTCACCAAGCCACACCAACAAGGCCAGCGAAGCTTGCGAAGGCATCGAAGGGTTTTTCTGTAATAGGATTCTATATGAGCGATAGTCCAACACGACTCTATAGCTAGTGAAATAGAAAAATGCCTTCGATGCCTTCGCAAGCTTCGGCACGGTTAAAGAGGCGCTAGTCTCTGTTGAAATTAGCAACCACCACACCAAAAGGGGCAAGGACGGGGGCAGGGCCAAGAGTCCAAAGGCACCCCCTAATCACCTGCAAATTGAACAGAAGACACAACCCCGGAGTGTGATATAAGTCTAGAGGGGTTGGGGAGGCGTCCCAAGCCTCCCCTGCACACCAAATGGCACGATAAAATCCGGCGTTGGCGTCATGGGTAGATTTGCCGTTTTTCTCTTTGGGCTGGTAGTCGCAACCACACCGAAATACGCCGCCGCCCAAAATGCCGCCATCAACGAGCTCAAAGGCAAGATTTTGGACGCGCGGATAGCCCAGCAGACGTTTGCGAACGGCTTGAAATACTGCAGCGAGCTGAACGGCAAGAGCTTCTATTATAAGTTGCGCAATCGTATCCTCAATTTGGAGGAGTATTTTCACTCGCTGGAAAACCTGGTGAAGGCGCAAGTCTTCAATCCCGACAAGCGGCGACCGTGGACTTTGCAGGATGCCAAGGAACGCTGGGAAGAGGTGAAAAAACAGGCGCAGGCCGACAAGGAGAAATGCGAGCTGGTGCAGAGCCTGCCGGAACTTGAGAAACGACTGGAGGAGCTGCAAAAGACCAGTGCGGCGTCCGACAAAAAGGAATGAGCGAACGCGGAAACGATAGGGGCCGGCGGCGGCCCTCAGGATTTGCCGCAGTGCCATGAACAGGTGGAAGCTCGGCGAGAAATTCCAGAGCCAATGGAATGCGAATTAGGAGTCCTGCAACCCGTCAACTTCTCGACTCTTCCACCGCCTCAGAACCAGTTCACTCGGGTATCGCAAAACGAAACCCCGCCACGGGGCACCGCGCGAGGCTTCAGACTGGCGTGTTGGGGGGTGCCAGGTTCATAACGAAATGTATTTTGGGTAGTGGTACAGTTTGAAATTCCGCGCGCTGGCCTTTGAACACCCGCAGGCCTGAGAAACTCGCCGCCGTTCCCAGTGTGTCATCGAGCGTCTTACGGAGTTTTCACGCGCCTCCGCGCGCGTGTATTTGTGCGCCGGCGTGATTGAATAGTAGGGCGGATTGATATTGCTCCCGAGCGTCGACGTTCCCAAAACGGTCCCAGTCGCACAGCCCGCGCACCCCCAAAGACCGGGGCCGCACTGGGCGCTTCAATTGGAGCCGCCTTGTTTCATCTGAGTGGCCCCTTTTATCGCCGCAATCGGCCATCATTCTGGTCGGGCCTTTGGGGTGTGTTGTGCCATGCATCGCCCAAGGCACATCATGACGCAACTAGCCCCGGCAGCCCGTTGCGCTGGGGCTTTTCTTTAGAGCCGCCTCGGTTGGCGGCCCGCCTAGCCAGCGAGGTCGACCGGTTCGTTATTTGTCGGCGGGCGAACTCTTTGGTCCAACTGAACTACATTCGTTGGTGTTTTCACAAATTCAATCGCTTCCACGACAGACAGGAGCGCCCCGGCCAACTCGCGCGCTTTGTCGGTTGTTAGCGTCACGGCTTCAATTTCAATCTCTGAGTTGTAAAGCGCGTTCTTAATCTCCAGCGTGACGACGGCCTGTTCAACGGAGACGAAATCGGCGTTTATCGAGACCTCGTCCCCCTCGTCGGCTTGGACCGCGATACGCATGCACAATATTCCTTCTTCAATGGAACTGTTCCAGCGGTATTATACGGCGCACCCTTCGACGACCGATGAACAAGTTTCAACAACTTTTATTTGGATTGTTCCCGCATTGCCAAAACTCTGAAAAAGAAAAGCCCCGTCAAGTGCGGAGCGGCCCGAAGAGTCAAACCCGGCTCCAAATATCAAAGACTTAGCCCGGTTTTGTCAAACCGCTCTAACTCGCAGGTATCTTCGTCCGCTGTGACGAAATAACCACGGCTAAACGAAAATTGGAAAAGCATGTCGAGTGTTGCTCTCATCTTGCCTTGGTTCTGCCCTCCTTGTCTGTCGGATTCGCCTGGTGGGGGAATCACAGCATGTTCTCAGTTAACTGCGACAGAACTTTGTATGGTGGTCGGAAAGCGACTCGGCTGTTTGTCGTTACCCTGACAGCGGCGACGCTTGCGGCTTGCGCTCAGTCCTCCGTTGTTACCAACAAGACCTCATCACCTGCCCCCAGCCGACAAGCATCGTTGGGACTCAACCGGGCGGCATCATTCGTGACGAATAAGCGCAAACAGGTCGTCACAAGGCATACTCCATTCGTCACTAACAAACATGCCAAGGCAGCGTATGGACTTGCCAGCTTCTATGCCGAAGGGTCAAAGACTGCGAGCGGCGAAAAGTTTGACGGGCACGAATTGACCGCCGCTCACCGCACACTGCCATTTGGAACGCAGGTGCGTGTTACGAACGTTGCTAATGGGCGGTCCGTGACAGTTCGGATTAATGACCGTGGTCCGTTTGTTCGTGGGCGAGTTGTCGACGTGTCATATCTTGCGGCCAAAACACTAGGAATGACCGGACGGGGTATTGCGAAGGTCAAACTCGACGTTGTCCAATAGCCAGCCAACCTGCGGTGATTGGCGCTGATAGTGCCGCGGGGGCGGCGGAAGTGAGGGCCTGAAGGCGAAGCACGGAGCGGGAAGGGCCCGCAAAAGGGGCCACTCCGCTAGGCGTCTCTCCAGGCCCTGTGAATGGCGCTCAAAAATGCTCGCCAGCGGCCCAACCGGTCGAACGTTCGAGCAAAGGCGTAATAGGTGCGGTAGAGGTCCCAAAAGCGGGCCTCCTTCTCATCGCTGGTCGATTCATCGCCCATTTTGCCCTTCCCTCCAGCGCGTCACTACAGTTAACCACGACGGCGGACGGGGCTCGCCATGCTGCTTAACCCCCTGTTAACCTTCGATACCAGCGAGAGTAGGGAATCCGGCTGCGTATCCGAGCCAGCATATTCGGTGGGTCATCGCGGCGGCTTCCAGCGTTGCAATCGCTGACGCAGCGTTGGATGCCGCGATTGCATCCTATCCCGACCAGCGGCATGTCGGGCTTCGATTTGCCGCCGCCGTGCGTGGCCTGCGACGAGACCGCCGACATTTATCCTGCCACGCCGCCTGCACTGCCGCTGTGGCGTCGCGTCTTTGCGTCGTGGTGGGCAGTCTATTGGCGCGTCTGCGTTGGTGCCATCGTGGTCGGCTTCACCGGGCCGTGGGTGCTTTATCTCGGCTTCGGCTGGGCACCGCAACAGATGATAGAGCTATGGAGGAAAATCCCGTGAAAACCTTCCTGAAACTCACGTTCCCGCTCCAGCCCGGTAAAGGACGTGCTGATTTGCAACGACAGCGAAATTATCAACAAAGATGAAAACGCCGAACACGCCTCTGTAACTCGCCTGCGCTAATTGGTTCAGAGCGGACTAACATAGGCTTATCAATCCCCCGAAGGCGGCTGGGTAACGCAAGGGGCAATATTCTATGGGCATTCGACTCAGGTTCGGGGCGGGGATTATTTTGCTGTCAGCGGGCCTCGCTTGGCCAGCGTTGGCGGAGTGCATCGTTGTAAAATACCGCGATACGCCCGTGTGCCTTCAATCATTTGTATGCACTGAAACGCCTCAAAGCAGCTTTGTGCGAGAAGTCTGCTTTGACGCTGCCAAATCTTACATGCTGATAAAACTGAACGACACTTGGTATCATTATTGCGCCGTTGACCGCGTCTCTGTTGAAAATCTGTTAAAAGCCGACCCCGTCGGAACGTATTATAACCAAGCTTTCCGCAGCCGTGGTCCGGTCCACGGGCCGTTCGATTGCAGGGACCATCCCGTCCCAGACTATCCGTGAGCAAAGGAGCGGTTGGCGCAGTATCGGCATCGGGTAAGCTGCAAACCATTCCGTTCGAGTTGAAGTCTGCTGATAAGCTGATGGCGGCCCTTGCGAACTGCGTCGAGAGCGTGAAGGCCGTGGGGGTCGCCAATGCTGGAGATTTTTCCAAGGTTCCACCCAAGCCACCAACCGCTCCCCCTAAATCGACTGCCATCGCGGCGGGTGAGCCGTCAGCATCCGCCAAATCGACCAAGTTAATCAACATCACCGGAACTGGATTTGTGATAAGCGCCGCTGGCCACATCGTAACCAACAATCACGTAATTAGTGATTGTGTGGGAGAAGTTCACGGTAACCTCGTCGGTGAGAGCGCAGCGACCTTGAGGGTAGTTTCTACCGATGAAATGAATGACCTTAAGCGGCTCACGCTGCCAATTCTTCCTGTGTTGCAACGGGTCATAGACAGCACGACTTGCGGAGACCTGACATTTTTCGTCAACGATTGGGGCCGCCCGTTCACAGACGCCGGATTCGGAAATTGGTTTCGTGACCGTTGTGTTGAAGCTGGCGTTCCTGGCCGTGCCCACGGTTTGCGGAAGGCCGGTGCAACCATTGCAGCAAACAACGGTGCAACGTCTCGACAATTAATGGCTATCTTTGGTTGGGACACCCTGAAGGAAGCGGAACGCTACACCCGCAACGCCGACCAAAAACGGCTGGCCGAAGCCGCCATGCATTTGCTCGAAGCGTCAGAACAAAGCGGAACAGAATCGTGTCCCACCGATGGCCCCGGTGGGACAATTTCAGAAAAAAACTGAGTGAAATCAAAGCCAAAAAACGGTGGTGGTGCCCAGGGGCGGAATTGAACCACCGACACCTGCATTTTCAGTGCAGTGCTCTACCAACTGAGCTACCTGGGCCCACGCCTGCGCGCCCGCCGAATGGAACCCCTAAGCGGGGGCCCACGCGAGCGCCGCGGTTATAGAGGCTCGATTTCCGGCTGTCCAGAATATGGCTTGGCGGTCACGCTGAGACCGATCCGCCAATTATTGACCGTCATCCTGAGGCGGCCGCGAAGCGGCCCTCGAAGGATGAATCGGTCGAGGCGTCCGGGCCGCCGCCCTTCGAGGCTCGCTGCGCTCGCACCTCAGGGTGACGGGCAACATTTTTTCCGGCAACCGATTCAGCTCGGCTCTTCGCCGCCGTCCTCGCGGCGCTCATCCTCTTCTTCGTCTTCCGTCACCGGCACGGCGTAGACGCCGGACAGCCAGCGGTGCAGGTCGACGTCGGCGCAGCGCTTTGAGCAGAACGGCCGGAACGCCGCGACCGTAGGCTTGCCGCAGATCGGGCATTTGGGACCTCGAGCGTCGCTCATCGGCGAAATATGGGACGTGCGTCGCGCGCCGCTAGGGCGCGGCTTAATCGAAGCATGGCCGTGCCCAGGTGTGTGGTTTGCGCATGATCTTTTCCGAAAACCGGTTCCCACTTTTCGGGATCATGCGCTCACACCGCGTTGAGCCAGCCGAAGTGGATCGGATAGCCTTCGCCGCCCAGGAGCGTCATCGTCTCGTAGAGCGGCAGGCCGACGATGTTGGTGTAAGAGCCGACGATTTTCACGATGAAGGTTCCGGCGATGCCTTGCGCGGCGTAGCCGCCGGCCTTGCCGCGCCATTCGCCGGAAGCGAGGTAGGCCTCGATGTCCTCATTCGACAGCCGCTTGAAGCGCACGCGCGTCTCCACGTGACGCTGGCGGAACGTTTCCTTCGGCGTCACCAGGCACACCGACGTGTGGACGCGATGGTTGCGGCCGGAGAGAAGCCTTAAGCACTGCGCCGCGTCGTCGAGCAGTTCGGCCTTCGGCAGGATGCGGCGACCGACGGCGACCACGGTGTCGGCGGCGAGGATGAAGGCGCCCTTGAGCTCTTCGTCGAGCCGCACCATGGCGAGCGCCGTCTCGGCCTTGCTGCGCGCCAGCCTGGTGGCGCAGGCGCGCGGC
>Ga0181523_10005761_pt1 | contig 10090 bp, 12 predicted proteins | sample PEATcosm2014_Bin_43_FD_119752 | JGI IMG/M metagenome (GOLD analysis project Ga0181523, IMG submission 119752) | Peatland microbial communities from MTU Mesocosm Facility, Houghton, MI, USA - PEATcosm2014_Bin05_30_metaG | ecosystem: Environmental > Terrestrial > Soil > Wetlands > Peat | place...
CCCAGATGCTGTCGGCACAGCGGCAGAGTTTTCCCTTGGAAGGCGCCCCTTACCGGGGTCTTGGGCTTACGGTCATACTGCCGCGCCGATCCGCGCCGGACAAGCTCCCGCCGCGCTTGCAGGCTCGCTCAATGTGGATCGTTGGCGGCCTGGAAGTCGGCAAGAACGTAGATAAGTGGTGTCGGCTCGACCTTGACCGGCCCGGTGAACGGCCGGTCGATGGCGATGATGGTCAACAGCTCTCCGAAAATGACCATCGCGAGCAGGCCGGTCATCATGATTTGCACCCGCAGATTTCTCGTCCCGAAGAAGAAAGTGAACACGATAGTTATAACCGCCCCGCCGAACAGCACGAACCATATGACGCCGGGAACGGCGCCTTCCGAGGCTACAAGCCTCGCGCGGCGCGCCTGCGTCATCTGGTCGAGCTGATACAGGATCTCGGACATGACCGGATTGGCGGTGTTCCCGGCTACGCCGGATTGCAATAGCGTTGCGTAGATCGCATCGAGCGCCTTGCGGGCGGATGGGCTCGCAGTCGGCACGCCACGGTCCATGGCCGGCCAGTCGTCGGCGATGGCGGCCTCAAGATAGGTGGTGACGGCTGCCCGGACTTCCGCCGCGGGCTTGCCACCCATGCCCTGCGACAGCCGGTAGATTGTCGTCGCCGCTCCGGCTTCCTGCACGACACTGGCCTCGGCTTCGCTGAACTTCTGCCACACCACGATGATGGCGAAGGCAAGCAACACCGCGTAAAGCACGCCCAACACCGCATACTTGAATCCGGCGATCTCGTTATTTGCCGTCAATCGCTCGAGAGTGACGTAGCGGCGGACGACGGCGGGCCCGAGCATCGACAGGAGGGTCCCTAAGCCGATTAGGATCGGGCCGGAAAGCCACATCGAGTGACTGGTGAGAAAGAAGATCATGATCGAGACGCTCGGTCTGCCGCAGGCCGGAACCTTAGCGGTTTTGACGGACGCAAAACCGGGGCCGCATATTGCGGTGCGGGCCGCCGCCGGACAAGCTGATCGATTGAGAAAAAATATCGGGATAAGCGCCGCGCGGCGCCGTGCCGTCGGCGCCTTTGCTAGAATGCGCCCGATTCGCGCTGCGATTCGTCGCGGTTGCGCGACGGGGCGATTGCCATGCGAAACTACGGCATCCGGCAAGTTCAATCGACCGCCCGTATTCTTCTCATTTGTCCCGATTGCGGGCACGAGAATTCGGAATTTGCCGATGCGCTACAGGGCATGGGCACGTTCTACTGCAACGGCGACGACTGCGATTACATCTTCGATCTCGCACCGGGCCGGCGCACGGATTTCGGCAAGGGATTTGTCGAGGCCTGCAAGCGGTTCTACGCCGCGTTCTACACGGTGCGCGGGCAGAAAGCGCGCTAGCGATTATTTAACGGCCTGCGCCGCCGCTTTGACGAGTGCGACCGGATCGGTGAAGGCGGCGACGCCGAGTTCCTGCAGCCTTCCGATCGCCGCATCGACGTTCATCTTGCGGGTTGCGGCGTGCCCGGCGGCAAGCCCGACAAATAGCGGCTTTGGCAGTGGCTCGGCCGTGATCCAGGCAACGAGCGCGTCGACGCGGTCGGCGAGCGAGCGCGAGGCGATCACCGTCTGGAATACGATCGCCTTGATATTCGGCCGCTCGGCGAGGGCGCGGGCGATCTTCAGGCGCTCGGTCATGGTTTCGTCGGGGGCGCCGCGCAGATTGTCCATGAAGCTCGCGGCGCGCAGACCGTGGTCCGCCAGCAGGTCCATCATCATCATGGCAAGGCCTGCGCCCGAAGTAACAAGGACGACATCTCCGACGGTCTCGACAAGCTGGAAGCCGAGGTCGCGCGCCGATCGCTCGAGTGCGGTCACGGCGCGCTCGGCGAGCCTGCGGCTGGTGGGAAACTCATCCTGGTCGTGGCGGAAGTCGGCGGCCTCGTCGCGGACGATCTTGGCGTCGCAGGCGATAAGATTGCCGCCCTGCGTCAGCGCCAGCGGATTGATCTCCAAAAGCTCCAAATCTTCCTGGCGAGCGATTTCCGGCAGGCGCGCCGCGTAGCGGGAAAGCCTCGCCGCGGTCTCGCGCGAAAAAAGTTTGACGATTGCCGGGAAAATCGCGTCGGGCGTCGGCGTGCCGACTATCGGAATGCGCGCGAGCTTGGCCGATTGTTCGACATTCTCGCCGCCCTGCGGCGCGATGAGGAGTTCGAGCCTTTGCCGGGTGCCGTCGATGCGCACCGCAATGAAAATCTCGCGCATGATCGGCACCGCCTCTTCGAGGAGAAGCGGCGTGTCGGCGTCATCGAGATTGGCAAGGATCAGCCGCCGCGCGTCACGGAAACCGGCGGCGCTGTCAAAGCGGCGGACTAAGCCGTGCTTGCCGCGGCCGCCTTCGAGAAGCTGCGCCTTCAGCACAAATCCGGGCCAGCCCGCGGTCGCGTTGGGCGGGCTTTCGCCGACCCCGACCAATACGCCTCGCGGCACAGCAATACCGTGGCGGCGCAGCAAGGCTTTTCCGTCGACCTCCGCCAGACGCATAATGGCTGACTCCCCCTCGGCGCCCGTCCGGCGCACGTTTTCCGGAGACTATCGCATGTCGGGCCAGATGCGCCTGCCATTCCTCGATCCTGAGCCGTGGCAGGTGGCGGTGATCAGCCCGACCGGGCGCTATGCGCGCAACCAGGTTGCCGGCATGCTCGCGGCCGGCACGCCGCTCATCGGCGGGATCGCGCTCGGCCGCGGCGGCACCGATATGGACGGCTTGCCGCTCTACGACCGCATCGGCGATCTGCCGCAAAAGCCGAATATCGCGGTGATCTATACGCCGGCCGAGGGCGTGCGCGATGCGATCGCCGAATGCGCTTTAGCGCGCATCCCGACCATCCTGGCGGCCGCCGAATACGTGCCGGTGCATGACACGCTCGCCGCGGTGTCGGCCGCGCGCGCGGCAGGCAGCTGGCTCGTCGGGCCGAATACGCTCGGGATTTTTGTGCCGGGCCGGGGGCTGCTTGGCTCCATTGCACCGAGCTTTTGCAAGGAGGGCCGGCTCGCCGTCATCGTGCGCAGCGGCACCGTGGCGCTGGCATTGGCGCGGCAATTGACGCTCGCAGGTATCGGCCAGCGCATCGTCGCCCATATCGGCGGCGACGCCGTGATCGGGCGCAATCCGCACGAATACCTGCAGGCGCTTGCCGGCGACGAAGCGACCGCGGCGGTGCTGTACTGCGGCGAGATCGGCGGCGACAAGGAATATGCCTTCGCCGACGCCGCGCGCGGCATTCCAAAGCCCATCGTCGCCATGGTCGTCGGCCGCCATGCGCCGGTGCAGACGCAAATGGGCCACGCGGGTGCGCTGATCGGCAGCGCGCGCGAGAGCGCGGACGCAAAGCTCGATGCGCTCGCCGCCGCGGGATGCCAAGTTGCGAAAGGTCTGGAGCAGGCCATAGCGATGGCTGCGAGTCTTGTTGGGATGGTCTAAAGTTTGCGCATCGTGTCAAATCGCCATCAAAATCCGTTTCTAGAATATTTGCGCCGAGAATACTTTTTTCCCAGGGGCTGTCCATGAAGCTGCACTGGTCGCCGCGCTCGCCGTTCGTGCGCAAGGTCATGATCGTCGCGCAGGAGCGCGGCATGACCGGCCGCATCACCTGCGTTCGCACGGTGGCGGCGACGACCAAGCCGCATGCCGAGCTGATGAAGGACAATCCGCTGTCGAAAATACCGACGCTCGTGCTCGACGACGGTACGGTGCTCTACGATTCGCCGGTCATCTGCGAATATCTCGACGCGCTCGACGGCACGCCGAAGCTTTTCCCGCGCGAGGCCAGGCCGCGCATGACGGCGCTGCGCCGGCAGGCTCTCGGCGACGGCTTCCTCGACATGATGGTTACGCTGCGTAACGAACGCGAACGCGCGCAGCCATCCGAGGTCAACATGGCGAGCACGGCGCTGCGGAAAGCAGCAGTCCTGGACAGTTTGGAGCGCGAGGCGGAATCGCTCATCACGACGCCATTCGGTATCGGCCACATCGCGATCGGTTGCGCGCTGTCCTATCTCGATTTCCGTTTTGCCGACGAGAACTGGCGCAAGGGCCATCTTCACCTCGCCAATTGGCACGCCTCGTTCGCCGCGCGCCCATCGGTGCGGTCCACGGCGCCGATCGACGATTCGTGAGCCTCACCGCAGCGTGGGATCGAGCACGATCTTGCCCTGGCCCTCGTGCTTCTCGACCAAGCGGTGTGCTTCGGCGGCCTGCGACAGCGGCAAGACGCGCTCGATTTGCGGAATGACCTTGCCTTGCGCCGCCGCGGCAAGGCAGTGCGGCAGATCGGAGGACGTGTAGCCCGGCATGCCCTTGATCGTGATGCGCTTGTGGTAGAGGTGGGAGAAATCGATCGAGACATGCGGCCCGGCATGCGCCCCGGCCGTCACGAGGCGGCCGTTCATGCCGATGGCCTGGAAAGCGCGCGGCAGCACGGCAGGATTGGCGATGTTGTCGTAAAGCACGTCGACGCCCCTGCCATCGGTGACTTTCATTATTTCATCGACAATATCTTGGGTCGTGTAATTGATGCCGTGATCGGCGCCGAGTTTCTTGCCGAGCATAACGCGCGCATCGGAACCGGCCGCGGCGATCACGCGCGCGCCGATCACGTTCTTGGCGATCTGGATGCCGATCGTTCCCAGATTGCCGCCGGCGCCCATAATCAGCACGGTCTCGTCGAATTTGAGGTCGGCGACGTGGACGAGGAGATTCCACGCCGTCGGCACGTGGCGCAGGACAACGGCGGCGCGATGGAAGTCGAGATCCGCGGGCAGCGCGACCGCCGCGCAAGCCGGCACCGCGACCAATTCGGCGAAACCGCCGGGGCGCTTGACGCCCATCATGCCGCGCGGCCCGTCATAGCCGCTGCCGTCTTCCGCGCAAATATTGAGCGGCATGAAGCCCGCCGCGGCGACATGATCGCCGACGCGCCAGCGGCCGACCTGCGGTCCGACCGCATCGACGATGCCGGCGCAATCGACGCCGGGAATGAGCGGCAGAACGGCGCCGCGCGCGGTTTCCTTGCCGGCGCGCAGGCTGACGTCGAGCACGCGATTGACGGTCGCGGCGTGCACCTTGATGCGGATTTCGCCGGCGCGCGGGACCGGATCGGGAACCTCTTCGTAGCGCAATACGTCGGGCGGCCCGAACTCGTGGAAGACAATGGCTTTCATTCTGAGATTTTCACGGGGTTCATTGGTTGGCGGCAAGGTCTGGATAACAGAGGAATTGCGCGGCGTCAGCCCGCTACTTATGGTGTGCGCCAGTGAGGTCGTCAGCAATGGAATTCGCCGACAAATTCGCCATCGCCGAGTTGATCCAGGCCTGGGGAGTCTATCGCGACCAAGGCAAATGGCAGGAGCTGCGCGGCACTTTCACGTCCGACGGCCAAATTTCCATCTCCTGGTTTCGCGGCCCGTTCGAGCAATTCGTCGAGCGATGCATGGCGAATTTCGCCACCGGCCATGCTTGGTCGCGCCATCATCTGTTCGCACCGACCATCAAAGTTGCCGGCGATCGTGCCGTCGCCGAGACCGGCGTCATTATCCGCGTCCGTCAGCAGTTCAAAGGCGTGCCGGTCGATCTGACATCGTGCTCGCGGTTTCTCGACCGTCTGGAGCGCCACTCGGATGCCTGGCTGATTGCCGAACGCGCGGCGATCTATGAGCGCGACCGGCTCGATCCGGTCGAGCCGTCGCCGGAATTCGACAAATTGTTCTTGGCCGGCGGCGCGGCACGGTTTCCTGAGCAATACCGCTACATGGCGTTTCGCCTTGCGCATTCCGAGGGCCGCGCGCTTTCGCCCGTTATCTATCGCGACGGCGGACCGGAGACTGCGGATCTTTACGCGCGGTTTTCCGCTTGGCTCACCGGCGGCACGGCTTGACGCGGGTACGGATACCGGGCTAGCCGCGATGCATTGGAGCCGCTCATGGCCGTCTATACCGATGTCACCGCGGAGGATCTCGGCCGGTTCCTTGCCGGTTATGACATCGGCGAGCTGCTTGCCTACAAGGGCATCGCCGAGGGCGTCGAAAACTCGAATTTCCTCGTTCATACCGGCGCCGGCAACTATATCCTCACGCTCTATGAGCGGCGCGTCGCCGAGCGCGATTTGCCGTTTTTCCTGGCGCTGATGGAGCATCTGGCGAGCCGCGGCATCACCTGCCCGCAGCCGGTGAAGAATCGCGCCGGCAAGGTGCTGGGAAAGCTTGCCGGCCGTCCAGCGGCAATCGTCACCTTTCTCGACGGCTTGTGGATCCGCCGGCCGACCGCGGCGCATTGCGCGGCGCTCGGCGAACAACTGGCGCGGTTACATCTCGCCGGCGCCGATTTTCCCATGCGTCGCGACAACGCACTGTCGGTCGCCGGCTGGCGGCAACTCTACGAAGGCTGCCGCGAGCGCGCGCACAAAGTGGAGCGCAATCTCGAGACGCTCGTCGCCGCGGAACTCGACGTGCTGGAACGCGATTGGCCGCGCGGTCTGCCCGAGGGCGTCATTCATGCCGACCTATTTCCGGACAATGTTTTTTTCCTTGGCGAGAAACTGTCCGGGCTGATCGATTTTTATTTCGCCTGCACCGACACGCTAATGTACGACGTCGCCATCTGCCTCAACGCCTGGTGCTTTGAGTCCGATCATTCCTACAATGTCACCAAGGGCCGCGCGCTCCTTGCCAGTTACGCCAAGACGCGTCCGCTGTCGCACGAGGAATGGGACAGGCTGCCGCTGTTGGCCCGCGGCGCCGCGCTGCGTTTTTTGCTGACGCGGCTCGTTGATTGGCTCGATGTGCCGCCCGGCGCGCTGGTTCGGCCGAAGGACCCGCGCGAATATGCGCGCAAGCTGCGCTTCCATCAGAAGGTCAGGAGTGCGCGCGATTACGGTATGGGCGCGCCGTGACTGCCGAACTGCCGCACGTCGCTATTCACACCGACGGCGGTTCCTCGCCGAATCCCGGCCCGGGCGGCTGGGCCGCGATCCTCACCTTCGGCGATCACGAAAAGGAGCTTAAGGGCGGCGAGCCAAACACCACCAACAACCGTATGGAGCTGACCGCGGCGATCTCCGCGCTTGAAGCGCTCAAGCGGCCGTGCCGCGTCGATCTGCACACCGACAGTCAATATTTGCGCGATGGCATCACCAGATACATCGCCAAGTGGAAGCGGAACGGTTGGCGCACCGCCGACAAGAAGCCGGTGAAGAATATTGATCTATGGCAGCGGCTCGAAGCCGCCCTCGGCGAGCACCAGATACGTTGGCATTGGGTGCGCGGTCATTCCGGTCACGATATGAACGAACGCGCCGATGCGCTGGTCGGCGAGGCGATCGCCGAAATCCGCGCGCGAGGATTGTAGGGGCGGGTTTGAAACCCGCCCCTACGGCAATGACTCACAGCGACTTCAGCAGATTGTCGGCGCCCGACACCTCGGCTTTGCCGGGGGCATCTTCGAGGTTGAGCGTCTTCACCACGCCGTCCTCGATCACCATGGCGTAGCGCTGCGAGCGCACGCCAAGCCCGCGCTCGGTCAGGTCCGCCGTCAGGCCGAGCGCCTTCGCCCAGTTGGCGCTGCCGTCAGCCAGAAATTCGATTGCATCGCCGCCGGAAGCCTTCTTCCACGCGTCCATCACGAAGACGTCGTTGACGCCGGTCACGGCGATGGTGTCGACACCCTTACCCTTGATGGCGGCGGCGTTCTTCACGAAGCCCGGCAGATGGTTCTTGTGACAGGTCGGCGTGAAGGCGCCCGGCACTGCGAACAGCACTACCTTCTTGCCCTTGAACAATTCGTCCGAAGTCTTCGGTTTCGGCCCTTCCGCCGTCATCACCATAAATGTGCCGCTGGGTACGCGGTCGCCAACTTTAATCGCCATGATCGTTTTCCTCTCACGTTTTGCAATGAAAACTCGTCCGTAGCGGTATGTCGCTGCCGCGGCGGTGCCATAAACTAGCGCGCCGCGCGAATTAGTCGAGATGGGCCGGAACCTCGATGGCGTCATCGCCGGAAACGGCCGTAAAGGTGAGCATCGCGCCCGCAGGCTTTGCGTCGGGCGGCAGCCCGTCGAGATCGAAGGCGAATTGCCGTGTCGTGCCGTTGCCGCCGGACGCCGCCGGCTGCGGCAGCGCCCAATCGGGCGTCGGCCCTTCGACAAAGAGATCGACCGGCGCGCCCGCGGGCGCCGCAACGTCAACAATAACGCGGTCGTGCGCGCCGCCGGGTACACGATGCACGGCGAGAACGGCAAGACCCTTATCCGGTCCGGTATTTGGACCAAGCGGCACGCGCCGTGGCACGCGAATTTCCGCCTTCTCGATCGCTGCGTCTTCGGCGCCGTCGCCGTTGAGTGCGAGCTGCAAATTGGCTTCAACCGGGACGCATAGATCTCCGCAGATCGCATAACCGAGCTTGAGATGCAGCGACGATGATTTCGTCACATCCTTGGGCGCGACCTGCAACGGCAGGATGACATGATCGACATAGCCGATCGAATTGCCGCCCGCGCCGTCGGGGAATTGCTCCGGCGCCGGCCACAACACGGTGGCCGATTTCACATTATCGGAGCCGGAAAAATCGAACGTCGGCGGAACGCCGGTGTCGCCGGGATCGCGCCAATAAGTATGCCAGCCGGGGTCAAGCTTGATCTCGACGCCCGCACGCACCATCGGCGTGTCCGGCGTTTTGGTCGTCGTTCCCGCGATGAGCCGCACCGCGGTGTGCGGCTGGTCGTCCCAGGTAGAAGCGTCCTGCGCCCACGCAAACGAAGACACAATCGGCACGACCGGCAGGCCGATCAGCGTGACAGTCGCAAGCGTTAACGCAAGAAGTTTCAATCGAAGTGCTGTGGTCATCGCCGCTTTCTAGGGCGAACTGTAAGTAAGCGCCACTGACATGATCGTGACCACATGACCATGACCACTCGGCTCGTAAGTATTTGGGCGAACTGACCTCGCCACCGGAGTGCCGTAATTTGGACCGTGGCGTAACGGCCGTAGGGCATATCGTGAACTTTTATCTCGGTCGTTCGTTTGCAAATGCGGATCGATGGGCTAACCTTTCAATATGAAATTGCCGCGCGGCACATCGGGAAAATCAAAGCGTCGAGGCTATCTCGACGGCCAGATGCTGATCGCCATGCCGGCGATGGGGGACGAGCGCTTTTCGCGCTCGGTGATTTATGTCTGCGCGCATTCGTCCGAAGGCGCCATGGGCATCGTGGTCAACCATCCGGCGCCGAACATCAACTTTACCGATCTCCTGGTAAAGCTCAACGTAATCCCGGCCGCCGACGTCATTCAGCTGCCGACGCGGGCCGACGTGGTCAAGGTCATGCGCGGCGGTCCGGTCGAAACCGAGCGCGGCTTCGTTCTGCATAGCGCCGATTTCTTCATCGAGAATTCGACGCTGCCGATCGACGAAGGCATTTGCCTCACTGCCACCATCGACATTCTCAAAGCGATAGCGCGCGGCGACGGGCCGGACAGCGCCATCCTGGCGCTCGGCTATGCCGGCTGGGCGCCCGGTCAGCTTGAGAACGAAATTCAAAGCAATGGCTGGCTGCACTGCGCGGCGGATGCCGAACTGATCTTCGGTACCGATATCGGCGCCAAATACGAAAAAGCTCTTAAGAAGATCGGGATCGATCTCGCCATGCTGTCGAGCGAAGCCGGCCACGCGTGACCGGTTTCGGTCTTCGCAAATCAGGAACCGAAAACTTTCGTCCTGATGCCCGATTCTTGATTCTTGGCGCCCGCTCCCTCCGGTTCGAGCAATGCGCGCGCCCGCTCTGCGCTCATCGGCTCGCCAAACACGAAGCCTTGCGCGAATTCGCAGCCGAGCTGAAACAATTCAACCGCGTCCGAGTCGGTTTCGGCGCCTTCCGCCACCACGTCCATGCCGAGATCGTGGGCAAGCGTGATGATCGAGCGCAGGATGACCGGGCGCGTGCCCTTCGGAGTCGTGCGCACGAAAGATTGGTCGATCTTGATGGTGTCGAATGGGAACCGCTGCAGATAGGACAGCGAGGAATAGCCGGTGCCGA
>Ga0181523_10005762_pt1 | contig 10089 bp, 8 predicted proteins | sample PEATcosm2014_Bin_43_FD_119752 | JGI IMG/M metagenome (GOLD analysis project Ga0181523, IMG submission 119752) | Peatland microbial communities from MTU Mesocosm Facility, Houghton, MI, USA - PEATcosm2014_Bin05_30_metaG | ecosystem: Environmental > Terrestrial > Soil > Wetlands > Peat | place...
GCCTCCAAAACTTATAAATTCGAGTCTTCACTTTATCAGACTTCAGTAGCTGACTCGGGGGCAATGCCGTGGCTTTCCGTCCCCACGGTCTACAAAGCCAATTTTCTTGATTGTGATTGGTGGACCTGGTCAGGATCGAACCGACGACCTCCCCGGCAGGCCGGGGCGCGCCAGCTCCTCATTGCTTCGAATCAATCAAAACTTGTAGTGCGCGATGAGATTTCCAACTTTTCAATTGACGTTCGCGGCGGCGCGCTTCCACGGGTGTGTCGAATTCTTCCCGATAGACCATTACCCACGGCCCTCTGCCATGTGTTGATTTGGTCTGCCCGCGCTGGTGTTCTGCGAATCGAATTTCGGTATCGATAGCCGATCCGATATAGAAGCGCTTACTCGTTTGGCTTTCGAGGATCTAGACGGCTGGCATATCGGGAATTTGGTGGACCTGGTCGGGATCGAACCGACGACCTCTTCCATGCCATGGAAGCGCGCTCCCAGCTGCGCCACAGGCCCACGATTGGCGGGGCAACTCCTCTATTGTCGTAGGTGGCGGCTGGCAAGTCAAACGGCGGAGATTGTGGCGGAGCCGGCGCGCGCGAGCGCAATTGGAACACAGTTGCGCCCGCGCTAGGCCACTCAGCTATTACTCCACTGGCGCAGCGAGGAAGAATACGTAAACGAGGAAACCCACGCCAATGAACCCCGGAATCAGCCCACAAAGGTAGATCGAGGTTCCGGGCAGCAGCCCATGCAGAAAAATCAACAGGCCGATGCCAACGCCGATGTTGACCAGGCCGCCAATCTTCATGCCCTCGCGAGCGCGGATGCGCTTGAGCCGATCATCTGCCCGCATCAATTCGAGGGCTGCTTTGGCCCCTTCGCCCGAGGCTTCGGTTATCCGGCGAAGGGTTTCCGCCTTGTAATAGGCCTCGCGCTCCTTCCGCTGGGTGTCGACCCAGTGCACCACACCGGTGAATGTGAACACTATCGCAACGATCACGATTGGAAACAGCAAGAATACATTCATCTCTTCCTCCTCGCCGGGGATCTTCCCCTTGCAACCGGTACGACATGGGGAGGCGGCATCCGGTTGCATAATCTGCGAAAGAAGATTCTTCTAGAGAAAATGCAACCGGAGCCGAATGGGACTGGTCTTACGGTTTCGAGAGGAACGCGATCAAGAGATGCCTGCTGCGATGAGCGCCGAAGAAGACCTGGCCGATGTGAATCGCGTGCTGGCGGGCGAAGTGCAGGCCTTCGAAGGCGTTGTTCGTCGCTGGCAGGGACCTCTGGTGAATATGGCCTGGCGGTATTGCCGTGATCGCGGGCGAGCAGAAGAGATGGCGCAGGAGGCTTTTTTGCGGGCTTGGCGCGGGCTGGCCGGATGGCGGCGCGAGTCAAGCTTTTCGACGTGGCTCTTTGCTCTTGCGGCAAATGTGTTTCGCTCCGAGTTGCTGCGGTTTCCCGCGGTCAACGTGCCTCTGGAAGATGCGGCTGAGCCGACCGGCCCCGCCACGCAGCACGAAGGGCTGGCCAGGAAGCAGAGCGACGACGCAGTGAGGAGAGCCGTGCTGGCGTTGCCTACGCGCTATCGCGAGCCGGTGGTGCTCTATTACTTTCACGAGATGGATGTGGCCGCCGCGTCGCGGACGATGGGCCTGCCCGAGGGAACGGTGAAAGCGCGCCTGGCGCGCGGACGCGAGCTGTTGCGGAAAAGATTTCCGCACCTGAGCGAACAAAGCGCGCCGCTGCTGAGCTCGACGCTTCGGCCTGAAAAGGAGGTCCTGGAATGAAGAGCAATCTGAATCCCCACACGGATCATGGCGCGATCGACCCGATTCTCGGCGATGAAGGGGAATTGATTCCCTCATCCGGTTTTCTGGCGGCGACGATGGAGCGGGTGCGGGATGAGGCCGCAGTGCCCAAGCCGATTCCCTTCCCGTGGCTGCGCGCGTTGCCCGGAATCGTAGTAGTGGTTGCGATCATTGGCTGGTGCGGGTGTGAGCTGGCGCGAGTGGGTTTGGCCAACGCGCGGGAGATTTCGTTTACTCAACTGCATCTGACCGCCGCAACTGGGCGCGCGCTGGAACCCGCCGGATGGGTGGCGGCTGCGCTTGCCGTTTCACTGCTCTCCTGGCTCTTTGCGCAGCGGCTGGCCGGGAGGTCGGGGCTGCTGTAGTGGGCGCCTAAAGAGGAAGCTTTGAACCCGCTATTGAATTCGGGTTACTGCTGCGTCGTGTGTTTCGTGCCGAATTGCTGAAGTTTTGCGAGAGTGGCAGCGGCCTGGCCAGAGTCGATGGCTTCGGCGCCGAGGGCGACGCCCTCTTTGAGATCGCCGGCGAGGCCGGCGGCGACCAGAACAGCCGCAGAGTTGAGCAAGACGACGTCGCGACGCGCGCCGGGAATACCGGTGAGAACGTCATAAAGCAGCGCTTTGTTGGTGGCCACGTCGCCGCCGGTGAATTGGTCGATCGTGGCGCGAGGCAACCCGGCCATCTCCGGCGTAACGCGCGCGGCTTTCAGCTCCGGCTTTCCAGACTCCGACTCCTCAATGCGCGCGACAACCGATTCGCCCGTGGTAGTGAGTTCGTCAATTCCGTCGGTGCCGTGAACAACGAACGCGCGCCGAGCGCCGAGCGCAGCGAGCGTGCGGCCAACGAGCAAAACGCGGCTGGGAGCGAGCACACCAATCACTTGCGTGCGTGCATGAGCTGGATTCGTGAGCGGGCCGACGAGGTTGAAGATAGTGCGGAAGCCGAGCGCGCGGCGGAGCGGACCGAGAGCTTTCATGGCCGGGTGATAGAGCGGCGCGAAGAGAAAGACGAAGCCGGTTTCGCGGAGACACTCAACGGCAAGTTCCGGCGAAAGTTCGATGGGGACGCCGAGGGCCTCAAGAACATCCGCAGCGCCGCAGCGCGAAGTGACGGCGCGGTTGCCGTGCTTGGCGACGCGGGCTCCGGCAGCTGCAGCAAGGAGCGCAGCGCCGCAGGAAATGTTGAAGGTCTGCGGCCCACCGCCGCCGGTGCCGACGCAGTCGACCAGTTGGTCCCTCTCGTCGTCGGTAAACGGCAAGGGCACGGAGTGCCTGCGCATCACATCGACAAAGCCAGCGAGCTCGGGAGCCTGCTCACCGCGCGTAGCGAGAACAGTTAGGAGCGCAGCCGTCTCCACCTCCGGCACGCCGCCGGCGAGGATCTCCACGAGCACTTCGGCCGCCTGCTCACGAGTGAGCGACGCGCCGTCCTCGGCCAGCGGGCGAAGCAGTTCTTTCACCAAAGACATGAAAGAAGTATTGCAGAGCGGAGGCTGGAGAGCGAAGAGAGCACGCCTTCAGGCGCACTAGATGGTGAAATTCAAAGCGAAATCTGCGTGGTAATCTTGGAAATGTCTGAGGTCCAATCCATTTGAAAATCCACGAGTATCAGGCAAAAGGAATCCTGGCGAAGTATGGCGTCGCCGTGCCCAAAGGCGAAGAAGCCGCCACCTTCGAGGAGGCGGTAGCGGTAGCGCGCAAGCTGTTCGCGGAAGGCGCTCCGGGAGTGGTGGTGAAAGCGCAGATTCACGCGGGAGGCCGCGGCAAGGGCGGCGGCGTGAAAGTGGCGCGTGTGCGCGAGGATGCGGAACTGCACAGCAAGAACATTCTGGGCATGACCCTGGTGACCCACCAGACCGGTCCGCAGGGACAAAAGGTGCAGCGGCTTCTGATTGAAGAGACCGCGGACATCGATCGCGAGCTGTATCTCGGCATCGTGCTGGATCGCGCCTCTGGCAAGCTGGTTTTTATGGCATCGCAGGCCGGTGGCATGGAGATTGAAGAGGTAGCGGCGAAGACTCCCGAGGCGATCTTCAAGGAAACGATCGATCCCGCGGTGGGGTTCGGCGCATGGCAGGCTCGCAAGCTGGCCTTCGCGCTGGGACTGAAGCCGCCGCAGATCAATCAAGCGGTCGGGTTTTTTCAGAGCCTGTACAGTGCCTACATTGAGACGGACGCATCGTTGGTGGAGATCAATCCATTTATCACGACGAAGGATGGCAAGCTTTTTGCGCTTGACGCCAAGATCACCTTTGACGACAACGCTCTGTTTCGGCACCCCGACATCAAGGCGCTGCGCGACGTGGCCGAAGAGGATCCGCTGGAGGTGGAGGCGAGCAAGTACGCGCTGAACTATATCAAGCTCGACGGCACGATCGCCTGCATGGTGAACGGCGCCGGCCTGGCGATGGCGACGATGGACATTATTCAATATGCCGGCGGCAGCCCGGCGAATTTTCTCGACGTGGGCGGAGGCGCAACGCAGGAACAGATTGAGCATGCCTTTGAAATTCTGCTCTCAGACAAAAATGTGAAGGCGATCTTCATCAATATCTTTGGCGGCATTCTGCGCGTGGACCGGTTGGCGACGGGCGTCGTTGCGGCAGCGCGGAATCTGCATGTGAAGGTGCCGATTGTGCTGCGGCTCGAAGGGACAAACGTGGAAGAGGGACGCAAGATTCTGAAGGAGTCTGGATTGAACTTTCAAGTAGGGGCAACGATGAAGGAAGCAGCGGAAATGGTCGTGGCTGCGGCGGCGGGAGCATAGAGATGTCGGTTTTGGTCGATAACAATACGCGGCTGATTGTGCAGGGGATCACGGGCAAGGAAGGCACGTTCCACGCCAAGGGCTGCGCGGAGTATGGAACAAAGGTGGTCGGCGGGGTGACGCCGGGCAAAGGTGGAACCACGCACGAGGGCTGGCCGGTGTTCAATACCGTGACGGATGCCGTGGCCAAGACGGGCGCGAACGCGACGATGATCTTTGTGCCGCCGCCGTTTGCCGCCGACGCGATTCTTGAGGCCGAGGACGCGGGGATTCCGCTGATCGTCTGCATCACCGAGGGGATTCCGACGCTCGACATGGTGAAGGTTTGGGCCAAGCTGAAGACGTCAAAGTCGCGGCTCATTGGGCCAAATTGCCCGGGCGTAATCTCGCCGGGAAAGGCCAAAATTGGAATCATGCCGGGGCGGATTCACAAGGAAGGTTCGATCGGGATTGTTTCGCGCTCGGGCACGCTGACCTATGAGGCTGTGCATCAGTTGACGCAGCGAGGAATTGGGCAGTCGACGGCAATCGGTATCGGCGGCGATCCGATCATCGGCACGACGCACATCGACGCGCTGCGGCTGCTGAACGACGACCCGGGCACTGAAGCGATCATCATGATCGGCGAAATTGGCGGATCGGCAGAAGAAGCTGCGGCGGAGTTCGTGAAGCAGCACGTGAAGAAGCCGGTGGTGGGGTTCATCGCCGGACAGACCGCGCCTCCCGGGCGGCGCATGGGCCATGCAGGCGCGATCATCAGCGGCGGCCAAGGGACGGCGGCCGACAAGATGAAGGCCATGACTGCGGCCGGAATTCACGTAGTTGTGTCGCCAGCTGAGATTGGCGCCACGCTGGCGAAGGTGATCGGCAAGGCGTAGAAGCAGCGAATAGCCTTTAGCCCTTAGCTATTCGCTCATCGTGAGAGAACCGAAGCCGCTGCATGCGCGGTAACCTGCCGCGGATTACTTCCAGACTCAATGACACAGGGAAGATTTGCTCTCACGGTCCAGCTGGGGAGCATAATCGGCTTATCGACATGCTCAAGAGGCATTTTGGCCGCTGCCGCGGTCGCGACCGAATTGCGCCTGCCGAGTAGGAGTTCAACCTTGTTGCACTTATGGATTACCTTCCCCGGATGATTACGGTGTGAACCCTCGCTGCTGAAGCCGGCGGTGAGTCGAGAGAATCGATCTCGATTCCGACTGGCGTATTGAGAGGGTTCCACGGAACTGCGTTGGTTTCTATGAACGATTCGTTGCCGGCGCCGGCGGAGACGCCACCTCTTCGGTATTGGTTTGCGGACTTGAGGCTCGAGGCCGATGGGACGCTCTTGCGCGGGGATACGGCACTCGAACTGGCCGCTGAGGAATTGGCAGTTCTGCGATTGCTGCTGAGGCGGGCGGGCGAGATTGTAAGTCCGCTGGAGCTGAAGCGCGTGGTCTGGCGCGACGAGCATGCTTCGAGCGACGTCGCGGCAAAGTGCATCGCCTCGCTGCGCGAGCGGCTGCAACCCGCGGATTGCATTGAGAGCGTCTATAAGCGCGGATACCGAATCTCCGCTGATGTGCACACAAACGACACGCCGTCGGCCGGCGCGCTGGCGCGGCTTGCCATTCTGCCCTTCTCGGTTGGGTTTGGCGTTCCCGAATACCTTGGTTCGGCGATTGCCGAGGAGACGGCGGCGCAGTTGTGCGGCGGCGAATACGTGGTCGCTTCGGCAGTGGCGCGAGATTCGGTGTTGACGCTGGCCCGGAGAGGATTCGCGGCGCAGGAGATCGGCAAGGCACTGGAGGCGGATCTGGTTCAAAGCGGCGAGCTTCATGCGACACCGGAGCTGTTCAGGCTGCGGGCCGAGATGATCCGGGTAGAGGATGGCGCGCAGCTCTGGATCGAAGATTTGGTGGCGGGGCGCGGACGGATTACGGAGCTTGAACGCGAGCTTGTAAACCGCGTGGGCAGCCGGATTGGCTCCGGCAGGTATTCGATCGCGGCTGCGGCAGGCGGAGCCCTGCACGAGGCGTCTCCGCAGCAGAACGAGGCGCATGAGCTCTATCTGCGCGCGCATCACGAATGGCAGACGCTCGAGCGGCATCACATGCAGGATGCGATGGGCCGACTGCAGCGGGCCATCGAACTGGATCCATCGTTGATAGCCGCGCGCACTGACCTGGCGCATCTTTGCGTGGCGCAGGCGCTATACGGGTTCATGCCGGCGTCGGCCGCGGCGAGTGCAATTCGGAAAGTGGCAGCGCAAATTCCCGAATCGGCGGGAAGCGTAGAGGCGTTGCTTCCGGCGATGGGATGGATCTGGTTTCATGTGGACCGGAACCTGCGTGCGGCGCTGGGCGCGTTCGCGCGCTCGGCGCACTTGCCGCATGATTCGCGGATGACGCGGGCGCGCATCATGTTCCTGCTGAGCCGGCACCGGTTTGACGAGGCTCTGGATGCGCTGCGCGCGGCGATCCAAGTTGATCCGTACTCGCCGTGGCTGCAGGCGGAGTTGGCGTGGGTGCTGCACCTGGCCGGAGAGGCCGAGGCGAGTGTGGACCAGATTTGCAAAGCGATTTCGCAGTTTACCGAATACGACGGCGCGCACTTGTATGGGGCGATGATTCTGGCGCACAACGGCGAAGCTGCGCGAGCGGTGGAGCTGGCGCGCGCGCTGGCCGCGCGGTCGGCGCACTTCGACCTGGCGACGTCGGCGCACGCATACGCGCTGGCGCGCGCGGGACGCAAGGAGGAAGCGCGAACGCTGCTGGAGCGGCTGCAATGGCTGAGCCGGGAGCGGTTTGTGATGAACACGTTCGATGCCGCGACGTATGTAGCGATGGACGAGGACGATGCTGCGCTCGAAGAGCTGCGCATTGCCAATGACAACCGCTGCCCGTGGTACTTTCAAACGCTAGCCGATCCGCGGATGCTGCCGCTGAGGGGGCGGCCGGAGTTTGAGCGGATGCGGAGCTCGCTGCGGGCGATGGAGGCCGAGGCGAAGGCCGACGCGGAGAGGGGCGACGAGCTGGGGTGGATTGCCCCGCAGGCGGGGTGAGTCCGAAGGCCGTGGATCGTGGTTCGTAATTGCGGTGGCCAGTCGATGGCAGCCGTCAGGCGATAAACGCAGACAAGGTTAACAGAATGAATCAGTTAAAGAGTTGAAATGCGCAGGTTGCATTTGCGCTAGTCGCATGTTGATTCCAAGGGAGTTACGGGGCACAAATTGGACGTTACTCGACGCATTTTTAGCCCATCTCCGGAGTGCCTTTGCTGATTCTAAACGGTTTAAGTGGCGATAAATAGGCGAAACATCCCAAACTTTTTATTTAATTATTTTCCCTCCAAGCGGTAGTCAGCCAAAGAGAGTGAGAATCCGCGCAGAAGGGCACCTGCGGAAGCGGAGTTTTTTGCGATTCGGACGGAGATCCTGGTTGATCGCATATGGAGCAAGTATGCGCTGAAGGCGAGAAATGTTCGCAAACTTGGGAAGAAAAATATTGGGCATGGAATCAGGGAGATGCGGAGGGGAAGCGCGGCGAGGGGGTTGACACGACGATTTTTCTGGCGGGGCGACGCTGTGGCGAAGGTTTCCGTTGCGAGATCGGCGTTCTTCGGGACTCATCGCGAAAAAGACCGACCAGGGCCTCTCGATGAGCGCATTGGCCTGTTGGCGTCAACTGAAGTTGATGACCATTGAAATCGGTGGACCGTTGCCAACATGCGAGGACTGATCCCGCCCCCGGGGGCGCCTCGGCGATCGATTGCGCAATTTATCAGCCAATGCACGCCTACCCGGCACGCTGGCGGCGGCACACCGACTTGATGTGATCCAGCCGCTTCTCGAGCATCGCGGCACAATGATTCAAAGCTAAAATGCGTCTCACGAATCTCAGTTCTGCCAGGCCACGGCAGCTGCACCCACGCCCGAGGTGGGAATATTGTAGCTGTGGTTCGCGCCGTTCTCCCAGGTAACTGTGCCGTCGCTATGCAGCACGAAGAACTTGAACTGCACAGCGGATCCCGCCGGCGCCGAGACGGTCAGCAGTCCGCTGCCTGCGGCTGGAATTGTGACCGGGCCGATCGCGCCGTTCCAAGTGGTTGCCCAGTTGCCCAGTTCCGTAACGTTCCCGGAGATCATAATGACATCCGTACTGGCCAGCGCCGGCGTGCCACTGACGCTGAAGTTGACTGGAATCAGCGTCGACGTGTTCACCGTAAACGAAGCCGCTGCGGAGGTTGCGGCTCCTTGCGTGACCGTCACCGCGGCTGCTCCCGCGGCAAACGCTGGAACCACCGCAGTGATCTGCCCATTGCTCCAGTTGGTCACGGTTGCGGGCAAGGCAGTAGAGCCAACGGTAAAGTTCACGGTTCCCGCAGTTGCGCCAAAGCCGGCTCCGCCGATGGTCACCGCTGCGCCGGGATTTGCCACGCGCGGAGTGACACTGCCGATCGAGGGCGGCACCGTGCCTGAAGAAACCCAGATGGAGACGCTGTTATGCGGCAGGGTGAAGTTCGTCACCGGGTTATTGCTCCCTGCCGTGCCGGTGACCGCGATTCCGATTCCGCCCATGGTCTGCGCGAGATAGTCCGAATAATTCCCCGGCGGCAGATCTGTATCGAGGCCAGAGATGGCCTGGTCCTTGGATGGGTTGTTATTGATGGCCACCAGCACGACATTCGTGCCCAGTTGGCGCTCGTAGATATACACGTTGGTGTTGATCCAGCGCTGCATCATGGTTCCATAGGCAACCGCCGGATTGGCCGCACGCAATGCGGCAAGATACTGAATCAGCAGCGCTGCATCGGTCGAGCTGAAGCCGGTCATGCCGTTGCGGTTATACGGGACCGCCCCGCTATCCGTGTCATTGTGGAGATACTGCTCGTCGCCGTAATAGAGCACCGGCACGCCGCGGCAGGTAAGCAGGAAGCTGATGGCTTCCTTCACCGACATCTGGCTCGCGCCCTGCGACAGGATGCGCGCATTGTCGTGGTTATCGAAGAAGGTCACCAGGTCGTTGGGCTGAATAAAGGCTTGCGACGGGATGGTCGAAGAACCTGCGTCCTCCAACGTCAGCTCATTGTCGATATCGGTGAAGCTGTACCTGCCGCTGCCGTTGCTGCTAAAAACCTGCGCCAGGTCCCAGTAGAGCGTGTAGTCCAACAGGTTCATCCCGCTGTTGTTGGAAAACTTCACCGAATCCGGATACAACGCATCTCCGGAGCCTTCATCCCATTCGCCAAAGATGAAGGGTTGCCCCGGCATCCTGGCCGGGCTTGAGGCGCCGCTCCAGTTGGCGATGGTGTTTTCCAGGCTGTATTCCCAACCCCAATTCGTTTCCTGGGCGGCATCGAAGCGAAAGCCATCGACGCCGTGGGTCAGAAGCTGCCCGACGGCTGTCTTGAGATACGAATCTACCCAGGGATTGGTCTGGTCCAGATCCGCCAGGCTTTCCAGTGTGTAGTACTGCACCTGATAGCGGTCTTCGTAGTTCGATATATTCGGGTTGTGATGGTAGTA
>Ga0181523_10005764_pt1 | contig 10085 bp, 12 predicted proteins | sample PEATcosm2014_Bin_43_FD_119752 | JGI IMG/M metagenome (GOLD analysis project Ga0181523, IMG submission 119752) | Peatland microbial communities from MTU Mesocosm Facility, Houghton, MI, USA - PEATcosm2014_Bin05_30_metaG | ecosystem: Environmental > Terrestrial > Soil > Wetlands > Peat | place...
CCGGCGTCATCGGCGCAGCGCCGCACGAACGATCTGACGAACGCACCAACTACCGCAACGGGCATCGGCCGCGCCTGCTCTCGACCAAGGCCGGCGACATCGAGCTCAAGATCCCGAAGCTGCACGCGATGCGGTTCCGCCGACGGTATCCGGCCTGGGGCAAGTACGGCGTTTCGGCGTTCGCTGCGCACGACGAAGTCGAGGTCGACGTCATCTGTGAGACGAAGCTGGAGCGGTTCGAGGAGGTTGTCGTCTTCGAACGATCTGAGCTCGAGCGAATCGGTATCGAGGTCGTCCCAACGTTTAGGCGCCCGCACGTCACTCTCGCCCATGAAGACCTCAACGTTCTCGTGGATCGACTCCAGTCGTGCGAACATAGGACGGTCAGCAATCGTCACCACCAGCGAGAAGGGAGGCAGCCATGACCCGGGAGTCCGAGGTCGACCTGGTGGTCGATCTCAACAGCGAGGATGAGTCTGGCCTGCCTTGGACCTTTCTCGACGAGGCGCGCGATCCCGCGCTCATTCGCGAGGGAGCGTGGATCGTTGTCGGCGAGGGGTCGACGCAGGCCGTTGCCCAAGTCGTCGAGATCGAAGGAGACATCGTCCGTGTGCGGCCCCTACCGGGACCAGTCGAGCAGCATCGAGCACTTCTGAGGCACGACGTAGCCTGATGTTGCGCCGGTCTGCGACGCCCGCTTGGGAATCATTTTGGGAATCAACTGCCGCCGACGGGGTCGACTGGGGCAGTCTCGGACGACAGATGCAGCAACGTGAGCTGGGAGAACGTCCACCAAACCGACGCGACAGACAGCTCCGGCCGAATTCCTAAACCGCGTGTCGCAGGTTCGAGTCCTGCCAGGGGCGCCACGAACGTGCGCCACGAAAGTCCATGTAGTGAGGGTCGTAGGGGGGTACCAGCAACCTCCCAGACCCGCTTCGGGAATCACTTGGGCGTTGTTGCCGGACGCATTCATCTTCTCGGACTCGCCCGACGGGGAGTTGCCATGGCGACCTGGGAGGGTCACGCTCGCCTTCACACGGCTCTGTCGACAGATGGGCATCGCCGGCGTGCGCCTCCATGACCTCCGACACTTTGCCGTAAGCCGGATGCTCGGTGCGGGAGTACCCGTTCGGACCGTCGCTGGCCGTCTCGGCCATGCCAATGTGGCCACGACCCTCAACATCTACGCACACTTCCTCGAGAGCTCCGATGCCGACGCGGCCCGGGTGCTCGCCGGGCTACTGGTCGCACCGGATGGCCAATGGAACGGATGACACGACCACACGACCGCCTTCAGCCCTCGATGGCAGCACCGCGCTCATGTCACCTGCCCCACCACGGCTACCGATCGGATCAGGACCTCTCGTGCGTCGCCGACAATCGCGGGCGCGGTCGCCGGGTTGTGCCGGGACATGGCAACGGCACCAGAACCGTCTCGATATGTCGCGGCGAGAGCTCGGCTCGGCCTCGCACAGACGGGCCAGTATGCGTCCGTGTCCGAGGTCTCGCAGAGGAAGTGGCATCCATCAGCCGGTACTCCCATCGAACGGTCTCCGAGTGGACCGCTTGGTGGGGAAGGTCGCGGCTTCGAGGACTGCGTCGACGACCGGCTCGTCGCCACGCGACACATGGCGGTCAAGCTGGATGGTCGCTGAGCGACGGGTAGCTCTGAGCTACAACGCGTTCACCATCGGCCCGTGACTCTCGGGCCATCTCGGGCTCGAGAAGCGTCCGGGCGCGAATGAGCAGCGGCACCGTCCCGAGGGTATCGAAGGTGGCTGCTGCTTCGACCGCGAGCCTCGTCGACTCATTGGGCCGATCCTGGCCCTTGAGCCACTCCGCCCGGTCGAGCTGGGCCCGTGCCGTCCAGTACGGGTAGCCGAGCTGGCGGCATGTCGTTTCGGCGGCAACGAGGTTCTCTTCCACGTCCTCGTTCTCGCCGCGTGCGCCGGCGAGCAGCGCCTTTGCACGGCTGACCTGTGCCCGCAGGAAGGGGGGGACTTCGCCTGGTGGGCGCGCTGTGAGCGACTCGACGATCCGGTCGGCTTCTCCGAGGTAGCCGGGGTCGATTGCCGCCTCGAGGGCGATCGGGAATGCGAGCCTGACCGACTCGTGCGCGACGCCGAGTCCCCCTCGCATCGCCTCGTCGACGGAGACGCGAGCACTCGCGAGGGCACCGTGGCTGTCCCCGTCGGCGAGCGAGACGGCCGCTTCGGCCGCCGCGTACATCGTTCGGAACTGCACGTCGTCGCTTTCCGCCCAGGTGCGGCAGATCGCCAGGTGCTCACGGGCGGCGACGGCGGCGCCGCGAAGTGCTTCCAGGCAAGCGACCCGGAAGTGGATCTCGTCCGCCCCGGGACGCTCGTCGCCACCCGCCTGGAGAAGCTCGGTTTCGAGCTGGTGGACCTCCTCGAATCGGCCGGCCATGGTGAGGACGTACATGAGGTTGCTTGCCGCGAACGTCTCGCTCCACCTCAGCCCCGAGCGCTGCGCGAGGTCGAGTGACGCCCTCGCGTGTTCCTCGGCCCCCGCGAGGTCACGGGTCATGCAGAGATCGGCGAAAGTGCATTCGGCGTACATCTCGACATGAGTGAACCCGTGGCGGCCGCTCACGGAAATGGCAGCCTCGTAGAGCGCCCGGGCCTCCTCGGCTCGTCCGTTCATGCTGAGGAGGTTCGCCTTGTAAGAGAGCCCGCGCGCGAGCGTCTCAGCGAGCTGGTAGTGCTGGGCCAAAGTGAGGGCGCTCTCGAGCAGCTCGCCCGCCTCGTCCGGCTGGCCGGCGACGTGAAGGATGATCCCCAGCTCCAGCCGCAACTCCGCCACGACTTCGGGAGGGGCCGTGAACACGTCGAGGGACGCCAACACTTGGCGGATCGGGGTGATCGCCTCCTCGCCCCGTCCGAGGCGGTGGAGTGGTCTCCGACCCGACCAGTGACCCGGGCGGCTTCGACGGTCCTGCCGGCGGCGCCATGGGCGGCGAGGGCCGCCTCGTACTGGGAAAGGGCACGTTCGTACCAGCCGACCAGGAACGCCATCCGGGCCGCTCGCTCGGTGAAGCCGGCTTTCTCGGCCTCGCCCTGGTTCAGCTCGACAGCTTTCAGGTAGGCCGACTCGGCCGCCTCGGGTGCACCGACGGACTCGGCCCGCTCTCCGGCGCGGGCGTAGGCGTCCTTGGCGAGCTCACCAAGCTCGGTTGCGCCCGGGTCGTCTCTTGCGGCGAGGTAGGCGTCGTAGTAGTGGGCGGCGATCACCTCGGCCACCTCGGCGCCCTCGTCGGGGAAGACCCTTTGAAGGTGCTCGGCGGTTCTCAGATGGCGGGCTCTTCGCTCGGCTCTGGTCAAGGTGTCGTAGGCGACGGACCGGATGAGCGACTGGGTGAAGATGTACTGGCCGCGCTCGGGCGAGAGCTTGTCGGCCCGGACGCTCAGCACCTCTTTTCGCACAAGCGAGCTCAACAGGTCATCGAGCAAGGATGGGTCGATCTCGGTGACGGCTTCGATGCCGTGGCGGGGAAAGCTCGTGCCGAGGACCGAGCACTCCTTTACGAGCAGGCGCTCGTTCTGAGAAAGGCCGTCGAGGCGGGACGAGATGAGGGCCGTCAGCCCAGGTGGAATGTCGAGCTCGCCGAGCTCGCCGACAAGGTGCAATGCACCGTCAGCTGACTTTTCGACGATGCCCTTGTCGAGGAGGGAGCGCACCGTCTCGATCGCATAGAGGGGGATGCCACCGGCACGTTCCACGATGCGTGCCCGGGCCTCTTGTGGAAGGCCGCTGACGAGGCCGTCCAAGAGCTCGCCCATCACCTTTTCTGAGAGCGGGTCGAGCGCAAGTGTCGTGACGCTCCGGCGCGACAAGCTGAGCCCGGTCAGCTCGAGGCCTTCTGGCCGGCTGAGTACGAGGACGAAGATGGCGTGGTCGCCCGACCAGTCAAGGAGGTGGTCCAAGAACGCGACGAGGCCGGGGTCGGCCCACTGCAGGTCCTCGATCACCATGACGACGGGGAGGTGCTCGGACAGGTTCTCGAAGAACAAGCGCCAGCCCGAGAAGAGCTCTTCTCTTAAAGCGCCCTCTCGCTTTCGAGCCCGAGCAGCACCCCGAGGCGGGGGGCGATGAACTCCCGGTCGCTGGCATCGGAGATCCAGCGCTCGAGGCCGGCACGAAGGCGCTCGGCGACGATCTCGAGGCGGTCCTCCTCGCCGATCTGCAGCCTCGCCCGCACCATCTCCGCGAGCGCCCAGTAGCTCACCCCCTCCCCGTAGGACAAACAGCGCCCGGCGTGCCACAGCACTGTGCCGGCCAAGCCGTCGATGTACTTGTTGAACTCCCAGGAGAGGCGCGACTTGCCGATGCCGGCGACGCCGGAGACGAGCACCATGCGCGCCGAGTGCCGGTCCGCGCTGGCGTGGAAGAGCTCCTTTATGAGGTGAAGCTCGTGGTCACGCCCGACAAAGGGTGCCTCGATGACCCCCGAGCGCTCCGCGCCGGCAACCATGGCAACAACGCGAGTCGCCTGGAAGAGCCGGACCGGCTCGGCCTTTCCCTTGAGCTCGTGCTCGCCGGCGTCGGCATAAGCGATCGATGCTGAGGTGGCGGCCCTTGTCACCTCGTCGACATAGCAGCACCCCGGCGGGGCAGCCGACTGGATCCTGGCGGCGGTGTTCACTCGGTCGCCGATGACAAGGCCCTCCTCGGCCGTGGCGGTCGTAGCCGCCCCGCCCGTCACGATGCCGACTCTTGCCTGCAGGTCGATCTCGTGCTCCGAACCGTAGGCGCCGACGGCCGAGACGAGCTCGAGGCCGGCTCGCACTGCCCGCTCGGCATCGTCCTCGGTCGCCACCGAAGCTCCCCAGACCGCCATGACGGCATCTCCGATGAACTTCTCGACGATGCCGCCGTAACGCCCGACGATCGACCGGGCGAGCTCGAAATAGCCGGAGAAGACACGCATCGGCCAGCACAGAGCGGTACGGAATGGCGCGCGACCCGGTGATGCGTGGATGGCGGTATGGCGCCGGATTCGGCGATCTGTGCGGTCATCCGCGCTCTCTGGGCGGCGCTGACCTCAACCTCGAAGGGCCACTCAACGTCTGGCAACAAACGAAACACAGCGCTGACGGTCGCCCCGTGCGAATTGGCGCCTCAGTCGGTGATGGGCCAGTCTGCGGGAGACATTGTCCGCGTGCGTCCCCTGCCGGGACCAGTCGAGCGGCATCGAGCGCTTCTCAAACACGACGTAGTCTCAGAAGCATCGCCGACAGCCGGCCCGACCATCACGACCGTGCCTGGCGTCCGCGGTCACCTGCCGGCGCATCTTGTGCCGGTCTGCGACAGACCCGCTTCGGTGTCCCAGCAGCTATTCGGTGCTCACGTTCTGTGCTGGGCCTCGTGACCTATACGCGGATGCAACCGCGCCTGGGTAACAACAGAGGTATGCCCAGGAATCCGTGACGCCGCGAGCGACCACGGTGACGGTCAGACGATTCAGACCTTGTGCGACGGTACGGCCGTGGGTGCGGGCTGCCACCGGGCCGCGTCGTGATACACAACGTGCATGAGCGACAAGACGGGGGCACTGGGCGCCGTGCCGGATCCGATTCGACCGAGGCACGAGGACTTCGATGTGTCCTATGCCGGCACACCCCCGTGGGACATCGGCCGACCTCAGCCTGCCCTCCTTGAACTTGCCGAGGCAGGCGTTCTGCGCGGTCGAGTGCTCGAGGCCGGCTGTGGGACCGGAGAGCATGCTCTCATGGCCGCTCGCCTCGGCCACGAGGCCACCGGCATCGACTCGGCTCAGACAGCGATCGCCATCGCTCGAGGCAAAGCCCGCGACCGAGGCCTGACAGCTCGGTTCCTCGTTTGGAACGCCCTCCAGCTATCCGGCCTCAACGAACAGTTCGACACCGTGCTCGACTGTGGACTCTTTCATGTCTTTGACGACGACGACCGTGCCCAGTATGTCGACAGCCTTCGGGCCGTTCTACCGCCAGGCGGCCGCGTTTACATGCTGTGCTTCAGCGACCGGCAGCCGGGCATCTGGGGACCCAGGCGGGTGACCCAGGACGAGATAGGGGCCAGCTTCCGCGATGGGTGGCAGGTGGATTCAGTCGAAACCTGCAAGATCGACATCAACATCGACCCGAACGGTGCACTCGCCTGGCGAGTGTCCATCTGCCGCAGGTGACCGGCACCCCGTTAGCGACGCCGACTCGGTAACGCTTCGCAACCGTCGTCATGAGCGGCGTGAGGGAGAAGTGGTATGAGCTCCGATCGGTCGCAGATGTGAAGATCTGTTCACAGACTTGTGAGCGCGTTCGACGCTGTCAGCCATCGCGGCAACAGATCGGCAGGACTCGGTCAAGACCGGATTCGCAGCCGCATCACCCACCGCCATTTTGCTATCTTCCGGTCTCGCTCGAAGCCGAACTCCTCGAACAGGTCAGCCGGCCCCGTATGGAAATAGGCACCGCGCTGCGGCGGGCGCCCCTCGACTTGCTCCGGGTAGGCCTCGACGAGCCCGCCCCCAGCATCGCGGATGGCGGCCAGCGCGGCGCCGTGGGCCGCACGCGCAACCCCACTGCGCCGGTGCCCGCTTCCAGTAAAGATGCAACCGATCCGCCAGTCAGGTAACTCGCCCAGGCCCTTGGCATAGGTTTTCGGGTTGTTGATGTTGGGAAGCTCCACCGGCGGCCCGTACTGGCACCACCCGACGCATTCACCGCCGTCGTAAACGAGAAGCTGGTGCACCGTTCCGTTGCGAACGTGGGCTTGCTTTGCCAGACGGTTCCCGGAAACGGTATGCCCTTGCCGACGCCCTCTGGGTGGAAACCCATGCACCAGCAGCCGCCCCAGACCCCGTTGTTAGCCTCCACAAAGCGGGCAAAGTCGTCCCAGGTGTCAGGGCTAAGCGGCTGCGTCGCGTAGGAGGTGACCGGGGCCATCTATCCATTATGTCCAGCAGAACCTCGCAAATGGCGACCGGCCCCGTCTGGGTCGCAGATGCGATCGTGCTGGCGTCTGCGATCGTGACTGGCGTCGGAGTGCCGCCAATACAACCTGATCCGCATCGCCGTCCAGGCGGGAGCGTGACGCCCGACGCAGGCCGATTCCGCGTTCTGCGCCTAGGTCCGGTGCGGCCGACGACCGGCGGAGGCGACAGCGTCGATGAGGGTGTCGGCCGCATGGTTGACCGATGTCGTGGACTCGATGACGAGGTCCGCCGATGCGCGCAGGAGGGGCAATACCCACTCCGTGTCGGCGAGCACGCGGTCACGTTCGGCCTGTGTCCTGCCGAACGGGTTGGTGGTGCGCTGCCGCAGTCGATCGAGGATTACCTCGACGGGCGCAGTGAGGAGCACCATGAAGTCGAAATCGAATGCGGCCTGCTCGTCGGAACAGCCGGCGAAAAACACCATCTGATCGGCATACCGGTCGAAGAGGGCCCTGGTGGGGTCACCAGCCATCCCCAGGTGTCATCCGGCGTCTGGGTGGTGAAGCCATCGTCGTCAGCGTCGAAGGCGGGGTAGCCACGGCGGCGGAGTTCCTCCACGAGCGAAGACCTCCCGGTGCCAGAGACACCGGTGATCAGTACGCGCATCAGCAAGACCGTAGACCCGACGCCCACACCGGCGATGGCTCGCCGGCATAGATCGCTCCGCCTCGACAAAACTCAGTTGATCTAAGGTTCGGTTGGTGACGAGCTGATCGCAGACTCGCTTGTGTGTGCCCTCGGCGCCGCGCCAGCGGGTAGCGCCGGGCGCCGCACCCCCTTCGCCGTGCCCGTACCCACGGCCACGATGCCGGTGAGCACTGGGATCAGGAAAAGGGCGGTCTGCAGTGTCGTCGAGGATGCGATTGCGCCGATCACGACCGGTCCCACGACGAAGCCCGCCCAGCCACAACCGGCCACCGCGGCGACCGCTCTTCCGGTGTTCACGTTGCACACGGCTCCGGCCGCCCTGAAGGTCATGGGGATGACGCTTCCGAGTCCGGCTCCGAGCAAAGCGAATCCAACCAACACACTCACGGGACGGGCGATGACGAGACCGCCGGCGAATCCGAGCGTGGCGACGACGGCGAGCAAAGGGAGCAAACGGTGGGCAGCGAACCTGGTGAAGAGCCGATTGCCGGAGAGCCGAACGGCCAGCATGGCGAGGGCATAGATCGCAAAACCCATTCCGGCGACGAGGGGAGCGGTGTGCATCGAGTTGTGGAGATAGACGGCGGCCCAATCGGCCGCGGCACCCTCGCAGAGCATGTCGGCGAAGGCGATGCCCCCAAGGACTACGAGCTCCCTTTGCAGCACGCCGTGGCGCCCGTCGCGACTGCCTTTCGAAGGCTCGGGTTCATCGCCCACCCGCCGGTCGGGAATCATCCGGGTCGTGAGCCAGCCAACGACCAGTAGGCACGGTACCGCCAGGCCCAGCAGCTGTTCGCTCAGCGCGACGCCTAGTCCGACCGCAGATGCTCCGATGACCGCACCGACGAGGGCGCCAGTACTCCACGAGCCATGGAAACCTGGCATCAGCACCCGGCCGGAGAACCGCTCGACCGCAATCGCTTGGGTGTTCATCGACACGTCGAGCATCCCCTGGAAGAAGCCCCAGAGAAGGAAGGCGACGAAGAACGTCCCGAACGAACCAGTGAGCCCGATGAATGGTCCCGATACGCAGTAGCCGAGCAGAGCCAGGCGGACCATCGGCCGGCTTCCCACTCTTGGCAGGATGCGGGCCGCCATCACCAGGGCCACGACCGAGCCGAGTGGGGCCCCGAGCAAGGCGAGCCCGAGCCGGCCGTCGCTGAGGCCGAGATGCTGTTTCAGCTGCGGTATGTGGGCCGTCCAGGAGGCGAACAGGAACCCGTGCGCGAAGAACACGGCGATGACGGCCCGGCGAAGCCAGCGGTCCCCCGACCTTGGTGCCCCTTGTCGGTGGTGTGAGGCCGGAATCAGGGTCAGACGCAGCGGATGTCGACTCCCATCGCCCGCAACTCCTCCACCCTCTGCTGGTCGGCTCCGGCATCAGTCAGGACGATGTCGATTTCGTCGAGATCACAGACATGGCCGAACGCCACCTGCCCGAGCTTCGAGGAGTCGGCCACCGCGATGACTCGTTGCGAGGCTCCGGCGGCCGCACGCTTGATCGCCATTTCGGCGAGAAGGTGGGTAGTAATACCCGCCTTGGCGTCGATGCCGCATGGACCCATCACGAACGTGTCGAATCGAAGCTGCGAAAAAGAAGGCTCGGTGAGACTCCCCATCAACGACAGCTCTCCCGGACGGACCTCGCCACCGGGGAGGAGGAGTTTGATGCCCGAGCACTCGTGCAGCTCGAAGACCGGTCTCAGGGCGAGCGGCATGACGGTCATCCGCCGGCTGCGAAGTGCTCGTGCCACTTCCATGGCGGTGGTACCACCATCGAGAATGACCGTCTCCCCGTCGGCCAGGAGGCTGGCCGCAGCAGCGCCTATCGTCGCCTTGGCGTTGCTGAACTCGAGGGCCCGGATGCCGTACGGGGTCTCCTCGGCGCTGAGGAAGACACTCGCCGCCCCGCCGTGAACACGTCGCAGAGCCCCACTTCGCTCGAGCGACTCGAAATCGCGCCGCACGGTCATCTCGGAGCAATCCAGTGCAGCTGCCAGGTCCCCGACCAGGACGGGACTGTGTTGGCGGAGCGCTTGCAGGATCATCTGGTGGCGCGTGTGCACATCCACAGCGTTAACTCTAACGTTTTTCATGTGTGTTCTCACACGGGTGCCAGGCACCCTCGGGTCGGGGCAGTGGTGTTCGACGTCGGCGGCGTCTTGCTCGATTGGTACCCCCGGCACCTCTACCGCAAGCTGTCCGCGGACCGGGCGGAGATGGAATGGTTCCTCCCGAGGTCTGCTCACCAGCCTGGCATGCGCCCCATGACCGGGGCGTCTCGACCGCGGCATCGTGCGCCGAGCTCGCCGCCAGGCATCCCGGGTCTCCGAGCTGATCTGGGCATGGTCCAGAAGCAGCGAGGAACCGATCGGTGGGCGTCGACGCCGGCTCTGAGCGACGACACGGGTGGGTCCGGCGGGTAGAGGCACCGATGAATGAA
>Ga0181523_10005765_pt1 | contig 10085 bp, 10 predicted proteins | sample PEATcosm2014_Bin_43_FD_119752 | JGI IMG/M metagenome (GOLD analysis project Ga0181523, IMG submission 119752) | Peatland microbial communities from MTU Mesocosm Facility, Houghton, MI, USA - PEATcosm2014_Bin05_30_metaG | ecosystem: Environmental > Terrestrial > Soil > Wetlands > Peat | place...
CATCGCTGGTATAGCGCCAAAGCGCCACCACATGTCTGGTCCATACAACTGAAACATAAACTGAAATTTATGTCTTGACCAGGCTTATTTAAGTGGCATTGGGCGAAAGCGCCTGCCCCACTTTGCCGCCGAAGGATTTTGCAGGGAAGTGGGGCAGGCGCTTTCGCCTGCCAACTGTTTTACTCATCTGACACCTCCCCTTGTCACCCCCGCGTCATCCATTGTTCATCTTGATGCAGTAATCTGAAACGAATAGACCCACCATGCCGCGGATTCGCATAACGACTCGGCTGCTGCCGTGTTTCATTGCGCTCACGGTGTGTTCCGCCTGGCTGCTGCACTGGCTGGTGCCAGAAGCCCCGCCCGGGCAGTGGCTGCGGGCGTCCGCCGCATTCGGATTGGCGGGCACCACGATCCTGGCCCTTTTCCTGGCGGTCAACGACCGGCGGGCTCTCACATTGCGCCGAGCCCTCGAGCGGTTGCCGCAAGTGGGCAAGAGCGAAAACCGGAGGCAGGCAAGCGGCGACGAGTTAAGCGCCCTGGCCGGCGCCATCGAGCACGCCACGCGGCGCGTGCGCGCCATGGTGGAAACGCTGCAGCGGGAGAATTCGCGGCGCGAAGCCATTCTGGGCAGCATGGTGGAAGGCGTGGTTGCGGTGGACCCGCTGCTGCGCATCACCTTCGCCAACCGCGCGTTCGCCGAGATGATGGGCGCCGCCGCGCCGCCCGCCGCCGGCACTCCACTGGTGCAGGTGGCGCGCGACCACGCTTTGCACGAAATGTTCGCCGCCGTGTTCGCCGAAGGCCAGCCGCTGCAACAGAGGTTGATCCTTTCCGCCAGCACGCGCTCCTTCGAAGTGCAGGTGGCGCCGCTGGCCGGAGACCCGCAACGCGGCGCCATCGCCATGCTGTACGACATCACCGGCCTGGAGCGGCTGGAGCGCGTGCGCAAGGACTTCGTGGCCAACGTCTCGCATGAACTCCGCACGCCGCTGGCGGCGATATGCGGTTATGCCGAAACCCTGATCGAAGGCGGCCTGGAAGATCCCGCCAACAGCCGCCCATTCGTCTCCATCATCCTGGCCAAGGCCCGCCAGCTTACCAACATCGTGCAGGACCTGCTGATCCTCTCCAGCCTGGAAAGCGCCAAGCCGCCCGCCGCCGAGCCCATCTCGCTGCGGCAGAGCATCCAATCCGCCCTGCGCACGGTCGAGCCAATGGCGAAAACGCGCGGCATCAGCCTGGTGTGCGAGTCGTTTCCGGATATGGAGGTCCTGGGGTATGAAATCCGGCTGGAGCAGGTCTGGGTAAACCTGCTGGACAACGCCATCAAGTTCAACCGGCCCGAAGGCGAAGTGCGGGTGGACGTGGTGCGCGATCCCGAGCGCGCGCTGGTGCGCGTTTGCGACACCGGCTCGGGGATTCCCTCGCGCGACTTGCCGCGTATTTTCGAACGCTTCTATCGCGTGGATAAAGCCCGCTCGCGCTCGACCGGCGGCACCGGCCTGGGATTGGCCATCGTCAAACACGCGGTCGAGCAGATGGGCGGCTCGGTGAGTGTAGAGAGCCACCTGGGCCAGGGTTCAGTATTCACAGTAGCTCTTCCCCCCTTCGAGAATAACCTGGCCGCAAACGAACATTAATCGTTCAGTAACATTGGGCCGATATACTCGCAGTTCTACCTATGAAACTTACTGTATCTACACTTACTGTGTGCGCGCTCGCCCTGACTTTGCTGCCTATCGCCAAGGCCCAGGGAAGCGACGTCAACGACATCGAACTCTTGAAAGCGAAGCTGGCTGAGCAGCAAAAACAAATCGAAGTGCTACGCCAGTCGGTCGATGCTCAGCAGAAGCTGATTGAGCGATTGACCCCGCCGGCTGCCAAGCCGGCCGAGCAGGCCGCAACCCAGCCGGCGGCGCAGGCGCCCGGCTTCACTCGCGTGGGCGGCACAGTTGCCAGCACCACCGGCGTTCTCCCCGACTTGTCTCCCGTGGCGGCGAGCCCCAAGTATTCCCTCCAGGAGCCCCCGCAGGGCGCGGCCACCAGTTCCCCGCTGCAAATCCAGCTCGGTAACGTTACCATCATGCCGGTTGGCTTTATGGATGCCACCGCCGTGTGGCGAAACGAAGCGCCTGGTTCGGGCATTGGCAGCAGTTTCGGCAGCATTCCGTACAGCAATGCGGTCCCCGGCGGCAAGCTGGAAGAATTTCGCTTCAGCCCGCAGAACTCGCGGCTCGGCTTCCGCGTCGACGGTGACTGGAAGGGCTACCGCTTCATCGGCTACAACGAGTTTGACTTCCTCGGCACCAGCGCCTCCAATGGCATCGGCGTCACCAACGGCGCGTTCGTGCCCCGGCTGCGCCTGTTTTGGGTGAACGTCCGCAAGGGTCCGGTGGAATTCCTGGGTGGCCAGAGCTGGAGCATGTTGACCCCGAACCGCAAGGGCATCTCGGCGTTGCCGGGCGACATCTTCTACAGCCAAGTCGTAGACGTGAACTACATGTTGGGTTTGACTTGGACCCGCCAGCCGGGATTCCGCTTCCTGGTGCATGCGCCGAAGGATGTAGTGACGTGGGGACTCTCTTTCGAAAATCCCAACCAGTACATGGGCGGTTCTGCCGGCGGTCCTCAGATTACTTTGCCGACTGCTCTTGCCGGGTTGTTGGGCACCCAGTTGGACAACACCTCGACCAGCTACCTGAGCACTCCCAACGTGATGCCCGATATCATCACCAAGCTGGCGTTCGATCCGATGTCCCGAGTCCATTTCGAAGTCGCCGGACTCGCGCGCGACTTCAAGGTCTACAATCTCACCACCGGCCAGCCGACATCCGGCCAGACCTTCTCTAAGGTCGGCGCTGGCGGCTCAATCAACGGGAATTTCGAACTGGTCAAGAACTTCCGCCTCGTCACCAACAATTTCCTGAGCGATGGCGGCGGCCGCTACATCTTCGGTCAGGCCCCCGACCTGATTATTCGCTCCGACGGCAGCATCAGCCCGATTCGCACTTTGAGCACGGTGGATGGTTTCGAAGCTACGGTGGCCAAGAAGACCCTGCTGTACGCCTATTTCGGCGGTCTTTGGATCGGCAAGAACGTGGCGCTTGACGCGAACGGCACCACCAAGATCGGTTACGGCTTCCTGGGTTCCTCAAACAGCAATAACCACATTGAGCGGGAATACACGTTTGGCATCAACCAGACCGTCTGGAAGGATGCGAAATATGGCGCCATCAACGTGATGGGCCAGTACGAATACCTCACGCGGAATCCCTGGTACATCGCCTTGGGCGCGCTGGACCACGCCTGCGACAGCACCATCTACTTCAACGTAAGGTACACTCTTCCGGGTGGCGTCCCAGCTATGAAGTAGCCAGGAATTCATCCGAACTTAACTGATTTGTAACAGTCTGCATTCGAGAATAAGAGGAGTTATCTTTCATGAAGACGTCGATTGCATTAGCTGGAATTGTGATGGCTGGCGCCTCGATTGTGTCGGCGCAAGCCATCAACGGCGCGGGTGCCACATTTCCGTATCCGATCTACGGTAAGTGGTTCGAGGAATTCCGGAAGAAGAATCCTTCCATCGAGATCAACTACCAGTCCAAGGGTTCGGGCGCCGGCATCGCGCAGCTTACCGAAGGCACGGTGGATTTCGGCGCGTCCGACATGCCGATGAAGGACGAGCAGATCGCGGCGCTGAAGGTGAAGGCGCTGCACTTTCCGACCGTGCTGGGCGGCGTAGTGCCAACCTTTAATGTGCCTGGCGTGTCGGAATTGCAGTTTTCGTCGGAGATGATGGCGGGCATTTTCCTGGGCAAGATCACCAAGTGGAACGACTCGAAAATCGCCAAGGCCAATCCGGGTGTGAAACTGCCGGCCACCGACATCGTCGTGGTGCATCGTTCCGATGGCAGCGGCACCACGTTCGTCTTCACCGATTACTTGTCGAAGATCAGTCCGGACTGGAAGGCCGGTCCGGGAGCGAATACCTCCATCAAGTGGCCGACCGGTGTGGGTCAGCAAGGAAACGAAGGCGTGGCTGGCATGGTGAAGCAGACGTCGGGCGCTGTCGGTTATGTGGAACTGATCTACGCCCTCCAGAACAAAATGAACTATGGCTCGGTCCAGAACGCGGCGGGCGTGTACCTCAAGGCCAATCTGGACTCGGTGACCGCAGCGGCGGCGAGTGCGGCAAAGAACATGCCTGCGGATTTCCGCGTCTCGATTACCAACGCGCCGGGTAAGAACGCGTATCCCATCGCGAGCTTCACCTGGCTGTTGATTCCCACCCGCATCGAGGACGCCAAGAAGCGCACTGCCCTGGTGAGCTTCCTGAAGTGGATGCTCGCGGACGGCCAGAAAGACTGTGCGGCGCTCGGTTACGCGCCGCTGCCCAAGGAAGTAGTTGCACGGGAGCTGAAGCAGATCGCGCAGATTCACTGACATGGCCGCCACGGCAACCGCCTCCGTTTCATCCCGCCGTGCTTCCGGAGCAATGGGTGACGAGATCGCGCGTCTCGTCACCCTTGCTTTTGGAGCCAGCGTGGTCCTCATCACCGTCCTGCTGGTCTGGAACTTGTGGGGAACCTCCGCCCCTTCGCGCCACAAGTTTGGTTTGGGTTTTCTGTGGGGCACCAACTGGGATCCGAACGCGAGCGATTTTGGGGCTTTGCCGTTCATCTATGGAACGGTCATGACATCCATCATGGCGCTGGTGATTTCGGTGCCGCTGGGCGTAGGGGCGGCGATTTTCCTGGCCGAGATGGCGCCACCGGGGTTCTCCTCGGCCTGCACTTTTCTGGTGGAATTGCTGGCGGCGGTGCCCAGCGTGATTTACGGAATGCTGGCGATTTTCACTATCGTGCCCCTGATGCGCGAGTACATCGAACCCGCGCTCAAAGGCGCCTTCGGGTACCTGCCGCAGTTTCAAGGACCCATGCTGGGGGTGGGTTACCTGACCGCCGCAGTCGTGCTGGCCGTCATGACGGTGCCCTATATCATCTCGATTTCGCGCGAGTCGCTGCTCGAGGTGCCGCGTGATCAGCGGGAAGCCGCCCTGGCGCTGGGTGCCACGCGCTGGGAGACCACGTTCAAGGTGGTGGTGCCGTACGCGCGGCTGGGGATCCTGGGGTCGGTTTTTCTGGGCTTGGCGCGCGCGCTGGGCGAAACCATGGCGATCACCATGGTCATTGGCAACGACTCCACGCTGCACGCCTCCTGGTTCGCGCCCGGCTATACCATCGCGGCGGTGCTCGCCAACGAATTCGCCGAGGCGACGGGCAAAGTGTACACCAGCGCCCTGGTGGAACTCGGCTTGGTGCTGTTTCTGGTCACCATCGTCATCAACGCCCTGGCGCGGCTGCTGGTCCTGGCCACCACGCGGAAAGGAACCGCCAAGGTCGTATGAGCCGCCTGATGTACCGCAAGATCGTGAACAACGTAATGCTGACGCTGACCGGCGTGTTCACGTTTCTCACTGTCTCGATACTCTTCCTGATTCTCGGCTATCTGGTGTATAACGGTGGCAAGTCGCTGGATTGGGCGTTCTTCACCAAGCTTCCCCTGCCGCCCGGCGAGGACGGCGGCGGCATGGCCAACGCCATCGTGGGCAGCGCGGAAATGGTGGGCCTGTCGGCGCTGATCGGCTTGCCAATCGGTTTCATGGGCGGCATCTACCTGGCCGAATTCAGCGGCAAGACCATGGGCTTCGCGATTCGCTACACGGCGGACCTGTTGAACGGCGTGCCCTCGATCGTGATTGGTATTTTCGCCTGGGCTCTGGTGGTGGTTCCGCTGCACAGCTTTTCGGGCCTGGCCGGCGCGGTCGCGCTCGGCATCATGTTGATTCCCATTTCCATGCGCACCACCGAGCAGTTTCTTTCCACGGTGCCGAACGCATTGCGGGAGGGCGCGCTGGCGCTGGGTGCGCCCAAGTGGAAAGTGCTGGCAACGGTGGTGGTGCCGGCCGCCATGAAAGGCGTTCTCACCGGGATGATTCTGGGTGTCGCGCGCGTGGCCGGAGAAACCGCGCCGCTGTTGTTCACGGCGCTCAACAACCAATTCTGGCCGCGCGGCGTAAATCAGCCGACCGCGTCGCTGCCGGTGATGATTTACACGCACGCCATCTCGCCTTACGACGACTGGCACCGCCAGGCCTGGGCGGCCGGCCTGGTGCTGCTGGCGATGGTGCTGGTGACCAATATTGCGGCCCGTTGGATCCTCTCGCGGGGAATCAGCGTGCAGAAGGGATAATCGATGGACCCCATGCCAGAATCGCTCGCGCCGGAGCAGCGGACTCAAATGCCCGCGGTGACGCCCGCGGCCTCCGACCACAAGGCCGCCGGGCGCACCAAGATTTCCGTTCGGAACCTGGACTTCTACTACGGCGCCTACAAGGCCCTCCACGGTATCGACATCGAGATCCCGGAGAAGCAGATCACCGCGCTGATCGGCCCGTCGGGTTGCGGCAAATCGACGTTCCTGCGCACGCTGAACCGCATCAACGACATGGTGCGGCACGCGCGTTTCGAAGGCGCCGTGACTCTGGATGGCGAGAACGTGCTCGATCTCGACGCGACTAACCTGCGGCGCCGCGTCGGCATGGTGTTCCAGCGGCCGAATCCGTTCCCCAAGTCGATTTTCGACAACGTGGCTTATGGCATTCGCGTCAACGGGCTAAAAGGACACAGCTCGATGCACGACAAAGTCGAGCACAGCCTGCGCCGCGCGGCGCTCTGGGAAGAGGTGAAAGACAAGCTCCACGAGTCGGCCTACTCGCTTTCCGGCGGCCAGCAGCAGCGGCTGTGTATCGCGCGCGCGCTGGCGGTGGATCCTGAAGTGCTCCTGCTCGATGAGCCGTGTTCGGCGCTGGACCCGATCGCCACCGCCAAGATCGAGGATCTGATGTTCAGCCTGAAGGACCAGTGCACCCAGGTGATCGTCACCCACAACATGCAGCAGGCCGCGCGCGTAGCTGAATTCACCGGCTTTTTCCTGCTGGGCAAGCTGATCGAGTTCGATCGCACGGCGGTAATTTTCAAGCGGCCAAAGAAAAAGGAAACGGAAGATTACATTACCGGCCGCTTCGGGTAGACTAGATGCGAACCGAAGGCGCCGCGCAGGAACACACGATGCTTCATTTTCGCGAAGAGCTGGAAGAGCTGCAGAGCAAACTGCTCGAAATGGGCGGTCTGGTGGAGGCCGCGATTCACAACAGCGTTTTGGCGCTGGTGGATCGCGACGAAGACAAGGCCAAGGAAGTGATGTGGAACGAGGCGCTGGTCAATCAGAAGGAAATTGAGATTGACGAGCTGGCCACACGCATGCTGGCCCTGTTCCAGCCCATGGCGCGCGACCTTCGTTTCATCACCGCCGTCATCAAGATCAACAACGATCTGGAGCGCATGGGCGACCTGGCGGTCAACATCACCGAGCGCGCCATGACCCTGATGCGGGAACCGGCGGTGAAGCCGCTGGTCGACATTCCCCGCATCGCGGACCTGGCCGAAAGCATGGTGCACCGCGCGCTGGACGCCTTTGCGAAGCACGACGCGGACCTGGCGCGCGACGTGCTCCTGGCCGACGATGCCGTCGACCGCCTGCGCGACGCCGTCTACGACGAGCTGCTCACCTTCATGCAGGAAGAGCGCAGCACCATCAATCGGGCGGTCTCGCTGATGTTCATCGCGCAAAACCTGGAGCGCATCGCGGACCATTCCACCAACATCGCCGAAGACGTCCTCTTCGCCGTGAAAGGCGTCGACGTCCGCCATCACAACGAAACCGGCGAATAGGCAGGGCATGCTTCAAGCTAAGAGCTTGCTGAAAAACGCCAGAAGCATGATGGGCCACAGATAAACACAGATGAACACAGGTTAAAAGGAACCGGTCCGTTCTTTCGGTGCAATCGCCGATTACTCCGTCTTCACATCCAAATACGCCAGATAATAAGCTGCCAGCTTATAGGCGGCGTAATAGTCGTCAAAATCGATCGCGTCCATCCGGTCTCGTGGACTATGGAGAATCGGCCAGGTTTCCTGCGTGACGGAGTGGATCGAGATGATGGGGATATGGGCCGACAGGAACGGGTGTGTGTCGTCGTCGCCCACCCGATCGACGTTGACGCCCTGAAGAGGAATGCCGAGCATCCTCGCAACCTCGCTCAGGCGCGTCACCAGCGCCGGAGTTGACCGGCTTATCCACACCTTCACCGTAGTCAGTCCGAGACACTCGAGGTTTACAAATGCGCGGGTAAGCGCCTTCTGCTCGGGCGTCATGTTCCTGACATATCGGTAAGAGCCGACCAACCCGCGCTCCTCAGCCGTGAACGCGACAAAAACAAACGTGTGTCGGCGAGGCCGGCTCTTCAGCGCCTGATAAAGCGACGGCAGCAGGGATGCGCCGCTCCAATCGTCGACGATTCCCGTGCCCTCATCCGCGAAATCGAAGTGGCCGCCGATGATGATGGTGGAACTCGTTTGGCCGGGCAGCGTGCAGATGACATTCCCGGACTTCTTGTCCACCCGCTGCTCCTCAACCGGGCACGCTACGTCGTGGAAAAGATCTTCGATTTTGGCCTGACGCTGCCGGGATCCCACCGCGCCGCTGGCGAGCCGATTCCTCAGTAGCGGCCGATCAACCAGACTCACTTCCAGTGTTTGGGCTAAACAAGAGCCGGCGAGCAGCGCGGCAATGGCTGCCGATCGAGAGAATCCGCAGGTCAATCTTCAATCTACGGCAAACGGGGATTCAACCGCAAAAACACGCCCGTACGTGAACGATCATGCGAGAGCAATAGCAATGAGGAAGCGATAAGAAGAGCCCGCCCGCAAGCGGGCGTTGGCAAGCTAAAGAAGCTGCTGAAAAAGTCCGAAAAAACATCTTTGGGCCACGGATGAGCACGGATAAACCAGTTCTTTTCAATCTGTGTTCATCTGTGTTTATCCGTGGCCATGATGCTTTTGGTGTTTTTCAGCAAGCTCTAAAGCATGTCCCACCTCTTACCCCTGCTGTTCCCACTCGGATTCCAGCAGACGGGAGTATTCTCCGGAGGCGTACAGCTGGAAACGGAAATTGGCGGTCGTGATGGCGCTGTGAGTCTCGGCTTCCATGAAGGCCTGATAGAGCAAGTCGCCGTAGCGGTGGTAGTTCAGAAGGAAATCCCTCGACAGGATCTCCAGCGGAGGCGGCTCGCTGAGCAGCGCGTTGAAACCGATGGCGCGCGAGAAGATCGCCAGGTAATCCGTCACTCCCCAACGAGTGAGCTTCTCCTGGACCTCTGCCGGCGGGCAGACGGTGATCAGGCGGGCGAAACTTTGGCGGCGGACGCATGCGTTCCGGAGCTCAGGGACGCGCAAGGCCCATTCCGCGCATTGCTCGAGCCAGCGCATCACATCCTTGCCAATGAAGAAAAGCATGCGGACTTCCGCGTACCGCCCGGCCAGCACGCGGCGGTGCAGGGTTTCGTCCTCGGTCCCATCCCGCGCGGCCAAACCAGCCAGCATCAGCGCGGCCTTCGAGTTTTCCAGCAGCGTCGCCGGCGAGACGCGTTCGTTGAACGGATGCAGAATCAGCGGCGGCAAATCCCATCCGGCGCCGCCGAAGTCATTGTTGGGCGAAGGCATCTAGCTCCAGCATCCTTATCGGCCCCATACGGCAAGAACATTAGAAGAAATCGCCGCCTGGGGCGCCTCAGCCGGTCGCGTCCTTAACCTGTTTCTTATCAGAGACCTGTTTGCCGCCAGGGCGCAGGAGATACAGGGGCGCCGACGATAGGGCCACAATCGCCAGCAGAAGCCAGATGTTGATTCCCGGGATAGCGCCATATCGAATCGCGCGGCATTCCTCAAAAACAACGATGGAGCAGAACATTAGCCACCCCAAGAAGCCTACGATCCATCCGGCCCGCGTCGGAACCGCGAGCTGGATCACAAAGATCGGGAGCAGCACCATATACACGGGTGTGCGACATAGAAGTGGGGTCAAGCGACGCGGCGCGCCTCCCAGTAGTCCTCAAACCGACCGTTGAGATGGCAGCATCTCAGAGCAATGATGGCGTTGGCTCCCCGAACGGTCCAAAA
>Ga0181523_10005767_pt1 | contig 10084 bp, 8 predicted proteins | sample PEATcosm2014_Bin_43_FD_119752 | JGI IMG/M metagenome (GOLD analysis project Ga0181523, IMG submission 119752) | Peatland microbial communities from MTU Mesocosm Facility, Houghton, MI, USA - PEATcosm2014_Bin05_30_metaG | ecosystem: Environmental > Terrestrial > Soil > Wetlands > Peat | place...
GCGTAGGACTGAAACATCATGTTCACCGGCCGCTCGTAGGGCGGGACGCCGGTCATATCCTCGCCGTCGATCAATATCCGGCCGGCGCTCGGCTTTTCGAAGCCCCCCAACATGCGCAGCAGCGTGGTCTTGCCGCAGCCGGAGGCGCCCAGCAGACAGAATATTTCGCCCTTGTAGATGTTGAGGCTGACATCATCGACCGCCTTGAAATCGCCGAAGGATTTGGTGATGCGCTCGATCTGCACGTAGGGGCGCGCGTTCGGATCCCGCCACGGGGCGGCTTTGACGGTTTCGCCGGAGTTGGTCATCGCCTATTGACCCGTCTTGAATTTTTGCCACATCCGTGTGATCGCGCGGGTTTGCTCGGGCGAGTCCGCAAGCTGCACCGCAAGCTTTTCGCGCAGCCATGGCGGGGGATAGATGGACGGGTCGTCCTTTACGGAAGGAAGCACGTACTGCGCCGACGCCGAATTCGCATTCGCATAGCGCTTGAAGTTGGTTATCGCCGCAATCACCTGCGGGTCCATGATGTAGTTCATGTAGGCGTACGCGCTGTCCGGATCCGGAGCGTCCTTCGGGATGGCCAGCATGTCGAACCAGAGTATGGAGCCCTCTTTCGGCACGATGTACTTGACCTCGATGCCCTTATTCGCCTCCCGGGCCCGGTCGCGCGCCTGCAGCACGTCGCCGTTGTAGCCGACGGCGACGCACAGGTCGCCGTTGGCCAGCGCCTCGATGTATTCCGAGGAATTGATGTTGCGAATATAGGGCCTGATCTGCAACAAAGTGGTCTCCGCCGCCGCAAGATCCTCGGGCTTCTGCGAGTTCGGATCGCGCCCGAGGTAACTGAGCACCGCGCGCATCATCTCGGCGGGCGAGTCGAGCACGCTGATGCCGCACTTGGCGATTTTCGAGGCGACCCTCGGATCGAACACCAGCCGCCAGCTGTCGAGCGGGGCGTCGGGCATCAATGCCTTGACCATCTTCTCGTTGTAGCCGATGCCGTTGGTTCCCCAGGTGTAGATCACGCCGTGCTCGTTGTTCGGATCGTGCTTCGCCACCCGCGCCATCAGCTGCTGGTCCATGTTTTTCAGATTGGGCAGCTTCGATTTGTCGAGCGGCAGGTAGACGCCCGCCTTGATCTGACGCTCGAAATACGATGCGGTCGGCACCACGATGTCGTAGCCGCTGCTGCCCGCGAGCAGCTTGGTCTCCAGAGTTTCATTGGTATCGAAGTACGCCACGTGCACCTTGATGCCCGTCTGCTTCTCGAAATTAGACAAAGTGTCCGGCGCCAAATAATCCGACCAGATGAACAGATTGAGAACCTTTCCGCTGCCGGCAGCGGCGCCGGAGGCCGGTGGAGCTCCCGACGGGCTCTGCGACGAGGTTCCCGGCGGGCTCCCGGATCCGGATTTGCCGCCGCCGCAAGCGCTCAACAACAACGAACATCCAAGCGCGAGAATCGCCATCCGACGAACGCTGAACATTGAACGCATCCCCTTCGCGGTTGAGAGCGCTAGTTATATCGCAGCCGGCGTCCGGGCGACAGGGCCAACTCGCCGAGGCCGGGCTTCATCCTCAGACATTCAGCAGCAGGTGCTCGCGCTCCCAGGAGCTGATGACCTGCGCGAAGGTTTCGTATTCGGCCTCCTTGACCGCCGTGTAGGCAAGCACGAAGCGATCGCCGAACACATCCACCAGCGGCTTCGATTCGCGCAGCAGTCGCAGCGACTCGGCCAAGGTGCGCGGCAGCGCAATCGCAAGATCATAAGCGCTGCCGGAGACCGGCTCGGTCGGCTTCAACGCCTCCACCATGCCGAGATAGCCGCAGGCCAGGGAGGCGGCGATCGCGAGGTACGGATTCGCATCCGCCCCGCCCACCCGATTCTCGACGCGGCGGGCGTCGGGCCCGGACATCGGAACGCGCAGCCCGGCGGTGCGATTGTCGTAACCCCAATGCACGTTGATGGGCGCCGATGAGTAGCGGCTGATGCGCCGATAGCTGTTCACGTTGGGCGCGAAGAGCGACATGGCTGCCGGCAGGTATTTTTGCAGACCTGCGATGTGCCCGAAGAACAAGGGCGAAGGCGAGCCGTCGCCATTGCTGAAGATGTTCCTCCGGGTCTTGGCATCCACGATGCTCTGGTGCAGGTGCATGGCGCTGCCCGGCTCCTTGGCCATCGGCTTGGCCATGAACGTGGCATACATCTTGTGCCGCATGGCCGCCTCGCGAGCCGTGCGCTTGAACAGAAAGGCCTGGTCGGCGAGGCTCATCGGATAGCCGTGCAGCAGGTTTATTTCCATTTGCGCCGCCCCGGACTCATGGATCAGGGTATCGATCTCGATGTCCTGCGCCTCGCAAAACGAATACATGTCGTCGAACAACGGATCGAACTCGTTGACTGCGGCGATGCTGTACGCCTGGCGGCCGATCTCCGGACGCCCGGAGCGACCCACCGGTGGCTTGAGCGGATAATCGGAATCGATATTCGGCTCGACCAGAAAAAACTCGAGTTCCGGCGCCACGACCGGCTCCCAACCATGGGCCTCGTACAATTCCAGCACCCGGCGCAGCACGTAGCGCGGCGCCATCGTGACCGGTCGGCCGTCTCCGTAGAAGCAATCGTGGATGACCTGCGCGGTCGGTTCGGCCGCCCAGGGCACGACCCGTACGGTTTTCGGATCGGCCCTCAACACGATGTCGATGTCCGACGGATTCATCGCACTCTGATCATCCGGGTAGTCGCCGGTGACGGTCTGCAAAAAGATCGCCTCCGGCAGCCGCATGCCCTCTTCCTCGGCGAATTTCTCGGCGGGCATGAGCTTGCCGCGAGCGACGCCCGCCATGTCCGGAATGATTGCCTCGACCTCTGAGATGCCGTGCTCTTTCAAGAATTGCTGAATCGTGCTCGCCATATATCACCTTGAACCTGTCGCGTGCCGTCGACTGGCTTCGCCGAATGCGGCAAACAGCGCGCGGGAAAATGGATTCTTTTCAAACTGCCATTCCGGATGCCATTGCAGGCCTATGGCAAAGCCCGGTGCGTCGGCCACCCGGAACGCCTCGATGACGCCGTCGGGTGCGCGAGCTTCGACCAGCAGATCGCCGCCGAGCGTCTCCACTCCCTGCCAATGCAGAGAATTGACCTGCAGACGATCCTGTCCGGCGATTTTCCGCAGCGTTCCTCCAGGCTCCAGCAGGACTTCGTGCGCAGGCCCGTATTGCACCTCGAGCGGCGTCGACTCATCCTCGCGGTGATCCGAATATCCCGGCACCTCGTGCAGGCGCTGGTGCAGCGTGCCGCCGTAGGCAACGTTCATCTCCTGAAATCCACGGCAGATCGCCAGCACCGGCAGTCCGGTGGCGATCGCCTGCGGAATCAGCGGAAGCGTCGTAGCATCCCGATTTGGGTCATGTAGCGTTCCCGGCGCGCTCGCCGGTCCTCCGTAGTGATGGGGCTCGACATTCGATGCGCTCCCGGTGAGCAGCAATCCGTCGCAGGCTTCCAGCAATGCGCCCAGATCGAGTTCGGGCCCGAGAGCAGGCACGAGCACCGGTAGCGCATTCGCCCCGACGGCGATGGCTTCGATGTACTTCTCGCCGACCATGTGGAAGTAGTGCTTCCCACACAGCCGGCGATCGGCTGGAATTCCGATGAGCGGCAAGCGAGACATGTTTAATATATTAAACGCCCAGATGGACAACTAGGCTTTCTTAACGACTGTATTACACCACACCGCCGCCGGCTCGTCCCGGCTGGTCGTGCAGAATTGGCTAAGATTTAGGCATTTCCGACACTTAGCAGCGATTGCTGCCACGCAGCAATGTTGCGCTGAGCCCGAATAAGCGATTAGGCTCACAGCTGCCAAATCCTGTCAATAGCCACAAAATTTTAAACAGGCAAGTCCGCATCGAGTTGTCAAGTGCGCCTACATTTTCCGCCCGCCGAGTCGTACTACGCCGCCTCGAGTCCCGAAGTCGCGAGCCCGCGCCGCGAAGCGCTGCAGGGCGAACGGCGCGCCGACGTCGGTGTCATCGGCGCAGGTATCGCCGGCTGCTCGGCCGCACTTCACCTGGCCAAGCGCGGCTACCGGGTGGCGCTGCTCGAGGCGCGCTTCGTTGGCTACGGCGCTTCCGGCCGCAGCGGCGGACAAACCATCTTCGGCCTGGCGGCGAGCCAGAAGGCGCTGGCGGCCCAGGTCGGCGCCCTGGATGCGCGCCGCCTGTTCGATATGTCGATCGAAGCGCTCGATCTGACCCAGTCCTTGATCCGCGACCACCGCATCGATTGCGACTACCGCCCGAATCACGTTCATGTCGCGACCAAACCGCGGCATCTTCGGGAATTGGCGGAGTGGGTCCACGAGTTGCATCATGACTACCGCTACGAGTCGGCGCGCCTGCTCGATCGCGAGCAGCTGCAGGCCCACGTGCGCAGCGAGCGCTATCTCGGCGGGCTCATCGATTCGCGCAGCGGCCATCTGCACCCCCTCAAGTACACCCGAGGGCTCGCGCGCGCGGCCGAGGCGGCGGGTGTGCGCATTTTCGAGAACACGCAGGCGCTCAAATACGAGGAGGGACGCGAATTGGTGGTGCGCACGGCGCAGGGCGCGCTGCGCTGCGCGCAGCTCGTGCTATGCGGCAACGCCTATCTCGGACCCGTGGCGCCGGCGCTCGCGCGGCGTATTCTGGGCGTGGGCACGTACATCATCGCGACGCAGCCTCTCGACCCCGAGCGAGCGCGCGCGCTGCTGCCGAGCGATGCAGCCGTCGCGGACATCAACTGGATCTTGGATTATTTCCGCCGCTCCGCCGACCATCGCATCTTGTTCGGCGGACGGGTGAGCTACAGCGCATTCGAGCCCCCGCGGTTGACCGAATCCATGCGCCGGCGCATGGTGCGCGTCTTTCCCCAAGTTGCCGACCTCAAGGTGCAGTACACCTGGGGCGGGTTCTTGGACATCACCATGAGCCGCGCCCCCGATTTCGGCCGGCTTGCTCCCAATGTGTTTTATCTGCAGGGCTTTTCGGGACACGGCATGTCCCTGGCGGGGCTGGCCGGCAAACTGGTGGCCGAGGCGGTGGCGGGAACGGCGGAGCGCTTTGATGTATTTGCGCGCCTGCCGCACCACGACTTCCCCGGAGGGCCGCTGTTCAGGCGTCCTTCCCTGGTGCTGGCGATGCTGTACTACCGGCTGCGGGACTTGCTGTAGGTGCGTCGATCCGCAGGATCGCCTCGAGAATCACCCGCGTGCCGGCCGCCACAGCACCGGCGCCCGCCCACTCTTCGGGCGTGTGACTGCGGCCGCCCTTGCATGGAATGAAAATCATGGCCGCGGGCGCAACCTGCGAGATGAACGCCATGTCATGGCCTGCGCCGCTCGCCATGGCCCTGCTCGAATACCCGAGCAAGGTCGCGCAGCGACCCAGCACCTCGCGCAGGCGCGGATCACATGCGGCCGGCAGATTGTCGGAGAGACAGTTGAGCTTGCTGCGCTCGACGCGCGCGGCCTGCGCCGCCCCGCGGCTTTCGGCGTCGAGCGCGCTGCGGAATTCCTCGAGCAAGCGGCGATCCTCGCTGCGCGCATCGATCAAAATCCGGGCGGTCTTGGGAATGACGTTGGTGGCGCCGGGCAGCGCTTCGATCACGCCCACCGTGGCGACGAAGTGACCTTGTCCGCGCGCCGAGAGTTCCAGAGCGTGCGCGTGGACCCAGCCGACGACTCGCGCCGCAGCGATGAGCGGATCGCGCCGCAGCTGCATCGGCGTTGTGCCCGCGTGCCCCGCCGTACCTTCGAATTCGATTTCCAGCCTGGTGATGCCGGCAATGGCGGTGACGATGCCGATGTCGATTCCCTCGGCTTCCAGCACCGGCCCCTGCTCGATGTGCAGCTCGAAAGCAGCCGCGATGTCGTCGCGCCGCGCGGACCGGACTCGGGCAGGATCGCCGCCGACCCGCGCCAATGCGGCCGCGAGCGTCTCGTTGTGCCGGTTGGAGAGCGCCAGGTGTTCGGCCGTCAGGCATCCGGTGACGCCCCTGCTGCCGATGCACGACAGCCCGAATTCATTGGGCTCCTCGGCGAGAAAGTCGATGACTTCCAATGGATGGTCGAGGGTGACGCCGTGATCGTCGAGCGCCCGTGCGATGGCGATGCCGCCGATCACACCGGCCATGCCGTCGAAGCGCCCCCCCGAGGGAACCGAATCGCTGTGCGAGCCGACCAGAATCGTGCGGTTCGAAGCGAATTTTCCCTCACGCCGGCCGATCAAGTTGCCCGCGGCGTCGATGTGCGTGACCAGACCGGCTTCGCGCATGCGCTCGGTGAGCCAGGCGCGGCCCTCGTCATAGAGCGGCGAGAACGACCGCCTGGTGTACGGGCGCTCGGGCTCGGTGATGGCGCCGAGCGCCATGATGTCGTCCCACAAGCGCTCGGCGTCGATCGGCGGGCAAGCGGTCACCGCGCGCGCTCCTCGTCATTCGGTCGCGGCCTCAGGAAGCGGCCGTCGCCCGCCTGGTTCACGATGCGGCTGCCGTCGAATACCAGCTGCCCGCGGACGAAGGTCGCGGCGACGCGGATGTGCATGGTGCGGCCGTCGAATGAACTCCACTGCACCGCGGACAAGCTCTTCGCGGCATCGAACGCGAAGCGGCCCGGTTCGGCCACCACGATGTCCGCGTCGGCGCCGTCGTCGAGCGAGCCCTTGCGATCGCGCAGCAGGAAATGGCGCGCCGGTCCCTCGCAGAGCATTCTCACGACCATCGTCGGCGACATCCCGCGTTCTTCGCAGCCGGTCCAGAACGCCGGCAGCAGGGTTTCCAGGCCGGGGCCGCCGGAGGAGTTCTTGAAAATGTTCGGATTCGATTTGCGCTCGAGCCCCCACGAGACGTGATCCGACGAGACGAAGCTGCAGCGCCCGGCGGCGATGTGCGTCCACAACAGATCGACTTCGGACTGCGGCCGAACCGGCGGGTAGTGCTTAAGTTTCGCGCCCAGCCGCTTCATGTCGGACTCGCCGTTCAACATCAGATATTGCACGCAGGTCTCGATGCTCGCGCGGTGGCCCGCCGCCCGGTAGCTCTCGCAAAGCTCGAAGCCGCGCCCCAGCGAGCAATGCACGACGTGCGCGCGCGCGCCGGTGAGCGCGCCGAGCTCAAAGACCAGCGCGGTGGCCAACTGCTCGATCAGCGGCGTGTGCGCGCGGCCAAAGGCATCCCAGCCGGTATCCTGCGCCGCGGTCAGCCGCGCGATGTTCTTGCGCGTGAGCTCCTGCATCTGATTGTGAACGCCGCATGCCAAACCGCTGGGTGCGATCAGCGCGAAGGCATCGTGCAGGAGGTCCTCCTCGATGCGCGGAAAGCGGCCCGGCGCCGCCTCGAAGGTCGAGAACTTGAAGGCGCATGCTCCCGCCTCGATCAGGCCGGCGATGGTCGAGGTGCCGCCCCGTTCGCTGATGGTGGCGTACAGCGCCACATCGACGTGCGAATCACGCTCCACCTGCGCGATCTTGGCGCGCAGCAGATCGCCGTGCCACACCGGTTCGGGATCGTCGTACGGCATGTCGACCATGGTCGTCACGCCGCCGGCGGCGGCGGCGCGCGATGCCCGTCCGATGCCCTCCTGGTTGGCCTGGCTCGCGGCATGAACCTGGCCGTCGATGACGCCCGGCAGCACCCATCGGCCGCGCGCATCGACGCGCTCGCGAGCGCCAGGCGGCGCCCCGCGGCCGGTCATGGCGATCCTGCCGTCGCACACCGCCACGAAGCCATCCTCGACGATCCGATCCGCGAACACCAGATTGCCGGTTACGACGAGATCGAAGTCTGCCATGAGTCAATCCTTCTGGACGGGCCAGCGCTTGAGCGCCGGCACTTCAATGCCGAGCACTTCGAGTGCGCGCGCCGCGGTCTGGGTGACGAGATCCTCGACCGTGGCGGGACGCGTATAGAACGCCGGCACCGGCGGCATGACGATCGCGCCGAACCGCGTGACGTTCGCCATCAACTCGATATGGCCGAGATGCAGCGGCGTTTCCCGGAACAATAATACCAGCCGCCGCCGTTCCTTGAGGCACACATCCGCCGCGCGCACGATCAGATTGTCGCCGAGCGACACTGCGATTCCGCCGAGCGTGCGCGCCGAACAAGGCGCCACCAGCATGCCGAGAACCGCAAACGAGCCGCTCGCGAGCGGTGCCGCAATGTCGCGATATGCGTGGCAGACATCGGCCATGGCGTCGACCTGGACAGGCGTGAATTCGGTCTCCTCCAGGATGGTGCGCGCCCCTGCCGGTGAAGTCACCAGATGGGTCTCGATGGTGCCGAGCCCGCGAAGCAGCTGCAGCGCCTTGATCCCGTAGATCGCGCCGGAGGCCCCCGAGATCGCGACGATGACTCGCGGCTTGCTCACTTCAACCAGCGCCGGCGCGGAGCGGGAAGGTGTTCGAGCAGCCAGCGGTTGACCGAATCGCGCACGCTGGCGGGCGGCTGCGCCCGCACATTTCCTTCGGTGCGGTCGCCGGCCTTCGCGGTGGCGTCGAAGCCGATCTTGGTGACCAGGCCGCCCTGCTCCATCGGCTCGGAGCGGTCGGCGCCGGCATTTGGAATCAGCATCAAGTCGCGCTCGAGCCGCATCCGGTTGGTGCGCGCCCAGTCGACCGCAGTCGCATCCCACGGATCGATGTCATCGTCGACCACGGTGACGCGTTTGGCGAGATTGACCGCCGCGAACACCGCGAACATGACGCGGCGGGCCTGTCCCGGGCGCGGCGCGGCGATTTGCACCACGACATCCGTGCGCCCGGCGCCCGACTCGGTCACTGCGACGTCGCGCACATTCGGCGCCACCGCCGCGATGGCGCGCTGCAGGCCCGCGGCAATCGGCAGCGCCGCGAGGTACATGTGCTCCCGGTGATATCCGGGTTCGATGACCTGCAGGATCGCATCGCTGCGGCGGGTCATCGCGCTGAAGGTGGCCAGATATCCGCTGCCGTAGTCTTCGTACATGCCGTGAAACTCGGACACGGGGCCCTCCTCGATCGGCTGGCTCGCATCGATGCATCCTTCCAGGACCAATTCGGCCTCGGCCGGCACCATCAAATCGACCGTGCGCGACCTGACGACTCTAACCGGTTCGCCCAGCAGGCTCCCGGCGCATTCCATCTCATCGTCACCCACGCCCAGATACAGACATGCGGCGAGCTGCACGGCGGGATGCGCACCCACGATGACCGCGATGTCGAGCGTGCGCCCTAGGGCCGCCGCGCGGCGCGCGAACAGGGCGAGATGGTGGTTCGGAGCGATGCCGATCATCGCATGCGCACCGTCGAGGATGGCGAGCCGCGCGAACGACAGATTGCCGCGGCCGCTCTCAGGATCGCGCGCCACGATCGTGCCGGCGGTGATGTAGGGCCAGCGTTCGTGCTCGAAGAAGCGCGGCACCGGCAGCGTGCCGAGCGGGTTCTCGGTCACCACCACGCTTTGCACGGGCGCATCGGCAGCCTCGGCCGGCGCCAGCGGCGCCTCGATCGCCGCACGCAGCCGCGGCAGGATGTCCCCGACTCCGATCCGCAGCGCCGCCGCGATCCTCTCCCGCCCGTTGAACAGGTTGCCGACGATGCGCAGGTTCGAGCCCTCGATTTGCTCGAAGCAAAGCGCCGGCCCTGCATCGGCTGCCGAGAGGAATGCGGAAAGCTCGAAACACGGGTCGACCATCTTATCGATGCGCAGCAGCTCGCCCTGCCGCTCCAGTGCGGCGAGAAACGGTCGCATCGACTGGCTATCGTTCAGCGGCCGGGCGCTCATCGGGGTTCCCTCCTCCGGTAAAATTCGCATACCATCGCACGTTTACACTCATCATTGGTGCCTCTTGACCGTCGTTCTCAATTCTCGCTCGGACATCAATCTCGCCGCGTTCTACCGTGTGGCCTGGCAGCGCGAGGACGTGCGCATCGCGGAGACCGCATTGCAGCGGATTGCAGCAAGCCGGGCGTCCTTTCTCGAGCTCATCGACAAGGATCCGTCGGTGGTGATCTACGGCGTCACCACCGCCATGGGTGAGCGAGCCAGCCACCGGTTGACCC
>Ga0181523_10005769_pt1 | contig 10083 bp, 7 predicted proteins | sample PEATcosm2014_Bin_43_FD_119752 | JGI IMG/M metagenome (GOLD analysis project Ga0181523, IMG submission 119752) | Peatland microbial communities from MTU Mesocosm Facility, Houghton, MI, USA - PEATcosm2014_Bin05_30_metaG | ecosystem: Environmental > Terrestrial > Soil > Wetlands > Peat | place...
GAACGGCCAGCGGACGCTGAACGGCCAGCGGATGCCGAACGGCCAGCGGATGCCGAACGGCCAGCGGATGCCGAACGGCCAGCGGATGCCGAACGGCTAGCGGATGCCGAACGGCCAGCGGATGCTGAACGGCCAGCGGACGCCGAACGACCAGCGGATGCCGAGCGACTCGTGGATGCTGAACGACCCGCGGATGCTGAACGACCAGCGGATGCTGAACGGCTAGCGGATGCCGAACGGCCGGCGGATGCTGAACGGCCAGCGGATGCCGAATGGCCAGCAGATGCTGAACGACCAGCGGACGCCGATTGACCAGCAGACGCCGAATGACCAGCAGACGCCGAACGGCCAGCAGACGCCGAACGGCCGGCAGATGCGGAACGACCAGTGGACGCGGAACGATTATTGGACGCGGTGCGGCCATTGGACGCCGTACGACCGGGGGATGTCTTGCTACCACCGGCCGCCTGACGACCAGCGGACGACCGAGCGGCACCGGGATGAGCGGCGGCATGAAAGCCTCCTGGGACGCCGCGACCACCATGATCGAACGCGCCCCTGTCATGAGCACCAAAATTGCCGTGGTTGAAGACCGTCGTGCTGTTCGAAATGTAAGTGTTGTGATTAAAAAGCACGGTCCCGCCGTCCCACGCCGGCGCCCACGCGCCGAAACCCCAGCCGAAGTTAGCAAAGACCCCAATCGAGATTCCTGGGTCGAAGGCAAGTCCAACTCCCCACACGATGCCGGGTGGAGGGGGCAGCACAACAAAGCCCGGGTAGGCGACGAACAACGTCCCCCAGACTCGCCAGGGATTGTAATAGGGAACGAAAACCACAGCCGGATTCACCGGCACAATACTGATCACGCCGGCTTCTACTACCACCCGCTGTTGCGTGGTCGTCACCAGCACGTTCGACTGCTGCGCCTGCAACCGCATAGCCTGGACAGCATTCATGACGTCTCCGGGCTGGTTGTAATAGGCGTTGCCGAGCTGCGACGCCCAGGCGCTGTTTTTCGCGAGGTTGTCGAGAACGGCGGGAAACTCTATTAGGCCTTTAACGGCCGGATCCCAATCCATGGCGTTTGCCCCGGCGGCACGCTGATCCGGGGGCAGGTTCATGTTCTGATTGAGCCAGGTATCGGCCGCGGCAATCTGGTCCGGAAACGTGGCGCCGGTCAATATTTGAGCGACCAGCGAGTCCGGATCGAGAGCAATCGGGGCCACGAGCTGATCCAGTTGTACCGCGTCCAGATCGACGTACACGGGCGCGGGCGCCTGCGCGTACGCTGCCGTAATCAGCAGCAAAGAAAATACGAGCGCCATCAACTGGCGCATGGGCTTGTAATGAGAAATTGTGCACTGGGAGTTCATTGTCTTCATCCTTTCAATTTTGAATTTTGAGAGCATCTGTGTTCGCCCCCTCATCTCAATACGCGTAATCTCTGCCCAAAAGGGTTCACCCGACATGTCGGTCGACTGTGGTCTTGAATTCTGGTGAAAAGTGAGGTCTGTGTTACCCAGGGCAATGCTCGCAAGTCGTTGACTTCGGGCCTGCTCGTTGCTATCGTTCACCCCGATAGCGATGGGGAAACGATAGACCGGAGTCCCGTGACACAGTCATCCAGTCAAATCACCGAACTGCTCGCCCAGTGGAGCCGAGGTGATCTCGACGCTCGGGAGGCACTCATGCCTCTGGTTTATGCCGAGCTTCGCCGCTTGGCCGGTTCCTATTTGCGACGAGAACGCAGCGACCACACCCTGCAACCCACCGCACTTGTCAACGAAGCCTACCTGAAGCTAGTCGAGCAGAAAAATGTTCACTGGAAAGATAAGGGTCATTTTTTCGCCATCACGGCTCAACTGATGCGCCGTATTCTCGTGGACCATGCGCGCAGCCATTTGGCGGAGAAGCGGGGCAGCGGTGTGGCCAAAGTTCCGTTGGAAGGCGTAATTACCATGTCGAAAGAGCGGCCGGACGATCTGCTGACGCTCGATGAAAGTCTCACCCGTCTGGCGCGAATCGATCCCCGGCAGGCTCAAATCGTAGAGCTGAAGGTTTTTGCCGGCTTGAGCATCGAGGACACTGCGGAATTACTGGGAATCTCCCCAGCTACGGTCAAGCGTGATTGGAGCATGGCCCGGGCATGGCTAGTCCTGGAGATTGGAAAGAACAGAGAGGCGTCGTGAATGCTGAGAAGTGGGAGCAGATGAAAGAACTCTTTGCGTCCGCTCTGGCACTTCAGGCGGGGGAACGCGAAGCGTTCTTGCGCAAGGCTTGCGGCGGTGACGGCCCTCTGTTTGTCGAACTTCAGGCGTTGTTGTCGGCACACGACTCGGACCCAAGCCAATCAATAGAGTCGTCAGACGCGTCCGAAAGCGCCCTCCGCGCTGCCAAATGGGAGGGCCAGAGAATTGGCCCTTATCGCCTGCTTCATCGCATCGGATCGGGCGGCATGGGAGACGTTTATCTGGCCGCGCGAGCCGACGAGGCCTTCAACAAGCGTGTAGCCATCAAGCTGGTGCAAACTGGCGTTAACACGCAGGAAGTTCTCAGGCGCTTCCGCCACGAGCGGCAAATACTGGCGGCGCTCGATCACCCCAACATCGCAAAGCTGCTGGATGGCGGCACCACCGACGATGGGTTGCCCTATTTTGTCATGGATTATGTTGAGGGCACGCCCATCAATACCTACAGCGACACACACAAGCTGGCCATTTCCGAGCGCATTCGGCTGTTCCGCGATATTTGTTCGGCGGTCCACTACGTTCATCAGAATCTGGTGGTGCACCGGGATTTGAAGCCGAGCAATATTCTGGTCACACCGGAGGGTGTGCCCAAGCTTTTGGATTTCGGCATTGCGAAGCTGCTCAAGCCGGAGTTCTCCAGCCATCCTATGGACGCCACGCGCATTGAGTTTCGCATTCTGACCCCTTGGTATGCGAGCCCTGAGCAGGTGCGTGGCGAAGCCGTCACCACCGCCAGCGACGTTTACTCCTTGGGTGTGATTCTGTACGAACTGCTCACGTCGCGGCGGCCTTACCGATTGAAGACCGACACTTCTGATGAAATCTTCAAGGCAGTATGCGACCAGGAACCGGAGAAACCGAGCACGCGTACCCTTAAGTTCGACGAGTTCGAGAACAAAGGAGAGGAGACGGAATCGCAGTCCAGTGCAACGATTGCGCAGCTTCGGGCGACCGTCCCCGAGAGACTGCGGCGAGAACTGAGCGGCGATCTGGACATGATCGTCATGAAGGCATTGCGCAAAGAGCCGCAGCGCCGCTATGCATCGGCCGAACAACTGTCTGAGGATCTCCGCCGACATCTCGAAGGTCTGCCGGTCACCGCACATCGCGATAGCACTCGTTACCGAGCCGGGAAATTCATTCGGCGGCACAAGACTGGATCCGCTGCGGCGGCACTGGTAATCGTCTCACTCGCCGCAGGGGTTCTAGCCACTAAGCACTGGCAGCGAACGCCCAAACTCACCGAGAAGGACACCATGGTTCTCGCCGATTTTGCCAACAGTACCGGAGACGCGATATTCGATGACACACTGAAAACGGCGCTGAATGTTTCCTTGCGCCAATCGCCTTTCTTGAATGTGCTCTCCGACCGCCAGGTCGCGAAGACCCTGCAACGGATGACCCGTCCCATCGGAACGAAACTCACGCCCGAGGTCACACGCGAGGTTTGCCAGCGGGCGGGCAGCAAGGCGTATATCGCCGGATCCATTGGCAGTATGGGCAGCGAATATGTGGTGGGGTTGGAGGCGGTCAATTGCCAGAATGGAGAAACCCTAGCCGAGGAGCAGGCGACAGCAGCATCCAAGGAGAAAGTGCTGAACACGCTGGGACAAGCCGCTTCCAAGCTGCGCGGCGAACTAGGCGAATCTCTGGCAACGGTGCACAAGTTTGATGTCCCGCTCGCACAGGCCACCACGTCTTCGCTCGAGGCCCTGAAAGCGTATAGCCTTGGTCTCAAGGCCCAAGCCGAGGAAGGCCCCGCCGCGGTCCTGCCTTACGATCAACGTGCTATCGAACTCGATCCAAATTTTGCCTTGGGCTACGCGGGAGTGGGCGTGGAGTACAGCAATCTGGGCGAGCTAGGGCGGGCCAGCGAGTATTTCACCAAGGCGTTCCAGTTGCGGGAACATGCCAGCGAGTGGGAAAAGCTGATGATCACAGCCTATTACTACCGAGTTGTCACTGGGGAACTGGATAAAGCAGGCCAGACGTATCAGGAACAGATTGAGAGCTACCCGCGGCAGGATGCAACGCACGGCAATTTGGGCATAGTGTTCGCCTCAGAGGGGCAGTATGAGAAAGCTGCGGAGATCACTCGCCAAGAGCTGCGCCTTACGCCGGGTAACGTCCCTGTCTACTCTAATCTCGCCAATGATGTCCTCGCTTTGCAAAAGTTTGACGAAACACGGCAGGTCATCCAAGAGGCGCAGGCAAAAAAACGGGATAATTTCGCAATTCACGCTGCTCTCTATGCTCTTGCCTTTCTCGCGACAGACTCCGCGGCTGCGGCGGAACAGCAAGATTGGTTTGCGGGCAACCCTGAGTATGAAAACTTTGGACTTGGTCTCGCATCCGACTCCGAGGCGTACGGGGGCCACCTTGCCAAGGCGCGGGAACTGACATGGCGGGCCGTGGACTCCGCCATTCGAGCTGACAGCAAAGAAAACGGCGCAATATGGAACGCGATTGCCGCTCAGCGGGAGGCGGCTTATGGCAATGCCGCGAAAGGACGGCAGATAGCCGCGGCGGCTTTGAAGCTTGCTCCCACGAGTCAGGGAGTGGAGAGCGAAGCGGCGCTCGCGTTTGCCATAGCGGGCGATACGGCGCGAGCCGAATCTTTGGCCCAAGGCTTAGCGGAACGCTTCCCGCTGGATACCCAGATGCAGTCGCTCTGGCTGCCCGCGATCCAGGGGCAATTGGCGCTGGAAAGAAAGAACCCGGCTGCCGCGCTTAATACCCTGCAAGCTTCTTACTCCATCGAGTTGGGGCAAATTGCGTTCGTCGCGAATCTCTCCTGTCTCTATCCGGTCTATGTACGCGGAGAGGCGTACTTGGCAGCCGGCCTAGGCAGCGCTGCCGCAGCCGAGTTTCAGAAGATTCTCGACCACAGCGGCATCGTCTGGAACTGCTGGACGGGAGCCCTGGCGCATCTGGGCGTAGCTCGTGCGAACGCCTTACAGTCGCGAACTTCGCAGGGAGCAGATGCCAATGCCGCCCGCGTCAGGGCGCTCGCCGCCTACAAAGATTTCCTCATCCTCTGGAAAGACGCCGACCCCAACATCCCCATCATGAAGGAAGCCAAGGCGGAGTATGCAACGCTTCAGTAGGCTTCTCATTCGAACTCTTCCCCGTGGATCGGTCATGGACGTGAAGGCACTTATGCTCGCGGGAGCGCTTCCGGGATATTAGCTCTACGAGTGGCGAACCGGTTTGCGGCAGCCTGATCGCACACGTGTTTGCGAGCGGGAACCTGACTATTAGCTGCCAACTTGATATTGGCCGCAAGCCTGGAACAGGCGCCCACATAGCTGAGCTCACCCAGATAGCACTCTTCTCCTATCATCGCCCCGTGTGAAATTGCCGAACTGGGGCCAATTCTGGCTCCGTCGGCGATCACGGCATTGATGCCAACCGCCGTGGCTAACCCGACCTCGACATTGCCGCCGACGCATGTTCCAGGCCCGACGAGAGCTAGGTAGCCAATACAGGAATTCTTTCCCACTGTGATGCTGCCAACGCGGATCGTGCCATTGGTCATCACGATGTTGCTACCAAGCGTTGCACGGTTGGCGAGGTAGGCGCCTTCCTCGAATCTGAGCAACGGTAGATCTCGCACCCAAGTGTCCGGATATATTGTGAAATCGAGATTTCCGCGATAACCAAACAAGCGAAATGTCAGAGCTTTTAATCTCGGGATCGTGAGGCAAATGTAATAGACGACCTTGAAGTAGTACACAGAAGTCCAGCACAGGCCGTACATCCGGCGATGGAAATAAAGTGGCTCGTTCAGGTCGCGGCGAAATGTTCCGGCAACGATATATTTTTGATGGGGAAGGCTGAATAGCCCGGCGATTGTTGCCAGGATGGCCGCATACGCGACCGGCGCGACAGCAATCACCCCAACTTTCAACCACGTCCCGCTCATAACCTGGTACAGAGCTGTCAGCGTAATCGCTGGCAAACCATAGATCATCGTGGTGTAACAAAACACCAAGTAGGGAAACATTACTCGTCTCATCGCTTCCTCCTCTTAAACATGCTTACTAGGATGAAACACTATTCAAAACACGCGGTCCGTTTTGGCAAGGTGCTTCGGTGCATCAGCGGAGCGGAGAGATAATCGCCATTCGCCGGCGAATTCAATATCAAATCGGCGAGTTCCAGAATGCGCTCGATTTGAACCACTCCGGCTGCACTCGTCGCAAGTAACAGGGCGCGATAGCTGGCTTCCAGCCTTGCCATCATTTGTGTAAGCTCTTCGACTGACTTGGGTTGCATAGCTTTTTCTCCTTGAATATGTATTTACCGATAATCGGCGGTTCTTAGTGGACCCGGACTAATCGGAGAGGACGCTCTTGGCTTTGAGACCGTCCAATCCGGGTTTCATCTACTCATCGCGCAAGACAGCCGCGAAACGGCTCATGCCGACCACATTTTTTCCCATTTATTTTGCAGTTCGAAGTAGTAATCATGATCGAAGGTGTGACCGAAGAGATGCATGGGTCGGACTGAGTCAGGGATTGCACTGATCTCCCCATAGCAAATAGGCACGTCTGCACCGCCTTGTGCTTCCATTGGGGCCGGATGACGAGCAACTATTGCATAATCCGGTAAAGGAAGAGTTGCCGACCACTCACTCGGTAAGCGCGCCGGCACACCTGTGCAGCGGCATGATTCGGCATGCTAGCTTGGAGCTCATGTGCCGCCCTCGCAAGCACGCTGCGCGTAGCAGCTTTGTCAGTTGCCCATCCTCTTGATTGCTCCGAGGGGCGTCTGCAGCGTTCCGTCGTTGTTGATGTCGAGTTGCCGACCATCCGACCAGAACCGAGGCGCGGGAGTAATAAAAGCTGCCGCATCGGTAAAATGTTAGCCACGATCACCAACCCATTTGGCCCATCCGCTTAAGGATAATCGCACTGTAGTTATTCATGCGCTCGGGTCGTCGCTTCAGGGGAGCCGGCAGAATTGCAGCGAGCCGTGCCGCCTGTTGCCCGCCGATATTCCGGGCTGCAGTTTCGTCGTAGTAACGACACGCCGACTCTGCACCGAAAATACCAGGGCCCCATTCGACCACGTTGAGGTATATCTCCAGAATGCGCTGTTTGCCGAGGACGATTTCGGCCACCGGTACGAGTGTGACTTCTGCGCCCTTGCGGAGGATAGAACGGCCGGTTCCGAAGAATAAGTTTTTTACGAGTTGCTGCGTAATGGTGGAAGCTCCGCGAGTGCGATCGCCTTCCAAATCGTCTTCGGCAGCGATTTGGATCTCGTGCCAATCGAATCCATGGTGCTGGTAGAAGTGCGCGTCCTCTGCGGCGATTACAGCGTGCTGGAGATCGGGCGAGATTTGGCTGAGTGGAATGAATTTGTAGCGTTCGCGATACGGCGTGTGGTGAATCCAGGCCTGCACGCGGCGCTGGATGTGCACCGCGGTTGTCGGTGGGTCGATCCACCGGACGGCCACAAGGATCAGCGCGGCAAGCGACCAAAGAAGCACCACGCCGATGACGAGCCATCGAGTAAGGAACCGGAGGAAACCCGTCCGACGCGGGGTCTTGGTGTGTGTGTGCGGCATTGCAGTCACATTTCAGAATAATAGAGTGGGCTCGGTTTGGCGCTGATGCATGATCTTGCGTGCGCGAACACAGAGCGCTGCGTTCTACTCAGGCCACTCGGGACAAAGCCCGTTGGTCCTGAATCACATTGAACCCCGCTACAAAGATAAAGTCGGATTAGTCCCGAGAAGTCCTGTTCGAGGAGATTGCAATTGATCTCCCCCAAGCCCGTTTTGTGGATAAGTTCCGGTTAGCCGACTAACTGGGCGTTATCATGGCCCCTCAGATCAAAATGCCGAGCGTGGGCGTAAACAACCGGCGGCCTGGGGTCAGGAGCACCTGCAATCGTCACTTGCTGGACGCAATAGAGCCCTCGGATTGCAGATTGAGTCCGCTATACTGCTCTCTCCCCATCTCTCATCTGGAGAACCTGAGTGAAGCAAATTGCCCTCGCCGTTATTCTGATTGTGTCCGTGCCGCTGGCCGCGCAGACCGGTTCCATTGCAACCCCCTCTTTGAATCCGAAGGTCAGGGCAATTACTGCATTCGTCCGGCTGGACAGAGAAAAATACCAACAGCAAATTGCCGAGGCTCTCGTAGTTTTGCGAAAGGCCAAGGCCGATTTTGAATCCTCTGGCTACGAAGTGGAAACGATACGCGTGACCACGCAACCCCTGGCAGAGCTCGTTGCCGATATACCAGAAGATCAGGCGCTGGCATTTCTCACGCAGTTTGATCAGCTCTCCGCCAAAGAGAATTTCATTCCGAACGTTGGACCGGGCATGATGCACGAGAGCGACGATCCAGCGACGATGCACCTGCTGGAGAGGGCTCTATCGACTCTCCCAAACATCCAAGCCAGCGCCATCATCGCGGATGACGCCGGCATTCATTGGAGGACGATTCGTCGCACCGCTGAACTTGTGAAATATGTCAGCGAACACAGTTCCCTCAGCCAAGGAACGTTCAAGTTCACTGCCACCGCGATGCTGAAACCGTTGTCACCCTTCTTCCCCGGCTCCTACCACACCGGCTCTGGCAGACAATTCGCCATTGGTTTCGAAGGCGCCAATGTTGTTCGCGACGTTTTCGTAAGGGACAAAGGAAACGCTGACGCTGCCGTCGCTGACCTGACCGCTGCGCTGACGAAACATGCATCAGTCGCAGACACGGTCGGCAACAAGGTGGCAGCAGAGACAGGTTGGGCCTACGTGGGAGTCGACCCTACCCCCGCGCCTCTTGGGGATGTTTCCATCGGGACCGCGATCGAAGCCTTTACTGGCGCCAAATTCGGCTCGAGCGGAACCCTCACTGCGGCTCGCATCATCACCACGGCAGTCAAGGCTGTGCCACTGAAACAAGTCGGCTACTCAGGATTGATGGTGCCGGTTATGGAGGACAAGCTTTTGGCACAACGCTGGGCTGAGTCCACCTACAACATCGACTCCCTGCTCGCTTACTCGGCCGTTTGCGGTACCGGCCTGGATACGATCCCGCTCCCCGGCGAGATCAGCCTCGATCAAATGGAACGTATCTACGCTGACGTTGCTTCGCTTGCGACGAAGTGGAACAAACCGCTCTCGGCACGCTTGCAGCCTGTTCCGAACAAGAAGCCAGGCGACCGAACGGACTTTCAGGATCCGCGCTTGTTCAACACGACAGTGCACCCGCTGCCCTAGTTTGCTTTGTCCCCTTGCCAGCCATGCTGCTAACGCTTAGCAGCATGAATGACGGTGCCGTGTGGCCCGGTTGACGGGCAAAAGTGAAGTAATCCCAAGGGAAGGGTTGCCGACGATAGACCCAGAATCAGAAGCCGTCCATAAGCTCAAGAGAGCTCACAAAACCCAGACCCCGTTGGGATGCCGCTTTCCGCGCTCACTCCTGCTCCGGCAAGAATGAAGACACGGTCATTGGAGGGAATTGTGAGCATGGATGCAAGGTTACACCGACTTTCCGAAGACTCTGAACCGAAAGAGGGGCCAGGTGCTATATTTTCGGTCGGGCTGGGAGATCAGATCGGAAATTCCGGCCTAAAACGGCAGCAAGGAGGATTGGCATGGGATTCATGAGGGCCGCGGGTATTGTGGCGGTTGCGTGTTCTAGCGCAGAGTACTACTTTACGAATTTTGGCTACCCGGCCCCCCTGGGCCTGTCCTGACCAGGGTTGCGCTGGAAGGGAGTTCACCTCGTGATGGGGGTGCTTTGTTGAGCTGTGCGCTCATATCGCAATTGACCGAACACTTTCCACAGTACAGACAGCAGAAGACCTACGATCAAAC
>Ga0181523_10005771_pt1 | contig 10082 bp, 16 predicted proteins | sample PEATcosm2014_Bin_43_FD_119752 | JGI IMG/M metagenome (GOLD analysis project Ga0181523, IMG submission 119752) | Peatland microbial communities from MTU Mesocosm Facility, Houghton, MI, USA - PEATcosm2014_Bin05_30_metaG | ecosystem: Environmental > Terrestrial > Soil > Wetlands > Peat | place...
GGGCTACAGCGCGGCCACACCCGAGAAGGGGAGTAGGCGGTGTCGAGCTGCGTGAGCGCTCCCGCCCCATCAGCCGGAAGGTCTGCCGTCCGGTAGTCGACGGCGGTACCGCCGAAATGCGAGGCGTTGCGCATTCCGAGAACGCCGACGAGCACATGGGCGAGGCGCCAGGCGATCGTAGTGACCGGTACCGGGCTGGGCTCGGGGTGCTCGAAATCCATGACGAGCGCACCGCCGCCAGCCCCCATGGACGTCGTGGCTCGGCCGCGCGCCGCAGGCTCGAGCACCCGTCCACCGGTTCCCAGAGGTACTCGTCGTCCGCGAGACCCTCGAGATTTTCGGGGTGCTCGAACCGCCTGAGCTGCGACACCGGCTGTGACTCCTCAGTGGCGGCTGCGCGACGACCATCGAGGCGCCGTCATGTCGGATCCCATGGCAGCTGATGGCGGCTCAGATGCCGGTGGTCACACGTCTTCAGGTGTGGCGATGACGGGCTCCGGCTCCATCCACATGAGGGGGCCCCGGCGATAAAATTGCCGTGGTGTCGAAGGCCACCTCAGCATCGACGGTAGACCGGCTGCGATGGTGGCCGCTCGTCGCAATGCTGTGCTTGCTGTTAGCGACCGGCTTAGGGGTTGGAATCGGCGTCGCACAGGAAATTCGGCCGGTTAGCTTCGGGGGCGGCGACATCGTCGGGGTATCGGTGCTGAAAGGTGAGATCGCCGACTTCGGCGCCTATGTCGGTAGGACGAGTGGCCCAACGATCACGCTCGTCGGAATACGGCTCATCCCCGTGTCGGGATACGACACTCCGGTGATCGTGCACACGGCGGTCGTTCGGCCTCCCTCAATGGGGGCCGACCGCGGATGGCCGCCGGCGTTTCTTAAGGGCGACGTGCTTCTCCCGGTCTGGGATCTACGGGTCGCCGCCACGCCGCAGCCCCGGCAGGAAGACGAGATCGTCTACGGAGTGATTCCTTCTTCCGGCGAGGCGACGTACGCCTGGGCAGGGGTCGCCGTGACGTATACCGAGGATGGTCAGGAGTTCACGTCTCCGGACTGGGACGCCGGATCCTTGTGCGTTCTTGCCAACGTCAAGGCGTCGTGCGATGCCTCATACGATGCCGCCGACGCCGCGATCATTGCTGTGCAGCCGGGCTGAGGCGGGGCCCAGGCCCCGGTGTGGTGCCCCTGCGCCTAAGAGCTCGTTTCCAACGAGCTCCGAATGGCGTCGATCTCAACGGCGAGGCGTCCGATGGCCGCCTGCATCCCTGACAGCAGGACCGACACGGACACAACCAAGTCGTCGTAGGCCGGAGGCTCCGCCGGAGGTGCCGTCACGAATTGTTGCTGGATCGGCGTCTCGTCCCAAGCCCGATCGATGATGGCCTGAACCTCAGTCTCTATCGGGCCAGCGGCCATGCTCCCCCCGAGTCTGCGCGCGATGTGCTCGTTTCACCCTCGCCAGGAGCCGACAGGCCGAGTCTCTCGGCTGCCAAGCGCGGAGGAGGGGAGCCCAGGCCGGCTCCCCTCCTCCGGCCCCCCTGGTTCAGCCACGGTCCTCGTGATCGGTCGCGGTTGTCCGTGACTCGGAACACGTCCCGGCTCTGGGGCATCGTTTCCCATCCAGACGAGGGTGGCTTCGTCGGCTGCCTTTCGAACCGGAACGTCAGTGTGCACCAACTGCGGGCGCGATGCAATGGGTGGCGTACTGCCCGTGGGCGTCATATGTCGGGCCTGCGAAGAGGATCCCGGGCGACGAGAGCTTGCCGATCGACTCGCGCCCGCAGCGCGCGCGCCGGATTACGAAGTCAGCTCGTGACGCAACGAGGCAACCCGCTTACCTGGAGAGATACGGGGAGCGGGCGACGGGGGAGCGGGCGACGGGGATCGAACCCGCATAGCCAGCTTGGAAGGTCGCCTCCTGGGCTTTTGTCGACCTGCGTTGGTGGAGCTAAATTGCCTCTGAGCCGCGGGTTAGAACACTCGTTCGCTACGTTGAATACCCTTGTTGACCACTCCTTCGTGCACGATCGCGCACGAAATCGCGCCGCCCCAGGCTCCCTCGGCTGAGTGTTACAACCCATCGCTACCGTCGGCTGAATGAAACCGGCGGGCCTCCTCAGGCGGATCGTTGGGGGCGCCGTTGTCAACGTCAGCTTCGCCGATCTCGTGTCGCTCCTTGAAGCCCTCGGCTTCGAGGAGATCGGAGGGAAGGGGAGCCATCGCGTGTTTGCGCGGCCTGGCGTGACCGAGCTCGTGAACCTGCAGGAGGTCCAGGGCCAAGCGAAGCCGTACCAGGTCCGGCAAGTCGCTGGGCTCGTGCGCCGTTACGATTTGCACCTGGAGAGCGAGTCATGACCACGTACCCGATCGAGGTTTATTGGAGCGAAGAGGACGGAGTCTGGATCGCTGACGTCCCGGATCTGCCATTTTGCACCGCTCATGGCCCCACACCTCACGAGGCCGTGGCCGAAGTCGAGATTGCTACGGAAGCCTGGCTAGACGCCGCCCGGGCTGCTGGGCGGCCCGTGCCGGAGCCGTCGAGTGGTGCGGCCCAGGCGTGAGTCTCTGTCGATCGCTTCGAAGAACGCGAGCCGGCGGAGGTCGACGCCTGTCGAGCTCAGGAAAGGTCAAGAGGGCCGCCACCTTCGACCACCCACGTGTAGCTGACTAAGAGACCTGGGCCGGCGTCGGTAGAAACGGACCGCACCCGGATGGCTGCGAGGGTCGACGGTGTCGATGTCCACGCCCTCCTCGGCAAGGAGACGGGCGAGCTCGTCGTAAGTCGCCTCGTACACCCACGGACCGCGGCCCAGTCGCACGACATCTATTCGCTTGCTGGCTCCGGGCACACGCCGGTTCCTCAGGCCCTCGCGAGCCTCGTGCTGCCCGAGGTCGAGGGGGATCAGCTCGATGACCCTCTGGCGCACTGCGCCGAGATCGACACCGAGGGCGACGAGTACTTGAGCAGCTACGCCTTCACGTTCGCGCACGAGCGCTAGCAGCAGGTGCTCAGTCCGAATGAGTTGTGCCCGAGCTTGTGCGCTTCTCGCGCGGAGAGCTCGATCACCTTCTTCGCCCGCAGCGTGAAGGGAAGAGAACCGGCTGGGGTGTTGTCTCCCAGACCGATCGTCTTCTCGAGCTCGTCGTACACGGACTCGAGCGAGATGCCAAGCGACCCGAGCGCCTTGGCGGCGAGCCCCTCTCCGTCGTGCATCAGCCCGAGCAGGATGTGCTCGGTCCCAATGTGGCTGTGGCGGAAGACACGCGCCTCCTTCTGAGCGAGTCTGAGCACCCGGCGCACACCATCGGAAAGCACTGTCGTCAGTGTGCCAGGCGACGAGGAGGCGCACGGCCGAGACGGGTGCTGCGCCGGCATTCCTTGATCAGTAGTAAGGAAAGTCCTCACAACTCTCTGCGCACTCTGCGCTTGGCACCTGTGCGCACCGTGCGACTCCCTGCCTTAGCCCACTCGACTAGGGAAAACGAGGGGAGCGGGCGACGGGGATCGAACCCGCATAGCCAGCTTGGAAGGCTGGGCCGGGCACCTATTCGACCAGGGGCTAGAGGCTACTTTCCCAGGTCACGCTATGTCAGTAGCGGACACGAGAGGACACAAACGGACCCGATTTGACAGTGTTCCCGGCACGTTTCCCGGCACGGAATCAGACTGCTCGGCTGGGAAGTACTTGATAGCGGATACCTCTCGTCGGCGCCGCCTTCGGTGGCTTGGCTGCTTGGATAGTCTCGGAACTGAGACGGACGAACCTCGCTCCGGTCCGCTGCGCCTCCCGGACCATGACGATGACCGTCCGTTGGTCGACCACGTACTCACCTGGGCAATCCACACGGCTACAGCGGTAGCGGTGACGCTTGGGGCCGGCGTCTTCAGGATAAGGCCGCGGAAGGGCGCCGTCGTGGTGTGCCATCGCCTTGCCGCAGAGGCCACAACGGACGCTCACCGGCTGAGGTGTCGGGTGCTGTTTCAGCCAGCCGGGTGTCGGAAGTTCCCGGAAAGTCCCCTTCTTGACACGTCTGGTCACGAGGGTTAATCATAGTGACAGAGACGTAACTACAGGGCTGTCGGGAACCACGACCGTCACCACCTGATCCCGGAGGGATCAGGCCGGGGCGACCGCCCAGCAGCCGACGGGACTTAGAGGGCACTTCCGAGGAATTCCCCTCAGCGGATCGCTCCCAGCAGGGCGATTCTCCGAGGAGAATCATGCCCGAGTCCGCACCGCAGCCGGCAGTAAGTCGGCAGGATCGCCGGCATTCCGAAGCACCGGCCGGTGAGAATCTGCCCACCGACAGGCCGTGGCTGATCGGCGAGGCCGGCGCCTTCCTACGCGTAGACGCTCGAACCGTACGGAGACTCATCGCCCGCGGGACGTTGCCCGCCTGCCGCGTTCCAGGAACGCGCAAGATCTTGATTGATCCCGAGGCCGTCCGCCAGCTCGTTGCGAGCAGCACGACGGGGTTGCGGTGAACGCCCTCATGGTGGCCGCCCTCGGCTACGTCTCTCGCGGTTGGCCAGTCTTTCCTTGCCAGCCACGCGGCAAGGTCCCGGTCGGCCAGATCGTGGCTCACGGGCTGCACAATGCGAGCGTCGACTCGGAGGTCGTGGAGCGATGGTGGCGCCGGCTCCCGGCCGCCAACATCGGGCTACGGACTGGGCTCGTTTTCGACGTTCTCGACGTCGACGGGCCTATCGGCATGGCCGCCCTCGATGGGACTCCGCACAGCGTCACGATCGACGGACCGACGTGCAAGACCGGCGGCGGTGGCGACCACGTCTACGTCCTGCCGACCGGGCTCGGCAACCGTGCTGGGCTCTTGCCGAAGGTCGACTGGCGAGGGGACGGCGGGTACGTCATCGCTCCGCCGAGCGTGCACGCCAGCGGGCAGATCTACCGCTGGTTGCAGGGGTGGGGACCGGATGAGCAGCCCTTGCGTCCGGCGCCGGCGTGGCTGCTCGAGCTGCTCCAGTCGAAAGCGACGACGACTCGGCCCAGGGCGCACACGCCGGCCGGCGGCTACGGCCGGCGCGCCCTCGAGTCCGAGGTCGCCCGGGTCGCGCTTGCTGGCGTCGGCACTAGGAACGCCACGCTCAACGAGGCTGCATTCAGCCTCGGCCGGCTCGTAGCCGGCGGTGAGTTGGATGGTGGCGAGGTCTTTGACGCCTTGCTGACCGCCGGCAACCGTAGCGGCCTCACGGAGACGGAGTGCGTCAACACCATCCGCAGTGGCCTGTCTGCTGGCGCGAGACAGCCTCGTTCGGCTCCTGCCAGAAGGGCGGGCTGAGATGGGCGACACCACGCGCGAGGAAGCCCGACGTCAAGCGGTGTCACTCAATGGAGCGGGCGCGCATGACGAAACCCCACCGGACGAGAACGTGACTCGCGTCGACCTCCTGATCGAGATGGCTTCGCATCGACTCGTGCCCGGTGGAGGCTTCGTCCTCGACGCCCCGGAGACGGTCGAATCCATCTGGGGAGACGGTCACCAATGCCTCTGGGCAAAGGGCGAACCGTTCTTGATCGTCGGTCCTGACGGTGTCGGCAAGACGTCCATCGCTCAACAGCTGGCGCTCGCACTCGGTGGGATCCGGTCGTCGGTCCTTCTCGGACTCTCCACCGTCAGCGATCGGCGAGTGTTGTACCTGGCCTGCGACCGGCCGGCTCAGGCTGCTCGGTCCTTAAGGCGGATGGTGACAGAGGCTGACCGAGCGCTTCTCGAAGAGCGTCTTGTCGTCTGGCGCGGGCCGCTGCCATTCGACCTCGCCGAGCACCCGGAAGCCCTCCTGACTCTCACCAAGCGCGCTGCGTGTGACGCCGTGGTGGTCGACAGCCTGAAGGACGTCGCCTCCGGCCTGACCAAGGACGAGGTCGGCCAAGGGATCAACAACTCCTTCCAGATCGTGTGCGCCGAGGGCATCGAAGTCGTGGCTCTCCATCACCAACGCAAGGCACAAGCCGGAGCGGGCAAGCCAAAGGCGATCAGCGATGTCTACGGGAGTCGATGGCTCACGAGCGGTATGGGAAGCGTCGTCATGCTCTGGGGCGAAGCTGGCGACCTCGTGGTGGAGCTCGGCCACCTGAAGCAGCCAGACGAGACGCTCGGACCGTTCAACGTCCTGCACGATCACGTTGCCGGTACGACCACCGTCGTCGACCACGTGGACGCTTACACGGTCGTCGCGAAGTCACGCACCGGAGCAACGGCAGCAATGGCGGCGGAGGCGATGTTCGGCAACACCGAACGCAACTCCGTCGAGAAGGCGAGACGACAGCTCGAGCGCCTCACTTCGGAGGGGAAGGTTCACCGAGTGGACGGTGTTCGTGGTGGCACGCCACCGCAACCAACGCGGTACGTCCTCGTCTCGCACCTGCACCTGTTCGATGGGGGCAGCGATGCCTAGTAATCGAATCACGGGCGAATCACGGGCGAATCACGGCAGGTTTCGGGGTTCAATCACGACCGCGACAAACGTCCTGGTAGACGAATCACGCAGCGAATCACGTCAATCACGGCAGCGAATACACGTCACGAGGGGTCTTTTAAAGACCCCCGTGATTCGCCGGGAGGTGACCGCGTGAAGGACTTGGTCAATCTCCTTGGACCGCTGGACGGTGCCGAGATACCCGGCGGTTGTAGCCGCTGCACCTCCTACCAGACCATCCGAGCCGTGAGCGAAGGCTTCTGGGTCGTCACGATTCACCACGACGACGACTGTCCCGTCTGGCAGCGAATCAAGGCGAAACGATGACCGGCCGTTGCCGGCTGGCTCGGCCTCAGAAACGGGCTCGGGCACAGATTGTCCGGGGTTCGCAGGGCCGTGACCAGGGAGTACGTGACCCCCAAGGGCCCTGCAATCTCGGGCGCCGCGTCTGCCCTGACCGCCCAGTCAAACTTCCCCCTCCCCGAACCGGAAACCCTCCCGCTTACGCAACATGGGGCGAGTAAATATGGCCCGCGAACCGAAGCGGCCGGAGTGGCGAACCTGCCCACAATGCGGCGACGAGTTCCACGTCACCTTCCGGTGGACGCAGGGACGTCCGCGTGCTTATTGCGAGCGATGCCGACCGCAACGGGTCGTCGCCGAGCGCGTCACCTTGTCCGAGCGTCTCTGCGCCTGGTGCTCCGCGCCCTTCATGCCTCGCACCGCCCGCCACGTGTGCTGCTCGGCAAGGTGCAACTACGCCAGGCGCGACCGGAAGCGCTCTAGGCCGAGAGGCACGACGGTCACCTCGAGCTGCGCCAAGTGTGGCACCAGCTTCGAGTACCTCTCAAACACTCGTCCTCGTCTGTACTGCACCGCTTGCCGCCCCGCCTACGTCCCGGTCGCTCGCCCCGCCCAGGTGTGCCAGGAGTGCTCGGCCTCGTTCACGCCCGCCATGACGGGCCAGCGATTCTGTTCGGACCGGTGCCGCTACACCGCCAAGAACCGACGACGGGGGGAAGGCCGGTTGGATCCATCGCGGGGTGACCGCGGAGACCGCCCAGTCGCCAAAAAAACCTCCGTGCCACATAAGGGTTCACGATGACCGAACCCGACGGTCGCCGGTTGTTGGCGTGGCGAGAGGGATCGTGGGCCTCGATGCAGGCGTGCTTCATCGCCCACATGTCCCCGGCGGACAGCGAGCAGGCAGCCCAGCGCCTCGCCGAGATCCAGTCCGAGGTGGGCGACGGTCTCTACCCGCTCGCCCTGCCCGCCGCCCTGGCGGCGCTCCGGCTCCGGGCCAATGGCCACGACAACAGCGCCGCCCTGCGCCGGCTCGCCCGCATCGGTCGGCGTCTCGAGCGACGGGCGCTTCGCACGACGGTCATGCTCACGCTCGTCCGCGGTGGTCGGCGATGGTGAGGAGCGACGGTGGCCTCGGCTACTACGTCGTGCCGCTCTCCGAGCTGGCCGGCGTGAACGCCCTCTTGCAGCGCGGCGCCGCCTGGGCGCGCTCGAACAAGGTGCCTCTGCCGGATGCGTTGGCGGCACGCCTCGCGGACGTCGAGGCCACGGTCGGTGCCGCAAAGGCCGCTGCCGCATCCGGCAACGGCAGAAAAGGGCCTACGGGCTGCGGTGCTTCCGACCTCGGCACTAGCAAAAACGGCACTTCCGGCAGGCTAGGGGCGATGTTCCTTTCAGTGAGTGAGGTTGCTGTCCTTTCGGGACTAAAGCCACGGCGTCTCCGGCAGCTCGCTGGGTCCGAGTTGCCGGGGCGCCGGACGTCGGCTGGCTGGATGCTCGCCGCCGAGGACGTCGACCGGTGGCTCGCCAACCGGAGAGGGCAGTAGTGGGGATCCCACGTAGTGAGTTCCCGATCGTGACCGTCCGGGCCGTCGACGAGCTGGCCGCCATCCTGGAGAGGCTCGACCGCCGCATTTCCGCCGCTGTCGGCATCGACCCGCTCGAGACGGTCCCGACGCCCAATCTCGACAGCATCCGCCGGTATCTCGGCGAGGTGCGGGCGCAGGCCGAGTACGAGGCAACCGCCCACCTCCGCCTCGAAGCCGAACAGGCCGCCGCCCGCAAGGCAGAGGCCGAGATGTGGCAGGACCGCCGGCAGAACGCCGAGGCGCTCGTGCGGGCAGGTTTGCGGCCGCGGTGAACCTCTCCGAGCGGGGCCAGCTCGCCGGCGTTCCCGAGTTCAGGGAGTTGGCCTTCGCCGACGCCGAGGTCAGAATGGACGCCGTCGGCTCGGGTTGGACCTTCAGGGGTTATGCCTCCATCTTCGACTCGCCCTACGAAATCCAAGACGCCTATGGCAGCTACCAGGAGACGGTGAAGCGGAGCGCGTTCGACCAGACGCTTGCCGCCGACGCCGACTGTGTTCTGTTGATAGGGCACGAAGGCGCCCCGTTGGCGAGAACGAAATCGCGCACGATGACGCTTCGCACCGACGGAAAAGGCTTGCTCACCGAGGCGAGACTCGACCCGAGCAACCCGCGGGCGCAGGAGTTGCGGAGCATGGTCGACCGCGGCGACATGGACGAGATGAGCTTCTCTTTCCGCGACGAGCAGCCGTCGTGGAACAGCGCCTACACCGAACGCAGCCTTGTGAGCGTGTCCTTGAACCACGGCGATTGCAGCGCCGTCGCCTTCGGAGCGAATGCCGCCACGAAGGGACTCGTCTCCATGCGGAGCTACCAGGCGGAGGTGCGGGCGAGGTACTCGGCCGCCCAGCTCGCCGCCATGCTGAAAGCCGGCAAGGCGTTCCCCAACCCGGCCGGCGATCCGTCCTACCCGATAGGAGACGCCGCCGACCTCCGCCTCGCAATCCACGCCATCGGCCGAGGCTCGGGGGACCACGACAAGATCCGAGCCTACGTCATCAAGCGGGCGACCGCCCTCGGCCTCAAGAGCCTCATCCCGTCCAACTGGAAAGCCGACGGCAGCCTGTCTCAGTCGAATACCGCTGGCCGACTCGGCGAGGTCAGGTCACCCCTTCATGCCCTCGTGACCGGCTCGCATTCGCACCGGCACCCGGCGAACAAAAGTCAAGGAAATGACAGAACGCACGTCCACGGGCACTCGCATTCGGGCGACGCCAATCACGCCCACGACCACGACGCTCTCGCCCAGGCTGCCGCCGATGCCGACGCCGCCACCGATCAAGGTGGGGACCCGACACAGACGATAAGCAGCTCCTCGAGCCTCGCCCTCGACGATTGGGACTACGAAGCCAGGCTCAAGATTCTCCGCTGGAAGGCCCTCGCCCTGCCCGACCTCGGCCCCGAGGCACGCCGTGCCGCCGAGATGGAGGTTTTCGAGCGTCGGGTCGCCCGGCGCGTCGCCGAGGCCGCTGCGCTCCACCCAGCCGTCACCGGCGTCCATGCTCATCCGCACCCGACCTACGGCTCCTACGACGCCGGCGCCAGTCACTCCCACGAGCACGTCCACGAGCACGACAGCCGCCACCAGCACCACGACGCCGCCGCCGAGGCCGCCTACAAGGCCGCGCCGAACCCGGGAGCGGCAGCCAACAAGAAAGCCGACAAGGGAAAGGTGGGGACGTGAGTCCGTCCCGCAGATTGCCGACCCAGATGACCCGCCTCGCCCGCCTCGAGGAAGCCACGCGGGA
>Ga0181523_10005772_pt1 | contig 10080 bp, 8 predicted proteins | sample PEATcosm2014_Bin_43_FD_119752 | JGI IMG/M metagenome (GOLD analysis project Ga0181523, IMG submission 119752) | Peatland microbial communities from MTU Mesocosm Facility, Houghton, MI, USA - PEATcosm2014_Bin05_30_metaG | ecosystem: Environmental > Terrestrial > Soil > Wetlands > Peat | place...
ATATCCAGAGCGTCGTAAAACGCAGCGTCGGCCCATATTCTTAGAGGGAACGATTAGCTATGCTGGACGGTGCCGCGCGAAGTGTATGGTCCAGAACCTCTCGGAATCTGGCGCAAAACTCGCATTTCACACGATTGCCGATGTTCCTGCCGAATTGACATTGAATGTTTTCCTTGCGGGCGAGGTGGCTCGATTCTTAGCACGGCCGAGATGGCGTAGGCGTCGCTTAATTGGAGTGAAATTCTTGCGGCGGGACCTAGAAAATAATGTGGTTTCGCTTCAGAACTATATCCAAACCTACGTGATCTGAAGTGCAGATGCTGTCCTCTGCAAAATTAGGACACGCCCTGCAACAGACACCTGCCATCGCAAACCTCGTCCGAAAGTTGACCGGCTTCCTAAAAGACGAGTCCGCAGCCGCTTCGATTGAGTATATCGCCCTCTCGGCCGGTATTGCCGTGGCCGTTTTCACGGCGATTAAGCCTGCCAACCTCTCGCCCTCTTGTCAAAACTGCGGCCGTCCCGCGCGTTTCGTGAGAGCAATTTCCAAGTTTCGTCGCCATCCTGAATTGCGGTTTTATGAATGTTGCCAATGCCGGGAAGCCCTCGTGGAAGAGTGGACGCCACGGGAAGAAGCGGAAAGGCGACTGCCGAATTCACGTCAGGGGGCCAGAACCTTGGCGGCGGGGCTAATGGTTCTTAGGAAAAAGGGGGGAATGAGCAATTTGGATGTCGCACTTATCTTAGGAATATGGGCAGGGAGCATTGTTTTTGGATGGAAACAGCAACCGTATTGGCTTGCCGTGCCAACGGTTGCCTGCATTGCCTACACGGCATTCTTAATTTTCCGCCATAATGCATGGGCAGCGAAAGGGCTCGGCCTGGGAAGACGAAACGTCTTTGAGATGTGGATGTCTGGCAGGGCTGTTAGTTTGGCGCTGCTTGCATTGCTGCGGCGGGTCGGCACGGGGGTCGGTTCTCAAAAAGGTCGGTATGAATTTCCGCGCTACGATTTGGCGCTAGAGACGATTTGTCGGGAAAAGCCGCTTAAATTTTTCTCGACTCAAAAAATTGGTCTTCTATCCCCCCAAGGGATGAAGCCGGTCCAATCCGCTTACAGACTATAAAAAAGCCTACGATATCGGGTTCGTAAAATTCCAGGCAGCCAAAGACCACAAATCGCATGCCAGGAGCAACGGAACAGACACTGCTCGGATTGGCTATCGCCGCGGTCATTGCCTTCGCTTCGCTTGCGTTTATGGCAAACCGCAGGGGTCGCCAACTCATAAGTGCTTTCTTGGCGGCGGGGGCTTGGTTGTTTCTGGCGTCTGGTGTTTTGATTTGGCTCTGGCGATTAAGGGGCCAACACTACGATTGAACAACAGCCACGACGCCGCAAAACTATTGGGCTGTAGCGCCGAATGTGGGGTCTTAAGTCCTAACCATTCGCTTTGTAGGTAGCCCACTGTTGCCATCGCTTCGCGGCGGCATTCGCGGTCGTACCTTCCGATTGGTGGTCCTCACCCGTGATAATTTTTCGAAATCTGCCCCAGACAGCAACTCTGCGCTCATACCCTGGACCAATCATCTGTTCTTCTGTTTTTTGTCTGATTTCGTAATGCACACGCTTTTAGGAATCCGATGGGTCGAGAAGGCGGCCGTGCTTTCGGCCTACGGACTTCGCGGGCCCGCTTGGGCTTGGGGTAGGGTCCTGGCGGGAGTGACCAAAGCGGCGCATATTTGCCGAGTATGGCGAACCCGGCCGATTAGGTGACCTTTGCCGACGAATAAGACGAGGCCGCCAACTGAGGCGGCCCATTAACTATTCGTCAAGCTGCGGCGAGAATCACCAAAGCGACTTTCGGAGCCAGTGCTCAATATTTAGGGTAAATGCCCGCCCCTGGTATGTGACATCCCGCCAGACGGTGGGCCAACCGACTGTCAAGGCGGCTGTACGGTATTGACCATCAAGGCCGACAGCGTCGATGGCGAGAAGCGCGCCAATTATGTAAGTCAAAAACAGCAGGTGCCGTATGAGGCGACCCAGTTTAAAGGTGTCTGACTCATCTCTTCGTATCATGCCCCAAATCGTAGGCGAGGGACCTAAAACATTCGTAAAACTGCGCTTCGGCAAATTAGGACACTTCGCTCGGCAAATTAGGACAAAAGCCTTGGAATTAGGACAGCACCCGGAAGGCTAAAGGAACGTTCCGCGAACCGGCAAGGGGGCAGTTCGCTCCAGCCGTCAACGGTCTTTCCGGGCTAAGGGAGAAAAGGACCGGTTTATTCCCGCCCTTTTCCCCATAGGCGGTCCCTGATTTTCTTGGGTTTTGTGGCTGACGCCGAAGAAGCACCCCTTTTTCCCGTAGCCCGGAATGGAGCCTTCCCTATGCGAGTTGCGATTTATGCGAGGGTTTCAAAGGACGACAAAGTGCAAAACCCAGAAAACCAACTGCGAGAACTGCGGGCGTGGTGCGGCCATGCTGGCCATGTGATTACGCGCGAGTATGTTGAACATGAGAGCGGCCGGAAGGGCGCCGACAAGCGGAAACAATTTGCTGCGTTGTTCGAGGATGCGGCCAAAAGGAAATTTGACTGCGTCTTGTTTTGGGCCATAGACCGATTCAGCAGAGAAGGGATGGCGCAGACGATTGCTCACCTGCAACGGTTGACCTCATACGGCGTGACATTCCACAGTTACACAGAACCGCACTTGGCGACCGATAATGAGTTGGCGCGGAACATCCTGCTTGCGTTGCTTTCATCTCTAGCAAAGGTCGAGGCGCACAAAATTAGCGCCCGCACCAAGGCAGGTATGGCCCGAGCGAAGGCAAAGGGCATCAGGGTTGGCAGGCCGAGGCTCGGGATTGAAGTTCGGCAGCAGATAGCCAGGCGGGCGGCAAAAGGCGAAACGCCGTATTCGATTGCCAAAGCCTTGGGCATCGAGCGACATACAGCGGTGAAATATGCGACCTAGTGAGCCATCGAAAACTGCCATGCTTGTTCGGGACCCCCACCTGAGGTGGCTCTAAAGAAAAGCCCCAGCCGAAGGAGGTGCCGGGGCTAGTGCGCCATGTCTATGGTGAGCACGCTTTACAAAACCCAAGGGGCATGCGCATGCCACAACACGCCCCAGAGGCTGGAGCAGAATGATGGCCGATTGCGGCAATAGAATGGGGCTACCTGCCCTATTTGCTGGTCAACATTGCCAGGCCGTTGACGAGGTCAACATCTCAGAACAAAAGCAATTTCCGTGATGCCTGTCACAGGCGGACGGGCAGGCCGCTTGCTATTTTAACGGCTAGTTGGAGAAGGCAGCACTGGTTCCACGGACGGAGGCGACCTATGGCGACCCTGACAACTCAAATCCAGCCATCAAATGTGCAGAGAGGGCCGTTGTGCTTATTCAGCACGATAGCGCGGGTGTTTTATGAAGCGCACAAGGACAAGGCTCTGATGCGCTTTGCGCCCACAAGGCGAATGCACTAACAAGCGAGGACGTTTTTCAACTCCCAAATATTTTGTTCCGGGCCCCAAGCGCGAAATCTTGGGACGGCTTTGCTTTGCTTCCCGCCCTGACGCCACTCAGGGCAACGGCCCCCCGAACTGAAGCGCCCAGTGCGGCCCCGGTCTAGGAGTAATGGCTGCGGACAAGACCGGAGCCGCGTGGGGCGAACACAACGCTACTCAACAGTCAATTCAAAGCCCGCTCATCGTTTTGGTTCCGGTTGTCAGTGCGAACTGCACCTCGATTGCTCAACGAGGTTTGGGCCAAAACTTTTCTTCATTCCAGTCGGAACCATTCAAAGGGATTGGAGTTCTGGGTTTTAATAATGTCCTAGCACCGGGGGAGGCAATGAACGCCTCAGACCGTTTCCTGAGATTTGCCGCTGCGTGCGAGGCCATGGCCAAATTCACTCGCAGTCCAGAGAATGTCACGGTATGGCACCAACTGGCCGAGAGATCGCTTCGGATTGCCGACTTGATTGAACACCAAAACACGTTGTTGGTCGACGTTGGCCGTATGAAGCGACCTCAGAAACGCCGTCACGGTTGGGCTCATTAGGAACCGAGCCCAGCAAATGCGCGAATTGAAGTCACTGCTCTTTCACAGGCTGTGTATCTAAAATATCACGACCCCGCGAATTAAAGCTGCCACCAAAAAACCGGACTTGCGACGAAAAGAAACCCCGGGCAGTCTAGAGGCTTGGGGGTCGGGGAAAGTTTGTTGCCTCAACTTAGCTCAGCCGGGCGGCAAGTGTCGGGGGATGGGGGTTGCCGCCCGGTCGGCCTAATTAATTGGAAAATATGTAGGGTATCGGGCGGACCCAAAGCGCCTGAGGCCGCAGTGTTGATCGCTGGCCGCGCATCCAACCCGACAACAGCGCATAAGCGGATGGCGAAAGGCATGGGGGCCCAGCTCGAAGGGCCGTAGCTCGTACAACAACTCCGTTTGCCGCAACCGCGAGTAGAGGCGTAGCTCGCCCGTGTGCAAATACTCGAGCTTCAAGAGCGCGAACGCCCCGCAGGCGGCTCGCAAGGTGTACGGCCACGCCAGTAGCGTCGTACGTCTGGTATAGAGTGTTTTCAATCGCCTGAACAACGACCTGGCCCATGTGCACGCCCACGCGAATGCTAAGCGCGGGATCGGGCAAAGCGCGCTACGGCGTCCTGCATGGCGAGTGCCGCAAGACAGCCGCGCACGGCATGGTCTTCGTGGGAGCCCCGAAGAGAGCCATTACTCCATCGCCCTGAATGTTGTTGACCACGCCGTCGTAGCGATGAACAGCTTCCTTCATGGCGTCCAGTAGGACTTCGAGGACACGGACAATCCTAGAATTTTTACGCGAATAATTAATTACTGTGGAGATACCAACCTACGATCAACTGTAGCATTCCTGATCCAACTTTTTCGCTCACCGTTCTGTGGGTACAACACGGGGCAGAAGATTAGACTTTTATTTAGCCGACCATGGTGGACTCGCCAAAAGGTTGACCGGGGTTAACTAGCTTCGCTCTAGCGCCTTCAATGAGATGAGCAAAAATCATGACACCGGTCTCTTGAACCAAATGCTCGGCTCGGTTGAGCTCCTGCTCCGCTTCGGCGCTCCCGTTTCCGCCTGCGGACGCACCTAATGCCTCGGCATATACGATCCGAGCGAGGCATTCTGCAACGCGAGCATGGCGCACGGTGGCAATATTGATCGCTTCCCTCGCAGCGGATGCGGCTGAAGCAAATTCGCCCTTCAAGCGATAGGCATTCGCCAGATCCGCGAGAATACGTGCTTCGCTTTCAAGTCCAGCTCTTTGACGCCGGGCAAAACCCAAAGCATCAACAAGATCCTTAACGGCTTCGTCCAGCCGTCCCGCTATGATGTGCGAGATACCGCGGCAAGCCTGTGCATAAACGCGCAGATAAGGAACACCGCGCTTAATAGCGATCGAAAAGGCTCGTTCGGCATGTAGTTCGGCCAGTTGCGCGTCACCATTGGCCGACGCCAAATCAACATAGGCAAGATGCGGAATAACGTGAGTAATCGCATCAAGGTGAGAGCTGTCCATCTCTATAACACGATCCAAATAGCGGCGCGCTTCATCCCCACGACCGAGCATTACCAATGTCTGACCGCGCATCGCGATCAGCCATGGTTCTATGTCAAAACCAAACATCTCACGGTCGAACTTCCCGAATTCATGGACGTGGTCTAGTGCCTCAGTATTAACAGCAAGCGCATCGGTCATTCGACCCGAGAGGCGTAGAGCATGGCACTGCACCGCATTTAACGTCACCTTCAAGCTGGCATCGATCGACCCCCCTGCGAGTGCTTCCGCCTCGCGAATCTTGTCGACGTATTCGTCTGCCGACCCGCTTGCTCCCAATATTCTCCCATAAACAACGTGGATCAGTGCATTTGCTCGGATATCGCCGGAGGCGAGCGCCAGTTTCTTGGCCTCCTCAAAGTAGCTTTTAGCATCCTCTGCCGAGATACCTTCCCGCCAGCCAAAGTTTAAAATCTGGCCGGACGCCATCATCCGCAGGTAATCAACCGTTCGATCGGGCGGCAGGGTGAGCAGAAGCTCTCGCACTTTCTTCCAGGTTCTGAGCGCCTGACTGGGGTCATTAGCGCCAACCCAGATTGCAGCCCGCACATTGGCCTGTGCCGCCAGCAGCGCCTCGCCCGATTGCTCCAAATGGTAGGCAAGCAGTCCGGCATGCTCGTCTAATCGACCTTTGAAATAAACCTGCATGGCACGGGCAACCGCGCCGTGAAGCTCGCGACGTCGCTCCATGAGTAATGACTGATAGGCTACTTCTTGAATGAGCGGATGGCGAAAGGCATGGAGGCCCCGCTCGAACGGCGGCAGCTCGTACAACAACTCCGTTTGCCGCAACTGCGAGAGCGCCTGGGCAAGATCCTGGGAGGATAAGCCTGTCACCGTTTCCAAGATCGCGAGCGGCACCTCTCGCCCAATAACGGCGGCTGTTTGCAGAATCTGTCTTAAGGGTTCCGCAAGTCGATCAATGCGCGCGCTTATGACAGCCTGGACGTTCACCGGGAGTGGGATGGTGTCGATTCCGCCCTTAAGCTGATACGCCCCGCGGTGACCTTCAAAGTCTCCACGCTCAACCAATGAGTGGGTTAGTTCTTCCAGGAAAAACGGATTGCCTTGCGCGCGCTCAGCAATGTTTCGCGCCAGCACCGCGACAGAAGGATCATTGCCCAACAGATCACGTAAAAGCGCGGCGGCATCCTCGCTCTCGAGTGGTGGCAGACTGATCTGACGATAATGAGAGCGTTGCATCCATGGAGACAGCAGGCCAGGTCGGAAGTTCAGGAGAAGCAATGTCTTCGTACCCACGATGGCGTCTACCATCGCCGCGACGAATTCTTCACTTGCCGCATCAATCCAATGCAAGTCCTCGACCAATATTAGGACGACTTCGTCGCGGGGCCTTGAATGAAGCAATTGCCGAACAAAATTTAACAGTCGCTCTTTGCGTGCGGCTGAATCCAATCTTGGCGCTGGATGTGCTGGATCAGACAGACCCAAAAAATCTAATAGTAACGGCGCTATCTCATCGAGGCCTCCCCGCGAGTTGAGGAGATCTACTACACGGCGACGCGATAGATCCGGAGTGTCGTTTGGCTTAATCCCGAAGAAATCTCGCAAAATTTCGAGGACCGGCTGAAGAGGCGTAGCTCGCCCGTGTGCAAATACTCGAGCTTCAAGAACGCGAACGCCCCGCAGGCGACAAGCCTCAGCAAACTCGAAACAGAGCCGACTTTTGCCCAAACCAGCCTCTCCAACGAGTCCGACGACACGAGCTTCGCCGCCCATCGTATTAGACAGTTCCGTCTGCAAAGCGTCGAACTGACGTTCGCGGCCTAAAAAGGAGCTGGGTCGAGGCCCACTCCGAAACCTCTCGCTGGCGGGGGCATGTCTGAGACCAGTCAGTTGAAAGACCTCGACTGGGGTCTCAAGACCGCGCACCATGCGTTCACCGAGCGGGCTGGCTTCTAAAGACTGCTTGGCCTCGTTGAAGGTATCGGCGGTAAGCAGGATGGCCCCCTTGTCCGCCATTTTCTCGATCCGGCTCGCAAGGTGTACGGCCACGCCGGTAGCGTCATACGTCTGGTACAGAGTGTTTTCGGTCGCCTGAACAACGACCTGGCCCGTGTGCAAGCCCACGCGAATGCTAAGCGCGGGATCGCGCAAGCGTGCTACGGCGTCCTGCATGGCGAGTGCCGCAAGACAGGCGCGCACGGCATGGTCTTCGTGGGGCAGGGGAGCCCCGAAGAGAGCCATTACTCCATCGCCCTGAATGTTATTGACCACGCCGTCGTAGCGATGAACAGCTTCCTTCATGGCGTCCAGTACCGGCCGGATGCGCCGCACGGCCTGCTCGGGGTCAATTGTTGAAATCAGCTCGGTTGAATTGCGAATGTCCGCGAACAGCACAGTCAGGCGTTTTCGTTCGCCACCACTGGCGGCAAGGGAACGAAATAGTTCGCGTGACGCTGGCGGAGGAAGAGGCGAAAGATTTAGGGGCTTGCCGCAATTGGCGCAAAAACTGCTATCCGTTCTGTTGGGATGACCGCAGGCCGTACATTTGGGGCCGATGGGCGCACCGCACCCACGGCAAAACGAACTCGTTTCGCTGTTATCCCTGCCGCAATGCGAGCATAGCATCGCTCGACCCTTGCATTATTTTCACCTGCTCAACTGCGAATAGCAATATCATCTATACTAACCCTTCGGGCGATTATAGGCCAGTATGTCGACCAAAAAAGCCGGACGCTCAAGCCGCCAAAGACGGTGGGACAATCTCGAAAACATCCATTGAGATTCAGTGGGACGTTTTACAAAAGTGGGACGCGGTAAGCTGTTGATACGCTTGGTTTGTTGCGGCTTGCCCCTGGGCACTACCGCTTTCCAATCACTTGATTTTGACCCCTTAAAATATCCTCCCTCGCTCAAGACTGGATACGCCACGAAAGGCGAAAACGCCCTGTTTCTGCCCCTTCTAATGCCTTTTAGCATCCTGCATCGGTCTTTGCCCGTTCCGATGCTTTGTAGCGTCCTACATTCGCGTCTTTGCCCCTTCCAATGCCTGGTAGCGTCCTACATCGCGGTTCATCGCCTTTGTTCGAATCGATTTTGCTATTGAATTCCTGCTCTGCCGCTAGATAGAAGTTTCCCGCTCCGCCAGACAGCGCGTTATCAAAGGAAACTCAAATGGAATTGAAAATCGCCCGTAACCCAGACAGGAGCCTCATCACAGTCGCCGCCGACAAAGCCGACCTTTTTGAGATCTTGAAAGGTCTTATCGATAATGGTCTGGTGCAAATCTGCGGCATAGAGAAAGCCCCCACACTCAGTGTCGAAGAACAACCTATTCTGCATCGCCGTCACGTCTGCTAGACTCAAATCAGATGGGCCGAGCCGAGATTTCGGCTCGGCCCTGGCACCGTCCAAAACATGGGTGTCACACATGGCCGGGAGCGACGTTTGTAGGGTTGGGAAAATTACCCGATAGCTATTTTATCCCAATGAAAAGTTGGTGCTGGGTTGGAAGTCGTAACCCATTGAATTTTCTTAATTACCGCGCTCCCTCCACGGGCACCACATGTCCGATGGTCCGTGGGCGCTGCATCGCACGCGCCACCCGGCATCGGAACCCCCGCCGCGCTGGCGGGTTTCCGGAGCACACTGGAAAGCGACTGCAAACGTAACCAAACAGCGAGTTGGAACATGACGAAACACCTGGGAGTCATCGCATTTGGGTTAGCGCTCGCGCTAGGCGCCGCGACGGCGTCATGGGCGCAAGATAACGGAGGTGCTGCAAAAAAGGGTACCGACGGCACTGCGGCCGGCGGAGCGGCCGCTGGGAGCTATTCTCCCCCTGGCAGCGGTGAGCCGGATCATTGCTTCGCGCCGTCTCCCTGGGGTTACCAGTGGGTCTGTGGTTGAGCATGATCCGCAACGGTAGCCGGTAAAACCCGGCTGCCGGTGACCGTTTACTTTGCAACCCAGATGCACGGCGTCGGCTAGTGCTACTCGCGGAAGTCTGTGTCACAATCATGATTATTTTCATGATGTGTGGCAATGGACGGGCACTTGAAACCGCGCCCTTGTGCCGCCGGTGTTATCGCCGCCGCCATGGTCTTTATGGTGACCGCTCGGCCGGCCTTCGCCGTCGATCAGGTCCACGACGAGATCCAGGTCTACAACGCCGAGATCGCGGAGGTCGGGCAGTGGACCTACGAGCAGCACCTCAACTATGCGGCGGTGGGACAGACGCAGCCGGAATTCCCCGGAGGATTCACCTCCAACCACGGCCGCCAAACGCAGCTTACACGAGCCGCAATTCTCGTTGACGCCATGGAACTCGTGGATGTCGGCTTCGGTACGCCGACTTCGGCAGGATCGGCGATTTTCTGCCGCTGCGACAGCCGTACCAGGAATTATACGCCGTCACCGATTTCAAGGTGAATACCGTCGACGTCGAGCTTGGCATCGGCCACGGCTTCACGCCGGGATCGGACGGCCTGATGCTCAAGGCCATTATCGGCTACG
>Ga0181523_10005774_pt1 | contig 10078 bp, 9 predicted proteins | sample PEATcosm2014_Bin_43_FD_119752 | JGI IMG/M metagenome (GOLD analysis project Ga0181523, IMG submission 119752) | Peatland microbial communities from MTU Mesocosm Facility, Houghton, MI, USA - PEATcosm2014_Bin05_30_metaG | ecosystem: Environmental > Terrestrial > Soil > Wetlands > Peat | place...
CAGAGCTCCGTCGAGGCGGCGGGTGAGGACCTCGGCCCCGCGCTGCCCGGCAAGGCTGGCCGCGCCCTCGGGGTCGGTCCGGCGGGCGAGCGTGTAGCCGAGATGCTCCAGCTCGGCCCGGGCCCCGAACTCGTGCTCCAGCCGGTTCAGGACCACATCGAACTGCAGCGGCCCGACCGCGGCGAGCACCGGAGCCTGGTCGCCGCGCAGGTTGGAGGCGAGCACCTGGACGACGCCCTCGGTGCCGAGCTGTTCGATGCCCTTGCGGAACTGCTTGTGCTTGCTCGCGTCCTTGCTGCGCACAACGGCGAAGTGTTCCGGGGCGAAGCTCGGGATCGGCGGGAACTCGACCGCCTGGGCGTCAAACAGCGTGTCCCCGGGCCGCAGCGCGGTCGCGTTGACCAGGCCGATCACGTCGCCCGGATAGGCGACGTCCACGGTTTCACGCTCCTGGCCGAACATGGCCTGGGCGTATTTGGTCGCGAACGGCCGGCCGGTGGCCGCGTGGGTCAGCACCATGCCGCGCTCGAACCGCCCCGAGCACACCCGGACGAAGGCCACCCGGTCCCGGTGGTTGCGGTCCATGTTGGCCTGCACCTTGAACACCAGGCCGGCGAACGCGGCGTCGACCGCGCGCGGCTCGTCCTTGACATCACGCCGCGGAGCGGGTGGCGGGGCCAGCTCACACAGCCCTTCCAGCAGCCGCCGCACCCCGAAGTTGGGCAGCGCCGCGCCGAACAAGACCGGCGAGGACTCTCCCGCCAGGAAGGAGTCCATGTCCACGTCCGCGCCGATCTCGTCCAGCAGCGCGAGCTCTTCCGCCGCGGTCGTGTACGCGGCACCCTCGCGCTCGGCCGCCTGCGCGGCGTTCAGGTGCTCCTCGATGGCGCGGCCGGCGCCGCCTGGCGTGCGGGTGTAGGCCGTGAAGTCGCCGGTGCGGCGCTCGATCAGCCCGCGGAAATCACCCGCCAGCCCGACCGGCCAGTTCAGCGGCGTCGGGCGAAGGCCGATCCGCTGCTCGATCTCGTCGAGCAGTTCCAGCGGCTCGCGGCCCGGACGGTCCCACTTGTTGACGAAGGTGATGACGGGGACGCGCCGGTTGCGGCATACGTCGAAGAGCTTCAGCGTCTGCGGCTCCAGGCCCTTGGCCGAGTCCAGCAGCATGATGGCGCAGTCGACGGCTTCCAGCACCCGGTAGGTGTCCTCGGAGAAGTCGGCGTGGCCGGGGGTGTCCAGCAGGTTCAGCACCATGCCGCCGTAGTCGAAGCGGAGCGCCGCGGAGGTGATGGAGATGCCGCGGTCACGTTCCATGGCCATCCAGTCCGAAGTCACCCCGCGCCGGCCGGCCTTGCCGTGCACGGCACCGGCCTGTGTGATCGCCGACGCGTGCAGCGCCAGCGCCTCGGTGAGCGTCGACTTGCCCGCGTCCGGGTGACTGATCACCGCGAACGCGCGCCGCCGGCCCGCCTCGGCCAGCACCTCTGAACCCGCCGGCCCGGCTGGGCCGGCCGGGCGCTGGTGCCCGTCGCGCCTGTCTTCCCGAGCGCGCCGGCGCGCCTCATCAACGACCGTCACTTGCGGTTTTTCTCCTTCCCCGCGCCGACCACCCTGGGCCGACGGGGCCCTTGCCGGGCCCATTTCGCCGTGTCGCGCAACAGGCGACCCGCGTGATTCTAATGTCACGCCGCTATAACACAAGAATCCGCTCCGCTCATCCGCTGGCCCGCAGGCGCGGGCGGCCAGCCATCCGCGTCCTCTCGTCCGCGGCTCCGGACGGCCGGAAGGGTCCGGCACAGGTCCGTTCGGCATGATTGGCTGCTTGGTCTGGGAAGGTGGGCTCGTGCTCATTCTTCGTTCCGTTGGCTTGTTCATTCTGGCCGCGTTCTTCGAGATCGGCGGGGCCTGGCTGGTCTGGCAGGGGGTCCGCGAGCATCGCGGCTGGGCCTGGATCGGGGCTGGCGTCATCGCCCTCGGCATATACGGGTTCGTCGTCACCGGCCAGCCCGATTCCCACTTCGGCCAGATCCTCGCCGCCTACGGCGGGGTCTTCATCGCGGGGTCACTGATCTGGGGCGTCGTCGCCGACGGCTACCGCCCGGACCGCTTCGACATCATCGGCGCGGCGATCTGCCTGGCCGGCGTGGCCGTGATCATGTACGCCCCGCGGCGCTGACCGGAAATCTGCTCGCCCGCGATGCCGACGGGCGATCACACTCCGAACGTGAGGTCCCTCCCCCGGCCCCAGGTCCCCGTTGGTCTGGCTAGACCCAAAAGCGGACCGGGAATGGACAACCCGTTCACCAAATACTTGCAGGTCATGGCGATCCGCAACGCCCGGCGCGCGCTGGGTGAGCGTGCGCCGTAACTCGGCGTTCCTTTGTTGCTGGATCAGGGTGACAATGTCCTCAGCGTCGAGGGCCGCGAGGGCGCGCCTCAGCCGGGCCCGGGCCACCGCCCTCCGCCGGGCGGCGTCGCCAGCGAGCAGGACCCCGCAGAAGGCCCCGAAGGCTGCGAGTATCCCCGCACCGAACGCCGCACCGTGCAGAAAGGCGGGCCAAATGGATGCGGTCGGAGCAGAGTCCGAAACGGCCATAAAAGCCACGTACAAGATCGAATCCACTGGTTGCGGTTCCTCCCCTTCGCTGCAGTCGGCTCCAGACATCACCCCGGGCCCCGGCGATGTCTTCCGTCCGCACGCTGGTACCACCCAGTCTGTTGACGCGGCGCTCGCGCCACTTGTTTACCGAATTGTTCATTTTTTCCAAATAAATCCGGGAAAATAGGGGATGCGGTCAGCTAGATGGCGAGGATCTTCTCGGCCTCCACCCGGCCCGGCCTGCCCACCTCGATCTTCACGTCCGAGCCTGCCGGGTCCCTGCCGGGTCGCAGCACGGCCGGGTCGATCAGATCCTGCCTATTACCTGGGCCGATTTCTCTGCGCAGTCAGGCATATTCGGGGCGCGCGGAGGCCCAAGCCTTCAGGGCGCGCGGAGGCCTCGCCCAGCACCTGTTCGACTGCCAGACCATCGCTGGCCAACGAAACGTATCAATGGGAATGCCCGGATTGTGGCGGGCTGCCCTGCCGTCAGCTTCCCATCCCGGACTGCCGCCGCTGGCGACAGTCCCCATCATGCAGGGTAACCGGGGCATCTCCGCGACACCTTGCGCCACTGCGCATGGGGCGCACAGCGGCACGTCCACGGCGCCGCCCAGGTGCGTCGGCAGCCGCCGCGTGATCACTGCACGTTTGTCACATATTCCCATGTCGTCTGGGTGCGACCTGGCGCAGACACACTCGCAGTCACGCTGGCCCCAGACGAGGGTGGTTCGCCAGGACTCCAGTACCGCGCGGATGGCCGGGTCGCTGGAGAGCTTATGGAACGCCTCGCTGGTTATGGCCGCCGTCTGCTCTGCCCACTCGGTCACCACGGCCGTGGCGGCCTCCCAGGCGGCGGCCAACTGCCGCAACGGGTTATTCTCGCCGCTCATGACCACATCGTCTCACCTGGAACGGGTGGTTGGAAATCGAAGCCGCGCACAGTTCCCCGGGGTATCTCGCTCACTGACAACGAGGTAACGCTGCCTGCCCTTGGCCGTGGCCGCCGTGTCCAGGCTCGCGGAGCGACGGCGAAGCTGCATGGTCTTAACACGGCGAACTCGGCCAAAATCATGCCTGACATAGCGATGCTACTCTATGTAAAGGTAATATTTCTTAGAGTAATATTCCGGAGGGGGCCGGGCCTGGGTGGCCAGGATTCTCGTGGTCGATGACGAGCCGGACGAGCGGTTCCTGGTTGGACGGACACTGCGGAAGCAGGGGCATGACGTAACCGTCGCGGAGAACGGCGCCGCCGGGCTGAAGGCAGTGCAGCAATGGGGACCGGATCTGGTGGTGACCGACATCATGATGCCGATCATGAATGGCGTCGAGTTCATCCGGCAGCTGCGCAGTGATCCGGCCACGGCAGGCATCCCGATCCTCGCCGCGAGCGGGGACACCCACCTCGCGGGAGCCGCCGACGCCGTCCTCAAGAAGCCCTACGACGACCACAGTCTCGTCACGATCGTGAATACCTTGCTCGAGAAGGGGCGCAACCGGCGTTGATGCACAACTCAGGTCCACACCCGGCAACAGCGCCCGAGCGTCTCCCATTCGGGCGCCGGCCTGGTACCGATGCTCGCCAGGCAGCAGAGGCGCGAATGCCGTCTGTCGCAGGCGACTGCATGAGATGACGCACACCGGTTTTGTGACCCCGATGTGATGTCAGGGTGACAGATGGAAGCGAAGCTGAAAGCGCGTCCTGACCAGCGGCGGTTGCAACGGTCAGCCGCTCGGCACCACCACCACGGTCAGGGCCATGACCAGGCTTAGACCGTTCCCGGCAGGCCACGCCGGAGATGCTCGGCGAAGAAGGCCAGCACCCTCTGCCAGGAGTCGGCAGCGGCGGTGGGATGGTAGGCGCGCAGCTGGTCATTGAAAAAGGAGTGCTTGGTTCCGGGGTAGACCTTCAGGTCGTGTGGGACACCGGCGGTGGTGAGCTCGGTTTCCAGCACCTGGGCGGCCTTGGTGGTGATGTCTTTGTCCGGCCATGAGCCGACGACCGGGCACAGGCGGCGGATCGCCTTCCGCGGCCTGGGCGCGGTCCCGTAGAACGGGGCGATCGCGGTCAGCCGGTCATCGGCGCAGGCCCACGTCAGCACGATAGAACCACCGAGGCAGAAACCCACGGCGCCGATCCGGGACGCATCGACCTCGGGATGGCCGGCCAGCTGCCCGAGCGCTGCCTTCAGTGCCGAAACACCGTAGTAGTTGAGATTTCCGGCCATCGTGCCCGCGAACATCCGCGCCACGCAGACGACGTGGTTGCGGCCTTCGAACAGGTCGACACCGAGGGCGGCGTATCCTTCCGCGGCGAACCGGCCGCAGATGCCGCGGATGTTGTCGTTGAGCCCGAAGGCCTCATGAATGACGACGAGGCCCGGATACGATCCAGCGCCGTCGGGCAGAGCCAGATATGAAGACCCCAAAGACTCGGTTCTCATCGCCCTAGTCTGCCCCGTTGTCGGCCCTGCCGCGCCAGAGGTCAACCAGCTGACCGGAAAAATGGAGATCAGCTGTGCGCGCGGTAGCGGACCCTGGCTATCGGGAGCTGATCAGGGCCGGTGAGTGCGGTATGGGTACAAGCCGAACCCTCGACGTGCGATCGAGGTCCGGGGCCGGTTCGCTTGCCAGGATCGCCTCGTCGCTGGAACGATGGGGGCATGAAACTGGGGATCTTGTGCGGTGGCGGCCCCGCCCCGGGGATGAACTCGGTCATCTCTGCGGCCACGATCGAGGCCCGGAACTCCGGGTGGGATGTCCTGGGGATCATGGACGGCTTCGAGCACCTCATCGAGGGCCGGATCGAGGAGGCACGGCCCCTGTCCATCACGGACGTGTCGAGGATCCACGTGCTGGGCGGGTCGATTCTCCGGACCTCGCGGGCCAACCCCACGGTGCGCGACGAGGACGCTGCCGACCCGGACTGGAGGCTGCACGCCTGTCTGGAGTCGCTGCAGAAGCTGGGGATCGACGCGCTCGTGACGATCGGCGGGGACGACACCGCGTTCTCGGCGTCCCGGCTGGCCGAGGCGGCCGGCGGGAGCCTGCGCGTGGCGCACGTGCCGAAGACCATCGACAACGACCTGCCGCTACCGGGCGGCATACCGACGTTCGGCTTCGAGACGGCGCGGAGCGTGGGGGTCCAGCTCGTCAACAACCTGATGACCGACGCCATCACCACCCAGCGGTGGTACCTGGTGGTGGCCATGGGCCGCTCGGCCGGCCATCTGGCCCTGGGCATCGCAAAGTCGGCCGGGGCCACTCTCGCGGTGATCGGGGAGGAGTTCCCCGGCGACGACCCCATCCCGCTGTCGCGCCTGGTGGACGTCCTCGAGACCTCGATGCTCAAGCGGATCGCCCACGGCCGCCCCTTCGGCGTGGCGGTGCTCGCCGAGGGCATCGGCCTGCGCCTCCCCCAGGAGGAACTCCAGAAGGCCATGCCGGAGGTCGAGCTTGACGAGCACGGCCACGTCCGGCTGGCCGAGCTCGAGCTGGACCGCCTGCTGGCGAAGCAGGTCAAGGACCGCTTCAAGGAGCGGGGCCAGAAGGTCACCGTCGAGGGCAAGAACATTGGCTACGAGCTCCGGTGCGCGCCCCCCATCCCGTTCGACATCGAGTACACCCGCGACCTCGGCTACAGCGCCGTCGATTACCTGAAGCGGGCGCTTGAGGGCGACGAGTCCGGTGGCATGATCACGATCCAGGAGGGGCACATGGTGGCGCTGCCCTTCGGATCGTTCAACGACCCCGAGACGGGGCGGGTCCGGATCCGGCTGGTGAACGTCGAGTCGAGCTCGTACCGGGTCGCCCGCGAGTACATGATCCGGCTGGACCGCGAGGACCTCGACGATCCGGAGAAGCTCCGCCCCATCGCAGCGGCCTCAGGACGCACGCCCGAGGCCTTCCGCGACCGGTACGGCTATCTCGCCGAGGGCTGAGCCCCGGATGGCTATGTGCGGATGTCGCTCGGCCCCGAGCCTGATCGAAGAGATGATCGCACGCGTCTTTCCGTCCTTGGACGGACATCCTTCGGTTGTCCAGCCGTCTTCACCGAGTATTCATCAAGAGATCGGCGTCCCACAGTACGGGCAGCGCCGGGCGGCTGCCGGAATGTTCATGGCGCACTCGGGACACCGCTTCGTGTCCTCGAACATCAGCCCGCAGACCTCGAGATATATCTGCTCTGGGTAGGGGATGAACCGGATATGGCGCATATCCTCGTCCTGTCCCGGTGACATAATTTCGAACTCGCCGTAGCCGAGTAGCCGACCCGCCGAGGACCGCTGGAACTCTACGTCTGTCACCTTTTTGAGGGGAATGAAGTTCACCTTGCGGAGGATGACGCCTTGGGTGAGCATCAGCCGCTGCGACGTGACGACGAAGTAGTGGACGGCCCACTCCCAGACCTGCGTCCCGAGCCACAGCAGGAGGATCAACCACAAGATCCAGATCACGCCGATGGCGGTGTTGTTTCCGTGTGCGACAGAGCTGCTCAGCCAGCCCGCGATGGCAAGCCCGGCTAAAGTCAGCAAGGCATGCTTAAGCAGCACCGCTGGATGCTCACGAACGGTGATGACATGCGTCTCGCCGGGCAGCAGGTGCCTGTTGACCGAGGCTGGCATTTCAGGAAACACATCGACTCCCCACAGGCGCCAAGACCGGTCCTACGGGTCAGAAACACCGGTCAGAATCAATGTTAGATACTCCAGGTAGGCCGAGGCACTGCGGTACGAACCCTGCTCGCCGCCGCTAGCTTCATGTTCGCAGGTTGCTGCTGGTGGCAGTCGCTGGCTGTTGATGGCCGTTCGGGGGCATCCCGGGGGCAGGCGCTCGTAGTGCGTAGGCCAGGTTCTCGATGGAGTGGCGCCGTCGCGACCGTCCGTTTTTCAGGCGCGCCATTTCCCGGGTTGCCCGTTTGTCAGCGCCGATTACTCGATTCCGCCTCCTCGGCGTCAAGGTGCGCCTCGACAGCAGCAACTTCTGCGTCACTTGACCGTACGCAGAACTCGTTGCCCTCGGGATCGGCCAGCACGCGAACCTGTAAGCGAGCAGCGTCAAGACGGGTCCTCGGCGGTCGCGGCGGCCACCGCGCGGGCGGCCCGGTTCGCCGCCGCCCGGCGGCCGTACAGGCGAGCGCACAGCGACGTGAGGATCTCGGTCACGTCCCGCACCAGATCGTCGTCGACCTCGGCCGGGTCCATCACCAGCAGCTTGCGGCCCTGCGCGGTCAGCGCCGCTTCCACATACTCAGCGCCGAACCGGGCGAACCTGTCCCGGTGCTCCACCACGATCGCGGAAACGGACGGGTCACGGAGCAATGCGAGGAACTTCCGGCGCTCGCCGTTCAGAGCGGACCCGGTTTCGGTCACTATGCGGCCGACCGTGATGCCCTGACCGGTCGCCCACGCGGTGACCCGGGCGACCTGCCTGTCCAGATCGGCTTTCTGGTCTGCCGATGAGACCCGGGCATACACCACAGCGCTCCCGGCGCCCACTGCAGTGGCATGCTCTGTGTCCCCGACAAGGATCAGGCCGCCGACCCGGCGAGCCTGGACTGGCAGCGTGCCCGCCGCGAACCAGCGCCGCGCGGTCGCATACGAGACGCCTTGCCGCTCCGCCCACTGCTTCAGATTCACGCAACCATCATAGCGCGCTGTTGAGCGCTATAGCGCGCAACACGCCCAACTGCCTACTCCCCCCCGCCGGGTCGGCTGCCGGGCCGCGGCGGACAGGATGGCGGCGAGCCGGTCCCGGCGGCCGGCCGCCGGGCCGAGGCGGACAGGATGGCGGCGCACCGGTCGCGGCTTCGGCCGGGCCGGGTCCAGGATCGGGCAGGCGGCTCACGGACGGGCCGGCGGGGTACTGCGCCGCCGGTTGTGAGCGGTCTTGGCGATCGGCAGGGCCAGGAACAGGGCGCTCGTCACAACTATCAGCGCCGAATGCTCGGCGACCCCGATCGCGATGAAGGCGACGCTGGAAATGACGCTGAGGACGGCGCCGAGGACTGGGTAGCGGCGGTTGATCAGGAGCAGCATGGGAGGGCTTCCTTTCGCGATAGCGGGCTGACCGGGCCGTTCATGGCACGAGCGTAACAGTTCATTGCGTATCACGCAAGTAATGCGCGATACGCAAGGCGGCCGGGGCAGAGGCACGGGCCTGGCGATGCCGCAGACGATGGTCCGGCCTCCCGCGACGTGCGAAAACGGATGGGGGAACACCTCATCGATGATTTCCACGAGGATGCCCTCAGCCGGCGTGCTGCGGGATCGGAAGAGCTCGTTCCGGAACCCGCACGGCAGAAGGCCCGGCCAGGCAGGTGCTGGCCGGGCCGTTTAAGCGGCGGGACCGCCAGCGGCGACCCCCGGCGGCTGGACCCCTAGCCAGCCACTCAGAGCGGCGGCCCCGCCGGCGGGCCTGACGGGGGCCTGGCGGGCCTAGCGGGCCACCCCCGGCCGGTAGGACCCTAGCGGAACCCTAGCGGGCCACTCCGGTGACCAGCCGCCAGCCCCGCCCGGTGGACGAGGACGGAGACGGCGATAGCCCGCGGCGCCGGCGGATCGATTCGTTCAGCCTGTTGAACAGGATGTCGACCGTGATGCCGAGCACGAGGATCACGATCATGATCGAGATCACGCCGGCCATGTCGGTCTGGTCCTGGTCGGAAGAGAGCAGGACGCCGAGGGACGGCGAGTTGGGCACGATGACGAGCAGCTCACCGGCGAACAGGCCGTGCCACGCGAACGCCCAGCCCTGCTTCAGCCCGGCGACGTAGGGCGGCAGCGCCGCCGGCATGACCAGGTCGCGGTACAGCCCGAACCGGCGCAGGCCCATGCTCTTGCCCGCGCGCACCAGCAGCGGCGGGGTGAAGTCGACGCCGGCGATGAGCCCGTTGGCGATCGACGGGGCCGCGGTGATGATGACCATGAACAAGATGGCGGGAGTGTTGTTGCCGAACAGGATGATCGCGAAGGGGATCCAGACCACCGACGGAATGGTCTGCAAACCGGTGATCATCGATCCGACCGCGGCGCGCACCGGGGGGACCCGCGCGACGAGCAGGCCGACGAGGGTCCCGATGACGAGGGCCAGCGCGAAACCGATGACCGCGCGGCGCAACGTCGTCCCGATGGCGTGCCAGAGCTGCCCGTGGGTGAGCTGGCTCCACAGGTCCGGGAACACCTGGCCCGGCCCGGGCAGGATGTCATGTGGCTTCACCTTCGCCGCGTAGACGAGCTGCCACAGGGCGAGCACGATCGCGACCGCGAGCACCTTGGGCCACAGCGCCCGCCAGATTCTGCCGCCCACCTCGCCCGGGCTTCGCTTCGCGGGGCCGGCCGGGCCGCTTTCCAGGTTGTCCAGGCCGGTGAGCGCGGCCACCTGCTCAGTGTCAGCCGACATGCCGCATGACTTCCTCATTCAGCTGGGCCTTGATCTGCATGGCCCGCTCGACGGTCTGGCCGGAGTCGATGCCCCGGG
>Ga0181523_10005775_pt1 | contig 10076 bp, 9 predicted proteins | sample PEATcosm2014_Bin_43_FD_119752 | JGI IMG/M metagenome (GOLD analysis project Ga0181523, IMG submission 119752) | Peatland microbial communities from MTU Mesocosm Facility, Houghton, MI, USA - PEATcosm2014_Bin05_30_metaG | ecosystem: Environmental > Terrestrial > Soil > Wetlands > Peat | place...
CCAATCAACGAAAAGCGGTTGTACGAGGACGCTCTGTCGGCTGCTCATCATGGCGATATCAGCGAGGAAATGACGCGTTTGCGGGTCCATCTGAAAGCGATGGGCCCGTTGCTCAACCGCGCCGGCACGGTCGGCAAGGCAATCGAATTTTTGCTGCAGGAGATGGGCCGCGAGATCAATACTATCGGCGCCAAGTCGCAGGACGCGCAGATGTCGCAGATCGCGGTGGAAATGAAAGGCGAAATCGAGAAAATGCGGGAACAGGTCCAGAACGTCGAGTGACGACGGCATGCGAAATCGATTTACCGGGCGCGTATCCGCTATATTGTAATTAAATGGAGGAGGATAAACGGCCGCGACGCGGCATTATCTTTATACTTTCCGCACCCTCCGGCGCGGGCAAGACCACCATCTCGCGCGGCGCTCTGGAGAAAATCGATAGGCTCGAGATGTCGGTGTCGGTAACCACGCGTACTCCGCGCGTCGGTGAAACTCCGGGTCTCGACTACCATTTCGTGAGCGACGACGAGTTCCAGCGCCGTGCGCGGGCGGGCGAGTTTGCCGAGTTCGCCCGGGTTTTCGAATCCAGCTACGGCACACTCCGCGACCCCATTGAGCGTGCGATAAGCAGCGGCAGCGACATCCTGCTCGATATCGATATCCAGGGCGCCCGGCAAATCCGGGAGCGGTACCCGCGCGACGCGGTGGGTATCTTCGTGCTCCCGCCGAGCTTCGCGGAACTCGAGGATCGCCTGCGGCGGAGGGGCACGGAGAGCGCGGACGCGATCGCGCGCCGCCTGAAGCGGGCGCATGACGAGGCCTCCGCCTGGCCGGACTATGATTATCTTATTATCAACGCCCACGTTGCGGTTTCGCTGGCGCGTCTTGCGGCCATCGTAAATGCCGAACGGCTGAAGGTGGCCCGTCTGGCGGAGGACTTTGTGCCGTGGAAGGGGTAAGCGAAAGCGAAGGCTATCCGGATCAACTCGAGGAAGTGATTCGTCAGGCCAGCGCCTACAATCCGCAGGCCGACGCCGCGCTGATTCGCCGGGCCTACGACTACTCGGCGCGGATGCATGGTGAGCAAAAGCGCAAGTCAGGCGAACCCTATGTGATCCATCCGCTGAGCGTCGCGCTGATTATCACCCAGTTCAAACTGGACCTGCCTTCGGTCATTACCGGCTTGCTGCACGACGTGGTCGAGGACACGCACGCTTCGCTGGAAGAGATTCGGAGCCTGTTCGGCGGCGAGGTCGCACGGCTGGTCGACGGCGTGACCAAGGTTTCCAAGATCACGTTTCTGAGCCGTGAGGAAAAGCAGGCGGAAAACTTCCGCAAGATGATCATCGCGATGGCGCACGATATCCGGGTCGTGCTGATCAAGCTTGCGGACCGCCTGCACAATATGCGGACGCTCGATCATCTGAAGCCCCAGCGGCGCGAGGAGATCGCGCGTGAAACCATGGAAATCTACGCTCCGATCGCGCATCGCCTCGGGATCTATTGGCTCAAGTCGGAGCTCGAGGATTACTCGCTGCGTTATCTCAATCCCACCGCCTACATGACGCTCAAGGCGCAAGTGGCCGAGACCCGCGAGGAGCGCGAGAAATATATAAAATCCGTCCTCGGCATCCTCGACGACCGGCTGGCCGACGCCGGGGTCAAGGCCGAAGTGACGGGCCGTCCGAAGCACTTCTTTTCGATTCACCAGAAGATGCAGGAGGAGGATTTAACCTTCGATCAGATTTATGATCTGGTCGCCTTCCGCATCATCGTCAACTCGGTGCGCGAATGTTACGAAGCGCTGGGCGTGGTGCATGCGAGCTGGAAGCCGGTCCCGGGCCGTTTCAAGGATTATATCGCTCTGCCCAAGGTCAACATGTACCAGTCGCTGCATACCACGGTGATTGGTCCGCGCGGGCAGCGGATCGAAGTGCAGATCCGTACCCACGAGATGCATCAGGTGGCGGAGCACGGGATAGCCGCGCACTGGAGTTACAAGGAGGGCGGGGGCGCGCAGATGCGCGACGCCGAGCGCTTCGCCTGGCTCCGCCGGCTCCTCGAATGGCAACAGAACCTGAAGGATCCGCAGGAATTTCTCTCGACGGTCAAGGACGATCTCTTTGCCGCCGAGGTCTTCGTCTTTACGCCTAAGGGTGATGTGCTCGATTTTCCGCAGGGCGCGACGGTGATCGATTTTGCCTACCGCATCCATTCGCAGGTGGGCAACCATCTGACGGGCGCGCGGGTCAACGGCCGGATGGTGCCGTTGCGCTACAAGCTCAAATCCGGCGACACGGTCGAAGTGATCACCGCGGAACGGCAAAGCCCGGGCAAGGATTGGGCGAGCTTCGTCGTCACGGCGCGCGCGAAGAGCCGCATCCGGCAGTGGCTGCGCCAGCAGCAGGCGGAGCGCTCGCGCGAGGTCGGACTCTCGCTGGTCGATCGCGAACTGGCGCCGCTTGGTCTCAGTTTCGCGCAAGTCAAATCGCGCGAACGGTTCGACGCCACGCTGAAGGAATTTTCGCAGCGTGACACGGACAGTCTGCTGGCCGCGATCGGTTACGGGATCGTGACGGCGCCGCAGTTTCTCGGCAAGCTTCTGATCGGCGAGGAACTCAAGCTTTATCGTGGCGAAAAACCCGCGCTACCGGCGACCGGTCACGAACATCCCGCGCCGGATGACGGCGGGTCCGCCGGCAACGCGGTAATCGTCTCGGGGATCGGCGACATGCTCGTGCGGTTCGCGCGATGCTGCAATCCGTTGCCGGGTGAGGCGATTACCGGCTTCATCACGCGTGGCCGCGGCGTCACGGTGCATCTTGCCGGATGCCCGCACGCGCTCGCCACCGATCCGCAGCGCCGTGTCCCCGTGGTATGGAAGGTCGGCGAGGACACTTTGCGTCCCATCCAGCTCGAAGTGCTGTGCATCGACAAGCCCGGCCTGCTGGCCGAGATGTCGAAGGCGATCGCGACGGCCGCGGTAAATATCTCGACCGCGCAGGTCAAAACCACCGGGCAGGACGGCCGCGCGCTCTCCCTGTTCGAGTTGCGCGTCAGCAGCGCGGCGCAGTTGCGGAACCTGATGCACTCGATCGCCGCGATTGAGGGCGTGATTCGCGTCTCGCGGCTCGGCGCGAGCAACGGCGCATCCCGTAATTGACTGGTCGCTATTTCTCAGTTGAGCGGACGGTCGCGAGGGGCACCTTCGTCGCATTTCTTGCAGGCGAGTTCGAGCCCGAGTCGGCTGTGACGGCCCTCATCGGTGAGCACCCACGGGCGCGTCTGAAACGGCGGATCATGCCGCACATGCTGGTTGTGACCGCAGTCGAGCTCAGCCACCCAGTCCTGATGTTCGTCCTGATGAAAACCCACGATGCGATGGTTCACGGTCGTGCTCCAATCAGTAGGTTGAGCGCGGCGTCGTCGAGCAGACGGCGTGCCGGATCAAGTTTGCGGGCCGAGCGCGCGAGACGGCGCAAATTGCGCTGACGAAGGTGCGGCGGCAACGTCCCTGGATAGAGGCGCGCCTTGTCGAGGTCGAGGATAACCACCGTAAAGCTTTCGCCCGCGCGTGTCACGAACAGATTGTGCAGGTTCAGGTCGGCGTGGCATAGACCGCCCTGATGGATTCGCTCAATCGCGTGCCGCGCTTGCTCGAACACATGAGCGCGGACGATCGGATCGTCGTCGGTGCGGATAAATTCCCAAAGCGTCATGCCGTTGAGGGTGCGCGTCAGCATCGCCCCGCGATAGACTCCGGGCGCGAGCGGTTCGATCAGGGCGCCGAGCGGCTCCGCCACCGGGAGCCCGCGCCGCGTCGCTTCCGCGGCGATCGCAAGCTCACGCCGGGGCCGCGTCTGTCTCCCAAAGTAGATGTCGCGGTTGATTAGACGCATCAGGCCGCCACGCCGCGAACGCCGAAAGAAAACGTTCAGCCGATCGCCGATCGCGAGCGCGAATCCGCTTTGGCGGATTCCGGCGCCGGCGCGCGAGGTACGGCCCAGCTCGTCGATACGCGCGAGGATAAGCGGCGCCTCGGGCGCCAGATCAGGGCGAAGATAGAGGATACGGCGGCCCGCGCGAATTGGGACGAAGTCCGGGCTGGCGGACGAATGCGGCGGTTTCACTTCGGCCCAGGGCCACAATTACCGGCACCCTGCTACGGAAGTTTTTCGGCCTCATCGATCAGCATGATCGGAATGTCGTCCTTGATCAGATAGCGCAGCTTGCACGGCGCACAGACCAGGCCGGTCTGGTCGGCGTCGATACGAACCTCGCCCTTGCACTTGGGGCACGCCAGAATATTCAGCAAGTCCGGACTCAATGCCATAAGAATCACTCCCAAAAGATCTCAGTCGCCCCGGTGTCTCAACGGCCCACTCCGGCCGGCGCGGCGGCGGATGGGGCCCCCGCGCGCCGCTTGCGTTCGATACAACTCGTGACCATCGCGAGAAGCTGTGACTCGTCCGCCGCCTCCATCACGATTTCGAGCCTCACAGCGTATAACGAAGCGAGGGCGGGCGAAAATCCTTCGAGCTTGACGAGGTCCTTTTCCGTCGTCAGCACCAGTTCGGCGCCGTCGGCGGCACTCAGGATGGCACGCCAGTCCCCGGGCGAATAGCGATGGTGATCGCGATATTCCAGGGTCTCGACCAGCTTCGCGCCGAGCTCCCGCAGCATCGCGGCAAACCCGCCCGGCTCGGCGAGGCCGCTCACCGCTGCGACTCGTTTGCCCTTGAGCGCGAGCGTCGACTCGGTCCACGCGCCATCGAGCGAACGCACCAGGGCCCGCGGTCTGACGCGCGCCTGCAGGACGGTGCTGGTCGTCAGCGCTCCGCGCAAGCCCGGAGGGAGCGAATGATCCGTGGGTACCTCGCGCGAGATCAGGATCACAGCGTCGGCCCGCCTGAGCGCGCTGAGTGGCTCGCGTAGGGGTCCGGCGGGCAGGGTCCATCCATTGCCCACGCCGCGTGGCGCGGCGATCAGGACGAGGTCCAGGTCGCGCCGCAGGCGCAGATGCTGGAAGGCGTCGTCGAGGAGGATCACGTCGAGCGGCGCGCGCGCGGCCAGCATCCTGATAGCATCGAGCCGGCGGCGCGCGACCGCGATCGGACCGTCAAACGTATGGGCCATCATCGCGGGTTCGTCACCTGCGGCGGCAGCGTCAATGAATGAACTTCCACCGTCCGCGACCAATGTAGCGGCCCGGTGCGAGGGTCGCCGGCCATAACCGCGGCTGACGATCCCGACCCGGTAGCCGCGCTGACGCAGCCGGCCGGCCAGGAACAGCGTGAAGGGCGTCTTGCCGTTGCCGCCGACGGTGAGATTGCCGACGCTGATCGTGGCGACGGGAGCGCTTTGCGCCATGCCGCGCCACCATCGTGAACGTATCGCGAGGGCCGCCGCGTAGAGCGCCGACAACGGTGTGAGCGCCGCCCACAATGGACACTGCGGCGCGGAAAGGCGCGGTTGCCAAAGCTTCGCAATTGTCGGCCGTCCACCCATCCGTTACTCAGCCGCGAGCGAGCAGCGGTTGCAGATGGCGAACTGTGTTGGCCGCGCCATCCGCCAGCCGCTCCATTACGCCGCGCGCGTAGGCTCCGGCGATGCGGCGCGAGTCGTCGTCGGCGAGCCACCGCGCGCAGCGATCGGCGAGTCCCGCCTCATCGTGAATCACCGCGCCGCCGCTCGCCGCGATAAGCGCATCGCCCAGCTCCTGCTGGTTTTCATAATGAGGTCCGAACAAGACGGGGACGGCGACACTGGCCGGTTCCGCGAGACTTTGACCGCCGCGCGGCGGCGCCATACTGCCACCGACGAACGCGATCGACGCCCGCCGGTAGAAAGCGCGCAGCTCGCCCATCGTATCGAGCAGCAGAATATTCGTCGCGTGCGGCGGACCGTCCGGCCGCGCTTCGAGGCTGCTCGCCTTTACATAGTCGAGCATGGCGTCGCGCAAATCGCTCTCCACGGTTGACACCCGTTCAAGATGGCGCGGGGCGAGAACGAGCGCGAGCGACGGGTAATGCTCGATTAGTTGACGGTACGCCGCGAGCACGATCCGCTCCTCACCGGGGGCGGTCGAACCGGCCACGAGGATCGGACGGTCGGGCGCGAAGCGGGCGAGGGCGGGCCGGAGCGGGGGAGGGGCGTCGTCGAGGTCGAACTTGGTGTTGCCCGTGATAAAGACGCGGTCGGCGGGCGCGCCGAGTGCGCGGAAGCGCTCGGCGTCGAGCGCGGTCTGCACCAGAATCTTCTCCGCCTCCGCCAGCGTCTGACCGATCAGCCTGCGCACCAGCCGGTAGCGGCCGAGCGAACGGGCCGACATGCGGCCGTTGATCAAGACAACTCGCGTCCCGGCGCGGGCTCCTTCATGGAAGAAGTTCGGCCACAGTTCGGTCTCGGCAATCAGAATAAGATGGGGTCGCAGGCGCGCGAGAAAGGCCCGGACGGCCGTCACGAAATCCAAGGGCGCGAGCTGGTGCGCGGCGATTTCCGGGAGCCGCCGGCGCGCCGCGTCGCGGCCGGCCAGCGTCATCGTGGTGACGGTGATTTCCAGGCCACCGAATTCGCCGCCGAGTCGCCGCAAGACCGGCCGGACCGCTTCGATCTCGCCGACGGACGCGGCATGCACCCACACGCGCCGTGCGGAAGCCTGCGGAGGAGCGGAATCGCCGCGGCCCATTCGCTCACGGCGGATAACGGGGTCGCGGCCGCCAGTCGCCAGTAGCGCGAAGGGCAAGGCCGGGTACCAGAGCGCATTGTAGACCTGCCGCAGCGCAGTCGAGCCGGCTGGCACTGAACTCACGCTCGGCCGCGGCGCAGGATCAACTCGCCAATTCGCCGTTGGCGGCAAACTCGGCCGGGGGTGTGAACTGCAGATCATAGAGCCGGTTATACTCGCCGCCGCGCGCGAGCAACTCGTCATGGGTGCCTTCCTCGACGATCCGGCCGTGCACCACCACGGCGATCCGATTGGCGCGCCGCACGGTCGACAGCCGATGAGCGATCACGAGCGTCGTCCTATTCTCCATCAGGCGCTCGAGCGCTTCCTGCACCTGGCGCTCGGCGTCGGAGTCCAGCGCGGAAGTGGCCTCATCGAGAATCAGGATCGGGGCGTTCTTGAGCAAGGCGCGCGCGATCGCGAGGCGTTGGCGCTCGCCGCCCGAGATGCGGACGCCCAGTTCGCCGACCATCGTATCGTAACCCTGAGGGAGGCGCGTGATGAAGTCGTGGGCGTTGGCCGCGCGGGCGGCAGCCATCACTTCGTCGAGGCTTCTATTCTGGCTGCCGTAGGCGATATTGGCGCGCACGGTGTCGTTGAACAGAAACGTCTGCTGCGTCACGATGCCGATCTGCGCGCGCAATGCCGCGATCTTCAGACGGCGAACGTCGATCCCGTCGACGGTGATGCATCCCTGTTGGACGTCATAGAATCGCGGAATCAGGTCAGCGATCGTCGATTTGCCGCCACCGCTCATGCCGACCAGCGCCACCACCTCGCCCGCTGCGATCGCGAGATTGACGTCCTGGAGCACCCAGTTGTCACCGTAGCGGAAGCTCACCTGCTCAAGGCGAATCGCGTGATTGCCGGGCGGCAATTCCAGCCCGGCGGGATCGTCGGGGACGTCGTTCGGCGCGTCGACCATCGCGAACACCCGCTCGGCCGCGCCCAGGCCGCTCTGGATACCGTTGTTGATACGGGTCAGGCTTTTGAATGGTTGATAGATCAACACCATCGCGCCGATAAAGGCGATGAAGGTTCCCGGACTGCGCGTGCCGCTCAATACCGAATGCGAGCCCCACAAGATCGCCCCCACGATCGCCAGCGCTCCCATCACTTCGATCATCGGCCCGGTGAGGGCCTTGATCCGCGCGACACGCATGCTGATGCGGAACAGGCGCCGCAGTTCGCGGTTGAAGCGGGTTCGTTCGTAATCCTCCATGCCGAAAGCCTTGACGACGCGATTACCCTGAAAGGCTTCCTGCAGCAGCACGGCAAGTCCGCTCAACTGCTTTTGCGAGTCCTTGCTCATCTTGCGCATCTGCCGCGAAATTTTCGCGACCGGCAGCACCGCGGCGGGAAACACCACGAAGGCCCCCAGCGCGAGCTGCCAATCAAGGTAAAAGGCGGCGGCAAGCACCGCGACGAGCCGCGTCGCGCCGCTGAAGATCCCGAACAGGCTGTCGATCGCGCCGGCGGTCGTAACCTGCACATCGTTGATGACGCGCGAAAGGATCACGCCGGTCGGGGTCTGATTGAAAAAGGATAGCGGCTTGTCCTGCAGCACGCCGTTCAGTTGCGCCCGCAAGTCGAGCGTGATCTTCTGCGTGACGTAGGCTTCGAGGTAGTCGGAAACGAACTCGGCGACCGCGCGAATCAGGAAAAGTCCGAGGATACCCGCCGAGATGAATTCAACCGCGCGAAAGTCGTGCTTGAGGGTAAGCTGATCACCAAGGTACTTGATGAGGACGACGATTGTGCCCTCGGTGCCGCTCAAGATCAGCATCGCCGTCGCCATCAGGACGACGAACGGAAACAAATACGGCTTGATGAAGGCTAGCAGCCGTTGGTAGAGCGGGCTGACCTGTTTCATCCGATCATTTCGAGCGCCATCGCCGCGACCCGGGCGGCGGCCCCAGGTGAGCCGAGCCGGTCGCGCAAGGCGCGCAACTGTCCGGCGATTTCGCCCCGGAGCGCTGGCGCGAGTAGCGGCTCAGCGGCGCGCACCAGATTAACCGGCGTAACTTCATACTGGATCAGTTCAGGCACCAGACGTCGCTCCGCCAGCAAGTTGGGCAGCCCGATATAGTCGACTCCCTTGATCAACATCCGGCCCACCGCATAGCTCAGTGCCGACAATTTGTAGGCTATCACCATCGGGCAGCCGAGCAGCGCACTCTCCAGGGTGGCCGTGCCCGACGCCACCAGCGCGATCTCGCTCGCCGCAATCATACTATACGTATCGCCTTCAATGACACGTATCCCGGCGAGCGCCTTGGCGCCCGCCGCCGCACGCAAATCCTCGAGCGTAAGCGTGCTGGCCAGCGCAATGACCGGTTCGAGGTCGTGATCGGCGGCGAGCACGCGTGCCGCCTCGATCATCGGGCGCAGCAGATAGTGGATTTCGCCGCGCCGGCTGCCCGGCAACACGGCGAGGAGGCGCGCGCGTGGCGCGAAACCATACTGGGCCAGCGTGGCCGCGCGATCCTGGGCCGTCCCGACCCGATCGAGCAACGGATGGCCGACGAAGCTGACCCGTCCGCCGGCGCTCGCGTAAAGTTCGGCCTCGAAAGGAAAGACTACGGCTATCCGGTCGGAGCGCCGCACCAGCGTGCGAATGCGCCAGCGCCGCCAGGCCCAGACCTGGGGCGGTACGTAGTAGAGCACGGGGATGCCCGCGCGCTTGGCGAACCAGGCGAACTTGAGATTGAAATCAGCAAAATCGATCAAGATCGCGAGGTCGGGTGGGTCGCGCCGGATGGCTGAAACCAGCGTCCGGAAAGCCCTCAGGGCGGGACCGATGGTCGCGGCGAGTTCCGTCCCGCCCATCCCGGCGACGCCCTCGAGCTTGATCAGGGGACGCACGCCAGCCGCGCGCATACGCTCACCGGCCACGCCAAAGATGTCGCAGTCGGGCGCCTGGGCGAGCAACTGGGCGGCAACATCCGCCCCCAGATGGTCACCGGAGGCCTCGCCGGCGACCATCAGAATGCGCCGCCGCGAGGAATTGTCAGTCCCGGCTGCCACCGCTCTCCACGCTGGCCGGTAAACCACCGTTGCCGATGGACTGGCGAATCAGTTCGCTCAGCTCCATCACCCGCAAGCCGGCGGCGGCGTCGACGCTGGGCGCGTTCCGGGTGCGGACGCAGTGCACGAACGCGACGATTTCGTCCATCAGCGGATCGCCGTCGCCCAGCTCGATCTGTTCCGCCGAAATGACCGGATAAGTCGAGCCCGGCGGCGGCGGAGTCTTGCGGTAGACCTGGATACGCCGTGCCTCGTAGTCCAGCGAAATATAGGCGTCGGGCTGGAAAAAGCGGATCTTGCGCTCGCGCCGCGGCGCGACGCG
>Ga0181523_10005780_pt1 | contig 10067 bp, 4 predicted proteins | sample PEATcosm2014_Bin_43_FD_119752 | JGI IMG/M metagenome (GOLD analysis project Ga0181523, IMG submission 119752) | Peatland microbial communities from MTU Mesocosm Facility, Houghton, MI, USA - PEATcosm2014_Bin05_30_metaG | ecosystem: Environmental > Terrestrial > Soil > Wetlands > Peat | place...
AAGCAGCATCTGGAAACGGCGACCAGGTTTTTCGATGCGGTCGGACGGACGGTGGTCGTCGACGAAAAACACATGGACGCGGTTACTGGATTGTCGGCGAGCGGTCCGGCATATATCTACATTATCCTGGAATCGCTAGCGGAGGCGGGCGTGAAGGTGGGGCTGCCGCGCGATGTGGCTACGCTTCTGGCGGCACAGACTACGATGGGAGCAGCGCGTGTGGTGCTCGAGACTGGAGATCACCCTGCGCTGCTGAAGGATGCGGTAACGACACCAGCGGGATGCACGATTGACGGCATCATGGAACTGGAAGAGGGCAAGCTGCGCGTGACCTTGATCAAGGCGGTCGTGAAAGCCGTGCAGCGGGCTAAGGAGTTGGCGTTTTCGTAGAGTGGTTTTGTCAGCAGGGTTGGAACGATACCCTTCCCGACACGGCACCTCGACGTCACTTCGTGAGGTGATCAGTTGGGGAGCGTGAAGGTCAGGGTTATATCGGTCTGGAACGGCGAGGGACGACCGTCCACGCGGTAGGGTTGGTAGCGCCAGGTGCGGACGGCTTCGGCGGCTGCGGCGGCCAGGACTGGGTCTCCTCTGAGAAGGCGAACGTGGGAGACGGAACCATCTTCGGCGACTTGAACTTCGAGGACGACGTCGCCCGCGCTGTGCGCGCCCAAAGCTGAAGGCGGATACGCAGGTTCGGTGCGGCTTTGGAGGAGTTCGTCGGCTTGGTGGGGAGTGAGCATGACGCTGGGAGCTGAAACGTTCTTGGCTGTAACGGTTTTCGCAATAGTGTCGTTCGTGGAGGTGTTATTCGCTATCTCCGTCTTGGTCGGAGTGGGCTTCAAGCGGAAGATAACCTTGCCTTGTTGATACACAACTAAGTCATTTCCCACCGCGTCAGTGGGGTTCGGGGATGACTTTCTGGACGCTTTTTCTCGCGGTTTTTTCGGCGCGCTTCCTGACGCTTCTCCTGACGATGACGGGTTCGGCGGGTGGTCCGCAGCGTTAGTGACTGCCGAACTTTGCTCGACCGGACAGCCGGGGCCGACTCTCCCTGCGCAAGAATCTGACGCCTGGAGCACGCTGGTCTGGGCTGGGATGAGCTTGGCTTCAGAACGGGAGGCGGTGGCGCGCAGCCATCCAACACGAGCGCCGATGAGAAAGCCGAGAGCAATCGCAGCGACAATGGTCAGAATCCCGAGGAGTAGCGACCAGATTTGGTACGGCGGGCGCGCGGGCAAAGGACTGGCGGGGGTGAAATCGGATGACGACAAGTCGGACGCCGAATCCGGCGAAGTAAGCGCGGGCAAGATTCGGACGGAGGAGGATACCGCGACAGGCTTGCGCTGACTGAGTTTCAGCGCATCGTGGCGAACACGGGCGCACTCCTCACCGAAGCCTTCCAGCAATTTCTGATCGGCGTTTGAAAAGGCGGCGACAGATGTGGAGAAAACCTCGAGAACTCCCGTGAACTTTGCGTTATTGCTAATGTCGAACACGGGAACCGCCAGGATGGAGCGGATACCGAGGCGGCGGGAAATGTCGGAATCGACACGGGGATCGCGCTCGGTATCGACACAGATCTGTGGCTGACGGCTTTCGAGACAGGCGCCGGAAAGGCCATCGCGCGGGCTGAGAGGAATGCCGAGTCCAGGGGCCAGGGGTCCAGTGGCGGCGCGGCAGACCATTTCATTTTCATTGCCGCGGACGAGTGCCAGAGCGGCGGCGCTGGCGCGGGTCACTTCGGCGGCGCGGACCACGAGCTCGTTGAGAACCAAGTCGAGAGCGAGGTCGGGGGGAAAACCGGCACGGATGTGCTTTTCAAGAATATGGGATGGATCGGTGGGCGACTCGTCAGGGCGTAACGCTAACCTCGACATAGATTGCGGGAACATATCTGTTGCGACGGCCTGCCGTCAGGCGGGGGAAAGCAGGCTCATAGTCGAGTTTCCCGCGAAATAAGAGGGAAGTCAATTGCACTTCGAGATTTAGCGATTGAGTAAATTGCTGGCCGTTGTAGTTGCAACAGCTGGTGATCGGTGGCTTCTGTTCGGTTGAGGAAGACAGAAGGCTAACCGCAGGAAACAGTGGAGTTAGATCGGCTCCGCCGACTCGCACTCAATTGGGAACGAGCCGCGCGCGGGATGCCCGCATCCACACGGGGTCCCGGTATCACGCTCGCTGAGCTACTGGCCGTATTCGGTGAATACGGCGGGGTTGGATATTCCGGCAGCCGTGGCGGTGATGGTAACGGTCTCGTTAGGGACCGGTGGCAGCGTATAGAACTGGCTCGCCGTTCCGTTCGCGCCGGTGACGATGGGATTGGGGCCGGAAAAAGTACCTCCAGCTCCGCCGTCGGAAAAAGTAACGTTGTCACCAGAAACGAAGGGATTGCCGAACTGATCGGTCACGAGCACGACGAGCGGCGCTGGCAGTTGCGTTCCGTTAGGAGCGGTTTGATCATTGCCGCTGCTGATCGAGATGCTGGTGGCGACTTGGGCAACAGCGTACTCGGGGTAGGTGACCTTTACGGTCGAACCACTTTGAGTAGTGAAACTGGCAGTGACAGTCACCGTGGCCGGGGAAGAAGGCAGCTGTAGAACGGTGCTAGCCATGCCATTGGCGCCGGTGATCGCGGAAGACGGATTGAAAACACCCCCCTTGTTGGAGGTGAAGGTGACGGTGACACCGGGGACGTCGTTCTTATAGGCATCGGTGACAAGAGCGACGATGGGCTTAGGCAGGTCGAAACCGACAGCACCGGTCTGCTTCGATCCGCTGGAGGCAGCTATCTTTACGCCAGCGCCAGGCGTAGCGGTGGCACTCGTGGTGAGGCTGCCGGAGACGACCCCGTTGACCGTCAGAGTGGCCGTCAGGGTGTAGGTGCCAGCTTTTTGCGGAACGGTGTAAGTCGTAGAGGCGTTGCCGTTAGAGTCAGTAGTGGTGGAGGAAGGATTGAACGATCCTCCTTTGCCGCCATCGCTGAAGGTGAGCGTGCCGCCGACTACGGGTTGGCCAGTATATGGGTTGGAAACCTGAAACGTTAGGGGATTCGACAGCTGGGTGGCCACGGTTGCAGTCTGGTTGCTGCCTCCGGTAATGGTGGTGAGTTCGAACAGTCCGTAGGCTTCGAGGCTACCGTTGGTGCCGACATAAACTCTGCCGTTGGCAACAGTCTGAGTAACAAAATGGGGGACGGTTGGCAACTTGTCACGTCCGTTGGGAGCCTGACTCGTGGTATAGAGCAATTGCAACGTGGTCGCGTTAAAAGCCGCGAGTTCAGGGCCGCTGATAACCCACATGATTCCGGTTTGAGTGTTATTGCCATTGGCCGAGATGGATGGCGAGTGACTTCCGACATAGGTGCCGGTCGTAATGGGAGTGCCGAGCAGTCCGCTAGGCAACAACGGGAAAGCCGTGAGCGGAGCAGCATCGGGGGCGAAGTACACGGTGTTGTTCCAGTAGGCAGGGCCGCCAAACTGGACATCGGCTGAGGTCTGGCCGGGGTCGACCTTCGAGTCGAGACCTATCTCCTGAATAACCCCTGCGTCGCCTGGCTGGTACATCCCCATGGTCTGGGTCTCGCGATTGAGAACGTAGACTACGCCCTCCTTGCCCGCGGCTATGAGTTCTGGAACTGGAGTGTCCTGATCCGGGATGATGACGGCTCCAGTAGAGCTCAAGTCAAGATCGTTGGAGTCGAGAAACGCCACGTACGACGGAGTGAAATAATCTGCAACTGGGTATTGGTTGTACGTGTTGCCTTCATAATTTATGGTATCGATCTGAGTGGGATTCAGCTCGACCACGCTGTTGCAATAGGTCTGACCGCCATTTGGAACATCGTAACCGTGGCTGCCCGATTCTGCGGTCTCAAAAAAGAAGTTGCCCTCTTGGTCAGCGGCCAGACCGGTGCCGGCCTGCCAGATGGAAGTGAGGCCGTAGTCGGGCGAGGTGTTGTAGACGGCTTGTTGGGCCAACGTGGCTTCGTTATAGGCGAGAACCCATCCAGTGTTGCTGTCATTGCAGTAGTTCGAGCCGAAGCCCAGATAAAGAACACCATTGAGCAATAGAAGACCGGGACGGTTTTTCTGGTGGAGGCTGTCGAAGGTGGTGACGTGCGGCTTGTAGTTGTTCGCGGGATCCGCATTGCTGACGCTGCTGGCTTGGATTAGCACGGGGCTGTTCGGCAGATCGAGGCCGGTGGTGATGTCGAGGGCGTGAAGCTGGTGACGGACAGCGCCGTTGAAAACACTCTTCGCCACCAGATACATGGTGGGGTTGGGTGTGGTGTTGGTGTCGATGACCGGGGTTCCGATGATGCCTTCCTGGTAAAACCCGCCACCAGTGCCGCACGGGAGATACTTGCCACTGGCGGTCGTGCCGCCGTCAAGCATACTGGCGTACCAGAGCTGGGTGCCGGTGTCGGCGTCGATCGCGTAGACCGAATCCGCCTGGGTGGCGACGTAGATGACGTTATGGGTCTGTCCGCCGATGTTTACGTTCGGTATGTAGAGGGGCTGGGCCATTACTTCATAGTCGACGGGAAAGCTGAAGAGGTGGCCGAAGCCGTATTGGTTGACGTTGCTCGGAGCCAGCAGAGTTTCATTCGTGTTGGCGTTGCTGCGAGTGTTATCAACGTGGTTGGTTGGCATGGGGCAGTTGGGTGGACAAGTCTGCGCGAACGAAGCCGAAAGAAAAGCAAGGCAGACCGCCAGCAGAGTCAGGCAAACACCGCGGCCACCCTTGGAACTGGGCGATGAAGTGGACGCTTTGAACATCGAATCATCCATGAGCCGGGAAGACACACCGGAAAACGCCCTCTCAACTAGGGCTGACAAAAAGTGGCACATGCTTTGTTGCCTCCAACTACCGCTGCCTGGGTTACCTTGTCAGACAGCATTTGGGACTCCGGGGAAGGGGTCGGCTGGAAAACGCGTGATACCAACTAACTGTAACAATTAGATGAGTTTTTATACACCTGAACGAGTTGAATCACAACGCCACTTTTTGGCTAGCGCAAAGTATTGCACATTTTGCGCCTTTGTCTGGAGCATCGCGCCTTTTTCGGCGGCACGCTCAACGACCTGCCTGGGCCAAAGTAAGCCCAGATCCGCCGCTAGACGAGGCTTTCCGCGTCTCTTGAGCATGGCTTTGTGGCTTCGACGAACCATCGTTTCGAATCGTGCCGGAAACAAACGAAGTCTCGATGCGGAAGATTGGTGTGCGCTTTGGACAAGGAAGCGTATCTGACCTCGACACCGTTGTACGGGCAAAATTTCGATATGCGTTAAAAGTTAGTGGTGAGGCGCATGGCTACGCTCCGCGGTGGTCCGATGGCGTTGCCGGAGAAAAGACCCCCGAAGTCGATCACATTAAGAACGTTGTTAAGGTTCTGTCCGTCGATCTGGAACCGCATGCTTATGCGGTCCGACTTATAGACATCCGCACCCGCCGAGGCATTGACCTGAAACGCAGGATAGATGCGCCCACGGGCGAAGTTAATGCGATCAATCACTTGTTGACCATATTCGGCCAACGCCTGTTGCTGGGTGCCATCGAAATCGAATGGCAACCCGGTGTCGTATTGTATTCCGCCCGCGACCCACAGGCGCGGCTTCACCTGGAAGCGAAGGCGTCCGCGAACCGTGTTGCGCTGGTCCTGCGAATCCGGGAAATGCCCGCTGGTCGGTATTCCCTGCGCATCATCACCTAGAAATAGGCCGCCCGTCACCGGAAACCACGCCTGGCCTACGGTATACGAATAGCTCAGGAAACCCGAAAAGCGGTGCCAGTCGGGAAGATCGATTTTCGCCTCCGCACCATAGATCACAGCCTTCTCGAATGCGATCGGGAAGCTGATGGCCGTGTTATCGATCTGATCGTCGTCCGCATAATTGGCAACCAGGCGTCGGAAATAGTTGACATCCAGCTTGGTCTTTCCGTAAAACACCTTGCTCAATCCCGCTTCGTAATAGTTCCCTTCCGAGGGTTCCACCGGCAGCCGGAGGACACTCGACGGGTCAATGGATTCAACCTGGGTTGAACTCGAAAGTAGGATGTTCTCAAAAGACGGGGTCTGGAACACCCGGTCATAAGAGAAATGTACGACGAGGTCAGCCGAGGGGAAGTAGCGCGAAATCGCAAAGCGTGGGTCCACCGCGTGACGGTTCAACAGAAGTTGGTAGTGATCCCACCGCAGGCCAGCGTTAATAGTCCAGTTTTTCAGACGGATCTGGTCCTGCACGAATGCGGATTGCTCGAGGTCTGGACGGTTTGCCAGAAAGCTGAAGTCAGTCGGAGTGTCAGGGTCAAATTGTGTTGGATCCGTGATGTGGTAGCGGAAGTTTTCGTTGAGAAACGTGTTGTCCGACTCGACTCCAAATTTCCATTCGTTCCGGCCGTGATCGATCGTCGCCGTGGCCTTGAAATATCCTTCACGAAAAAAATTGTGCTGGAAGACTTCGATGGGAGTCGAATTGTCATTGGAGTTGAAATCAATCGCATTATCGCGGACCATCCCGCGAAAATCCGCCACCGCATTGGGCGAAAATGTGTGTTGGTACGAGGCGATTCCCATGGTCTCAATGTTGTCGGCCGTTTCGAGTTGTCCATTGGCTTGCTGTACCTGTTCATTCGGCAGTTCGTAGCGTGAGAGTTCATGGCGAACGATGATTCGTAAGCGATCTTTCGAGGTCAGGTCGCGCTCATAATTGACCGAGAAGTCGCCCAGCGTCCCTGAGTTCGTGTAGTTCTGCGGGACCACGGGATTTAGATAGTGATCCGTCATGCTGCCGCTGGCGCTCGCGCCGAACACGCTCTTGCCCCAGGCATACTGCCCCTGCGCGGCCGCCCCGGCCGAGTCAAAGCTGCCGCCGGAAAGCACCACCTGGCCGTGAAAACCCGGCTGCGAATCCTGCAGCGTGTTCACCTCGACCACGCCTCCCATTTTTCGGCCGTATTCCGCGGGAATGCCCGCGGTGTAGATGCTCAACGATTGCACGTCGTCAGCGTCAATCGCCGGTCCAAAGCTGGGCGAGCGATTGTCGGTCAGCGGGATGCCATCGACCACAAACTGTGTCTGATACTCCGAACCGCGCGGATGCAGGACGGCATTGCCTTCGTAGAGCCAGCCGGGCTGCGAATTCACCAAATCCTGCAGGGAACGACCCGGAATCGAGCTGAGCCGGGTTTGAATTTGTTCTGAGCCTACCTGACTAATCGAGCCGGCTTGATCGGGGTCGATCAAAGTGTTTGGCGCGGTGACGGTTACGGACTGATTCACCGACGGCAGCTTGAGTTGTACGGTGTATTCGGTTGGAATTGAGGAATGAATATCGACAGATTCAGATACCTGTGCAAAACCCGGCTGCTTGATTTCAAGCTGATAGACGCCGTAGGGCAGCCGCTGCAAATTGAGGCGCCCCTGATCGCTGGTCGACAGAGTATTTCGATACCGATTCGCCTGGCTGACGACCTGAACCGCGGTCCTAACGCCCAAACCGTCTGGATCGGTTACTTTGAGGCGCAACTCGCCGCTATTGCTCTGCGAGAAGAGCGGCAGCGCGCAAAAAAGAAAAATAGCTGCAAATCTTGTCATGAAAACCGGCACTTATAGTTTAGCTGCTCTGCAGGGTCGGATTGACAGGCGTTTGCCTCGGCGATGGTTACCTTTGGGAAGTCAACGTGAGCCCCTATTAGCCCCCCATTAGCCATAGATGACGGGTTCGAATCGCGCGCGATCCGCCATTATTATGCCGACCGTTTGGCCGGTGATGGGGGTCGCCGTTGCTTGTGACATTCGAATTCCCATTACCGGGCGGCGTTCAAAGTGAATTCACGATAGAGAAACTGACAAGGCTGGAAAGACTGCTACAGTAATAGAGTGCACACCGACGAGCCGGACGTGCAGATGATTCTTGTGCAAACGAAAATTCTAAGGAGAGCAGGCTCGCTATGCGCATCGCGGTGGTCGGTTCCGGATACGTGGGGCTGGTGACAGGCGCGTGTTTTGCCGATTTGGGGCACGAAGTTGTCCTGGTCGATAACGACGAAAAGAAAATCGACGCCCTCAGGAAATGTGAGGTGCCGATTCATGAGAGGTTTTTACCCGAGTTGCTGACTCGGCATCGGGGCGAGCGCATCAAATTTTCCGGCGACTTGCAGACGGCGACACGGGAGAGCGAGGCTGTGTTCATCGCGGTCGGAACGCCGCCGACCGAAAGCGGCGACGCTGATCTGTCCTACGTGGAGTCGGTGGCACGGGAAATCTCCGGCGGCGTGGACGAATACAAAGTGGTGGTGGAGAAGAGCACGGTTCCGGTGTATACGAGCCAGTGGATCCGCACCATCCTCTTGAGGAACGGGGCCGATCCCGCGCACTTCGATGTGGCTTCGAATCCGGAGTTTCTGCGCGAAGGGACCGCGGTCACAGATTTTCTCTATCCCGATCGCATCGTGGTGGGCGTGGAGAGCGAGCGGGCGGCGGAAGTGATGCGCCAGATCTACGGCCCGCTGACCAGCGGATGGTACTACGGGCGAGCGGATGCGATTCCGCGTCCTGAAGCGGCCACCGGCAAAGCGCCGCCGCGGTTGATCGTCACCAGCACGAAGAGCGCGGAGATGATCAAGCACGCCTCCAATGCCTTTCTGGCGATGAAGATTTCGTTTATCAATGCGGTGGCATCGATTTGCGAATTGGTGGGCGCGAATGTAGAGCAGGTGAGCGATGGCATCGGGACGGATTCGCGAATCGGCCCGCGCTTCATGAATCCAGGCATCGGGTATGGCGGGTCCTGTTTTCCCAAAGACCTGATGGCTTTCCGGGCCGTCGCTAAAGAAAACGGATACGACTTCCGGCTGCTGGAAGAAGTGACTCGTATTAACGAAGATCAGCGGCACAGATTTTTGCGCAAGGTGCGCAGCGTGCTCTGGACATTCCGCGGTAAGCGCCTTGGCGTGCTGGGACTCGCATTCAAGGGTGGAACGGACGACATTCGGGAGTCGCCCGCCGTTCTGCTGGTGCAGGAACTTCTGCGCGAGGGCTGCCACATTTGCGCTTATGATCCGGCCGCCATGGAGCGGGCAAAAGAGGTGCTGAAGCCAGGCGTCGAATTCGCAGCCGACGCCTATGAGGCGGCGACCGGCGCGGATGCGCTGCTGATCCTCACCGAGTGGGAAGAGTTCGCAGCCCTTGACCTGGAGCGTCTGCGCGGGCTGGTCAAGTATCCAATCGTGCTCGATGGGCGGAATCTGTATGATCCGGCCGTGATGTTGGCGCACGGATTCTCTTATTACAGTGTGGGGCGTCCCGCGGCGTTGACAGAAGAAATGCCGGTGAGGACGATGGCGAAGAAAAAGGAGCGTGCCTGATACCGATGGACATGCGACCCACGAAAACCCGACGCGCGTTGGTGACTGGAGGAGCAGGCTTCTTGGGATCGCACTTGTGCGATGGGCTGCTGGGCGAGGGTTATTCGGTGGTTGCGGCCGACAATCTGCTGACCGGGCGGCTATCCAATATCGAGCATCTCCGGAACGATTCGCGATTTGAGTTTGTGCAGAAAGATGTCTGCCATCCCGGTGAATGGGGCGCACTGGATTATGTGTTTCACTTCGCCAGTCCGGCGAGCCCGGTGGATTATACCGAGCACGGCATCGAAACTTTGCGCGCTGGTTCCTATGGAACCTTTGAAGCGCTGGAAACAGCGTTGCGATGCGGCGCGAAATTCATGATGGCATCGACCTCGGAGTGCTACGGCGATCCGCTGGTGCATCCGCAGACCGAGACGTATTGGGGGAATGTGAATCCGATTGGGCCCCGCTCCGTATACGACGAAGCGAAGCGGTTTTCGGAGGCGGTGACCATGGCGTATCACCGCTATCACCGGGTGGACACGCGGATTCTGCGTATCTTCAACACCTATGGGCCACGCATGCAGATCAACGACGGGCGGGTGATTCCAAATTTTATGTGGCAGGCGTTGCGGGGAGAAAATCTTACGGTATATGGCGATGGCAGCCAGACGCGCAGCTTCTGCTACGTGAGCGATGAGGTGGATGGGATT
>Ga0181523_10005781_pt1 | contig 10067 bp, 7 predicted proteins | sample PEATcosm2014_Bin_43_FD_119752 | JGI IMG/M metagenome (GOLD analysis project Ga0181523, IMG submission 119752) | Peatland microbial communities from MTU Mesocosm Facility, Houghton, MI, USA - PEATcosm2014_Bin05_30_metaG | ecosystem: Environmental > Terrestrial > Soil > Wetlands > Peat | place...
CGTTCAGCCACAAGCGCATCGCCACGAGCATGGCCCGGCTTTCGACTTTTGGCAACCGAATCGCGAATTGTTCCAGGATTTACTGCGACGTCCCGATTTCCTCCTCGCTCGGCTTCCGGTTCCTCATTTACGCGTTGTCGCGCGGCGGCATGGCATTTTTCCCCGGCGAAAACTTTTCCTCCACGTTGCGCGTCATTGAAGACTACAAGGTGCAGTGCCTCGTCGGCTCTCCGAGTGGATTTGAGAATCTGCTGCGCTGGTTCGACACTGTGCCCTCCTATCAAAGCAACGTCGAAGTCATTTACTGCGGCGGCGATGTGCTGTCGCGATCGTTGTCAGATCGGCTGCGCTCGCGGATTTGTTCGCATCTCATCTGCGTCTATAGCTCGACCGAGGCCGGCGTTGCGGCGGTGGCGCATGCCCATGAAATAGCTGAAGTGCCGCGCGCGGTCGGCTTTGTGCCGCCGGGCGTCACCGTTCAGATCGTGGATGCGTCCGGCACGCTGCTGCCGCCGGGCCAGGAGGGCCAGGTGCGCCTGCGCAGCGAATATGCCGTCGGCGGCTACTTCGGCAATCCCGAGGAGTCCGAGAAGGTGTTTCGCGACGGCTGGTTCTATCCGGGGGATCTGGGGACCTTGAGTGACGCCGATCTTCTCGTCATCACGGGACGCGCGCACGCCATCCTGAATCTCGGCGGCAACAAGATTAGTCCGGAGCCGATTGAGCTCGTCCTGGCGCAATTCCCGGGTGTCGTCGAAGCGGCGGCCGTTGCCGTGGCCAATGCGTACGGCAACAACGAGATCTGCGCCGTCGTGGTGAGTCGGGAAAAACTCGACGAAGCGGCGCTGCGGACGCATTGCGACGCGCGAATTCCGCGTCCTTTCGCTCCGGTCAAATATATTTTTGTCGATAGTCTTCCGCACAACGAGATGGGCAAGCTCGACCGCGGCCCACTCCAGGAAACGATTCAGCGATTGGCCGCGCCTGCTCGTGATGAGCAACCGGCGACATAGGCGACTCCCTCTCCCCGCTTGCGGGGAGAGGTTAAGACTGCTCCGCAACCGGCTGCTCGCCGATGCTTTGCAGCATTTTTTTCAGCTCGTCGCGCTGGATCTTGCCCAGGGTTCCGCGAGGAATAATTTCAACTACGAACAGCTTGTCGATATTGGTTCCGAAATTTGTATCGGCCTCAATTTTCTCCCGTAGCGGGCCGATGTCGGCCGACGGTTCGAGGACGAGGCCGATCCAGATCTCTTCAAAGCCCGAGTTGCCCATCACGGTGCACATGCCGGCATCTTTGACGCCGGGACAGGTGCGCAGAAAATCCTCGAAATCGGTCATCGAGAGCTTGACACCGCCGCGATTGACGACGTCGCCTTTGCGTTCCGCGATGCACAACACGCCATCCGCGGTAAGCCAGCCGACATCGCCCGGATAGAACCACGCATTCGGATCAACGATCTCGAAATTCATAACATACTGTGTCGTGCGCAGACGGACAAAGCCTTCGGAGCCCACCGGCAGAACGTTGTCCGCCGCATCGACGATTTCGACCTGTGCACCGGGAGCAATAAAGCCGACGGCATTGGGGATATGCGCGATCATGTCATGCGGGGCGAGTGCCGCCGCGCCGGCCTCGGTCGAGCCGTAGTAAAGTATGACGTTGCGGCACAGATAATTCTTGATCTGCCGAATGCCGTCCGCCGAAAGGCGCGAGCCGCCGAGCAAGATCGCCTTGAGGGCCGCGAGCGGGTAACGGGTAACCTTCTCCTGAATTTCGGCGAGAGCCAACGCCTGTTGCGGCGAGGCGACGATCAGATCGATGTCGTAAGTGTTGGCCAGCCACAGCGTCGGTTGTCCTGCCTCCGCAAAGCAAATCGTCTTGCGGCTGTAAAGCGCTGAGTAGGCACGACCGAAGCCCATGGAACTGTTCAGGCCGGGTGTGAGCAGCACTCTGTCGTAATCGGCGAAGGCCGACGTGCTGTTGAACAGGATTTGCTGTTCCCAAGCCCGCTGCGTCCGCACCACGCGCTTAGGCCGACCGGTCGTGCCGGAAGTGAAAAAGAAAATATCCGCATTGCGCGTCCTAGGCTGGCTCAACGGTCGGCTCTGCCGCGGTGCGCCGGCGCCGATATCGAGCCAGGACTCATCGAAAACGATGTTCGTGCGCTCGGCTGAATTTGATTTGCCGCGTTCGTAAACCAGGGTATTCGAATCGGCGAACGGAATATGGGCGAGCTCATTCTGGCCGGCGACAATGATGTCGAACCCGGCACGGAATAACCCGAGGCTCGCGATCAGCATTTTTGGCGCGCTCGGCAGCGATACCGTCACCGGCTTCGCCCTGTCCGGGATGCTGCGCGCAAAATGTTCGGCAGCGCTTTCAATACCCTGTGCTAGCGCCCGGTAGGTGAGAATGCCTTCGGGCTGAATGACGGCCGGGCGTAGCGGCATCGTCCGCGCCCAGAAGTAGACCATATCGACGATGTGCATGGCCTAGGCGTCCCGCTTCAATCCGAGCAGAAGCTCTTTCAGGCGATATTTTTGCACTTTGCCCAGCTCTCCGCGCGGCAATTCGTCGACGATGAAAACCTCGTCTGGCGCAATGCCGACGGACTCGTGCGTTTTCAGATGCGCCTTGATCTGCTCGACGTCGACGGCGCCCGGGCTCTCGATCGCCACCCAGATCTCTTCGAGGCCGGAGGGTCCGGCCACCCCGCAGGCAGCCGCATCCCTGACTTCAGGAAGCGCCTTGAGGACCTCTTCGATCCGCGCGCCGGAAACCTTGACGCCGCCGCGGTTGATCACATCCGAAGAGCGGCCGCTGAGGCACAGAACTCCCTCGGCGGTGAGCGACCCGATGTCGCCGGGATAGAACCAGCCGTCGCGCACGCCTGGCACCGCATGCGCGCCGAACGCGTTGATGTTTTCGACAAGCTGCGGGGTGCGATAGCGGATCAAGCCTTCGGCGCCGGGCGGCAGCGTCGCGCCGGCCTCGTCGACGATCTCGATTTCGGCCCAGGGCAGCGCCACGCCGATGCCGCCCGCTATGCCGTCGAGCGCGCGGAACGGTGCCGCGGCGGCGACTCCGGCTTCGGTCGAGCCGTACTGGCTGATCAGATTGCGGCACAAAGCTGCCGCCGTTTCGGCCAGCGCCCGCGGCTCGATTTTTCCCCCGCCGACGATCATCGCGTCCAAGGAATTGAGTTGCCATGCCGGATTGCGCCGCCTTGCTCTGGCGAGCGAAAGCGCCTGCGCGGCGGAGGCGACCACAAGCTCGACGCCAAACAGATCGATCAACGACAGCGTGCCTTCCACACTGAGCGCAAAGCAGGCGGTCTTGCCGACGTTCAATATCTCGCAGACCCGGTTGAATCCGAACGTGCTGGCGATACTGGGCATCACCAGAATCTTCTGCTGATTGCCGGACGCGCAGGTGAACGGATAGCGCAGCAAGCGCTCGAGCGCGGCGGCCGGCTGCACGACTTTCTTCGGCAGCCCGGTCGTTCCGGAGGTGAAAAACACGCAATCGGCGTTCGCCGTCGTGCCTCGTGCATAGGCGCGTTTCGCGCTCTCCTTCTTCGGCTCCGGAAGCCACGACATGTCGAAACGGATGTTGCGCCCGCCGGATGTAACCTGACCCCGCGTATCGTAGATCAGGTTGCGGATGCCGGCGCCGGGCAGATAGGGGTAAAGTGGCGGATTGACCGGCGCCACGCTATAGCCCCGGCGCATCAGCGCAAAGATCGTCGCCAGCAGGAACGAAGGATTGGCGATGTACACCGCCACCGGCTCGCGCTTGTCGAGGTTCAAGCGATCGATGCGCTCGCCGAAGGATTCGATTGCGTCGGCCAGCCCCTGAAAGCTCGTGACCATATCGCTCTGGGTAATCGCCGGGCGATGGGGCACGGCTCGCGCCCAATAATAAATCATGTCGACGATGGGCATGCGGATAGAGCCTTCAAGGCGATAACCGGCGAATGATTACAGCGCCGGATATCATACCAGGGGCAATTGATAATGACTCTCGTCCGTCATCCTTCGAGGCTCGGCGCTGCGCGCCGAGCCTCGAAGGAGGATGGCGCAGCGGTCTAGCCGGCATAAGCAAAAGCCCCGGAATGCTATCCCGGGGCTTCCATCGCAAGTCGGCCGCGCCGATTACATGGGTGTGCAGACGCTAAAACTTATAGTTCAACTTGAGCCGACCGATGAACGCCCGATTGGAAAAATGGGCCGTTTTATGGGTGCCAGTAGTAGTCCCAACAGCGGTCGCAGACGACGGGCCGAGGTCGGCATACAACCCCTCCAAGGCGACCGTCCAGCGGCTGTTCGACAGCATGTGCTCGACGCCGCCGCCCACAGTCCAGCCCACGCGGGTGGTGCTTTCCGCCTTGCTGAAGCCAAGAAATCCGGGCCTAGTCTGTAAAGAATTTTTGACGCCGCCTACTGCCAAGCCACCTGTCGCATACGCCATCGTGCTGGGGTCAACCAACAATCCGGCTTTGGCGCGGACCGTGCTCAGCCATGTCATTTGGTTCGAAAACGTCTTGCCATCGGGGACGTTAGCACTTTCCTTACCCGTAAGCCCAGCAATGTCCGCCTCCCAGCCATAGACAAAGTTGCCGGCTTGCCAGTTGTATCCGATCTGACCTCCGCCGATGAACCCGGTCGCCCTGGTATGGGTATTCCCGGTTTCAAAGCCGGCAGCGTAACCAAACGAGTCTGCTGCGGTCTGCCAATTGGCGCCCGCATTCAACCCGATGTACCAGCCGGCCCACGAGGCGGCGGGCGGCGGCAACGGTGGTGGTGCCGCGGCCTGAGCGCCTCCGGCGGCGGTTACGGCAGCGACACCGCTGACGGTTGCGAGAAGGTATCCCTTGCGGGTCATTGCTAGCCCCCCGAATAAAATTCCCAAGTGTGCATAACACGCGAGGCAGGCGTAGTTTAAGCCCCGACCAGGGTTACACAAGCCTACGCTTCCGAAACTGGAGTATTGTGGCTTTCGCGCAACATCGATCCCTCGTCGAAAAAATCAAATTTGTGCCGACTATGGCGATGCACGATCCACTTCCGCTTCGGGTCACTAGCAGAAATTGCGACCGCTTTGCCGAATATCGGCTTTACCCCTGGAAGCAGACATCGCGCTTTAATGAGCGCGTGCTAGAGGGGTGTCACACGCGATGCAAGTTCGTGCAGCTGCCGTTCGATTGCTGCCTGCGCGTCAGCCGGCGCGGCCCATTCGAATTCCGGAAGCTGGTTGCGAAACCAGGTCGCCTGCCGCTTGGTGTATTGGCGCGTTTCCAGCTTCGCGCGCTCCGCCGCTTCCGCCAGCGTGATCTCGCCGGCAAGGTGCCCGATCAGCCACGGCACGCCGTGCGCTTTCATCGCCGGCAGGTTCGGATTGAGCTTGCGCGCCGCCAGCGCGCGCACCTCGTCGAGTGCGCCGGCCGCCATCATGGCGTCGAACCGCGCGTCGATGCGGCGGAACAGCTCCTCGCGGTCGGGCATCAGAAAGAGCTTTACGGTGCCGGCCGGGTCAAGGCTCGCCGGCTTATTCTCCTCGTGCCAATCCAGGAGCGAACGGCCGGTCGCCAGCACCACTTCGAGCGCGCGGGTAACGCGCGCACGGTCGCCGGGTTTTAGCCGCGCCGCGGCGGCGGGATCGCGGATTTTCAGCTCGGCATGCAGCGCGGCGACGCCTTCGCCGGCGAGCCGCGCGCGCACCTCGTCGCGAATCTCGGGCGGAATCGGCGGCACCGCGGCAAGCCCGCGCGTGAGCGTGCTGAAGTAGAGCCCGGTCCCGCCGACCACGATGGCCGGACGCGACTCTTGCCGCAACGCCGCGAGCGTCGCCGCCGCCTCGGTGCACCAGCGGCCCACGGAATAATTCTCGGCGGCATCGACGTGGCCGTAGAGCCGGTGCGGAGCGCGGCGCTCTTCGTCCAGCGTCGGCCGGGCGGTGATGATGCGCAAGTCGCGATAGACCTGCATGGAATCGGCATTGACAATCGTACCGCCGCGTTGCTCGGCGAGCGCCAAAGCCAAGGCCGACTTGCCGCTCGCCGTCGGGCCTGCAATGAGGATGGTGCTCGGCACGTCGCAATCGTCCTTTCCCGCTGCTCGGATCGCACGGCATGTTCTATGTGGCAACGTTGATTTCGGCTCCCGACCGCCCCGTGGTGACGGACACTTTGGCACGGCAGGCCGCGCGCTACCTGCCGCATGGCCGGCCGGTGGATTGGCTTGCGCCCGGCGTGGCGCTCGATATCGCGTTCCTGGTCGAGGATGCCGAACCCGGCGAAGTGCCGGCGCTGCTCAAGGACATGGCTGGCGACCTGCGCGACATCATCGGCGGCGAAGCGGTCGACGTCGTCATCCAGCCGCAGGACAATCGCCGCAAGAAGCTGCTCGTTGCCGACATGGACTCCACCATGATCGGTCAGGAGTGCATCGACGAGCTCGCCGACTATGCCGGCGTCAAAAGCCGCGTGGCGGAAATCACCGCGCGCGCCATGCGCGGCGAGGTCGCGTTCGCGCCGGCGCTGCGCGAACGCGTTGCGTTGCTCAAGGGGCTTCCCGCCGCGGTTATCGATACGGTGATTGCCGAGCGCATCCGGCTGACGCCGGGCGGGCGTACCATGGTGAAGACCATGCGGGCGAACGGCGCCTATACCTGCGTGGTGTCCGGCGGCTTTACCGCATTCACCGCAAAGATCGCCGCGGCAATCGGATTCGACGAGCAGCGCGCCAACACGCTTCTGACCGACGCCAAGGGGCTACTCACCGGCGAGGTTGCCGAGCCGGTGCTTGGCCGCGAGGCGAAGCTCGATACCTTGCTTGAGTTACGCGGCCGCTTGCGGCTCGAGCCCGACGACACGCTCGCCGTCGGCGACGGCGCCAACGATATCCCGATGATCGCGGCTGCAGGACTTGGCGTCGCCTTCCACGGCAAACCGGTCATACGGGACGCCGCCGCGGCTTGCATCGATCACGGCGATCTTACCGCGCTGCTCTATGCGCAGGGTTATCGGCGGGAGGAATTCGTCGCGGCCGAATAGCGGCAGGGTTTGTCGCTATTGCAAGCTCAGCGCGACAAACCGTGTCTCGCCGTTGCCGTTGGAGACGAGCAGCACCGCCAATTTCTTACCTTGCGATTTGAGCTGGTCGATCCGCTTCTGCATGTCGGCCGGCGTGCTCACCGCGGTGTATTGCACCTCGACAACGACGTCGCCGGCCGCCAACCGCTTGTCGGGATCGGCCGTCGCCACGCTCGAGTCGACGTCGGTGATGAGGACGCCCTTGATGTCGTCCCTGATCTTGAATTTGCGGCGCAGGTCGTCCGACAGGCTGGAAAGCTCCAGGCCGAGCGTCTTCTGCACGACGGACTTTTCCGCCGGCGGATTGTCCTTGTTGGCGGCGGCATCCGCGACCTTGGTATTGTCGGCAAGCCGCCCGACGGTCACCTTGTGGGTTTCTTCCTTGCCCTTGCGGATGACCACCACGTCGACCGTCTTGCCGACCGGTGTGTCGGCGACGATGCGCGGCAGGTCGTGCATTTCCTTCACGTCATGGCCGTCGAACGTGACGATGACGTCGCCGGGCTCGATGCCGGCCGGCTTGGCCGGACCCTTGTCGTCGATGCCGGCGACCAGCGCGCCGCGCGGCGGGCTGATGTTCAGGCTTTCGCCGATGTCATCGGTGACCTGTTGAATGCGTACGCCGAGCCAGCCGCGCCGCACCTCGCCGTATTGGCGGAGCTGATTGATGACGTCGATCGCGGTGTCGGACGGCACCGCAAAGCCGATCCCGATCGAGCCGCCGGACGGCGAGATGATCGCGGTGTTGATGCCGATCACTTCGCCGTCGAGATTGAACAGCGGACCGCCGGAATTGCCGCGGTTGATGGCGGCGTCGGTCTGGATGTAATTGTCGTACGGTCCGGAATTGATGTCGCGGTTGCGCGCCGAGACGATGCCGGCGGTGACCGTGCCGCCGAGGCTGAACGGGTTGCCGATGGCGATGACCCATTCGCCGAGCCGCAGCTTGTCGGAATCGCCGAACTTCACCGACTTGAGCGGCTTGTCGGCGTGCACGCGCAGCAAAGCGAGATCGGCCTTGGTGTCCTTGCCGACCAGATCGGCCTTGAGCTTGGTGCCGTCATTGAGGATGACGCTGATCTCGTCGGCATCGGCGATCACGTGATTGTTGGTGACGACGAGGCCGGACGGATCGATGATGAAGCCGGAACCGAGCGAGTTGACGCGGTGCGGCGCCTCGTCCGAGTTGTCGCCCTGGCCGTGATGGTTCTTGAAGAATTGATCGAAAAACTTCTCCATCGGCGAGCCGGGCGGCAGATTGGGCAACTCTTCGGCGTGCGGGTCCACTGTTTGGGACGTGGAGATATTGACCACGGCGTCGATCACTTGTTCGGCAACATCGGCAATGGCGTCCGGACCGCGCGCCGCCGCCGGTCGCGCCGGCAGGAATGCCAGCGCCGCCGCGAGCGCGGCAATTGCCGCACCGTGCTGAACGACGTGTGCGAGGCGGCGGGACAAAGCGCGGCAATGGCGCGTCAACGACTCTGATCTCAATGACTTGAGCGGGAATGACTTGAGCGGGAATGACTCGAGCGGGAACGAATTGGCGGTGAACGATTTGGCCGCGAACGATTTGGACGTCAGTAACATGGACGTCGGCGCTCCTGTCATCTGCGACATGGGATTAAAGACTCAATGCAAAAGGTTGCCCCCGTCCAATCCGGGACGCAAGACCCAAGCCAAGACCCAAACTAAGACCCAAGCCGGACCAAGGCCCGATCAAAGCCTGCCGGCCCCCTTCATAAGCGGTCGGATTGGGGCGGAAAAGCGACTGTTTCCTCTGCTTCCTGCTCTGTCCTAGCCGCGCACCAGCCAGACGATGAGCACGCCGACCACCGCCGAGACGATGCCGGCGATACGCAATGGGCCATCGGGCATGCTCAACACCGTCGCCATGCTGCGCTTGGCGACGCCGGGCAAGGCCGCAAGGAAAATGCCTTCGATGGCGAAGAACAGGCCGAGCGCGGCGAGAAAATCCGACATCGGCGCGCTCTGCTGCGCTTCACCCTTATGCTGCTATTTCGCGGCGCCGCTTGATCGTGCCGGAGCGGTTGCCGCCGGGGCCGCGACCGGCGTGCCGTCAGGCAGCGCCTTGCCGGAAGGATCGCCGAAATAGCGGAAGAAATCCGAATCCGGCCGCAGCACCAAGTGGGTATCGCCCTTCTGCATGCTTCTCTCGTAGGCCTGCATCGAACGGTAGAAGGCGAAGAAGTCCGGATCGCGGCCGTAGGCCTCGGCGAAGATCTGGTTGCGGGTGGCGTCGCCCTGGCCGCGGATCTGCTCGGACTGCTGATTGGCATCCGCAACGACGACCGTCACGTCGCGATCGGCCTTGGCGCGAATCGCCTGGGCCTTCTGGCTGCCTTGGGCGCGGAACTCGGCCGCTTCGCGCTGACGCTCTGTCTGCATGCGGTGGTACACGGCCTCGCTGTTCTGCTCCGGCAGGTCGGCGCGGCGGATGCGCACGTCGACGACGTGAATGCCGAACGGCTGCGCATCATGGTCGAGCTGATCGCGCATCTTCACCATGAGTTCCTCGCGCCGGTTGCGCACCACGTCGGTCAGCGTCGCCTCGCCGAGTACGCTGCGCAGCGTCGAATTGAGCAGGATCGCGAGCTGTGAACTGGCGCCGGCGGGGCCGACAGTCTGGTAATATTTCAGCGGGTCGGTGATGCGGTAGCGCGCGAAGGCGTCGACCACGAGCCGCTCGCCGGCTTGGCCGGCGCCGGCATTGGCGCTGTCGCCGCTTGAGGCAATCACTTCCTGCGCCGGCTGTTCGATGGCGAGAATGCGCTTGTCGATATAGATCACGCTGTCGACGAACGGCACTTTCACGTTGAGGCCGGGCTCGGTGATGACGCGCACCGGATTGCCGAGCCGCACCACCAGCGCTTGCCTGGTCTGGTAGACGGTGAAAAAGGTGCTGTAGCCGACGATTGCCGCCAGCAGGAGCACAACGGCGGTCACGCC
>Ga0181523_10005782_pt1 | contig 10065 bp, 5 predicted proteins | sample PEATcosm2014_Bin_43_FD_119752 | JGI IMG/M metagenome (GOLD analysis project Ga0181523, IMG submission 119752) | Peatland microbial communities from MTU Mesocosm Facility, Houghton, MI, USA - PEATcosm2014_Bin05_30_metaG | ecosystem: Environmental > Terrestrial > Soil > Wetlands > Peat | place...
ACTCGACAACGCCAACAATGTAATCGATATGTACGACGGCACCTTTACGCTGGTGAAGTCGTTCAGCGATCCGTCGATCCCGTCCAACTTCTCAGTGTTTGGCATTCAGGACATCAATGGCATGGTTTACGTCGCCTACGCTAAACCGAACTACGGCTCTGGCGGTTATGTCGACGTCTTTACGGAGAGTGGTGTCAAGGTGAAGACACTGATCGAGGGACTACCGCTGAACCAAGGCTGGGGGATCGCCTTGGCGCCCAGCAACTTTGGGCCGCTCAGCAATACTCTGCTGATTTCAAACAACTCGGAGTTCGGAACTATCAACGCGTTCGACCCTAATACCGGCAAGTTTGTAGGCACGATCAAGGATCAGAAAGGTAAGCAGGTCGTCCTCAACAACCTCTGGGGAATCGCTTTCGGTGGCGGGAACTCATCCAGTGGAGCAACCAACGAGCTGTTCGTTACCGTGGGCAACGGCAACGGGCTCAACGAATTGGCCGGCACCTTTTTATCAATCAAGCCGTAATTGACAACAGCAGCAGCAGGCAGGAGGATGTAACTTGGGCCGCCTGAATGAGGCGGCCTTCTACTCCCGGAACCCAGGCGTCGCCGACCAAGCCATCAGCTTCGATAGCGGTGAGTATATCTTGGTTCAACGCTCCATTTCTTGACTACCTCGTCCGGCAGAAACTTCAAGGCGACAAAGCGGTTCCAGACGCGCTTCCGTCTCGCGCAGTTGCGCGTCCGGCGCTTTCCCCGCAAGATGCTGGAACAGCAACCTGTGCGCACTTTTGCGCTGCATGACTTCCAACCCATCCAGCATCTGGCGATGCGAAGTCCCTTCCCAGATCGCGAGGATCGTTGCCTCGCGAAAGCCATCGCTCCGCATGATATTCCTGCAGCGTTCCCACTCCGCCATACACTTCCATCGCCCACTTCGCCGACTGCACAGCGAACTCTGCGGTCCAGTATTTCGCTAGGTGAGCGACCAAACGGAACAGATGATAACTCTCCGAGTACAGCGGCTTATCCTGAGAGACACGCGACATGAGCGTTGATCTCGACCAGGGAGCCGGTTATGGAAATACGCTGACTTGGTTGGAGTCAGATAAGCCAGCTCTGACACTGCAGCAGGTGAAGATCCAAGTTGACTTGGACAAGGAAAGGTTTTATCGGATGTTCATCGCGCTGATGAGCGCTGCTACACCGGCGCGCTGATTTCTGACCTTGGGATTTCAGTTTCCTAGGTGGAAAAGCTATTCTGAAAGGATGAAGATCGACCTGAGGTGTTGGGGTTGGGCCATCGTCGCTCTGATGGTTGTCTGGCCGGTGGGTCAGGCTTCGGCCATTGATCGAACTACGAATCAGACTACGGATCAAACCGACGCTGTCGACAATTACATCCGGGCAGAAATGGCGAAGCAGCGCATTCCGGGAGTCGCTCTGCTGGTTTCGCGGCGAGGCCAAGTCATCCGGGCGCAAGGATACGGCCTGGCGAACGTGGAGCTGCAGGTTCCGGTGAAGCCGAAAACAATTTTTCAATCTGGCTCGGTGGGCAAGCAGTTCACCGCAACCGCGGTTATGATGCTGGTCGAAGAAGGCAAAATCGGCCTGGAGGATCCGCTCACGAAGTACTTTCCCGATGCGCCTGCCGTCTGGAAGCAGGTCACGATTCGCGAGCTGCTGAGCCACACGGCTGGATTCACCGATTATCCGGCGGATTTTGACATGCGGAAGGACTATACCGAGGCCGAGATGCTCAAAGTTGTTGAGAGTATCCCGTTGGCCTACCCACCGGGTACGAGTTGGAGCTACAGCAATCTGGGCTTTCTGACGCTCGGGATTTTGATTCACAAGGTCACGGGCGAGTTCTACGGAGACTTTCTTGGCGAGCTTATCTTCCGACCACTGGATATGAGCACAACTCGCATCATCAGCGAAGCTGATATCGTGCCCAACCGCTCGGCGGGATACCGGTTGGTCAAAGGGGAACTGAAGAACCAGGAGTGGGTCTCGCCCACCGTGAACACGACGGCAGACGGCAGTCTGTATTTCTCCATCATGGATCTTGCCAAATGGGACGCCGCACTTTACACAGAGAAGCTTCTGAAACGATCGAGCCTGGAGCAGATGTGGACCGTGGCGAAGCTTAGCAACGGGCAGCCGAACTCCGGGCAGTACGGTTTCGGCTGGTTTATCGGGAGCAAGAAGGGCCATCACGTCATTGAACACGAGGGCCAATGGCAGGGCTTCGAAACGCAGATCTCGCGCTACGTGGACGATCAACTCACGGTGGTCGTTCTTACCAATCTTGACGAGGCCAAACCAGACGCCATGGCAGATCGCGTGGCCGAGATGTACTTGTCAGGAGCGGTGAAATGAAAGAGCCAGAGGCGACTGCTTCTGGAGAGGCTTCGCCGAAACACCAACCGATGACTTATTAAGTCGGTGGTGCTAACTAAAACAGCCCTGTCGTCAATGTGCACGCACGACGCGGCAGTGACGCGACTGACAGTCAATATTGGATGGAAAATGTGACTGAGAGTTGCGCTCTACATTTTCAATTTCGGTTCCCGCAAAACCTAGGGTAGACTGGCGGCGACAAATGGGGCCCCATATAACCGCGGATCGCCGTCCTTCAACTAAATCTCAAGAGTGAGAGACTGCATGCTTATGATGCGCGGTGTAGCGATCAGTGTTCGGCATCGAGGCTCAACTCGGAGGCAAACGATGAAACAGTTATCGACCGGGCTATGTACATTGGCCATCATCTTCTTCTTCTTTATCTCATCGCTACGGCCAGCAGAGGCACAAACAGCCGCGGGCGCGACGACGGCTGCGGGGTCTTTCCACTATGACGTCTCCGAGGAAGTCACACTCACGGGCACGGTGTCGAGCGTGCTCGCGAAAGCCAGCCCGGGAATGATTGTGGGTTCGCACTTGCTGCTCGCAACCCCTTCCGGTCCGGTGGATGCAAGTTTGGGAAGGTTTGGTTTGCGAGGCAGCGGCGCGGTCTCGGTCGCCGGCGGGCAGCAAGTTGAGGTAACCGGCGTCATGAAGACAATTAAGGATAAGCCGGTCCTCCTGGTCCGCACCGTGAAAGTGGGCAGCGAGGTCTACATCATTCGGAACGGGCACGGGGTCCCGTTGTCGCCGCAAGCACGTGAGCGCGCCAGTCAAAAGACGAGTCAGAAAGGGGAGTCGCTATGAGCCGCCAAGCTTATGCCGGCATCCTCGGCTTAATTAGTCTGGCATTGGTTTTCCTGACGAGCTGCAATAGCTCGAACTACAACACTCCGGCTGAAACGATCGCGCCGACGAGTGGAACACCGCAGAGCACGGCGGTGAACACGCCATTTGGAGCGCCGCTGGTGGCGACGGTGGTGATGGGCGGCTCGCCGGTGAGTGGCGCGTTCGTGACCTTCACGGCACCAGCAACCGGAGCGAGCGGCACGTTCGCGAATGGAACGAACTCGGAAACGGATACGACCAACGCGAGTGGCGTGGTCACTTCGACAACGTTCACCGCCAATGGAACGCTCGGAGCCGATACGGTGACGGCTTCGGTGGCGGGAGTAACGGCTACGACCAACTTCAATCTGACGAACGCATCGGGGCCCGCGGCATCGATCACGGAGACGAGTGGCTCCCTGCAAAGCGCCAGTGTAAACACGGCGTTTGGGGCGCCGCTGGTGGCGACGGTTGTGGATAGTAACCAGTATCCCGTGACAGGCGCAACGGTGACGTTCGCGGCTCCGGCGACGGGGGCGAGCGGCACGTTCGCAAATGGAACGGGCACGGATACGGAGACGACAAACTCGAGTGGCATAGCCACCTCGGCGATATTCACCGCCAACGGGACGTCCGGACCCTATACCGTGGCAGCTACGGTTGCAGGAGCAGCGACGCCAGCCAACTTCAGTCTGACCAATGTAACCGGAGCGCTGATAGTGATTACGGCGACGAGCGGAACGCCGCAAAGCGCATCCGTCAACGTGGCGTTTGGCGCGCCGCTGGTGGCGACAGTGGTGGACGGAAATCAGAACCCGGTGGTCGGGACGACGGTGACGTTCGAAGTCCCAGCGACGGGAGCGAGCGGCACATTCGCAGGCGGAGTGAACACGGCGACGACCAATGCGAGCGGCGTGGCCACCTCGGCGGCGTTCACTGCCAATGGATCGGTGGGAACCTATACGGTGACGGCTACGGTTGCATCGGGGGCGGAGCCGGCTAATTTTGTTTTGACGAACACGCCGATCAGCTTTGCTTTCTATTTGAGCGGGCTGGAGACTCTGAATGAGTACGAAGGGGTCCCGAATTATTACGCGCTCGCAGGATCGGTGACCGTCGACGGCAATGGCAACGTCCTGGGCGGCGAACAGGACTATAACGACGGATTGGGACTCACGTCACCGCAGCCTTCCGGCGACACAATCTTGCAGGGAGCCGGCGCGTTGACAGTGGATCCTACAACCGGACAGGGAACACTTACGTTGACGACGAACAACACGAATTTGGGCGTGAACGGCGTCGAAACACTCGGGGTTCAATTTGTGAACGCGAACCACGCGCTCATCGTTCAGTTTGACGGGTCGGCAACATCGAGCGGAAGTATGGACGCGCAGACACTGTCGAGCGCGCTCAACGACGGCAACTATGCCTTTACCCTTTCTGGGGTGGACCCCTCCTATCTTCCGATTGTTTTCGGAGGGGTGTTTTCGATCTCGAACGGCGGCACCACCCTGGCTGGCACTTTCGACGTGGATGATTTTGGAGCCACGAATACGACTCCGACGCTGGGAACGACTTTCAGCGGAACGATCACAGGGCCCGACAACATGGGGCGAGGCACGATCAGCAGTACCGAGCTAGCCATGTCTCTCAACTATTACGTGGTTGGTCCCGAGGCCATACGGATCATCGACGTGGATAGCATTAATCAGAACACAGGGGCTGGCACTGACGATTCGGCCATGGGGTCGGCATTCGGCCAGGGCACGGGTGCCTTCAGCAACGCGTCGCTCGGGGCCTCGGTGTTCGGTGTCCAAAGCAACTCCTCGTCCACGTTGTTGTCCGTCGCAGCTGCCTTCGCTGCAGCCGGCATGTTTACCACGGATCCGGGCAGCGGCACATTCAGCGGTGTGGCGGACGACAATGAATTCGACTATCAGACCGTCGTTCCCGAGGCCCCTATCTCAGGCTCCTATAACATAGCGAGCAATGGATACGGCAGCCTGACGATCACGCCGGGAGACTTGGGGGACGTCAGCGCTTTGGGGATATACATGACGGACCCAATGCTTAACCTGAACGATCCGAACAATACAAGCAGCGGATTAGGAGGCGCTCTGGTTGCCGACCTGGATGGTTTTATTCTGAACGGCGCCGGAGTCCTGACTCCGCAAACAGACACTGCAACCACCAGCTTTGCCGGCAGCTATGCCTTCGGAGCGCAGGCTTACAACGACCTGAACCCACTCAGTTCGGGCCGGGAATTCGACTTCGTCGGGCAGGGATCAATCAAGAAAAGCGAATTGGGCAAAGCCACCGGACTGATAAGCGATCCCTTCTTCGCGTTCAGCAACAACACAACGGATAGCGGGGTAACTTTCGGGGGAATCGCAGCGCCTGACGGGGTCAATGCTGGGCGGTACACGATGCGGCTCTATGTGACCGTTCCTGGTGTCAGTCAGGTGGGTTTCAGCGTGGTTTTCTATCAGGCGAGTGGCGGACAGTTGTTCTGGCTGGACGAGAATGCAGATGGGAACAGCGTATTCCTTGGACCCTTCCAGCAGCAGGGGTCGCTGACTGCAATACCGGCGGCGCGAAAGACCGCGGCGAAAACCAGAACGAAACCGAAACAGTAGGCGAACTGGGTGAAGGGGACATGGCCGGGAAGGCCATGCTCCTCCCCGCATTTTGGGAGGGCAGTTTGAACTGCAGAATTCTAAGTGGGAGGGTTTGTTGAATACGGAGATCGCCATGAAACTTCCTCGGATGGTGTTGCTCTCGTTGGTTGTGATGGTAGCGCCTGCCCTGTCTTCGGCTCAGGATGCAACTGGAAGAATCTTCGGAACAGTTTACGACCAGCAAGGAGCGGTGATCCCCGCGGTGCAGATTACTGTGACCAACATGGCCACCCATGCCGAGCGCATCGCAACCTCCAGCAAAGAGGGAACCTTCCAGTTGCTGTCGCTGCCCATCGGCACTTACAAGGTCACAGCCGAGCGCACTGGCTTTCGGACGGTGGTGAGCCAAGATCAGAAAGTGTTGATCAACCAAGGGCTGCGCATCGATTTCAAGATGGAGGTGGGCGCGGAGAATCAGACCGTCGACGTTGGGGCCGAAGCGGCGCCGGTGGAAACCGTCAACCCGACTCTGGGCCAGTCGATCACGGGACGAACCCTAACCGACATGCCCCTGAACGGCCGCGACATGCTCGATCTGGCTTTGCTTCAGCCTGGCGTGACGGAAAGCAACGACGACAATGCGGGTGCGGGTAATTACAGCATCGCCGGCGGACGCACCGACTCGGTCACGTTTCTGCTCGATGGCGGAAACAATAACGACTTGCTGGATAACAGTAATGTGCTCGATCCCAATCCCGATGCCATTGCCGAGTTCCGGATTCTAACCAGCGATTACACGGCTGAATACGGACGCAACGGCGGCGGAATCATCAGTATTGTCACGAAGTCCGGCACCAATCAGATCCACGGCAGCCTTTTCGAATTCATCAGGAACGGGGATTTCGACGCCAACGACTACTTCAACAAGGCGCAGGTCCCGCAACTTCCGCGGCTCGACCTCAAGCGCAACCAGTTCGGGGCGACGCTGGGCGGGCCGATCGTCAAGGACAGGACTTTCTTCTTCCTCGCCTACCAGGGACAGCAACAGGTTAAGGCGAATCCGATTATCGATTCGCCAGTTTTCACACCGGCGGAGTTGCAGGGAAATTTTTCTACCGCTGATAACGGCTCTCCCGATCCCAACGTCGTGACCTTCCTGACCGCCAATCCCTGGTTTGCGACTCCGAACGGGAGTGTCGCCAACGCCATCATCGATCCGACGAAGATCGATCCCATAGCCCAGGCATACATCAAAGCCGGCCTGATCCCAACGGCCCCCAGTGGACTGCTTTCCACGTCGGAAACAGCAGACGACAATCGGAATGAGTTGACCAGCAAGTTTGATTTCAACCTCAGCGCCAAAGACAAGCTTTCAGCCACCATTGGTTGGAACCGTGCTGGCGACCCGTACTACGGAACTCTAAACCCCGCGCCGTTCGCCAGCGTCCCCGGCTTCCCCGCCATTGATAAGAAAACTTTTTACTTCTTAAACCTGGGCTACACTCGGATCTTTTCGCCGACCGTGCTCAATGAATTTCATTTCGTCGCCCACCGCACTAATTTCCTATCGGACGAACCGGGGAACCATCTGCCCACCGGGCCGCAGCTTGGCATCGACATCACTCCCGACCTGGCCACTGGTCCTACCAACATTTACTTCGATAACGGTTTTCAGATTGGCCCCAGCGAAAGCGGTCCGACACGCTACATCGAAAACACCTTCTCATGGACGGACGCGGTTTCATGGACGCGAGGAAAAAACAACTGGAAGTTCGGCGCTGGATTCTCACCTTATCAGGAGAATCTGGTCTTCGGATACTACTTGAATGGGGAGTTGGATTTTTACTCTGACTTTATCGTGGGCTCGGGAAATGACTATGCGGATTTTCTGCTCGGGGCCCCGGACGCGTACTTCCAGAACGCGCTGGCGCCTTCCAATATTCGCAGCAAAAGCACTTATTTATTTGGCCAGGACGAGTGGCACGTGCTCAAGAACCTTACCCTGACGCTAGGGCTGCGCTACGAATACAACACGCCCAAGTACGACACCGAGGGGCGCACTTTCTCGGTGATTCCGGGGCTGCAGTCGCGACGATTTGTGAATGCGCCGCCGGGACTGGTGTTTCCGGGCGACCCCGGCGCGCCTACCGGAACGAACTTCCCCGACAAGAAAAACTTTGCGCCGCGCTTCGGATTTGCCTGGGACCCAACCGGAAATGGCAAGACCAGCTTGCGCGGCGGCGTTGGCATTTTCTATGACATCCTGAAAGGCGAAGACAACCTTCAGTTCAACGGCCAACCGCCGTTCGTGGGCTCGGCGGGACTCTACTACACTTCCCCCGATTCCCCGCCCTACTGTAATAGCAGCAACCCCACGGTTTGCGTGGCCGCGCCTCTGACCTATACGAGCCAACCTTTCCAGAACGCTTGCAATTTTGACTTGAATGGGAACTGCGCAAGTTTGGGTGTGGCCAATACCTTTCCATCGAAGCCGCCTGCCTCCAACGTCGATTTCACGCCGTTCCTGCCGGTTAACACGACCGGCTCTATCTATCTTGACGACCCGCACCTGCGCACTCCCTACGTCTACCAATACAACCTGAGCCTGCAGCGTAATCTAATCGCCGACACGGTTCTGGAAACCAACTATGTGGGAAGCACAGGGCGTGGGTTGACGTCACTCAAAGATATCAACCCCATGGTGCTGGGCACTACCAATCGATTGCTAAATGGCAACACGGACAACTGCGGAAACTACTTGGGTGTCGTCTGCTACGGCCAGCTCCCTGAATTCCAGAACGTATCCAATGCGAACTATAACGCCTTCGAAGTGAGCCTGACACGCCAACCTAAAGACTCACCATTGGGAACGGTTTACTACACCCTCGCTTATACCTACGGCCATAACATCGACAATGCGTCTGGCTTCGAGCAACGCAATTCCAGTGTGCCCACCTACAGCCCGCGTCTTTTCTACGCTTCCGGTGACACTGACGTTCGCCACCGCATCAGCCTCAGTGGGGGATGGGATGTGCCGGTTGATCGGGTGTGGGCCACGGCGCCAAAGCGGCTCACCAAGGGCTGGAGTATTTACCCTATCTTTACCTATCGAACCGGATTTCCATTCGACATTCTATCCGGGCAATACGGGTTGCCGAATTCGTCTGATCCTCTCAACCCCGGTTCCTCGGGCGCGGGCGATCCTTATATTACGCGGGCCGCGGTGGTGGGCCCGATAAGGACGTTTAATCCCGGGAAGGTGCGCACAATTAATGAAATTACCTACGGCACCAACTCCACGGGCGGATGCCAGATTACGACCACTCCGGTTACCGGCAACTTTATCTTTGACCCCAATAGTTTTTCTGACGTGCCCCTCGAAAACAACGATTACTATGACGGCGGCTTTCCCAATCCCTGTTTCCCGCAACTTGATCCGGTGAATAATCCGGCCGACCGAACTTACGGCGTAGCCCGCAATTTGCTGCGAGGCCCGACCCTGGTCAATCTCGACATGGCGCTCGCCAAGACTACTATGTTGACGGAGCGGTTCACGCTGGAGTTTCGCGCCGAGTTCTTCAATGCTTTGAATCATCCGGAGTTCGCTCAACCAACCTACGTCGACGGCGCGACAAATATTGATGGTCCAACGTTTGGCCAGATCACCACAACCGGTGCGAGCTTTCGTGGGGCGACTCCCCGCATCGGGCAGTTTGCCCTGCGGCTGACGTTCTAAGTTCACACGCTATCATTAATTATTCGCTGGCGACAGCTTGGGCTCCTGCGAACCCGCGCCATCGTGCGTGACTGGCGGGCATTCTCCAAGCGCTCCTCCGTCATTGAATTGGAGACAAGTCTCGCGCAACTTCACCTAGTCGCTCACGGACGTAATGATGGGCCTCGGCAGTTCGAGGGCAATCCTCTGCTGAATGTTGGCCGCCGAGTCGCCTAGCATCAAGTTGTAGGTGCCGGCGTTGGCATGCCATGCTGCCGCGCCGACATCATAAAAACTAAAGCTGCGCGGATCGAGGTCGACAGCGACATGCTTGGTCTCTCCCGGTTGCAGCATGACGCGCTCGAATTGCTTCAATTCCTTCGCTGGGCGTGGCACGGTGGGCGATACTTCGCTTACATAAAGCTGGGCGACGGTAGCTCCGGCGCGTTTGCCAGTATTGGTCACGTCGAAGCTGACGGAGAAGCGAGCCTCGCCCGTCGG
>Ga0181523_10005785_pt1 | contig 10063 bp, 10 predicted proteins | sample PEATcosm2014_Bin_43_FD_119752 | JGI IMG/M metagenome (GOLD analysis project Ga0181523, IMG submission 119752) | Peatland microbial communities from MTU Mesocosm Facility, Houghton, MI, USA - PEATcosm2014_Bin05_30_metaG | ecosystem: Environmental > Terrestrial > Soil > Wetlands > Peat | place...
AGATTGGCATATTGCAGCATGAGCCACTTCGAGCCCTGGCGCTCGAAATTGACCTGCACGCGCGCATGCGGCCCCTGGCCCTCGATGGTGAGTATCGTGCCCTCGCCGAACTTGCCGTGACGAACGCGCGTGCCGAGCCGCATGCCCCCGCCGATCACCTCGGAGAGCGGTGACTTCCAGAGCCCATCGCCGCCGCGATCGCGCCGGCTGCGATCCTCCTCGTGAGGACCGCCGGCGCCACCGTACGGGGTGTCCGACAGCCGGATGCGCGGCCGCACCTCCTCGATCATCGCCGGCGGCACTTCCTGCAGGAAGCGCGAGGGCGCATTGTGGCTGTCGACACCGTGCAGGCGACGCTGCTCGGCGTAGGTGAAGAACAACTGCCGCATCGCGCGCGTCATGCCCACATAGCAGAGCCGACGCTCCTCCTCCAGACCTTCCAGATCGTTGATGGAGCGCTGGTGCGGAAACAATCCGTCCTCCATGCCGCTCAGGAACACCAGCGGGAATTCGAGGCCCTTGGCTGTGTGCAGCGTCATCATCTGCACGCAGTCGTCGGACTCCGCTCCCTGGCCCTCGCCCGATTCGAGCACCGCGTGCGCCAGAAAGCTCTGCAGCGGCGCCAGGTCGCCCTCGGGCTCGTAGCCGCGCGCCGCGCTCACGAGCTCCTCGAGATTCTCGACCCGCGCCTCGCCGCGGTCGGCCTTGTCCTTCTGGTGATGCTCGATCAGTCCGCTCTGCGCAATCACGTGATCGACCTGCTCGTACAGCGGCAGGCCCTCGATGGCGGCGCCCAGGCGTTCGATGAGCTGCAGGAAGCCACGCAGCGCACCGACCGATCGGCCGACCGAGGGCTCCGAGCCCACGCCCCGGGCGTCATCCGTGCTGGCGCAGAGCGTCCCGGCAGCGCGCCAGAGCGAGCTGCCGGCGCCGCGCGCTGCTTCGCGGATCGCATCGAGGCTGCGCGCGCCGATGCCGCGTGCCGGCAGGTTCACGACGCGCTCGAACGAGGCGTCGTCGTCGCGATTGACGATCAGGCGCAGGTACGCCAGCGCGTCCTTGATCTCCGCACGCTCGAAGAAGCGCAACCCGCCGTAGACGCGATAGGGCACGCGCGCGCTGATCAGCGCTTCCTCGAAACTGCGCGACTGTGCGTTGGAGCGGTAGAGGATGGCGCATTCGCGCCGCATGCCGCCGCGCTGCGTCCATTCCAGGATGCGCGTGACGACGAAATCGGCCTCATCGCGCTCGTTGAAAGCGGCGTAGAGCTTCACCGGCTCACCGCGCGCGCCGCTGGTCCAGAGCGTCTTGCCGAGGCGACTGGAATTGTTGGTGATCAGCGCATTGGCGGCCTCGAGGATGGCGCCGCTGGAGCGGTAGTTCTGCTCCAGGCGAAACAGCTGCGCCAGCGGAAAATCCTCGCGGAACTTGTGCAGGTTCTCGACCCGCGCGCCTCGCCAGCGGTAGATGGACTGATCATCGTCCCCCACCACGAATGGCGCACCTTCCGAGCCCACCAGCAGGCGGATCCACGCGTACTGGATGGAGTTGGTGTCCTGAAACTCATCGACCAGCACGTGCCGGAAGCGCGTGCGATAGTGCTGCAGCAGCGAGGGCGAGTCGCGCCAGAGCTCGAACGCGCGCAGCAGCAGCTCGGCGAAGTCGATCACTCCGCCGCGTCCACAGCTCTCCTCGTACTGCGCGTAGAGCTTGAGCATCTGCGCTTCCGTGGCATCGCGACCGGTCTTCAGATGCTGCGGGCGGCGCCCCTCGTCCTTGTGTTTGTTGATGAAGTACTGCACCTCGCGCGGCACCCAGCGATTCTCATCGAGCTCCTGCGCTTTCAGCAGCTTCTTGATCAGACGCAGCTGGTCTTCCGAATCCAGGATCTGGAAGCTCTGCACCAGCCCCGCCTCGCGCCAGTGCATGCGCAGCAGGCGATGAGCAATGCCGTGGAATGTGCCGAGCCAGAGCGCGCTGCCGGGCATGCCGAGCAGCTGCTCGACGCGCCCGCGCATCTCGGCCGCAGCCTTGTTGGTGAAGGTGACCGCGAGCACGCCGTGCGGGGAGACACCCTGGGTTTGAATCAGCCAGGCGATGCGGTGCGTGAGCACGCGCGTCTTGCCGCTGCCGGCGCCCGCCAGTACGAGCACCGGCCCCAGCGGCGCCGTCACGGCCGCGCGCTGCGCCTCGTTCAGCGGATTGAGGATGGGTGAGAGGTCCATGCGGGGCGCGGATTCTACCCTATGGCGCCGGCGCGAGCCCTCACCACCGATTGCGCAGGTCCCGCAGGGCCAGGAACACCGCGCGCGGGGTGCCCTCGACGAGCATGGCGGGCCGTGCGCGGCGTACACCGGCGATGATTTCTGGTTGATCGAGACGAAAAAACACGTTGACCTGCTTTTCCTCGCCGAGCGTCAGCACCGGCATGTCGGCGGCCGCGACCCTGGTCACGCGCTGCGCGAGCTCGCGCGCCGGCTGATTCGAGGGCTCGCGGTCGAGCGTGAAGCCGAGGTTGCGCAGCAGGTATTCGTGGCCGGGGAATACGCGCGTGGCCGCGGGCAGTTTCGACAGGCAGTCGGCAAAGCTGTCGTAGAGCAGCTCCGGATCGCCGCCGTGCATGCAGTTGCCGACGCCGGCGTTGAACAGCGTGTCGCCCGAGAACAGCGCCGGCGGCGCTCCGGCAGCACCGTCCGCATAGAGACACAGATGCGCGCGTGTGTGTCCTGGCGTGTCGAGACAGCGCAGTTCCACCGAGCGGCCGATGCGCACCAGGTCGCCGCCGCGTAAGCGATGCGTGACACCGCCGATACGCTCGGCCGCATCCGCATGGGCCAGAACCGGTGCGCCGGTTGCGCGCGCGAGCGCGGCGTTGCCTCCGGTGTGATCGCCGTGCTCGTGGGTGTTGAATATCTGGCGGATGCTCCAGTTGAGTGCCTGCGCGCGGCGCAGGCAGGCCTGCCAGTTCAGCGGGTCGATGGCAAGCGCCTCGCCGGTCTCGCCGCAGGCGACCAGGTAGTGAAAATTGCGGCCCTCATTGCCCGCCCACACGCGTTCGATCAGCATTTCCGGCACCTCCGACCCGAGTGCTGCATAGGTTCCCACGCCATAATAAGCCCGTGAAGATGCCAGTCTGACCCATGCCCGGCTACGCCGTCGCGATCGTCCTGTTCGCCGCGCTGCTGCACGCGCTCTGGAACGCCCTGCTCAAGAACAGCGGCGACAAGCGCCTCACGACCGTCATGCTCGCGAGCGGGGCGGGCCTGCTGGCCGCCTGCACGCTGCCCTTCGTGCCGGCCCCGGCACGCGAGAGCTGGGGCTTCCTGGCGGCCTCGAGCTGCGCACAGGTCCTCTATTTTGCCCTGCTGGCGGAGGCTTACCGGCACGGCGACATGAGCCATGCCTATCCGATCATGCGCGGCGCCGCGCCCCTGATCGTCGCCAGCGTCAGCGCCTGGCTCATCGGCGAGCGACTCTCGCACAGCGAGTGGCTCGGGATCGCACTGATCTGCTGCGGCGTACTCGGAGTCGCCGCGCACAGCGGGCAGTACGCGGCGCAACATCGCGTCGCCACGGCTGTTGCAATCGCCAATGCCTTCACGATCGCAAGCTACACGCTGCTCGACGGCCTCGGCGTGCGGCGCTCGCACGCGCCGATCGCCTACACGCTCTGGATCTACGTGCTGACCGGATCTGCGACGCTGCTGTGGGCGCTGCTGTATCAGCCGGCGCAACTGCGGGCTTATCTGCGCGGGCGCGTGCTGGTCGGATTCGCGGCCGCGGGCGGCATGATGATCTCCTACGGACTCGCGCTCTGGGCGATGACGCTCGCGCCCGTGGCGCTGGTGGCGGCACTGCGCGAGACCTCGATCGTGTTCGCGACCGTGGTCTCGGCGTTCGTTCTCAAGGAGCGCGTCTCGCCGCGCCGGCTTGCGGCCACCGGATGCATCGTCGCCGGCGCGATCGCGCTGCGGCTGGCGTGAGTCGCGCTCGATGCGGCCTCAGATCTGCGTCGTCGGCAGGTAGTGATCGACCAGCAGTGCCAGGAACAGCCACATCAGGTAGCTGATCGAGAAGCGGAACATGCGCATCGGCAGATCGTCGCGCCGCGAGAGCTTCAGCGCGATCGCGTGCCAGAGGAAGCGCGCGTCGAGCGCCACAGCCGCGGCCAGATAGATCAGGCCGCTCATGCCGATCATGTAGGGCAGCAGCGTGACCACACACAGGATCACGGTGTAGAGCAGCACGTGCAGGCGCGTGAATTCCACCCCGTGCGTGACCGGAAGCATGGGGATGTCGGCGCGCGTGTAGTCGTGACGGCGCGCGATCGCGAGCGCCCAGAAATGCGGCGGCGTCCACGCGAAGATGATCAGGAACAGCAGCAGCGCCTGCGCGCTGACGTGATCGGTGACCGCGACCCAGCCCAGCACGGGCGGCGCGGCGCCGGCGGCGCCTCCGATCACGATGTTCTGCGGCGTGGCACGCTTGAGCCAGACCGTGTAGACCACCGCGTAGACGATCAGCGAGGCGAAGGTCAGCACTGCCGTGAGCACGTTGACGAACGCGACCAGCAGCGTCATCGATGCGACGCCGAGCACCAGCGCGAAGCGCAGCGCCTGCCCCTGCGACAGGTGGCCCGATGGCAACGGCCGGTTGCGCGTGCGGCCCATGCGCGCATCGAGTTCGCGGTCGAGCGCATGGTTGACCGCCGCGGCGGATGCCGCCGCCAGCGCGATCCCGAGATTGCCGAACACCAGCGCATCGATCGGGGGTAGCCCCGGCGTCGCGAGCAGCGTGCCGATGACGGCGGTCAGGACGATGAGCGCGACCACGCGCGGCTTGGTCAGCTCCAGGTAGTCGCGCCAGGTGGCGCGGACGGGGATGGCAGAGGCGTCGATCCGGCTCATGAGGTGACGGGATGAAGGGCGTGGTTGAGGGCCAGAGTCGCCAACAATAGCAGGGCCGCGCCCGCATTGTGAGCGGTCGCGAGCTCGAGTGGAAAGCCGCGCAGCACCATGCCGACGCCGACGCCGAGCTGCAGCGCCAGCGCGGCCATCACGGCGGTGGCGGCCAGCGCCGCCGCCCCGCCTCGCAGCTGCGCGCGCAGCGCCGCAACGGCCGCGAGCAACAGCGCCAGACTCGCCAGCGAGGCACCGATACGGTGCGCGAGCTGAATGGCCACCAGTGCTGGCGCGCTTAAGTCCTGGCCTTCGTCGATGAGGATGCCGCGAGAGAGTTGAAAAGCCGCGTGAAAGTCGGTCGGCGGCCACCAGCTGCCCTGGCAGGTGGGGAAGTCCGGACAGGCGAGTGCGGCGTAGTTGCTGCTGGTCCAGCCACCGAGCGTGATCTGCAGACACAGGGCGATGAGGCCGATCGCGGCGAGCCCGCGCGCGCGCCGCAGTCTCGGCCCCGGCAGGTCGATCTCGCGCATCGCACCCGCTCGCATCACCCCCACGTGCTGCGGTCCGCGCGCGGAGCGCAGCAGCCCCAGCGTGAGCCACCACAGCAGCGACAGCGTCGTGAGTCCCAGCAGCAAGTGGGTGGTCACGATGATCGGCTTGAGCCGCCAGGTCACGGTCAGCATGCCAAAAGCCGCCTGTACGATGACGATGGCGGGCAGCGCGAGGCTCTGCCCGAGCGGCACGAGCCGTTCGCGTCGCCAGGTGTACGAGAGGATCGCCAGGACGAAAATCATGAGGCCGAGCGTGCCCGCCGCATACCGGTGCAGCATTTCACGCCAGGCCTTGCCGAGCTCGAGCGGGCGGCCGCTGTGTGCCGCGACGTCCGCAGCGGTGCCCTCGGGCGCGACGTCGGACGCTGCGCCGACCGGTGACAGATGCCCGTAGCAGCCGGGCCAGTCAGGACAGCCGAGCCCGGCGTCGCTGAGACGCACGTAGGCGCCGAGCACCACCACGATCAGGCACAGCGAGAAGGTCAACAGGGCGAAGATGCGGAGCGGTGCAACGTGCGACATGGACCGGCTAACCGATGTGCGAGAGTTTCAGCAGCTGTTCGAGGTCTTCGTGCAGCCCCCTGGGCGAGGCGTGGGCATCGTAGCGCATCATGAGATTGCCCTTCGGGTCGACGATGAAGATCGTCGAGGCGCGATGATCCTGCGGGAATTGCGCCAGCAGTGCGGCCGCGGCGGCATCGGCGCGGCTGAGATCGATCGTGATCAGCGACGGGTGCTCGTGCCCGAGCCAGGCCCGATCGCAGCAATCGCCCGTGACGAGGAACACCTGCTGCGCGCGCGGCATCAGCTGCGCGAGTCCCAGGTAGGTCTGGCGAATGTAATAGAGCGTCGCGCGGCACTCATCGTCGCAGTCGCCCGTACCGACGTAGACCAGCGACCATTTGTCGCGCAGCGCCGCCGTCGCGCCGAGCGCCGTCAGCGGCCGGGGCGGCTCGATCAGCGTGCCGTGATTGGTCTGCCCCGCGGGGCGCCAGTGCCAGCCGTAGTAGAGCGCAAACGAGAGCGACAGCGGCCCCACGAACAGCGCCGCGATCAGCAGCAGCATGAGCCGCGCACGCAGCCGTTGGCGCGCATCGGGTGGCGGAGCGGCGCCGGTCGGAAGATTCATCGCCCCAACACCCTCAGGCTCGATGCCAATTCAGTCGTGCGCAAAGTACGAGCGCCACCGCCGCGAATCCCCACCACTGCACGGCATAGGCCACGTGACGCTCGGGACCGAAGCCGGTCGGGTGCCAGTCGCGCACATAGCCGAGCGGCTCGCGCGCATCGAGCAGCAGCTGCCGAGCCTCGAGTGGACGTCCCAGAGCATCTGACAGATCCGCCATCGTGGGGAAGCTCGTGAGCTTAGGCCATGGCGCGTCCGGGCCCGGCGGCTGTCGTCCGAGCGCGATGCCGGCGACGGGCAGCGCATCGAGCCTGCCGGTCAGGGTCAAGTCCGCCACACCGGGCTCGAGTGCGATCTGCGGCAGCTGGCGCCGGCTTGCCGTCAGCGGCGTCCAGCCACGGTTGACGATGAGCGTGCGGCCGTCATCGAGCACGAGAGGTGTGAGCACCTCGTAGCCGGGCTGGCCGTCGTGGGACAGGTTCTCGATCAGGAACTGGTGGGCGCCATCGTAGCGACCGTGTACACGCACCTGCGTGAAGCGCGGCAGCGCAGCCGTCGTGTCGCCACCGAGGTCACGCACGCCGGCGTTACCGGCCTCGAAGGCCGCTGCAATGCTCCGCTTCGCATCGGCCCGGTGCCATTGCCAGAGGCCCAGTCGGATGAAGCCGAACACCGCGAGCAGCGTGAGCGCGATCATGAACCATGAGGCCGACCAGCGGCCACGTTGAAAGGTCAGCGTCAGCGGCAACAGGGTCTCCGGAAGCGGGGCGGGCATTGTGCCGTCGCAGGTCCGTCGAGTACAGGCTCGACGGCCTATAATGATCCTTGAGAGAAGAGAAGACCCGCACGGTGGCGCGCCGAGCCTTCGGTGGCAGGGGGTTGGGATTGGACTGGATCCGACTGGTGATTCTGGGCCTGCTGGCTGCGATCGTGATCAGCCTGGGTACGGCGCTCTACCACCTGGGCTCCGGCAAGGGAGACTCGGGCAAGCTGCTGCGCGCCTTGACGGTGCGGATTGCACTCTCGCTGGTGCTGTTCGCCTTGCTGATGCTTGCCTGGCACGCCGGTCTGATCGAGCCTCGTGGCTTCCACCCCTAGCGCACTCGCACAGGACCGCACCTACCGCACCACCGGCTTTGCCTGCGCTGCCCTGGGCGCGCTGGGATTTGCGTTCAAGGCCATTCTCGTGAAGGCGAGCTATCGCTACGGCACCGACGCGGAAACGCTGCTGTGCCTGCGCATGGGCTATTCACTGCCGCTGCTGGCGCTGATGGCGTGGTCGCAGCAGCGGCGCGAGCCGCGGGCGCTGTCGCGTGCCGACTGGATCGAGCTGTCGATCCTGGGCCTGCTCGGCTATTACCTGGCCAGCTACCTCGACTTCCTGGGGCTGCGCTACATCTCCGCCGCGCTCGAGCGCATCGTGCTCTTCATCTATCCGACGCTGGTGGTGCTGATGTCGGCACTGTTCCTCGGCAAGCCCCTTACGCGACGGATCGTGCTGCTGCTGCTGCTCTCCTACGCGGGCGTTGCGCTTGCAGTCGCGCCCGACCTGCACCTGGGCGGCCGCGACACGCTGCTTGGGGTGGCGCTCGTGCTCGCCAGCACGCTGAGCTTTGCCGCCTACATCATGCGGAGCGGCCAGGCGGTGCAGCGTCTGGGATCGACGCGCGTGACGGCATACGCGACCGGGATCGCGTGCGTGCTGTGCGTGCTGCAATTCTTCCTGCTCCGGCCGCTGCAAGCCCTGGCGCAACCCTGGCAGGTGCATGCGCTCGGCGTGTCCATGGCAGGGTTCTCGACCGTGCTGCCGATCTGGCTCGTGACGGAGGCGATCCGGCGCCTGGGCGCGCCGACCGCCTCGATGTTCGGCTCGCTGGGTCCCGTGTTCACGATTCTGCTCGCCTGGCTGTTGCTGAACGAGCCGGTCAACGCGGTGCAGCTCGCAGGCGCGTGCCTCGTGATCGTCGCGGTCTCGCGCCTCACGCGTTCGTAGCGGCCGCGCGCCGCAATCGGGACCGGTCAGACGGCATCGAGGATGCCCTGCTCGATCAACGCACGTTGCGTCTGCTCGAGCCCCTGCACGCGCACGGCATGCAGGCCGAGTGCTCGGGCCGCCTCGACGTTGAGCAGGTTGTCGTCCAGGAACAGCACCTGGCCGGGCGTGCAGCCCAGCGACTCGAGCACATGCTCGAAGGCTTCCCTGTCCGGCTTGATGCGACCGGTCAGATGCGAAACGAAATGATGATCGAAGGAGGCGCCGAGTTTCATTTCCCCGAGCACGCGCGGCCAGTGCAGCGGATTGCTGTTCGACAGCAGCGCGCGCTGATAGCGGCGCGGAATGCGCGCCAGCATTTCAAGTGTGCCCGGATACAGACCCGTGGGCCAGCCGATGAAGGAGTCGAGAAACTCCCGCGGACCCACCGGCAACTCGAACTCCGCGATCATACCGGCCGCGAACTGCGCAGCATCGATCTGGCCGGTCTCGAACTGGCGAACCGCCGCCGATTGGAGCCAGCGCCGCCAGAGCTCCTCAGGACTCAGCCGGAAGTCGAGCCAGCCGAGAATGGACTCCACGCCGCCGAGCTCCACGAGCACGCCGCCGACGTCGAACAGCAGGACACGGATGTCCGCGGCCGGCCTCATCAACCCGAGGGCGTCGCAGATGGTGGCGCTGGCGGCATGGGCGGCATGGGTGGCGGTGGCATCGCCCCAGGCGCTGTCGGCGGCGCCATCAGAGGCTGTGGCGCGCCGGGGGGAATGTAGATGGCACGTCCCTGGGCGCTCTTGCTGTAGATGCCGAAGCCTCCACCGACGCCCACGCCAACGGCGGAGTGGGACGAATAGGACGTTGAGCCCACACCGGTGCCGATGCTCGCGGTCTGACGATCGGAGAATCCCTGCAGGATGACGGCATTCGCGCCGAGTTGCGCGGCTTGCGCCTTGAGCCGTTGAACGACCTTGTCGAACGCAGCCTGCGAGGCGGGATTCAGGCTCTTGCCCGAAGCGTTGAGGATGGCGACATCCTCGTAGACGGGCGGCGGCTGCGACAGGATCACGACCTGATCGGGCGAGATGGGCGCGCGGGCCGCTCCTGTCATCACGACGGATTGCGGCGCGGCGCAGGCCGACAACGTAATAACGGCGATGGCGGAGAGCAGCCGACTCTTCATCGTGGATACCTCCGAAGCCGCAACCTTGCGCTCAAGGGTCGTATCCTCTCGCAACACGGCAGGCTTGCGCCAGCGCTCATGCTGCGACGGTTGTCGGTGCCGCCGGTGCGGTGCGGTAGAGTCAAAGCGGCGCTGGATCCTGATCTCGAATCTGGTAGACCTGAAAGCCGGCCCATTCGTAGAGTCGGATCGCTGCGGGATGATCCCAGTCGTCCGTGTGCAGCCAGATGCGCGTCGGTGTCGACTGCCATTCCTGTCGCAGTGCGACCGCCAACAGCCACCGACCCAGACCGCGTCCCTGCGCCTCGGGAACGA
>Ga0181523_10005787_pt1 | contig 10062 bp, 5 predicted proteins | sample PEATcosm2014_Bin_43_FD_119752 | JGI IMG/M metagenome (GOLD analysis project Ga0181523, IMG submission 119752) | Peatland microbial communities from MTU Mesocosm Facility, Houghton, MI, USA - PEATcosm2014_Bin05_30_metaG | ecosystem: Environmental > Terrestrial > Soil > Wetlands > Peat | place...
AGAAGTCAACTTGGGCATGGTCGGGTATGGCAAAGCCGTCGTGCCATCCCCAGCCCTTTTTAAGTCAATATTCATGTCATAACTAAAAAAACCGTCCGCACCGTTCCCTTGCAAAATTCCACCGACCGTAGCCAAAGACATGTTGGCAGCGGGACATTCCCAAATCGGACCCTGGCCGCCGGGAAAAGGCAGATAGGTGGCTGCTTTGGTTGCACCGAAGCCTCGTGCACTGGTGTATTGACCGTAATAAACGGACAGATTTTGGTCCCCTACCAACTGCGGCAGCAGATTGAACCAGGCATAAGGGTCATTCGGATTGCCCGTCGGCTGGCCATTATAACTTTGAGTGGAAGGATAGAGGCCGTCGACACCCATGCCGTCGCGCGGTATGCCTTCGTTATTGTCCGGGGAATACACTTGGATGGCCAGCCCCCATTGCCTCAAGCTGGAGAGGCAACTAGCCTGCTGCGCCTTCTGTTTGGCCTTGGCCAGCGCCGGAAGCAGCATCGCCGCCAGAACGGCGATGATGGCAATGACCACCAGCAACTCAATAAGCGTGAATGCGCGCCGTTTGACGGCGGCATTCCCATTCACGCCCGACGTATCGCTTCGCTTACACACAACGTAATTTCCGCCCGCCAATTATGGCGTGCTGACTTTATAGAACTGCCTGGCGGCAGCATTGGTTGCCGTATAAATGCCGGTGCTCGGATAATAACTCAACCCGAAGGTCTGCGTCCACGGGCCGAGCAGGCTCGCGGCGCTATAGACACTGTAAGTCGAGCCGGTTACCGCCGGCCAAGTCAATGTGCCAACACCATTGCTTTCTGTCAAGCCGGCCGCAAAAGGCGCGGGCGCGGTGGTGACGAAATCCGCATAACGCGACGGATAAACCTCGGGCTGGGTGGGGCTGTACACCGCCATCGCCCCGGTCACTTGATAAACATAGCTGGGGATCGGTTGGCCCCAGAAATTGGTGAACGAATTGTTCAAAAGATTAGTATAGGTAAAAACATAAACCACCATATACGGCTGGCCGGCCGAATAGGGTTGGGCGAACGCATAGAGCGACGTGGTCCCATTGACCGGGAAAGTGCCGCTGACCGCAGCGCCCGATGACGAGGAATAAAGATACGCATTGGTAATTGTGACCAGGGAACATTGGACGTTAAGCCCATAAGTGCCCATCGTATTGGTTGCCATTAACGGAAGGTTGAGCGCCGTAGGTGCCGGCAACGGGTTGCCGTAACTGACAACAGCTATGCTGTTGCTGCTGGTCGTCACGTTGGGAACTATTTCCAATTCTCCATAATACTGCTGTGCTTGACCCGTCACAAGCACCAAGGCGCCAGCGGGCGGCACATTGGTGTTGCCGGTTCCATTCACAAATACCAGCGCACCACCCGTCCCATCTTGAATAAAGTATTCAGAGTAGGTATGTGAGATTAGTCCCCCAAACGACGTAACCACACCCTCAACACTATATACCGTTGTGCCGTTGAGATCAAGAATTCCATCGGGGGGATTATTAGTCAGAAGACTGTGCAGGTAGCCAATCGTTACCGTGGCCGGCGGCACCACCAGCACAGTGACGGTGACACTGTTTGAAGAGCCATCGCCGCCGGTGGCAGTAACGTAATAGTATCCCGATTCTTGAAAATTGGCGTTGACCAGGGTCAAGGTCGAACTGGCTTGTCCCGATACAGGACTAAAACCACCACCATTGGTCGGTTCAGAATACCATTGATAAGTCAACGGCCCGGTCCCATTGGCAAGTGCAGTCAATGTGATGGTGGAACCGAGGCCATTGGTCGTGCCATATGGCTGGGTCGTGAAAAACGGCGGCGTGGGCGTGGTGTCAACCGTAACCACCGCCACCGCGCTGGTGACGCTGCCCGCCGAGTTGGCAACGATAACGCTGTAATTGGCCGTGTTTTGCAGATCGGTTAAAGCAAGCACGTTGGACACCGAACCTGAAACATTCGCGCCATCGGAAAGCGGAACGCTATTGGAAAGCCATTGATAGCTCAACTGGCCAAGGCCGGACGCCGCCACATAAAGCGTCAGATTGTTGCCCGAATAAATATTGGTGCTTTGCGGTGTGATGCCAATCACAGGAATTTCAGGAGTATTGGTTTGAACATCGCTGAAGGTTGTGCCAACGATCACGTTGCCAATCGCTGCCACGCCTTGATTGGCGTATTGGCTGAACCCGATTTGCGAAATGATTATATTCAGGAGATTCGAGCTGGTCGTGGTGTCGTTTGCAAAAACAGAATAATCACTTTCCGAAGCAGGGTTTATCCACAGCGTGCCACCCGCCGTTGGCGAGCTGCTGTTGGTATCGTAGCTGAACACGACCTGATACGTTATGTCCGTGGCCAGATCCATGGGAAAATTGGTGGCGCCGGCGGCGGCGATGGAAGTCGCAAAATCTGAAATTCCCAGCCGGTAGGTTCCCGGCACGACCGTGCCCCGCGCGTTAATGAAAATGTGGCTGACATAGTCGTTGGTGTGGTCCTTGAAAATGCAGAAGTAACCGCCGTTGCCCGTGGGCAGCGTGCTGACATTGATGGTGAAACTCGCATATAAAATCGAGCCTCCTGTGCTGTTGACAAAGTTGGTGGATGGCGCCGCCACGGCGTCGTAATTAATCTGATTCAAAATTAAAAGGTCATTGGTCACAAAAGCATCTCCATGCGGAGTCGCAGGCGAATACGCATACCACCAACCGTCGGTCTCAATCAATCCGTCGGAGTAATTCAATCCATCCTGGAAAAGCACAACCGCCCGCGAGGGCAGGGCCGCGAAAAATGAAAGGAGGGCAAAGGTTGCTATTAAGGTTGTTATTTTTTTCATACGTCGTTGTTATTTGAATGTTATCTCTGGCTGGCTGATTTTATTTGAGTTTCGGGCATCATTGCGTTTGCCGGCTGAATCTTACACTAAACGCGCCAAGCCAGCGTGACGTTTTGGAAACAATTGGGCCGTATTTTGCCGCCCTCGCCGGGAATCAATCTCCGGTAAAATTCTTCCCCGAACCGTCCCGCTGCTGGCACACATCTTCTTCATGCTTCTGACAAAACCAAACCGCGGCTGTTTTACATTCCGACTCAGCCTCACCATCCCTGTTTGCCGGAAAATTCTCGCATGGATTCCGGACGCTGACAAGCCTTTTTTCGCATGGATTCCAGACGATGACAAGCTTTCCTCAAGAAAGTTGTTCACAATTTGCCCGCAATTCACAAAAACGTCACCTGCCTGGCAAACGGTTTGGCTTCCTCGACGTATGCTTGAGGCTCGCGAAATTGGCAGCGGCGCGGGCATTTGGTAGCGGACGACACACGCGGACGCCCGTAAATCATCGTTGTAAACCACACTCCTGCAAACCATGTTTGTTACCCCGTCGCTGCGTCCTTGTTCGTGCCAACACCCAAGGGACGGATAAAGGCGTCGGCATAAATTCGGGCGCGCCATCAGATGAAGGCGGTAGCGGAATGAAAGCGGCTTGGTTCGTCTTTCTCCGCCTCCTGTAAGTTCTGTGATACTCACAGACCACTACATCACCATGCGCTGTTTCACCTTGATTCGTAGCAATGGGGAATTAAAAGCTGCTCACGCCAAAACCGGCTTTGGCAATTGGCCAATAAATGCGCCTCCCCACTTGCGAAGAGCTAGATCGCGCGGCGAAAACGCCTCATGCCTATGCCGATCGCCCCCATCGTCATCAGGGCCAAAGTCGTCGGTTCCGGAACGGCTTCGACCAGGTCGGTCAGGATTGCGCCGGAGGTGTAGGCATCCGGATTGTCCGGTTCAGTATCGTTGTAGCCGGTAACGAACATATAACCATTGGTCGTTATGGTAAAATTCAGGCCTGTGAACGGGATGCCCCCATTGGGATCCATGAAACTGAGCGTCCCGCTCTCGGCGGTGGTATCATAAGTGATTCCGGTCAGGGTAAGGGAATGTGCGCCCGTAAAGGTGTTCGCTTGCACTTGAGCCAGCGTCCCAAAGTAAATGGCAAATTCAACAGCATCATCCGCCAGCAATGCATTATACAGGAAGAGCGGAGTGGGATTGGCGTTCTGAATCTGATTAAAGCTGGTGACGTAGGGGGGATTGGGACCCGCACCGGAAACCGTGGCGTATTGGCCGCCGAAAATGCTGACCGAAGGCACATTCTGGCCGGTGGGGCCGAGATACTTTGACAAGCCCACCACCTCACCCGGATTCCAAATCCCGGCATAATTCCAATAATAAGTGCCGCCGTTGGTGCCGGTATTGAACGTGCCCATGTTCATGGCCAGAGTATTGACGGTCCCATAACCCGCCTGCATCAGCCCGGGCACATTATAGGTGTTATCCAGAAATTCCAGACCATTGGGCGACGGACGTCGGAACGCATGCCTGGGGGCCAACATTGACGGGGTTCGCGACGGTCACACTGGCGCTGTTCTGATTAAAAGTGCCGAAGTCGGCCACAGTTTCCGAAGCGCTGTACATGGTGGCTTTGGCGTCCCAGTTGACCAATAGAATCGAAAAGACGGCGACAATTTTTACGGTCGTTTTCATAACGTTTTTATGGTTTCGAGCCCGAACTGGCACCCGGATTGACGGGGAGTATATTCACTGCCCCCTCCTCTGTCAAGCAAAAAAGTGATTCACATAATTAGCTTGGGTTGTGCCGCTTGGATTGGATGCGCGCATTTGGCTTTTGCCCAACGGGTTATTCGCGCAGGAAGCCTTAAAAAGGCACGCCTCTGTTTACCGCACCAGGCCGTTTCAGTTCTTCATCAAACCGCTTCGAGATTTCTTCATGGTGCGACGAAAACAGGCTGACGGATTATCCGGCCACGGTGCTGGCCGCCCGTTACGCCGCCGCCCTGGCCGGCTGGGATGGTGAAGTAACCGATGAATTCCGCCGCAAGCTGCGTATGTTGCGCGGCCTCTGCCAGGATATCGTGGAATTGCGCAGGGGCAATCACAGCGGCGCGGCTCAACCTGGAGCAGGAACGACTGGAACGGGAACGGGAAAAAACGGAGGAAGAAGTCGTGGAACATTTCAAGCGCTGGGCGAAAAACCCAGAGGTGCGCGACTGGATATGTCAGGATTGGCTGAGTCCAGAGGAGCGTGAACGCCGGTTGCGTGAAATGCTCGGCCTCAAACCGAAAAAGCCGGCTGAAGCGGCAACCGACAGGCCGGAAACAAACCCGGTCAAACCGGATCAAACTGAATCAAACCAAATCAAACCGAAAAAAATCGAATGAAAGGCCAACACTCCCAATTTGCCATGCCGCCCACACACAACTTGCCTTTCCAAGGGCGAAAGCGCATTTTTCCCGGCGTAATACCGGAATTTGAAATGAAAAAAACAATCTGGATTTCGCTCCTGATACTGGCGGTGGCCACCCGCGCCGCCGAGGCAGCTCAAACCAATTCGCCCGCGGCTGGTACCAATGCGCCGCCCGCCGCCAAAACGGAAGCCGCCACGATTCCCGACGCCACGCACAAACCGGTGTGCATCACCAATACCGTCACCATCGCCGGCCAGGGGGTGACTTACGTGGCGGAGACGGGCATGTTGCCCATTCTCAAACCCGACGGCACTTCGCGCGCCTCGGTCTTCTATGTCGCTTACACCCGGCAGGACGAATCGGAAATCGGAAATCGGCCCGTCCCCCGTAGCACGGCGGAGGGTGGAAAATCGGAAATGGAACAGCGGCCCGTCACATTTTGTTTCAATGGCGGCCCCGGCTCCTCGTCCGTGTGGCTGCACCTCGGCGCCCTCGGCCCGCGCCGGGTGAAGATGAACGCGGACGGCACGCTGCCGCCGCCGCCGTTCGGGCTGGTGGACAACGAATATTCGATTCTGGACGGGAGCGATCTGGTGTTCATTGACCCGGTGGCCACGGGGTTCAGCCGCCCGGTGAAAGACGAAAAGGCCGACCAGTTTTTTGGCGATTCCGCTGATCTCGATTCGGTCGGCGAATTCATCCGGCTCTGGACGACGCGGCATGAGCGCTGGCTCTCGCCGAAATATCTTTGCGGCGAAAGCTACGGCGTGTTCCGCGCGGCGGGGCTGGCCGACCATTTGCGTTCGCGCTACGGCATGTATCTTAACGGCCTGATTTTGGTTTCCGGTGTCCTCGACTTCGCGACGATTGCGGATAATCCGGGCAATGACGTGCCGTATCCGCTCTCTTTGCCGGCCTACACGGCGGCGGCGCGGTTCCATAAAAAGCTGCCGCCGGATTTGCAATCCGATTTACCCAGGGCATTGGCCGAAGCGCGCGCCTTTGCCAAAGGCGAATACGCCTCCGCGCTGCAGCAAGGTGACGCGCTCTCCGCCGAGGGACATAGAAAGATCGCAGCCGGACTGGCGCGGTTCACCGGCTTGAAACCGCAGGTCATTGAGGACAACCATCTGCGGATTGAAGAAGGCGTTTTCCGCAAACAACTCCTGCATGACGAAGGGCTGATTCTCGGCGCGTACGATGCCCGCATCACCGGGCGCGACGATGATCCCGCGTCGTCGTATCCCGATTTTGATCCATCCTTCGCCGCGACGCTTGGGCCATTTTCCGCGGCCATGAACAGCTACGTGCGTGGCGAGTTGAAATTCGAGGACGATTTGCCTTACGAAATACTCGCCGGGGTGCAGCCGTGGAATTACGGCGTGCGCAACAACTACGCCAACGCGGAGCAAAAGCTCGCCTCCACGATGAACCAGATTCCGTACATGCGCATCCTCGTCCTGGGGGGACGCTGCGATCTGGTCTGTCCCATTGACACGGTGCATTATGCGCTCGACCACATGTCGCTCGACGCCACCTACCGTACGAACATCACATATGCCGAATTCGACGCCGGCCACATGATGTATGTCAATCTGCCCGACCTGAAAAAGATGCAGACGGACCTGGAGAATTTCCTGAAGCCGTGATTCAAAAGCTCCAAATACCAACATCCAAGCTCCAGAGAAACTTCAATAACCAAATTCCAATGCCCGCAGTCGAAGTTTGAATTGGATGTTGAAGCTTGGGGCTTCTCTGGATGTTGGAGCTTGGAATTTGGAGCTTCTATTCATGCACCCGGATCAGCGTCTTGAGGGCGCGATTGCCAGCCGCCATGGACTTGAAAAGCTCCGGCAGTTTCGTCAACGGGCATTCGCCGTCCACGAAATCCACCGCGCGAATCACGCCGGCTTCAATAAATTCCAGCGCCCGCCGGATGGCCTGCGGCGTGTGATGAAAGCTGGCGAGCATCGTGAGATTGGAATAATGGATGAGCGTCGTGTCCAGCGTGATGCTCGTGCCGGAGGGACAGCCGCCAAAAAAATTCACCACGCCGCCTTTGCGCACGAGATGCACGGCAGCCTCCCAAACGTCGGGATGCCCCACCGCTTCAATCACCGCGTCGAAACGCGTCCTGGTCGCTTCGCGGACTTTCGTGACCAATCCTTTGCCATCACCGATGTCAATCGTCTGGTCCGCGCCGAGGCGGTGCGCCGCTTCCAACCGCGCCGCGCGGCGACCAGCCACGGTCACGTCGCAGCCGAGCTTTTTGACCAGCGCGACGAACATCAAACCAATTGGCCCCGCGCCGAGAATCAAAGCGTGCCGGCCCGCGCGCAAATTTGTGTCTTCGACGCCTTGGACGACGCAGGCGAGCGGTTCGACGAGCGCGGCGTCGCGGAAATCGGTCTCCGGCCTGAGCCGCAGCAGGTTCTTTTGGACGAGTCGCGCAGGAACGACAATGGATTCTGCATATGCGCCGTTCAAAAAAAGCAAATCATCACAGAGATTTTCCTGCCCGGCCCGGCAGTGAAAACATTCGCCGCAGGGTGCGGAATTGGCCACGGCCACACGGTCGCCAACAGACCAGCCCTCACCCGGTCCCGCTTTGCGCGGACCACCCTCTCCCATCCGATGGGAGAGGGACGGGGTGGGGGGCGCAACTTCTGAAATCACGCCGGCAAGTTCGTGGCCGAAGACGGCGGGCGGCACAATCATTTTGGCGTGATAACCGCGCTTGAATACTTTCAAGTCCGTGCCGCAGGTGAGCGCGGCCTCGATGCGGATGCGGACTTCGCCCGGTTTGAGCGCGGGCGGCGCAACGTCTTCAATCTGAATGCATTCTTTGCCGTGCAGGATGGCGGCTTTCACGCGCACAGCTTAGGCGCATGAAAGGACAAAGCGAAGCAGAGTTTTTAATTATGCAAAACTAGTAACCACTCCAAGTGGCGCGGATGACGCCCTTGGCTTGCGGTGTGAGCGGCGGCAGTTTGGCTTGCTGGGTAAAATTCGTGTCAAAGGCCCATTTGCGTACGGCGGCCGTATAATAATTGCCGTAGTTCCAGTAATTTGTCGCATATTGGCTTGGGAACATGACCACAATGGAGCCGTTATACCAAAGGTTGACAGCAGAATTCCAGTTCTCCAGCAGACGGATAAAATTCTCCAGCCCGCCGCTGTAATTGCCATTGGTTGACCGGACAATCCCTTCAAGCATCGCGGCATTGACCGTGGTAGTGGCAGGCGTGGGATTCTTGTTGGTAACGCTATCATTCCAGTTGGTGGAAAGGATGGTGATGGCGTCAGCCATGAGCGCGGCTGGCCAGGTGTAGGTGGTGCTATTTTGGCCAAGAGACGAGCCGAAGCTGTTTGACGCGTTGTAGTTCCCCCACACATACATCGGCATCGCCGTGGCAACCGTGAAGCCTTTGGCTGACGTTTGCGACGGCAATATTGCTCCATTGACGACGCGCACCGCCGGGAGGGTCGTGCCGGTCAAAGGAACGGCGTTATAAACATAAATGGAATCAATCGGATGGGATTTGTGACTGGGTTGCTGGCACTGGTTGTTGTAGGTGCTGCCACCATTGACAGCAGTGTTGGTGAGCCAGATGTTGAATTTTGCGACGTCAATCTGCACGGCTTGAACGGCTTTTCCCTTGTTGTTATTGACCCCGCTCCCACCATTATAACCTTCGCGCCAGTCGTAGAAAATGGCATTCGTCACAAACGAATAGCCGGCATAGACGACGTTGGTGACATTGTTGACAGGAGTGTTGGTGATCGGAACCAGGATGGGACTTACCCAGTTGGTGAAAAAAATCCCGCTGGATTTCCTGTTCGTCATTATATAAAAATCATACGGTATCTGGGCCAGATAGGGGGTCTGGAGGGCATCCTGATAATACACAACCATGTTGGTGTAATACAAGTTGGTGCCACCGGGCGTGAGACTGCCCCAATTGGTGCCGTTGGGAAAGTTGGTGAGATAGAGATCGGCTCCGTTGGCGAGATAAGTCTGGCCGTTGGTCGTAAAAGCGCCCGCTGTGTTCATGGTATAGGGTGCGGGCGGCACGTTGATGATCCCTTCGATGGTAGTGGGATCATTGTTGGTGCCAATCGGCATGGTTATTCGATCGTTGCCGGAGGTCGGCTGGCCTGCAAGTGAGTAAATGGATGGGCCGGTGCCGGTATATTGGGGACCAGTGCAAAAAGGATCGTTGGCGGTGTTGGTAGCTATACCGACGGCGGAAACCGTGTTCTTGAGAGTGCAGGCGGTTGACCCCGTCCAAATGCCGCCATTGGACCATATCGCACCCGCGATGGCCATGGTGGCGCCGGGATCAATTTCCAAATCCATATTATAAAATATGGCGAATTGAAAGAGGGGGATGGAGGCGAATTGAATTGACTCGCTGACGGTGGCCGGCACGGTGAAATGCTGGCCAATTGGCGTGGCGGTGGCAGTGATGGTGACAGGCTGCACCTCACCATACAACCCAGCGTATTGGGAGTTCAGAGGCTGCGTGTTGGTGCTCCATGAACCCATGTTGACGCTGATCTGGCCTGTCACGCCGTTGGTGTCGCTATAGACGTATTTGATGGGCCAGCTCGCCTGATCGTTCGTCAGACTGGGAACAAATGCGGTGCTGTAATAGGTCGCACTGTTCGAGAGACTTTGGGCGACGTAGTCGTAATTCATTTGGGAAAGGACCTTTTCGGTGGCGGCCTCCGCGGCGGCTCCGCTCATGTTGAACTGGTTGTTCC
>Ga0181523_10005788_pt1 | contig 10060 bp, 10 predicted proteins | sample PEATcosm2014_Bin_43_FD_119752 | JGI IMG/M metagenome (GOLD analysis project Ga0181523, IMG submission 119752) | Peatland microbial communities from MTU Mesocosm Facility, Houghton, MI, USA - PEATcosm2014_Bin05_30_metaG | ecosystem: Environmental > Terrestrial > Soil > Wetlands > Peat | place...
CGCTGGATAGATACTTCTTTGCCATCGCCCGATGACATTTCTGCTTGGGAAAACGCGCCTGCAGTGCCCGGGCCGATATATATCGTCGAGTCACGATCTATAGTAATTCTTGTGGAACAAGCTTGACTGCTTTCGTTGGGGCCTTTCGCAAGAACTGCAGCCGACTAGTTGCCGCGTGGTCCGTGAAACTTACACACTCGCCTCCTAAAGCATGCAAATACGTACAATCGTCAATGCTGCTTGACTAGCGAAGGGCGTTGACGTCAACACCGATCGCGTTTCTTCTTTCTTTGAAAAGTTGTCGCGCATATCAAAACAGGACGGGCCAGCGTACCTCGGGGGAGATGGCCAGCCCGTCCTTGACTGGCTCGGGGATTGGTCGATTCAAGCCGAGTCGTTTCGTATTTCACATGTTCTTTAACCACACGTCTATCCGACTTTCGTCCGACGACTGGTTCAAGATTAAACTGAATTTTAGTGGCATCATCAGATACTAGTGACAAGCGCGAGCGCAGCGACCAAAATCTCTACCTGATCGGAGCAGAGGAAGCAGCGGCCGAGGCAGAGGCGCCTGGGGCCCGAAGAACTGTTACGTCTCGGCCCCTCCGCGCTTGAAACGAGGTTTTGGTGGTGGCCTTGCCGGCAGCCTGCGCATGCCTCTTGCACCTATAGACACTCGAGGTTGATATCGACAGATCCTTTGCGACTGCCTTGGGATGCTTGCCACTGTACAATTCGTTCATGACGGCGCTGCAATTGACTTCGTCCGCTGCATATGTCGGATGACCACTTGCCCCAAAATACCATCGTCGCCACCAGCATCGCCGAGGCCGCCACAATTGCACTGTTCTTGATCAACATGTTGTCCCCTGAGGTTAGGCAGTTTTCGAGCGAGACACGTATTCAAAATTCCACTGCCTCAAAATTAAGGACTGCTCGGCAACCGCATGAATTCCATGAGCTCCCATGTAGAGTTGGTATCCTCGACTGCCGCGTAGCGCCGAACCAGCCGGCTTTTCTGATCGTACACCTCTCCAAAGCCGGTCCCGGAAATCGCACCGCCCGCACGTATAGTTCCGGTTTGGTCGACCATCACCGCGAAAAAATCGTTGTCGATCTTCACGGAAACGAAGGGCGCATATTCGGATTTTGGGCGGTCGTGAGCCACACCGTCTTCGATGCCAGAATCGAGGGACTGCGCCTCTTCCCCTACGCTATGCGGAAATAGTGTCTCCGGTTGCAGACGAGACGTGAACCTTAAGCCTCCCCAGACGCCCACAGCTATTGCCAGCGTCCCTAACGCCGTATAGGCGGCGCCGACCAGAAGCTTATGTCGCAAGGAAAGGACGTCGTCGTCGCGGCTGTGTACGATGGCCATGCGTGCGAGACCTTTTTTCCGAAGGTGTTAGGAACTTTGCCTCTCGTTTCCATACATTCTGATGTTGACCAATACGACTTTGATCGAAACCCACAAATTGTGCCATTCGCCACTGGCTTCCGTTAAGATCGCTCTCTGTTTCTCTTGTGGTTAGATCGGCTCCCTTCCGGAGTTCGGTCCTCGCATCCAGGTGTTGCCTTTCGAAGCAGTGTGGTTCCAAAACTCTCGGAACATAATTATCGAGGTCAGGAGGAAAAGGAGGAAATCAGTATTGAGGCTCTCCTCTCTCTACTGATTTTGTGCCGTTGTCTCGCCCCCTGATTTCAATTGACTCAGGCGCTGCGGTATCCGCCCTGCCCAATAGTCCATCGCGTTTTGAGCATCGCCCCACTGAAAAGATGCGGCGCTCTTCAAGCCCATCCCGCCGGCCCGCTGATCGACCGCCTCCGCGAGTAGCTCTCCGCTCACTGAATCGGTCGCTTTCATTTCCGCTTCTGCCGATCCTACGAATGCGTAGCTGTCAGTAGCCATCGATTGGGCAAGGTTCAGCACGCGTGCCTGCGGAACGACCACGGAGATCGTGCGTAGGCCAGGAACTGCTGTGGTCGCATCCATCAGTGCAACCTGAAGCCGAATGACGCCGGGCCCGGGTTGATCCACCAACGTGAAACCCTGCTGCGGGATGTTCGTTGTCAGCGAATTGTAGAAATACTCGGTGAGTACCTGCTGGTCAGACGTGGAGACTTTGGAATCTGCTGCCGCCCAGAACTGAACAGGATCCAGCAAGATCTTGGTGTAGCTTGCCCATTGCGCGTTCGGATTCGCCCAAACCAGCGCCGCGCCCCCTTTTTGTCCCGGCGCCAGCTTGGAAGAGTCTGGACCGAGAAAGTTCGTCACTGACGCAGGTAAGGTCCCGCCCGACTCCACAGCCTTTGCTGCCTCCGGCTGGCTTTCGACGGTGGTTGAACATCCACTGGCCAATAGCAAGACCGTAAATCCCGCTGCCGCGATAACGCTCGAACAGTTTCCTCGATTGTTCTTGTTTTCCATAATTTCCCTCTTCTCAGGATTGGACATCCGCCACTCTTCCCCGTCATCGCTCTACCTGTAAATCAGACTTTGGTCTGATTCCTCCCTGCGCAATGATCAAACTCGTTTTTATTTCGGTTGCGATAACGACAATTCCTGTAACCAACTCGCTCTGTTTGTCGTCAGACTATGGTCCGATTTAAGTCGGGGACAGATATGTGCCAGAACTGAGGGCGAGAGATGAACAATGACGTGAACGAGAAACCCATCATAATTATTGTGATCGACGACGATCCGTCGATCCTGCGCGCTTTGCGCCGGCTTGTCTCCGGGGCTGGCTTCGAAGTTTGGACCTTCGATCGCCCGAGCGCACTATTGAAGAGCGAGTTACCAAAAACCGGAGCATGTCTCATAGTCGATATCGATCTGCCGGAGATGAACGGCGTGGAGCTATGCGCAACCCTCGCAGCTTCCGGATGCAAGCTTCCCGTCATCCTGATTACCGCGCACACAGATGAGGAGACTCGAAGGTTAGCGTGCAGCGCTCATCCAGTCGCGCTGCTGATGAAACCGTTCGGGCGAGATCTGTTAGTGAACACGATTGAAACCGCGCTGGAACGGGGAAAAAGCCCGCAGTCAGACTGAGAGACCGCGACCCCACGTGGGTTCGAAGCTCCGTTCTAGCGGGCACAACTCGCGTTTGGCTTTCAGAATGCGTCCGATTCGGTCCAAGCAAAGGGCTGTATCATTCCGAGACACTGAACCTTGCGTAAAGTCATCTACGGGAGTCCCCCCCAATCTGTGTGATTCCAGCGATTGACATAGAGTGAGCTTGGCATTATTACTGCTCTGGGTTGTCTTACGCTCTCCTCTTCTTCAATTTCGTCTGGAGCCTAGATTACCGAGGAGCGTCGTTTTTGTGATGCTCGGAGCGTGTGAAGAACCTCGCAGGGGAGCCGTTTAACCGCGTGCGTCCTCACATTTCAATAGCAAAGTCTTCTCGCCTGGCTTCCAAAACGACGCGAACTCATCGATCTGTCGGCTCGCTGCTCGAAGGAAAGGATTTCGAACCGTTCGTCGAGGAACTTTCGGCCTCGTTCGTGCGTGTGCACGTCGCCGACATCGGCCGCGAAATAGATCGGTGGATCAGAGAAATAGTGCTCGGTCTCAATCTTGACCGCGGTGCGTTGGCTCAGATCGATGCGAAATCGGGCAAATTGGTCGTGCGTCATTCGTGGTCGCGCGACCACATCTTCAAACTTCCGATCGGCTTGGAGTTAGCGCAACCCGCCCCCTGGTTTAATCGGCTCCTGATGAGCGGACGCACCCTAGCGTTTTCCAAAGTCAGTGAGTTACCGCCGGAATTCTTCGACAACGACTGGAAGACGTACCGGCGTTATCTTCCAAAGTCCAATGTGACGGTGCCGATTAGAATCGGCGCTGAAGTTGTTGGAGCAGTTGGATTCGGGACGGTGAGAAAAGAACGCACCTGGTCGCCCCGGTTGGTTCGTCGTCTGGAGCTGGTTGGACAGATTTTTGGAAACGCCCTGGAACGAAGACGTGCCGTAGAAGAAAATACCCTCCTCCGCCACGAGCTTAGTCATGTGTCGCGGACCGCAGTCATGGGCGAATTGACGGCGTCGCTCACGCATCAGCTCAACCAGCCGATCGCAGCGATCTTGATGAACGCTGAAGAAATTCAAAACATGCTTGAGTCTGCGCAGCCCGATCTCGGATACATCCGGGCCGCCGTGGGCGATATCATCGAGGATGACCTGCGTGCGACTGAGACTATCAAGGGGCTGCGCAGCTTTTTTCGCAAAAGCGAAGCGGCTGAAACGCCCCTCAACCTCAGAGACGTGGTGGTCGAAGTAATGCGTACCGTTCGCAGCGACGCGCTGTTTCGTCACGTCTCATTAACTTTTGAAGCTCCCGGTGCGCAGATGCTTGTGGCTGGAGATCGAATCCAACTCCAACACGCGATTCTCAACCTGGTTCTTAACGCTTTCGACGCGGTTTCAGAAGGAGAGGGCCCCCGCGAAGTCTCGATCAACATCGGCGTGGACAGAGATCAGATCACGGCAGCTGTCCGTGATTCGGGCAATGGCATCGACCCTGCGATGGTTGCGCAAATCTTCGAGCCATTTTTTACTACCAAGCCCAAGGGAATGGGCATGGGTTTGGCGATCGCTCGGTCGATCATAAATGCGCACGGAGGTCAGCTTTCTGCGCGACGCAATCGCGATCGCGGCTCCACGTTCGAAATCAGGTTGCCGGCGTTGCAAGAGAAAATCTGATGAAGGAAAGCGCTAACGCAGGGACGATGAACTACAAAGAGATCGTCGCCGTTATCGATGATGACGAATCCGTTCGAAGGGCGCTGGTTCGAATGCTTACATCTGCCGGACTTGAGGTCTCCGCCTTTTCCTCTGCTCAGGACTTTCTTTCGGTAGTCGAAAGAGAACGAGTGTCGTGCGTGGTTTCAGATCTGCGAATGCCGGACATCGACGGACTGCAATTGCAGAGTGCGCTGGCCGAACGCCTGCCCCATGTTGCTATCGTGTTTGTTACCGGACATAGCGATGTGCCTTCAACGGTACAGGCTATGAAATCAGGCGCGGTCGATTTTCTTGAAAAACCCGTCAGACGAGCAAATCTGTTGGAGGCGATTGCTCGAGCCGCGCAGCGAACTCACCGCGCGGAAGCGGAAGCAGTGGACTTGAATTCTCTAAAGCGGCGATACGCGAAGCTGACTCCGCGCGAGCGGCAAGTCTTCGCGCTGGTCGCAGCCGGCTTACTCAACAAACAGATCGCCGCTGAACTGGGGAACGCAGAAAAAACCACAAAGCAACATCGCGGCGCCGTAATGAACAAGATGCAGGCAGAGTCGCTGGCTGATTTGGTTCTGATGGCGGAGCACCTCGGTGTCAGGCCGTCGCATGCAGACTTTTCAAGGGCCAAGGGATTGGTTCGAGGGAGTTGAAGAAGTACATCTGTTTCGCCCGTGCGCTATAGGACCTTGGTCGGATAGACGCTGGTTTCAAACCGTCTTATTTATCGCTGGTGTGCCTTCTGTGTGGCTACGGGGAACGATGTGCAGTTCGCTGGTGAATCCGGCTCGCTGACTTTCGCTCAGGCCGTTCGGAAGCAGGTATTCGCGCGAGGACGCGTCGCAAGAAGAAGTGCGATTCTGTTACTGCTCGCCGTAGTCGCGGGCGTGGTTCGCTGCGGAGCTGCTCTCGCGCAATCCGAAGGCTCGGAAGGCAAGGACGCTTCATTCATCGCGTCCGAGCGCGAGACAGTCACCGCGCCTGTCGTGGTGGATGGACGTGTCCTGTTCCGAGTGCGAGGGGTAACCGCCTTCCCCGCTTCAGAGCGGGCAGCAACGATAGCCCAACGCATCAGAGCGGTCGCGGAAGATGGAGCAATACCTCCCAGTGCGCTCCGTCTGGTAGCGAATGAGCATTGGACTGAGATTGTCGCTGGCGAGAACAGCGTCATGGCGGTCTTTGACGCAGACGCCGCGGCAGAGGCTCCGGGTTTGTCTCGGCAGGCGCTAGCACAGATCTATTTGAAGAAGATTGCTAGCGCAGTAGAAGCTTATCGGGCTGAACGGAGCCCTGAGCAACTGGCGCGTAACGCAGTCCTCGCGGGCGCCTGGACTCTTCTGCTCGTGGTTGCTCTTTTCATCTTGTTCCGCAGCCTGCGCTGGATCGTTGTTCGGATCGAGCGCAGATATCACTCGGCAATCGAGCATATAGAAAGCGGAACCTTCAGGCTCATCAGCGCCGGATCTATATGGCTCGCCATCCGCTTCACGATCCGTTTTCTGACACTCTTCGCTGCGCTAGCACTCTTTTACGCCTATCTTCATATTGTCCTGGATTTTTTTCCGTGGACACGCGGGCTATCAGCAAATCTCCGTGCTCTGACCGTCGCCCCGTTGTTGGTGCTCGCTAACGAACTGGTAGCCGCAATACCGAGGCTGCTGATCATCTTCGTAATCATCGTCGTAGCCCGCCACATCATCAGGCTGGCTCGGTTCTTCTTTTCTGCCATCGAGAACGGAACTATCAAGTTCTCCGGTTTCGAAGCGGAATGGTCTAAGCCGACCTACAACATCGTGCGCGTGTTGATCATCGCGTTTGCCGCGATGGTTTCCTATCCCTATATTCCGGGATCTCAATCCGCCGCGTTCAAAGGCATCTCCATCTTCCTTGGTGTCCTTTTTTCACTCGGTTCGTCTTCGTTGCTCGCAAACATCATTGCCGGGTACACGATGGCCTACCGGCGTGCTTTCCACGTCGGCGATCGCATCCAGGTCGGCGATCTCATGGGTGACGTTGCGCAGATCGGCCTGATGGTCACGCACCTGAGTTCGATCAAGAACGAGGAGCTAGTAGTTCCAAATTCCTTGATTTTGAACAGCAACGTAATCAACTATACCTCGTTAGCACGAGAACGAGGCTTGATCCTTCACACAACGGTCGGGATTGGTTATGAAACGCCATGGCGGCAGGTCGAGGCTATGCTGTTAATGGCGGCTCAGCGCACTACCGGACTACTTCGAGAGCCACCTCCCTTCGTTCTGCAGCAATCGCTCGGCGACTACGCAGTGACGTACCAACTGAATGTGTTTTGCGATAAGCCTGGCGAAATGTTCAGGCTGTATACTGAACTCCATCGAAACGTGCTGGATGTGTTCAACGAATACAATGTCCAGATTATGACGCCCTCTTACATTGCCGATCCCCCTCAACCGAAGGTCGTGCCAAGGGGGCTATGGTTCGCCCAGCCGGCCGAGGAGCAAAAGCTTTCGAACGAAAATGTATCGCTTCACAATCGCAGAAGCTGATTAGTAGTCGCGGGGAATCGTCAGCCTCGGGAGCCGACTCGCAGTGGTACAGATAGAATGTGGTACGTCACATCGTCGCTAAATGGCGATCGACATTCGGTTTCTCAACCGCACTCGAAGCAGGTTGAGTCTGGCGGAGTTCCGTGATTCGCGCAGCCACCTCTCGACTCAGTGTTGCAAGGTCATTACTCAGAGCCGACGACGCGCCTGTTTCGCCCGCGCTCACAGGCGTGCTGGCCGTGGTTTCGGACGCATACAAGTCCTTACCGGCGCCGTCCTTGATGATCCATCGCGCGATCAATTGCGACTTCCCATCGGAAGTTGTCTCAAATCGTTGAACATCAACTTCAATTTGGTAGTCGATGTGGGTCCTGACCGGCCATGGATATTTCTCGATCTGTTGGGTGTTCAACAGCTTCGAGATGTTCTCGGACAAAACGCGTGCGAAGTTTTTGTCTAGCGGCTCGCCCCATCGCTTTTCATCAGAGAGATCGAGTTCATTGGTTGATGTTTGAGTTACTACTTCCAGGCGCCGCAAATAGTCCGGAAAATCGATCGGCCCGATTCCCACCGTTAGGGGAGAATTGGTGGTTGCACCGGCAGATGTTGAAACCGGTACGGAAGCGTCGGTCAGCGGCGACAATATAAAAAACTTCGACCGATCCGGTTGCGGCGCCAACGGCGAGCATCCCGCCGCAAGCGCGCACGCCAATGCAATCAGGGTAGCCTTGACGTTTTTTCTTGTCATCGGTCTTTTTCGGGCACGTACTTTCCCCGTACGAGCGCCGCAGGATTTCTCTGCAAGTAGTCCGTCAGCTCTCCGATCGAACGGGTTGTGTCGGCCAGCTGATCAAGGGCCGCGTTTAGGTTCACGGAAAGCGGCGAGTCGGGGTCGAGGTTGGACCTCACCTCGAGCAACGCCTCGCGCGTATCTTTCATCGTAGCGTTCGCTTCGTCGGAACTCCGCTGGAGACTCTCTACCAGCGGCGTAACTCGCGCGTTGACGTTGTCCAGGGCTGCGCGCAGCGAGGTGATCGTGCGGTTGAGATTCGGCACGGTCAGCTTCAGAGAGGCGAGCGTATCTTTCAGGTCGGTCGAGCCGGTGAGGTGGTTGATGGAATCGGCGGCGTTACTGATCGAGGCGACCATTTTGTTTAGATCGATGCGATCGAGTTTGGCCAATGCGTCGGTTGCTTGCTTCTGAATTTGCTCGAGATTGGTTTGAACCGTTGGGATCTCGCGCAAACTGCCGCTGCCGGTTACTAATGCCAGATCCAGTGGCGCGTTCGGGTGGAGATCCAAGTCGACGAAGAGTAAGCCGGTGAGGAGGCTTTCGGTGTCGAGCTGCGCTCTCATGCCCCGAGCCACCAAATCTTCTAAGCCCGGCTGCGACAAGCCGTGGCCCGTACCGCCACGCTGCGTGATCATCGAGCGCTCTATGCCTATGATCACTGGCAGCCGCAACTCCTTGAGGTCCGGCCGCACCTCACCTTCCGATGGGCTGAGTGCCAGCTTAATCTCCTCAACGGTGCCGATTTGGACGCCCTTGAACTTGACTGGCGCGCCAATCCTCAACCCGTTTACGTTGCCCTGGAACATGCACACATACCGCAGCGGCTTCTTGAATAGACTACCTGAACCGACCACGACTATTGCCGCAATTACCAGCGCAAAACTGCCGACAACAAACATCCCGATAGCCGTTGGACTGATTCGCTTACCCATGTTGGCCTAATCCCTCGCCCTTTTCCTTGCCGCGGGTGAGAAACTTGCGAACGCGGGGGTCTTGGGAATTCGCCAGTAGACCATTGGGATCGCCGCTCGCAATCTGCACGCGGGAGTCCGCGTCGAGGAATACACAGTTGTTACCTATTGCAAAGATGCTGGCCAGTTCGTGCGTAACGATCACGATAGTGGCGCCGAGACTGTCGCGCAGCTCGAGTATCAGCTCGTCAAGCAAACTGGAGCTGATCGGATCTAGTCCGGCTGACGGCTCGTCGAAGAAGAGAATCTCCGGATCGAGCGCCATCGCACGCGCCAAACCCGCGCGTTTCTGCATGCCGCCACTGATCTCGTTCGGGTAAAAATCCTCGAACCCGCTCAGCCCCACTAGTGCTAGTTTAAGCGCGGCGATCTCGCGAATTTGCGACGGCGTCAGATCGGTAAATTCACCGAGCGGCAGTCCGACGTTCTCGGCCAGAGTCAGCGAACTCCATAGCGCCCCGCTCTGGTATAGGATTCCGAACCGACGCAGCATCAGTTCCCGCGTCGCGGGGTCGGCCCTGGTGAAGTTGATATCGCCATAAATGATCTCGCCGGTTGCGGGCTCTTTGAGCCCAATCAGGTGACGCAGCAGCGTGCTTTTGCCGCATCCGCTGCCGCCCATGATGATGAAGATGTCACCGTGGCGAACGGTGAAGTTGATGTCGCGCATCAAGACGAAACTGCCGTACGCCATCGTTAGGTTCTTGACGATGATGTGCGGCTTGTTATTTTGACTGTTGCTCGGAGTGGTTGCGTTGGTGGCCATTGCTGATTCGTCGCGCTTAGATGCCGATGATATTGAAAACGACGGCGAATAGTCCGCAGGCCACCACGCCCATTACGATCGACATGACGACTGCCTGGGTCGCTGCGTCACCCACAGCCGAAGAGCTGTTGCCGCACTGAAACCCCTTCAGGCATCCGGCTATCGCTATCAAGAGTCCGTAGAAGGTCGCTTTGAATAGGCCGCCGAAAACATTGGTCAGCGTCAGCGTCGCAATAGTTTCTTGCATGTAGCCGCGCACCGACAAACC
>Ga0181523_10005790_pt1 | contig 10060 bp, 10 predicted proteins | sample PEATcosm2014_Bin_43_FD_119752 | JGI IMG/M metagenome (GOLD analysis project Ga0181523, IMG submission 119752) | Peatland microbial communities from MTU Mesocosm Facility, Houghton, MI, USA - PEATcosm2014_Bin05_30_metaG | ecosystem: Environmental > Terrestrial > Soil > Wetlands > Peat | place...
CTCTTCGTCGCCTTCGCCTGGGCTCTTCCACGGCGGATGGATGCGGCGGTCGTCGGGGTCATGGCCTGCCTCCAGGGAGTACTCCTGGTCGCCGTGCTGAGCATCGCGGTCCATCCGGTGCTCGTGCCCCTGGTCCCGTAAGTGCCCCGGCAGCCCAGCCCTGGGAGAGGTCGCCCGGCGGGACGTCCCGGCGCTCCACGCCGTACAGTGGGCCATTGGGCCAAGCAAGGCGGCCCGGAGGGGGGCGTTCACTCACTGATGGAAGCGAACGATACCTCCAACGTCCCCGGTCACGGTGGCGTCATCGACCGTGCGACGCTCTACCTCTGCCGGCAGGGCGAGAAGTGGGTCGTCGTGATCGAGTCGGCCCGTATCTCGGGCGCGCTGCGCTTGCGCGACGCGGGGCCGCCGGACGCCTACGACGCGCGCTTCGAGCTCCTCTCGAGGGCGCGCCGGGCCTGCCCCGATGCGGCGATCTTCAGCAACGACGGAGCGCTCGAGAGCGCCGACTACGAGTGGCGGGTGGAGGTGCGGAGTCTCGAGGCCAAGGCCGGCGACATCGCGATCGCGCTGCACCGTGAGCTCGCGGCCGAGCCCGAGACCCACCTGAGACGTCGATCGCAACGACTCATCCTCCACAAGTGCCATTGGGGCCGTTGCCCGGAGGTCTCGGGCCGACCGCGCTCCTTTTGACCTTGCGTTGACCGAGTCCGTGCCTCAGGCTGGGCACGACGACGCACCGGCCGACCCTCGTGCGCGCGTTCACAAGCGAAGGCGATGTGCGGTGGTGGAGTCGGACCCGGTCAGCCGACCCCGACGGGCGCAGCGCCCCTGACGCTGGTGCGGTACATCTCCCGGCGCACGCCCGAGTAGTCGTTCAACGCGTTGTGCATGGTGCACCGGTTGTCCCAGATGGCGAGCGTGCCCACCGACCAGCGCAGGCGGCAGGTGAAGTTCTCGTTGATGCTGTGCCGGTGCAGGTGGGCCAGGAGCGCGTGTGACTCCTCCCTGGTCCATCCCTCGAAGCGGGTGGTGTAGACGGGGTTGACGTACAGCGCTCGCCGCCCGGTGACGGGGTGGACGGTGACGACCGGGTGGACGTGCTCCGCGTACGCCTCGGGCGACGGGGCGATCGCCATGGACGTGAGGTCCTTCACCTGGTCGAGCAAGCCGCCCGTGCCGTACGCCATGCCGGCCGAGTGGACGGCGCTGAGGCCGTCGAGCGTCGCTCTGAGACCGCCCGACAGCGTCTCGTAGGCCAGGTACTGGTTCGACCACACTGTGTCGCCCCCGTGGTCGGGGACGTCCCAGGCGTGCAGGAGCGTGTAGGCCGGCGGTGCCGGCAGGTAGCTCAGGTCGCTGTGCCAGGCATTGGCGAAATTGAGGACGTCGGTCGGCTCCTTGATGACCCGGATGACGTAGGGCCGGTCCTCCAGCGGGTCCACGAACGGGGTGACGTCGCGCCCGCCCAGCAGATCGGTCACCCGCTCCAGGCCGTCGAGGTTCAGCTCCTGCTCGGGCAGGAAGAGCACGAGGTGGTCGGCCAGCGCCCGGCGCAGATCGTCCAGCGGCGCGGCCTCCGTCACCTTGGTCAGGTCGATCCCGGTCACGGTGGCACCCAGCGCGCCCGCCACCGGCTCCACGGTGAGGGACGTGGTCGGGGCTGCCGTCATGTCGTGCCCCCCGGTCGGGCGAGGCCGAGGAGCTCGGCCCCGTTGCGCCAGAAGAACCGCTCGCGGGTCGACTCGTCGAAGCCCGCCACCGCGTCCCCGAACGTCTCGAAGGGCCGCTTCCCGCCCTCGGGGTGGGGATAGTCCGTCGAGAACATGAAGAGGTCGGGGCCGCACTGCTCCAACAGCCACGCCGTGTCCTCGAACGGGAAGGGCGTGAAGCGCACCTGCCGGCGGAGGTACTCCGACGGCAGGAGCGTCAGCTCTCGCAGAGCCGGCTCGAACTTCGAGAACGACCGCAGCGCGTGGTCGACGTTGCGCAGGAGTCCCGGCACCCAGGTGGCGCCGAGCTCGATGGCGGCGCCGCGCAGCCTCGGGTGACGCTCGAAGACCCCGTCGAGCGCCATGCAGGCGAGGAAGCGTTCGGGCGAATGGTGCAGCACCGGGAAGTCCTTGGACCGCAGGTTCTCACCGCCGCCGAGCCAGTCCTTGGGCCGGGGCAGGCCGTTGTTGTGAAAAGCCCTGGGCAGGAGCTTCCCGCCCCCGACGTGGAGCACGAAGGGCACACCGGCCTCCGCCAGGCAGGCCCAGACCGGAGCGAGGTCGACGTGTGTGGGCGAGAAGTCCCCCGGGGCGTCCGAGGGCACCCAGATGGCGGAGACGCCCGCCTCGAGTGCCCCTTCCAGGGTCGCCAGCGCCCGGCCGGGATCGTTCAGCGGCAGGTAGCCCACCGCCTTGAGCCGGGGGTCGGGCGCACAGAAGGCGGCCATCGCACGGTTCAGGGCCTCGGTCCCGCCGTAGAGCACGTCGGGGTCCTTGCTCCGCGCGAAGTGACCGAGGGCGAAGGTCGGGAAGACGAGCTGCGCGTCGATCCCCAGGGCATCGAGCACACGGGAGCGCACCTCGGTGTCGAGGGCCCCGGGAGCCATCCATCCCTTCGGGCCCTGGAGCACCTCGGGGCCGATGTCCTGGTGCCGGTGGGACTCCCAGATCCCGGGCAGACCGGCCATCAGCTCGGCCGCGCCGGCGCCGGCGCCCTCCAGGCCCAGTGAATCGAGCTGGCCGCGGACCGACTCGTCGGCGAACTCACCGAGCCAGTCCGACGTCTCCATGAGGTGGCTGTCGGCGTCGAAGATCGCAGTTTCCACGGGCCCCCCTGCAGGTACGGGTCGTCGATGCCAGCGTAGACCCGCTCGGACTGCCTCATGGGGGCCACACGCGTCCCTGGTCGGGGACCTTCAACGTTCGGTCGGGAACGGCCGCGAGCTCGCAACGCACCCGCAAGAAACAGAGGGCCACAGACAACATTTATGTCAGTCATAGCTTTCTCTGACCTGGCATACAGACCTGACGTGTCCAATGGAACCCGTGGACAAGCACCCGGACGCCGGGGCTCAGACGGAGGACCGCACGTGACCGAAGACCAGAACGACCAGACGCCAGACCAGCCGGCGGGCAGCTCGGAGCCCGAGACCGCCCCGACTCCGGTCCCCGAGACCACGGGCCAGGCCATCGCCCTGCCGGCGACCACACCCCCCGCGCCGTCAGAACTGCCCCAACAGCCGGATACGCCGCCGATGGGCCTCCCCCAGGGCTCCGACATCCCCCAGGGCACCTACGCCATGGGCGCTCTCGCCGGGAACCCGATGCTCGGTGAGCCCACCGGGCGCCCCTTTGCCGGGCCTCCGACCGACCCCGGTGCCCCGATGTGGCCGGCGCCCCCCGCTCCCGGCGCGTCAGCCGGCGCCAGCACCCATCACGTGCGCAACGGCGTGCTGGCCGGCATCGCGGCCTTCGCCGTCCTGGCCGCCGGCGTCGGCATCGGCCACGCCGCCTGGACCAACAACACCTCGAACCTCTCAGCCGGCCCCTCTTCGGGGAGCACGCGGCTGCCGTCGGGGTCGGGATCGTCGGGCAGTGGCTCGGGGAATTCCGGCTCCTCGGGCAGTCCGTTCGGGAACGGCTCCCCCTTCGGCGGGGGTTTCTCGGGCGGCTCCGGCAACTCCGGTAGCACTGGCAACACGGGCAGCGGCAGCTCCGGATCGTCGGGCTCCTCGGGCCCGAGCGACGCCAGCGCCATCGCGGCGAAGGTCGACCCGGGCCTGGTCGACATCAACACCACCCTCGGCTACGCGCAGGAGCAGGCCGCCGGCACCGGCATCGTGCTGACCTCCTCCGGCGTGATCCTGACCAACAACCACGTGATCGACGGCGCCACGACGATCAGCGTCACCGACGTGGGCAGCCAGAAGACCTACACGGCCAGTGTGGTGGGCTACGACCGCACCGGTGACGTGGCCGTGCTGCAGCTGCACAACGCCTCGGGCCTCACGACGGCGAACCTCGGCAACTCGTCCAACGCCTCGGTCGGCGAGGACGTGGTCGGCGTCGGGAACGCCGGCGGCACCGGCGGGACGCCGAGCGCAGCCGGCGGGACCGTCACGGCACTCAACCAGTCGATCACGGCCAGCGACGAGGGTGACGGCACATCCGAGCAGCTCAGCGGCCTGATCGAGACCAACGCCAACATTCAGCCGGGGGACTCGGGCGGGGCGCTGGTGAACACCTCGGGGCAGGTGCTCGGAATGGACACCGCTGCTTCCGCGGGGTTCTCGTTCCAGTCCAACAGCCAGTCCTCGGGCAGCCAGGGCTATGCGATCCCGATCAACACCGCGCTGAACATCGCCCGGGCCATTGAGGCCGGGTCGTCGTCGTCGACGGTGCACATCGGGGAGACCGCCTTCCTGGGCGTCGAGGTCAACCCCTCGGGCAGCAGTTCGGGCGGCAACAGCGGTGGCGGGTTCGGCGGGTTCGGCGGCAACTCCGGCAACACCGGGTCGTCCGTGTCAGGCGCCTCCATCGCCGGTGTGGTCACCAACGGCCCGGCGCAGGAGGCCGGACTGGCGCAGGGCGACACCATCACCTCGCTGGGCGGCAAGACCATCGGCTCGGCCAACGCGCTGACCAACGCCATGGCCGAGTACCACCCCGGCGACAAGGTGACCGTCGGCTGGACGGACAGCTCCGGGCAGACCCACACGGCCACCGTGCAGCTGTCCTCGGGCCCGCCGCAATAGTCACACCAAAGTCTTGCCTCCCGACGCGGAGGCTGCTCGTGTCCTGCCCGACGCAGCAGCCTTCGCTGAGGGCTATCTGGAGACGAGCCGCACCAGCGACACGATCAGCGCCAGGACGGCGGCGCTGAGGACGCAGATGAGGCCCCATCCGACGCTGATGTTCGAGCCGGGGGACGTGGTCACGTTCGAGATCTTCTGAACGATGCGGAACATGTCGTAGATCGCGAACACCGCCGTTGCCGCGGCGACGAGGGCGGTCAGGATGGCGAGCAGCAGGTCGTCGTTGGTCAGGGCGAGCCCAGCGAACACCAGCAGCACGATGCCCCCGATGAAGGTGATGTACCCATTGACGCTGATCAGCGTCGAGATGCCCGGGTCGGTCCCATTGATGGAGAGGTGGAAGGCGGCGATGCCCACCGATCCGGTCACCTTCACCCACGAGCCCACGGACCCGAACATCAAGGCGATCCCACTGATGATGACGAGCAGCACACCGACGTTTACCGTGGCCGGGCTGGTCTTTGGCTTGCTGAAAGCGGGCGGGGCGTAAGGATTCGCGGACATCCGCGAACCTGGTGTCGCAGCTGCAACTGCCATTACACCCTTCGGCGCATACCCTTCCTCGACCCAGCCGGTGACGCTCCAGTGTCGCTTGCCGGTCCAGCTCTGACCGTCCCAGTAGGCCTGTTCGTTGGGGTTGACCCCGGTGGGATACCACCCAGGATCCTTCGGCGCTGCCCCGAGCGGGTGCCATCCCAGGTCAGGTGCATCTCCAGGTGCATTTCCAGGTTCAGCCCCAGTTGCGGCCCCCGTTGCATCCCCAGTTGCAGCCGAAGCTCCAGCCTCGTGCTTTGCCATCAGGCCACCTCCCCTAAGTTCTGGTGGGCCTCCACCACCTGAGAAAGTAGCCTGGCCAGCGTGGGAAATGTGGGTTCTGACCCGGTCGGCGAACAAATTAGTGACGAGGAGCTCACCACGCTGGCACTGGCCGCCGACCCGGCCACCCCCCTGCCTGACGATGCGGTGCCGATCTCCGTGCACCTGGCCCACTTCGGCCCGACGCTCCCGATCTGGTACATGCCGCCGACCATGGCCCGCGGCGGGCGGCGTTGGAAGACCCCGCTCGTGATCGCCATCGTCTCGGCCTTCCTGCTGATCGACGCCATGGGTCTGTGCAACACCTACGGCATCCTCGGCTTCGCCTGATTGGCCCAATTAGCAATTGGCAATTAGGCAATTAGGCAATTAGTAGGCAATTAGGCAATTAGGCAATTAGCAATTAGGACGTCACGGCTTGCCCGCGGCGACCCAGCTCTGCACCCGGGCGTCGCTGATCCGGCGGGCGGTTGCCATGTTCGCCCAGGCCCGGAACCGCTTCTTCTCGTCGTCCTTCAACTGTGAGTACAGGGTTTGTTCGGCGGGGGTCGACGGTGCACGGCGCGCCGCCCTCGCACCAGCCTGGCCGCCGCGCAGACGGCCCTTCTCAATGAACAGCTCGAGCGCCTGACGGAGCTTGGCTGCGTTGGCGGTGCTCACGTCAATTTCGTAGGACTTCCCGTCCAGTGCGAAGTGCACCGTCTCGTCCGCATCGCCCCCGTCGATGTCATCGGTCAGCTTCACAATCACGGTCTTGGCCATGGCGTCATCGTTGCAGAGGCCGCAGACCAGGGCCAACGCGTCTCCGCCGGATCCGCTGCCGGACCGGCCGATTCAGGGGCGCGAACCCGTGGAGGCCGAGGGCGGTCCGGGGCAGGGAGACACGATCTCCAGGCGCACCGGCGACAGTCTTTCCCATAGGCTGAGCCCAGTCCTGACGCGCCAGGTTCGACCCTTTTTCCCCCTCCGTCGAACCGAGGCGCGTCGGGGCGCGTCGGGGCGACTGGTGCAGGTCGGTCCGGGTCCCGCCGGCGAGACGCAACAATGGACGTATGGCCCGGCGACGGCAACGAAGGGGCGGATCGACACGCGACAGCACAACCCAGCGACCCCCGAGCTTCGGATCCCATTGGCGCGGCGACGGGACACCCAAGACCGCCTACCGGTCTCAGAGCGAGGCACTGGCCATGGCTGACGAGCGCCGCCGCATCTCGGGCGTCGACCTCAGCGTGTACCGCTGCGACTTCTGCCCGGCCTGGCACATGGGCAACTCCGGTGGTCGTCATGAGCAATGACCCCGAGGGCGTCGTTCCCGGAGAGTGGGGACGCCAACAGGGGTTGTGCGCCGAGTGTCGATTCGACTGGGGCGAGGCCGTCTACGAGACGCTCATCGGGCGGTGCGTCCACGCGGTGGCGGTGTTCGGAGAGGCGATCTCCCTGATCGATCCATCGGAAGCGGTCGAACCGGGCCTGTGGTCGGCCAGCCGCTACGTGTGGCACACGGTTGACGTCCTCCGTTTCGGCACGGAGCGCCTGTGGACGATCAGCGCGGATCCGTCGTTCGGCGTGCCGTGTTGGGACCAGAACGTCATGGCCGAGGTTCGCTCTTACGACGAGCTGTCTCCCGCCGTGGGACTGATCGCGCTCATCTCGGCGGCACGCGCGTGGCGCGAGGCCGCACTCGAGGCTCCGCACGGCATCTCGACCCCGCATCCCGAGGCCGGTGAGATCTCTGCATTCGACGTCGTGCAACGGAACGCTCACGAGGTCTGCCACCACTTGTGGGACGTCCAACGTGGGGAGGACAGGGCCGCTTTGCCAATAAAGATGGCCGACCGCTTTTCCGCTAAAGAAGGTCGCGGAGTCGACCGATGAATTTGTTGATCAAATGTTGACATTCCGTCGCATCGCGGGAGGCATTCGTTGCGTGTCCACTGGCAAGTCGAGATTTCGTGGTCCCGATACGGGCTGGTCAGATACCACGTCTCCTCGTCGATGCTCGGACCCGCGCTTCACGCGCCAGAGCCATTTTCCGGCAAAGATTGGCGACTATTTGATCGTTGCTCCCCATTCCTGGCGAGTTCCCCCTATCCAGAGCGTCTAAAGCTTTCGGGGGGGTTTCCCGACCTGCACTTACAGGCTAGAATTTCTAATTCTCGGGCGGGGGCGGTCCGCTCACTGGAGCAAATCTTGGCGAACTGGCGAAGTGTGGCTGAGTCCACCGATGTGGCATCGAGCACCCGCAGCCGAAACGCGCCCGCGTCGTGGACCTCCTGCCGCCCGCTGACAGGGCTTCACTCGACCTTCGCTTCACCCCGAACCGCGCACCAATCGTGCGCGTCTCCAGTGGCGGAACACCTCCGCGCCGGTTTCATTCCTCGAGGACTGGATCTCGCGTGAACCGCGGCCGCTTGCCGACCCATCCGCTCGCGAGAGCACGTCGCGCCACTCGCAACAGGATGTCCCCCGAGCGCGCCCCACAAGGGGACGAGAGCGGCTTCACACTCATTGAGCTCATCGTCGTGGTTGCCATCATGCCGATCATCGTCGGCGCCATGGTGGCTGCGCTGCTCTCGATCATCTCGTTCACTCCGTCGATCGAGAACCGGGTGTCGGACTCGGCCGACGCGCAGGTCGTCACGACGGACTTCAACAAGGACGTCCAGGGCGCGACGATGCTCACCACCAACGCCGCCCCGACGAACCCGTCCGCCTGTGGGCCGGGAACACAGCTGCTCGGGATTCAGTACGCGAACGGCACGGAGGTCTCGTACTCGCTGGTCACGCGAGGATCCGGTCCGACCGCAGTCAACAACCTCTACCGGAACCAGGGTCAGGTCAGCGGGTCGACCTGCGCGAACATCACCTCGACGCTGGTGTCCCACGATGTCGTGGCACAGTCGGGGACCGGCACCCCCTCGGCCAGCGTGACCTGCTCGACGGCGACCGCCCCGAGCTGCACGGGGACCCCGCCGGCGTACCAGGCGGGTTGGGTCTCCATCTCCCAGGTGGAGAGCGTGAGCCTTCCGTTCACCTATGCCGCCAGCAGCTACAAGCAGACCCTCTACGCGGTGCCGAGCGGCGGCGTGAACGCGAGCGGGGGCGGCGTCGTCTCGAACTCCCCGTACAGCTGTGGCTTCGCCACGGCGAACACGGGAACCTACGCCTCGACTCTGTGCTTCTTGGACTTCACCGGGTGGAACACCCACAACGGGACCACGCCCTGTGGCAACGGCGGCCAGGAGCTCACCGACGCCATCGTCAATACGCCGTTCACCATCAGCTTCTGTCTCTCCACCACGGGAGGGCCCATCGTGGCGGCGGCCATCCCGACCTACACAGACCCGCCAACGAGTGAGGCGTTTCTCGGCAACGGCGGCTTCTACACCGGCATCCCCGGCTATCCCGCCCTCTATCAGAACGTCGAGGGCACCACCTCGACCATCACGATCACGAACATCCAGGTCCTGGGAACGGGTGGCGTCCAGGCCACCAACTGGGGTCTCGTGACGGGTGACGCCGAGTCCACCGACGCGGGCGAGTCCATCACCTGGAACGTCGGGTGGAGTCCCACAACCACCGTCCCGGCCAACGAACAGGGATTCAGCCTGCTCGACAACAGTCCGATGTCGGCCATCGGCAACGCCTGCGCCAACCCCAACGCGGGAAGCGGCACGTCGCTCGGGAACGGCCTCACCGGTGTCACCAACTCCGGTGTCGGGAGCGCGACGGTGGAGTGCCAGGCCTCGGTGAGCTCCGACAAGACAGGCACGGTCATGCTGAGTGCACCCTCTCCGAACTCCCTGACTGCAAACCTGGTGGGCACGGGCCTCGAAGCCATCTTCATGGGAATCCTCCTCCCCTCGTCATGACTATGCCAACCACCTCACGAAACCTCCTGGCCAAGGTGCGCCACGCCCTGGTGGCCGCGCGCGGGCGCGTCTCGGCCGCCAACCCGGACCAACAGCGCGACGCCGAGGCCGGCGACACCCTGATAGAGGTCCTGATCGCACTGGTCGTTCTCGGGATCGCCGTGGTCGCCATGCTCCTGGCGTTCGGCGCTGCCTTGAGCGGCTCGGCGGAGCACCGGACCTTGACCAACATCGCCACGGCCAAGAAGACCGTGACCCAACAGATCGTGGCGCAGCTCCAGAACGCCAACCCTCCGCTCTACCTCGCCTGTGCGTCTGCCACGAACTACCAGGCGCCGAACGGCAGCAATGCGATTTCGTTCACCAACCTTCCCACTGGTTACAGCGCTCAGGTCTCCGGGGTCGGCCTGTGGGACGCCAGCGACTCACTCTTCGACTTGACCCAGGCGGCATGCCAGACCGCTCTGACCGCGTCCAACAACCAGTCGGCGCCCCAGTTGATCAGCGCGACCGTTACCTACCCCTCCGGGGGCTCGTCGGTCGTGACGGCGGTGGTCAACAACCC
>Ga0181523_10005796_pt1 | contig 10055 bp, 6 predicted proteins | sample PEATcosm2014_Bin_43_FD_119752 | JGI IMG/M metagenome (GOLD analysis project Ga0181523, IMG submission 119752) | Peatland microbial communities from MTU Mesocosm Facility, Houghton, MI, USA - PEATcosm2014_Bin05_30_metaG | ecosystem: Environmental > Terrestrial > Soil > Wetlands > Peat | place...
ACAGCCACGCCACCGCCGTCGGGCGATGACGCGTGAGGCCCTTGTAGTCCACGAGCGCGGGGTGCAGATCGCGCAGCACGCGATGCACGCGCCGCGCCCACTTGGGGATGCTCGCGACATCGCCCAGCGACAGCATGTAGGTGCGCACCATGAAGACGATGCCGTTCGAGCGCGGCAGCCGCCACAATCCCTGTAGTTCGGTCCGCAGGTGCAGGATCTTCGCCACGTTCTCCAGGGTCACGGTGGTGCGATCCGGTCCCCACTCGGGGTAATTGTGCGGCGAGGTGTCGAGGTTCGGATGCACGGTCATGGTCCAGTTGTAGCGTCGCACCGGCTCGTTCAACCGCAGGTTGAGCAGGAACTTGAGCGCGCGGTCGAATACGCCCATCTCATGTCCGAGCGGCACCGGACCGTGCCATTCCTTGAAGCTCATGCCGATGTCGAAGTCCATCGACCAGTCGGCCGGACCCGTGACCATGCCGCCTTCGACCCACAGGTCGTTGTCGCGCTGATCCATGATGACCCAGTCGCCCTGCAACTGGCGCGTGATGTACTCGAGCGGCGGCTGCGGCAGGCTCGAGGGCTCACCGAAGGTGAACTTCTGGTCCAGCCCCAGCGGGCGATTGATCCAGTGCCACTCGCGCCCGTTGCGCGTCAGCGTGAACCATGCCGGATAGGACTGCGACAGCGACTGCATGCCGAGCTCGAGCGTGTCCCACTGTGCCGCCATCATGTGCGGCAGCGCCTGGATGCGCAGCGGATCCTGCTCGATGACGATGGCGCGATCGCGGCATTCCTCGACGTAGTGCTCATCGCAATCGATCGGGAATTCGATGACCGAGCCCGCAGGTCCGGGCACGTGCGGCTCTATGTTCACCGAGTACATGTAGCGGTCCTCGGGGAACGGCATCGGAAAGCGACGGATCGCGGCGGGGCTGTTGCTGAAGGTGTAGGCGCCCCGATAGACCTGGTCCATCTTGAATGCAACGTTCATGACGGCAGCTCCTTAAAGATTCAGCACCAGCTTGCGGCAGTGCGCGCGCGAGACGCAGGGCATGATGAGCTTGCCCGAGGCCTTCTCATCGGCGGACAGGAAGTGATCATTGTGCAGCAGCTCACCATCGACGGCGACGACCTCGGTGCGACAGAAGCCGCAGACTCCGCCGCGGCACAGGTACGGCGCATCGACACCGGCGGCCTCGATGGCTTCGAGCAGGCTCTGGTCGCCCTGCACGTGGACCTCGATGCCCGACTGCTGCAGGTAGGCGTCGAAGGCATCGCCCGTGGGCGGTGCGGCGAATTTCTCGTAGTGCACGTGACTGTCGGGCCAGCCGAGGGCGCGCGCCGTGTCGAGCACGCGCGTGATCATGCCGGCCGGTCCGCAGACGTAGACATGCGTGCCGAGCGGCTGCCCGGCCAGCAGGCTCTCGAAGTCGATGAAATGCCGGTTGCTGTCGTGGTAGAGACGTATGCGTCGCGGCTCGACGCTCGCGAGCAGCTCGCAATACGCCCCGTGTGCGGGTGAGCGCGTCGCATAGTGCAGCTCGTAGGGTACGTTGGTGGCGCGCAGATCGTGCAGCTGTGCCATGAAGGGCGTGATGCCGATGCCGCCTGCGAGCAGCAGATGCTTGCGCGCGAGCTTCGCCAGTGCGAAAAGATTCACCGGATGTGCAATCTCGAGCTCGCTGCCGACGCGGACCTGATCGTGCATGAAGGCCGAACCGCCGCGGGAGGGATCCACGCGCAGCACGCTGATCTGGTAGTTACCAAGCTCGTTGGGCGAGCTCATGAGCGAGTAGGGATTGCGGTAGTCGCGCTGCGCGCCGCGCATCACGACGATGATGTGCGAGCCGCCCGAGAAGGCGGGCAGATCGCCGCCCGCGATCGGCTCGAGCGTGAAATGCCTGATCTGTGGAGTGACCTGCTCGATCGCGACCACGCGCACGGGAATGGTGTCGGCGTGGGCCGCGCTCACAGGAACACCTCCTTGATTTCCGGTCGCTCGCCGGGCACTTCGGCATCCACCATGACGCCCATGTAGGCGGCCAGGCGGCGCGAGTAATGGTCGCGCACCACGAGCCAGCGGCCGCAACCGCACTCGACGATGTTGGTGCGGACGTTTTCGATCGTCGCGCGACAATGGATGCAATGCACGCGGCGCGCGAGCGTGCCGCACTCCTCCGCGCGCACCTCATCGCCGGCCAGATTGAACTCGTGGGCGATGCGCATGACCAGACCCATGAAGCTTTCGGGCCCGGCGACGTACAGACGCGTGCCCATGAGCGCCTGGTCCATCGCCGCGGTCAGATCCGCGAGCAGCGGATCGACGCCACCGAAGGTGCGCAGCTGCGCCACCTTGGCCGCGCGAAACGCCTCGGCGTTGCTCTGCGGGGCGGCCGGATCGTTCACGTACCAGACCCGCGTGCGCTCGAGCGCGGCGGGCGCCGCGGTCGCCAGGTCACCGAGCAGGCGCGCGAGCGGTGCGGCGCCGACGCCGTGCCCGACCATGATGTGGTAGCGGCCCGAAAGGTCCGGCTGCAGCGGTGCGTACACCGGTTTGCTTCGAATACCCGTTATCAACATCGGTCAGTCTCTCCGCGGCCCCGAACCTAGTAACGCGCCAGCGCATGCGTGACGAGCAGGACGAGCACGGCCAGTACCAGCGTCACATAGGGCCAGATGCCCGCGCGGCGCACGATTTGCTGGCCGGGACTGATCTCCAGATCCTCGACCATCGAGGGTGGAAACTGCCCCTTGTCCTGCAGGTAGTGCCGATAGACGAACACCGGCACAATCAGCGCGGCGAAGATCAGTCCGCTGCGTAGCGCACCGACGCCCGTGACGTCGGCGCCCATGCCCATGAAGGCCAGATTCACGAATCCCAGCACGGCGCCGGCGGCGATGATCCAGCTCGGCGCGCGCCACGGGCGCGCCTGGTTGGGCCGGTCCATGCGATGGATCCACCCGGCATTGAGATTGAGGAAGCTGAAGATCAGATAGCCGACGTTCGCGGCAGCCAGCACGAACACATAGTCCGACATCAACAGCAGCAGCAGATTGAACGCCAGATTGGTCCACATGGCGCTGGTTGGCGCGCCGTGATGGTTGAGCCTGGAGAGGTATTTCGGCAGCCAGCCGTCGACCGAGGCCTGATAGAGCGTGCGCGAGGAACCCGCCATCGAGGTCATCAGCGACAGCACCAGCGCCAGTATGAGCATCACGATCACGAACGCGCCACCGACGCTGCCGCCGATGTGCACCATGCGCGCCATGACCTGTGCCACGCCCATGCCGCTGTAGATGTCCGGCGCGAGCATGCCGCTGTAGACTGCCGGCTCGACGAGCGCGCCGCTCGCATCGAGTACGGCGGGCTTCACGAGATCGCCCAAGCCCAGATAGCCCTGGAATGCGAACGGCACCAGCGTGTAGACCACCAGGCACAGCAGACCCGAATAAAAGATCGCCTTGAAAGTGTCGGTCTTCGGATCCTTGAATTCACCCGTGTAGCAGACCGCCGTCTCGAAGCCATAGGTCGACCACGCCGCCAGGAACATGCCGCCCGCGATGACGGTCCAGCCGGCCAGATTCCAGCTGCCCTGAAACACAGTACCCGCCGCATCGTGCGCCAGCGGCACCAGCGGAAAGAAATGGGCCTTGACGATGTCGCCGGTCAGCAGCGGCATGACGCCGATCAGAATCAGCGGGATCATGGCCGAGATGCCGAGGATCTTGGTGGTATTGGCCGAGCGCAGGATGCCCCCGTCCTGGATGAGCTTGACGGCAATCAGGATCACGGCGCCGAGAACGAATACGGCGTTGATGCGCAGGCTCAGCCCGCTTCGGATCCCACCGAGGTCGAGCAGCGTGAGCTGCCAGGTATTGATGATCGAATCGGGCGCGAACAGCCCATTGAGAATGTAGCCCGCCGCCAGCCCCGAGCCGATGGCCTGCACCGGCGACCAGGCGAACCAGTTGCACCAGACCGAAATCGGCGCAATGAGCTTGCCGTAGCGCACCCAGGCGATGGCGCCATAGACCGAGGTGCCGCCCGACTTGTTCGGAAACAGGCCCGCGATCTCGGCGTAGGTGAAGGACTGGATGAAGCCCATGATGATCGAGGCCGTCCAGACGACCCAGGATAGATTGCCGACGATGGCCGCTACCGCACCTATCGAGAACAGCACCAGCGGCGGCACGCCGCTCGCGACCCAGAATGCGCCGGTCCAGTCGATGCCGCGCTCGAGGCTGCCCGCTGCGCCGGCGCCCTCGGCCGCGGCTGTCGCTGCGCTGTCCGCCGCGGTGTTCATGACTGGAACTGCTCCTTGAGCGCATCGCCGAGCTCGAATATATCGGCAACGATGCCGTAGCGCGCGATGCCGAAGATCGAGGCGTTGGCATCGGCGTTGACAGCGACGATGGTGCTCACGTGCTTCATGCCGGCCAGGTGCTGGATGGCGCCGGAGATGCCCATGGCGACATACAGCTTGCAGGCCGTCGCGGTCTTGCCGGATTGTCCGATCTGGCGGCTCTTGGGCAGCCAGCCCGCATCGGCGATCGGCCGCGAGCAACCGAGCGTCGCACCGACCGCATCGGCGAGCTCGCGGAACTGCTGCACGTTGCCCTCCTCACCGATGCCGCGGCCGATCGCCAGGATGAACTCCGCGGCGGTCATGTCCACATCGTCGGCCGCGGCCGGCTCGATGAATTCGAGGCTGCGCACGCGCGAGCTCACGTCGGGGGCCGTGAAGCTCGTGACGCTCGGCGCTGCCGTGCCCTCGGGCGGCTTGTAGACGTTGCCGCGCACGGCCAGCAGCACCACATCCTTGCCGGGGAAATCGACCTCGATGTTGACTTTCTGCCCATAGCCGCCGCGCGTCGCGACCAGCGCGCCGTCGGCGTATTCGAAGCGGAACACGTCGGTGGCGAAGCCATAGCGATTACGGGCGGCGAGCGCCGCGGCATAGCCGAAGGCATCGATGCTGTGCGGCACGAGCACCAGCGAGGGCTTGCGCGCTTCGATGAGCGCGCGCACCGCGGTCTCGAGCGTGTCCGCGTCGAACTCGCGTGCCGCCACCTGGACCGTCACGATCTCATCGACGCCGGGAACACTGACGGCCGGCACCAGCCGCTCAGGCGATTCGGCGATCAGCGCCACGGCGACGGTGTCGCCCGGGGCGCGTCGCGCGCCCTGGGCCGCGCTGACGAGCTCGAGGGTTGCGGGACGCAGCTCGCCGCGACGCTGCTCGGCAATGATCAGCACGCCGCTCATGCCGCTCCTCCCGTGGCTTCGCGAATGATGGCCGCGAGTTGCAGCGCCTGCTCCTCGACGCTGCCCTCGATCATCTGCGCGCGGCCCCTCTCGGGGACGTACATGCGGCGCACGCGCGAGAGCGATCCGCCCTCGCCCACCGCGCCCGGCGGCACGGACAGGTCCGCGAGCGTCAGCACCTCGATGGGTTTGGCTGCAGCCTGCTTGATGGCGCGCAATGAGGCGTAGCGCGGCGTATTGATGCCGAGCTGTATCGTGAGTACCGCGGGGCAGTCGATCTCCATCTCGTGCAGCAATCCGCCCTCGAGCTCGCGCCTGAAGCGCGCGGTGCGCGCGCCGGGGGTGTAGGTGAGCTGCGTGAGCACCGCGGCATGCGGCCAGTCGAGCAGCGCGGCCGCGGCAATCCCGGTCGAGGCAAAGGAATGATCCGAGGACTGCACGCCGGCGAACAGCAGGTCGGGCCGCTCGCGTTTCGCGACTGCAGCGATCAGTTGCGCGATCGCGATCGGATCGGAGCCCTCGATGGCATCGTCCCAGACCCGGACGGCGCGGTCCGCGCCCTTGGCGAGGCACTTGCGGATCGATTCATCCGCCGACTCCGGTCCCACGCAGACCACCACCACTTCCACCGGGCTGGTCGCGGCTTCCTTGATGCGCATCGCCTCCTCGAGCGAGAAGTCGTCCCACTCGTTGAGGTCGCGCAGCAGGAACTCCGCCTCCACGTCCTTGCCGTCCGCGCGGATCTCGAAATCCTCATCGAGTGCCGCGACCTGCTTGACTGCCACCAGTATCTTCATGCTGCCTCGCGCACGAGCTCGATGAGCTCGCGCACCACGAATCTGCCTTCGAGCCCCGAAGTCTTGAGCGCATCCTCGAACATCGTCAGGTCCTTGGGGCAGCTCACCACGAAGACCTGCAGACCCTCGATGGCCGCGGCCTCGCGCATACGGTTCTGCGCGGGCTTGTCCGCGCCGACCGGATCGGGAATCCAGATGCGGCCGCCGCCGGCGCCGCAGCAGAAGGAGTTCGAGCGGCAGCGACCCATCTCGATGAGCTCGCAGCCGAGAATTTTAAGGATATCGCGCGGCGCCTCATAGCCCTTGTTGAAGCGGCCGAGGTGGCAGGGATCGTGAAAGGTCACGCGCAGGTTGAGCTTGTGCCTGACCGCAAGGCTGCCCTGCTGCATGAGCTCCAGCAGCAGCGTCGTGTAGTGCTCGATCCGGTAGCTGCCGCCGAAGTCGGGGTACTCGTTGCGGATCGTGTTGTAGGAATGTGGATCCGTGGTGACGATGCTGTTGAACGACGCGCCCGAGAGCGCGCCGATGTTGGCCTCGGCGAGCACCTCGTACAGACCCTCCTCGCCCACTCTTCGTACGTCGTTGCCGGCGTTCGATTCGCCGTCATAGAGAATGCCGAAGTCGACCCCGGCATCGCGCAGCAGCGTCGCAAATCCGGCCGTGACTTTCTGATTGCGCGGATCGAAGGAGGCGTAGTCGCCCACGAACCAGAGCACGTCGACCGGCTCCTTGCGGGCATCCTTGACCGGGAAGCCCAGTGTCTTGGTCCAGGCCGCGCGCTTGCGCTTGGACTCGCCGAAGGAGTTGCCGGTCTTGTGAATCGTCTGCAGCGTCTTGCGCAGCTGCGGATCCATGTCGCCGTCCTCGACCAGCTTGCGCCGCAGCTGCACGATGATGGGCACGTGCTCGATGGCGACCGGGCAGACCTCGACGCAGGCCATGCAGGTGCGGCACGACCAGAGCGTCTCCATGGCCACCTGCCCCGGACCCTTGCCGTGCACGTCGAGCTCCGCCTGCGCCGGCAGCGCCGGCGACGCCAGCGTCCGGTTGGCGAACTCGCGCAGCGAGAGGATCACATCGCGCGGCGAGAGCGGCGCGCCGACCGCGCGCGCCGGACAGGCCTCATGGCAGCGGCCGCACTTGGTGCAGGCGTCGAGGCTCAGCAGCTGCTTCCACGTGAAGTCGGTGATGTACTGGCTGCCTGGGCGCGGCGCGTCGGGCTTCTCGCGCGGCAGGCGCTGCGCGGCCTGCGGGTCACGGAACATCAGCGATCCCGCAGCCGTGAAGATGTGCTTGACCTTCGTGTAAGGAATCAGCGCAATGAACAGCAATGCCAGCAGCCCATGGAACCACCAGAGGTTGCGCCGCCACTCGCCGGCGCCGGCCTCGGACATGCCCAGCGCACGAAACGCCTGCGCCAGCGCGGCACCCACGGGCGACCACCAGCGCGTGTCCCACACTTCGGGTCGACTGGCGAGCCACACCAGGCGCAGCGCCTCGAGCACGTAGCCGGTCGCGGCGATCGTCAGCAGCGTCCACAGGAACGCCCAGTCCTCGCGCCGGTAGCCGCTGCGATCGTAGTCCGGATCGGACGGCGCTCGGTCGGGCCGCGCGTAGTCGAGCTTCGGCGGCTTGAGCCAGCCGCGCCGATACATCATGTAGAGCAGCCCGCCGGCGAGCATGAGGCCGGCGATGTCGAGCACCAGCGAGAACCAGAGATAGAACTCACCGTGCCAGAAGTGCACGCCGAAGAGCGGGCCCAGAATGTCGTAGTCGAGCGTGATGGTGGCCGTGCCCAAGAACAGCAGCACGAAGCCGTAGAAGATCAGCCGGTGCGCCTCACCGGCCGCGTGATCGCGCCGCCGGATCATGCGGTGATTGAGCAGGCTCACGAGCATCGATTCGAGGCGCGGCAGCAGATTCAGCGGCATACCGGCGGGCACGCCCCGCCGGTACTTGCGCACCTGTACATAGACGCCGTAGAGGAACGCGGCAATGGCCGAGTAGCCGATCACATAGAACAGCCGCACGGTCGAGGGCGTGAAGTCCTCGAACAGAACGCGCGTGACGGCGGCGCTATCGGCCATTGGCAGCGCTTATCCCTGATACTCGATCTTCGGGTTGCCGTTCGGCAGGTGCGAGACGCCCCAGACCGCCACTTCGCGCTTGTACGCCTTGGGCTGCTGCGCGTTGGCCTCCTCGATCTCGCGCGCGAGCCGGTGGCCCGTGAAGGTCGCATCCGCGATCAGCCGCGGCGCCTCGGCATCGCCGATCAAGTACACCGCTTTGACGCCGTTGTCGGCCCATTTCGACTGCTCGGCCTTGAGCTGCCGGTACAGCGCGTCGTTGGAGTGACGTCCGGTCACGAGGATCAGCGAATCGAACTCGATCCAGCGGTGAGTCTTGTTGGCATCGCGCGGCAGCTTGCCGGCGCCGCGGAAGGTGCGCTTCGAGCCGTCGCCGTAGATGTCATAGATCTCGAGCTTGCCCGGCTCGATGCGCGAGCCGAAGGTGTTGTGCAGCTCCTTGATGTGCAGCTCGTGCAGGCGGCGCATCATGTTCGGATACTCGAGCGTGAAGTGCATGTAGTTGGCCAGATGCACGCCGGTCACGATCGTGACCTCGTGGCCCGCCACGGCCAGCTTCTCGGCCAGGCTCGGGCCCATGAAATAGGTATCCGCATTGAGGATCACGACGCGCTTGCCGATCTTCTTCTTGCCCTCGAGCACCTGCTCCGGGGTGAGCTGATCCGGCCGCGAGGCGTCGGCGCCCGCAATCGGATCGTGCGACAGGCAGTTCGTGCCGTCGGTGTTCCAGCCCGAGCCAGTCGCGATGACGATCTTCTCGGCGCCATAGGCCAGCGCCGCCGCCGCGGTCATCGGCTTCTGGCTCAGCATGAGCTGGTTCTGTTTGTTCTTTTTGACGAGCTTGTTGATCTGCAGCTCGCGGTAGTCGCGGTGGTAGCCCCACTCACCCAATCCCGGCAGCGTCGCCACCTGATTCACATGGCCGCCGATCTTGGCCGCCGTATCGTACAGATGCACGGTGTAGCCGCGCTCCATGAGCACGCGTGCGCATTCGGCTCCCGAGGGACCCGCGCCCACGATCAGCACGGAGTCGTCCGAGCCCTTTTTGGGAAAACGCTCGGGGTGCCAGCCGCGGCGGTATTCCTCCCCCGCGGTCGCATTCTGCGTGCAGATCATCGGCGGACCGCCGATCTCCCAGCGTGAGATGCAGACGTTGCAGCCGATGCAGACGCGGATGTCGTCGTATCGGCCTTCCTCGATCTTCTTCGGCAGCCAGGGATCGGAGATCGAGGGGCGCGCGGCGCCGATGATGTCGGCGTATCCCTTGGTAACCACCTCGGTCATCTTCTCGGGATCCGTGAAACGGCCGACGCCGAGCACCGGCTTGGTGACCACGGCCTTGATGATCTTTGTCCAGGGCACCTGGTGGCCTTGGGCATAGAAGCGCGACGGACCGGCATCCTCGCCCCACTCGGCAATGTCGCCGATGTCGATGTCCCACAGATCGACCAGCGGATCGGCGAGCTTCGCGAAGGCGACACCGTCGACCTCGGCTTCCACGCCCGCATCGCCATAGAGCGTATCGACCGCAAAGCGCGTCGCGATGGCGCAATCCTTGCCGACCGCGTTGCGCACTTTTTCCAGCGTCTCGATCCAGAAGCGCGCCCGATTCTCGAGCGAGCCGCCGTAGCGGTCGGTGCGCTTGTTGTAGTACTTGGACAGGAACTGCAACGGCAGATAGGAGTGTGCGCCATAGACATACACGATGTCGAAGCCGGCATCGCGCGAGCGCAGCGCCGCATCGACGTAGTACTGCTGCACCATGGCGATGTCGTCCAGATCCATCTCCTTGCAGTAGGTGAGCGTCTCGAACTCCGAGGCGTACTGGCTCGGTCCGCGCGGCGTCGCACGCGATTCCATGTTCGGCGCGTGCGAGGAGCCGTACCAGAGCTCGACGCCGGC
>Ga0181523_10005799_pt1 | contig 10053 bp, 9 predicted proteins | sample PEATcosm2014_Bin_43_FD_119752 | JGI IMG/M metagenome (GOLD analysis project Ga0181523, IMG submission 119752) | Peatland microbial communities from MTU Mesocosm Facility, Houghton, MI, USA - PEATcosm2014_Bin05_30_metaG | ecosystem: Environmental > Terrestrial > Soil > Wetlands > Peat | place...
CCAGTGCGCATGGGTGTTTCGTCCCTTGGGATCACCGAAGGGCAGCACGCTCGATGAAATGAAACAGGACTACGAACGCCAGCGCGATAAAGATTTTGCGGCCCACGTCTGCGCGCAACATCCCTGGGCCAAGAATCGAAAGAAGTAACGGAATCCCCCAGCTTCCGCGGGTGTCGCACCCTTCGGTTTCAAGGGTGTGGGTCTTGTCGCGTCAACCGAGTTTGTGATATTCAAGCGTCATAATCAAAAGTTCTACAACGAACAGGCTCGCCACCGTCCCATAGACCAACAGCCTCTGTTTGCCTTTTCCCGTAGCTGCCAAAATGATGGCCGCCCAAAAGCTGACAACGCTGATGATGCTGACTTGTCTCCACAGTCCTAGCGGCGAGTCCATCCCGTGAGCACCAGTCCCACTGCGGAGCCAGTGAAACAAGAATGCAAACCCCGCAACTGCCGTGACGCTGGTCATAACCAGTGCCCCCGTGAAACAGACCGCCCGCCATGGAGAGAGTGGAGATTTCTGTCCGTTCTGAAACGCGTTTTTCAACGCGATCCCGAGTAGCCATAAGGGAATCATGTAGAACAAGCAGCCGATATAAGGCGCCATCGCTTCCCCTCCGTTCTGTCCTGTTAAGAGTCCGCTTATAGGAACACATCAACCCAAGAATCGGAAGCCAATTCAGCCCATCCGAGCCGCCTTCAGCCGAGTGCTACACCTTGGCATTCTAGCGCGCCGGTTTTGACCTTCTCTCCTCATCTCTCTCGTGGGGCGGAGCCCTTTTGGAGTGCGGCGGCGCAACGCCCCTTTGGACTCCATCTAAGGGATCTTTATTCCCCCTGTAACCGCCCCATCCCCGGCGAACATCCAATGCAGCGGAGGCGACCACACCATGAGAGCAGCCGTAGTCACTGCGAAGGGCGGACCGTGGGAAATTCAGGAAGTGCCGGACCCGAAGATTGGGCCGGGGCAAGTGTTGGTGAAAATGCACGCGAGCGGCGTCTGCTTCTCGGACGTCCACGAAACGCTGGGCCATTTGCCGGGCACGTTTCCTCGAATCCTTGGCCACGAGCCCGTGGGAGAGATTGTCGCGGTAGGCGCGGGCGTGGCCTCGCGTCAGGTCGGCGACCGCGTTGGAACCGTGTGGGCGCAGCACACGTGCGGCCGATGCGAATGGTGCCTGCGCGGAAGGAAAAACTTCTGCGCCAGCCAGGAAGTCACCGGAATTCAGCTTCAAGGAGGCCACGCCGAGCTGATGCCGATGTATGCGGACGCGACGATGCTGATTCCTGACGGCCTCTCTTACGAGCAGGCCGCGCCGATTTTCTGCGCCGGTTACACCGTGTGGAGCGGATTGCGCTGGGCCGATCCGCAGCCGCACGAGCGCGTCGCGGTGCTGGGCATCGGCGGGCTCGGTCACCTCGCCGTGCAGTACGCGAAGTCGGCGGGCTTCGAGACGATCGCCATTTCGCATTCGCCGGACAAAGACAAATTCATTCGCGAACTTGGCGCCGATGAGATCGTGCGCGACGGCAAAGGTCTCGCCGCCGCCGGTGGCGCGGACATCCTCTTGAACACGACCAATTCCGCGGCTGCCATGGCCGAGAGCCTCACAGGCCTTCGCCCCGATGGACGATTCGTATCCATGGGCTCGGCTGGCGAACCGATTCCCGTGCAGGTCGGAGCGCTGATTGGAAAACGCATTCGCATCCTCGGCAGTACGCAGAACGGAAGCGAATACCTCTACGAAGCGCTCGATTACGCGGCGAAAGGCAAAGTGAAAGTGATTGCGGAAACCTATTCGCTAGACCAAGCGGCGAAGGCCTACGCGCGCGTCGCGGAAGGCAGCGTGCGTTTCCGCGCCGTGCTGGCGATCTGAGGGTTTGTTGCAGAACCTCCCACGCCCAGTCATTCCGAGGAGCCCGCCGCGGCGGGCGACGAGGAATCTCTCCCCCTCTTTGAATTTTACGACGAAGAGAGATTCCTCGTTCCGCTCGGGATGACACTCAGTCGGTGGGGAATTATTTCAGATCGAGGCCGGTGATTTTCATCGTCGGGTACTGCACGTTCCACTGGTCGGAGATGTGTTCGTAGCTGAGTTGAAAATCGCGCTGCTGGCCCGGACCAATCGGATCGGCTTCGGGAGGAATCAGCCGCTGCGTGTCGCGCAGCACCACCTGGTTGAAGACGTCGTGGAATTCGATGGTGACTTCGATCTGGCGGATCGAGCGCGGCCCGTCGTTCTCGACGGTGCCGAAAATAAAAGTCACTTCCTGGTTTAGAAAATTCGCCGCGCGGCTCATTTTCGGATCGGTGAACTTAATGTTCGCAACGTACGCCTGTTCCTGCGGACCCATCGGCAGCGGCTGCGGCTTAGCACTCGGCGTCGCGCCCGCATAGCGCGAATAAAGCAACACGCCACCAACCAGCAGGGCGACCAGCACGATGCCAAGAAGAAACGCGATGGGCATCTGGCGCTTTTTTTCTTCAAACATTTGCCTGGCGACCTCCTGAACCTCTTGCTCTACCGGCCGAACGCGATGCGCAGGACCAGCGGCTCCGGCAACCCGGCGTTTTTCATCCGCTCCTGAACCGCGGCAATATCATACGGGACGCGCCAGAATTCCACGACGCCGTGATCGAGATCGGCGATGGCAAACGCGGCGCGCGGGTCGCCGTCGCGCGGCTGGCCAATTGATCCCGGATTGAGCAGGTACCGCGTGCCGGCCTCAATCCGCAGCGCCGCGAAGCCCGGACCGGGCTGCACCTTGAGTTGGATGACTTCGAGGCGATCGCCGCGATACGAGAAACCGCCCTGAAAATGCGTGTGGCCGAAAAAGGTGACCGGCACGCGCGATTCAAGCAGTCCGCTTAACGCTTGCGCAGGCGAGAAAACGTATTCGTCTTCATCGTGGTAGGCCCCATGCACCAGCGCCAGACCATCTTCGGTGACCGGCCCTGAAGGCAGGTCCACGAGGAATTGCAAATTCTCGGGCCGGAGTTGCCCGCGCGTCCAATCGACGGCCGCCCGCGCGAGCGGATTGAGGTCGTCACCGCTGGCCGGGCGTGAGACCGCCTTATCGTGATTCCCGCGCACCAGAACGGTGGTGAGTTCTCGCACGCGCGCGATCACTTCGTTGGGATCGGGCCCGTATCCGACGACGTCGCCCAGACAGACGGCCTTTTCCCAGCGCCCCTTAGCCGCCGCCAGCACGGCTTCGAGCGCGGTACCATTGGAATGAATGTCGCTGAGTATGAGAAATCGCATGTTCGAGTTGGTTCGCCCGGCCGAATGATTATAGACGATGCTCGCCTCTTCCGCTGGCCGGGTGAGCATCAAAATCCGTTTGCTCACCTTTCTCCTGGCGGGGCGTCTATCGTCTCAGACGGTCGGAGCCACTGAGAAAAGAGCGCGCAAGTGACTGCAAGATGGATTTTGCGGATTGCGCCGTGGCTCATCGCTGCGGCCTTCGTCGTGCCCACCTTCGCCAAGCCAGTCGACCGGCGAATCAACTTTGATCATACAGCCCGGATTGGAACCACTGAACTGCGCCCCGGCGAATACGAACTCATCGTCGATGGTGACCACCTGACGCTGAAGCACGGCAAGCAAGTCGTCGCCGAAGCGCCCGCCCATTGGGAAAAACGCGACACCAAAGCGGAATCAGACGCTGTGGAATTTGGCCCCGGAAACACTATCAGCGAAATTCGTTTTTCCGGCGATCAGAATGTCCTGGTGATCGCGCAACCCTGAATCATTGCAATCTCTCATCGTCTGGACTCGCGGTGCGGCGCTGGATGAATGCCTGGCGCCGCCCGCAGTTCTCCGGGCACGCCTCAACGAATGAACATGCAATCTCCATAACTGTAGAATCGATAGCCTGCGCTCACGGCATAGCGATAGGCGGCGAGGACGTGCTCGCGTCCCGCAAACGCCGAGACGAGAACAAGCAGTGTCGAGCGGGGAAGATGAAAATTGGTGAGCAGAGCATCTACAACGCGAAATGTGTGTCCGGGAAAGATGTAGATATTTGCTTCGGCGCGGCCCGCGTCAAGTATCTGCGATTCGCGTGAAGCTGGATTGCCGGATTGCAACGCAGATTTGTGCGCGGCATCTTCCAAAGCGCGGACAACAGTTGTTCCGACAACAACCACCGGACGGCCGTCACGTTTAGCTTTGCGAATTGCCGCGGCCGCGTCTTCAGGGATTTCGTAACTCTCCGAATGGATCCGGTGATCTTCGACCTTTTCACTGTGAATGGGCTGGAATGTCCCCAATCCAACATCGAGCGTGATTTCCGCAATCTCCACACCTCGCTTGCGTATCTGTTCCACAAGTTCCGTGGTGAAATGCAGGCCAGCGGTGGGTGCCGCCACGGCCCCTGGACGCCTCGCAAAAATTGTTTGATAGCGCTCGCGGTCGGAAACATCGTCCTCGCGATCGATGTACGGCGGCAACGGCATGTGGCCCAGCCGATTCAAAATGGAATTGATTTCCTCGGGCTCAGCCGGCGAAACAAAACGCAGGCGCCTTTCTCCATAATCGCCACTAGCGAGAATTTCAGCAACTAGCTCGCCCTCGCCGAACGCGATTTTCTCGCCGACGCCCAGTTTCCGGCCGGGGCGCACGAGCGCTTCCCATTCGTCCGCCGAAATGCGCCGCGTGAGGAGGGCTTCGATGGGCGAAGAAAGATGGCCGGGCTGCTGATGTTGCAATTCGGCGGCGCTGCGCCCGCCGGATTCTACGCGCTTGCCGAAAAGACGGGCGGGGATCACTCGCGCGTTGTTGACCACCAGAAGCTCATTGCCGTGCAGAAGATCCGGTAGCTCTCGAATAGCAGAATCTCTGCATTGTCCTGTCCAGCGATCGAGCAGAAGGAGGCGCGAGTCGGCGCGAAATTCAGGCGGGCGTTGAGCAATTTGGGCCTGAGGCAGTTCGTAATCGAAGTCCGAAAGAAGCACGGTTGGCCATTTTGCCCTAGATCACGGAAAAACTCAAATCTTCTGTCGCGCACGCTATCATGCTGAAAACACAAGTTATATGTAAGCGACTGGGTCTCCTTCCAAGATGCAGATTATTCTTGACATTGCTACGCGCATATAATATGCTTCGTACGTTGTAATGTGGATGAAAAATCGTAAGGAGGCATGGCAACCATGAAGACGATTACGCGTTGGGACCCCTATTTTGGCTTCAACCTGCTTCAAAACCGAGTGAACGAGTTGTTTGAGGATGCGACGACTCGCGGCTCGAACGCGGAGTCTGGTCTGACGTCCTGGGCGCCCGCAGTTGACATTTACGAGAACGGGAGCGAACTGGTGCTCAAGGCCGACGTACCCGAGATCGAGGAGAAGGACATCGACATTCGCGTCGAAAATAATCTTTTGACGATCCGAGGTGAGCGCAAGTTCGAGAAAAGCATCTCGGAGGAGAGCTATCTTCGGGTGGAACGCGCCTATGGCTCGTTCAGCCGAAGCTTCACGCTCCCGAACACGGTGAGCACGGAAGCGATTTCGGCGCAGTACGCGAACGGAGTGCTGACCGTGCATCTGCCGAAGCGGGAGGAGTCCAAGCCGAAGCAGATACAGGTGAACGTTACACCGAACAAGAACTAAGCCGACCCCTGCACGCGAGGGAGACGCTTGCGGGGCCGGTGAGTGCCGGCCCCGCTTTATCTCCAGCTGCATCAGCTTGTGAGAAAGAAGGAATCGAAATGCTTCGCTTCAACAAACTAACCACAAAAGCGCAGGAAGCAGTGCAAGAGGCGCACGACATCGCTGCGCGACACGATCAGCAGCAGATTGAGCCGCTGCATCTACTCGGAGCTCTGATCGCGCAGCCGGACGGAATTGTCACGCCCTTGTTGAATCGGCTGGGGGTGCGTCCGGAGACGATTGCCTCTGAGATTGAAACGGCCCTGGGCCGGCTGCCGAAGGTGACGGGGGTAGCACAGCAGCATTTGAGTTCGGCAACCAACAAGGTGCTGGAGCGCTCGTTCGACGAGGCGGAGCGGTTCAAGGATGAATACGTTTCCGCCGAGCATTTACTGCTCGCCATCGCGGCGCAAGATCGCGATCCCGCAGGACAACTGCTCGCGCAGCTCGGCGTGACGCGCGAGGCGCTGTTGCAAGCTCTAGCGGCCGTGCGGGGAAGCCACCGCGTGACGTCACAGAATCCGGAATCGACATTCCGCGCGCTCGAACAGTATGCGCGCGACCTCACCGATCTTGCGCGGCGGCGGAAGCTCGATCCGGTCATTGGACGAGACGATGAGATTCGCCGCGTTATGCAGATTCTGGCGCGGCGCACCAAGAACAACCCCGTGCTTATCGGCGAACCAGGAGTCGGCAAGACAGCAGTGGTGGAGGGACTGGCGCAGCGAATCGTCGCTGGAGACGTGCCGGAAGTCCTGCGACCGAAGCGCATTGTGGCCTTGGATCTCGCAGCGCTGATTGCAGGCGCGAAGTACCGCGGCGAATTCGAGGATCGCCTGAAAGCGGTGCTCAAGGAAATCACGGAATCGAATGGGCAAATCATTCTCTTCATAGACGAGCTGCACACGCTGGTCGGCGCGGGAGCGGCTGAAGGTTCAATGGACGCGTCAAACATGCTGAAGCCGGCGCTGGCGCGGGGCGAGTTGCGCGCGATCGGCGCGACGACGATCGACGAGTTTCGCAAGTACATCGAAAAGGATCCCGCGCTGGAACGGCGTTTTCAACCCGTGCTGATTGCGGAACCCTCGGTGGAAGATGCGATTGCGATTCTGCGCGGCCTGAAGGATCGCTACGAGCTTCACCACGGCGTGCGTATCAAGGATGCGGCGATCGTGGCGGCTGCGACGCTTTCCAACCGGTACATCACGGATCGTTTTTTGCCAGACAAGGCGATTGACTTGGTGGATGAGGCTGCGGCGAGTCTGCGTATGCAGATGGATTCATTGCCGGTGGAGATTGATGCCATCGAGCGGCGCGTTCTGCAACTGGAGATCGAGCGGCAGGCTTTGTTGCGGGAATCGGACGCACATTCACGCGAACGACTGAAAGATCTGGAGAGTGAACTGGCTCGCTTGCGCGAACAATCCCACAGCCAGAAGGCGCGGTGGGAAGTGGAGAAAGCCGCGATCGGACAGATCCGGGAACTGAAGGTGGAGACTGAGCAGTTGAAAGCGGACGAGCAGAAATTCGAGCGTGCCGGCGAGTTGGCCAAGGTGGCCGAAATCCGTTATGGCAAATTGGCAGCGGCGGAGCGCGCCCTGACGACCGCCCAGAAGCGCCTTGCCGAAGTGCAGAAGGACGGCGGGATGCTGAAGGAAGAAGTCGGCGAAGAAGACATCGCCAAGATTGTGAGCAAGTGGACGGGCATTCCGGTGGGCCGGCTGCTCGAAGGCGAAGCGAGGAAATTGGTGACGATGGAAGACCGGCTCAAGCAGCGCGTCATCGGGCAGGACGATGCCGTGGCGCGCGTGGCGAATTCGATTCGCCGCAGCCGCGCCGGACTTTCCGATCCCAACCGGCCGATTGGCTCGTTTATTTTTCTGGGGCCGACCGGCGTCGGCAAGACGGAGCTGGCGCGGGCTCTCGCGGAATTTCTTTTCGATGACGAGAAGGCGCTCGTCCGGCTGGACATGTCCGAGTATATGGAGAAGCATTCGGTGTCCCGGATGATCGGCGCGCCGCCGGGATATGTGGGCCACGATGACGGCGGGCAATTGACAGAGCGGATTCGCCGGCATCCCTACGCCGTGGTGTTGTTTGACGAAATCGAGAAGGCGCATCCGGATGTATTTAACCTGCTGCTGCAAATCCTGGAGGACGGGCGACTGACGGATGGCAAAGGGCGCACGGTGGATTTCCGTAACGCGGTGGTAATCATGACGAGCAATGTGGGTTCGAGCGCCCTTTTTGAGGAAGCGGGCAGCGATCCGGATCGCGCGCACAAGGAGGCCATGGATGCCTTGCGGGCGGCGTTTCGACCCGAGTTTCTCAACCGGATTGACGACATCGTGCTGTTCAAACCGCTCGGCCACCATCAGCTCGCGAAGATTGTGGACCTGGAGTTGATGAAGGTTGGGCAGATGCTGAGCGAGCGCAACGTTACGCTGGTGCTGAGTGCGGCCGCGGTCGAGAAACTGCTGCGCGAAGGGTACGACCCTGCGTACGGCGCACGGCCACTGCGCCGGACGATCCAGCGGCTGGTGCAGGATCCTTTGGCGATGGAAATACTCGAAGGCCACATCCTGCCGGGGGACACGGTGCGCGTGGATGCGGACCCGAAATCGGAGAAGATGAAGTTCGAGAGAGCCGGGGGCGCTGCTGCCAAACCCGAGCCAGAGAAAGAAACGGCTGGGGCGCGGCACGCAGCCAAGAGTTCGCGTTGATGTTCGGGACAGTTAGCGGCGGAATTGGCGAGTTGCGAAGGTGCTGGAAACGGGCGGAGACAAGCTCCGCCCCTACATACGGAAAGAACTTTGCTACGGTCGCACGCGGCATAGACGATGGCTTACCTCGCACTGGGCGCGGGTGACCGCGAGATTGCAAATCCGGCGTAAGGCGCCGGGCATCGGAATTACAGCCAAGGCTTGCTGTGGGCCCTGAGCCTGCTGGGCACGGGCGCGAAGATTTTAGTACCCTGGGGTGGTAGGCTAGCATCAAACTGGGAGTAGCCGTAAGAGGGAGCAAGGACCATGAGAGGGATCAAGACACTTTTTCTTCTGACGTTATTGACGCTGCTGCTCGTGGCGGGTGGCGGAGTCTGGGCCGGACGGGGCGGAATGGAGCTCGGGCTGGGGATTGCCGTGCTGATGAACGGCTCTGCGTATTTCTTTTCCGATAAGATCGCGCTGAAATCCAGCGGGGCGCAGCCCGTGACGCGCGAGCAATTGCCGCGACTCTACGAAGTGATGGAGCGGCTGTGCGGCAAGGCGAATCTGCCGATGCCCAAGCTATACTTGATTCCCGAGCAAGCACCAAACGCGTTTGCGACAGGACGCAACCCGAAGCACGCCTCGGTGGCGGTAACCGAGGGATTGCTCCAGGTGATGAATGACGACGAGATGGAAGGCGTCATCGCGCACGAGCTTTCGCACGTGCGGAACTATGACATCCTGACGACGTCGATTGCGGCAACGCTTTCCGGGGCCATCTTCTTTATCGCGCGAATGGGGATGTTCTTCGGCGGCGGGCGCCGACGCGGCGGCGGGCTCGGGCTGCTCGTGATGATCATTGTCGCTCCGCTTGCGGCGATGCTGATCCGGCTGGGCGTCTCGCGCCAGCGCGAATATGCCGCGGACGCGTCTGGGGCCAAGATGGTGGGCCACCCGTACGGTCTAATCAGCGCGCTCGAGAAGCTGGGAGCTTACAATCAGAGGATTCCAATGCAGTCCTCACCGGCGACGGCATCGCTCTTTATCGTCGCGCCCCTGAGTCCTGGGCAGATTATGAAGGGGCTTTTCAGCACGCACCCCCCGCTTGAGAAGCGGATTGAAGTCTTGAAGAACATGACCGTGATCCGGTAAAGCGGGTGGGCCGGAGCGCCTGAATCGTCAGCAAGAAGTCTCCTTTCACTTCTCTCAATTGGGCCCGATTGGGGAGGGGAGGAAAAGAATTCCCATTAGAGAAGTTTTGTCCCATCGGATCCTGCCTATCCCCGGTAGCCGCCCGAATTGGAACATGTAAGTTTTTTATTTACAGCTACATACAAAACTGCTTCAAATAGGGGATGGCTAGGGGCTTGCTTAATAGGTCTCTAGGCGGACGGCGCTAATCGGCGCGGTTCGCATCCGGGTCATGAATTGCAAAGATACAATTCGCCTTATCTGCGAGTACCTCGAAGGTAGACTGTCTCCCTCCGTCGCCGGGGAAATGCTCAGCCACATCGATCGCTGCAAGAACTGTACGGTCGTGCTTGAGGCAGCGGAGCGGACGCTCGAGGTTTACTTCGATCGGGAAGCGGAACCGCCGCGCCCTCGACAGCAGGTAGCCTGAGAGTTTGGCAAGTCGGCGCGAATCGCGCCTGCTGTAGGCTTTTCTTCTTTTTTGCGAACCATCCTCCCTGC
>Ga0181523_10005801_pt1 | contig 10050 bp, 7 predicted proteins | sample PEATcosm2014_Bin_43_FD_119752 | JGI IMG/M metagenome (GOLD analysis project Ga0181523, IMG submission 119752) | Peatland microbial communities from MTU Mesocosm Facility, Houghton, MI, USA - PEATcosm2014_Bin05_30_metaG | ecosystem: Environmental > Terrestrial > Soil > Wetlands > Peat | place...
GAGGGTCGCGGGGATCACCAGACTCTCGCCGCGGTCCACGTCGTCGGAGCTCGCTTTCCGAATGTCGAAATTCAGTGGAATCTCGCCGGTGAGTTGGAGCTTCACCGCCGGATAATGGCCTCGCAGTTGATTTTCAAGCGAGCTTGCCGTCTGGTGAAGCTTCGGAACAAGCGACTCCACGGGACCGTCGGTCGACGTGAGTCCCACGAGAACAAATGTTCCTCCTCCGCGGCCGAGGAAGATGGAATCGCGAGAGTCGAGATAGGACACCACTCCCGAAACGCCGGGTTGGTCTCTCAGTGCTGTCACGATGGGTTCTAATGCTTGCGCGGCTTCCTCCGAATCCGCAGGCGGGACTCCCTGAATCACCAGGACCACTTCGTCCACGAACGGCGATCGAAAACGGTCGGCCAACTCTTGCCGGACGGTTTCAGCCTGGCTGCCTTCGACACGGGTCGCGGTCTCCAAGTGGCGCTCGGCATGAAAAGAGAATGGAAGAAGTGCAATGGCTGCCGCGAGGACAATCCCTGACACCCATAGACGGTTCACATGCATCGCACTCATCATGTCATACAAGATCGTCGTCACGAAAGCTCTGCAGGGTCGCGCACCATCCACGGTAACAAGCCATGTGAATCTGATAAACTTTCGACGTCTACGTGGGAGGATCAATCCGCACCTTACTGTTGTTTGCACTGCTTGCCACCATCCAACCTGCCGTTGCGCAATCTGGAGCGCCAGACCCTCGCATTGGCGTCTGGACTCTGGTCTCTGCGCAGTCTAGCCTGGATCCTCCGAACCGGCTCTCCATTACACACGTGCAGGGCGGCGGGGTGCATGTAGTCATGTCAGGCGAGACCCATTTCGATTTCACTGCGAATCGCAACGGACACGATTCGCCCGCCCCCGGCAATCTCGGCTTCAACCAAATTGACCTGCACAGGATCGATAAACACCTTGCCGTGGTCACAGAGAAAAAAGACGGAACGGTTGTGGCGACAGTTCACGATCAACTTTCGAAGGATGGTAAGGAGCTAACGGCCACGACTGCGACCGCGGGCCATCCGGATAAGATCACCGTGTGGACGCGAACCGGAGGTGCGAAGGCCGCCACTGACCCGTTTGTAGGCGATTGGACGCAGGATCTCAGCAAGACTCGTTTGCGGCAAGGTTTGGTGATCAAGATCGAGCCGGGCGGAAACGGTGGGGTCCGTTTTTCGGGTGAGTTCAGCTACACCGCCCGTTTTGACGGAAAGCAGTACGATCTGAAGAACTCCCGCAACGACACCGTGACGATTGAACTGTTCGACCCTCACACCGTGGATTCAACGTACCGGCGCGACGATCAAGTGGCTCAACAGGATCGTTGGGCGGTTTCCGCGGATGGGCAGGAGATGACGCTCACCACCACGGCCACCTTGGAAACCGGCCAGCACCTAACCGAGAAACTGATGTTCAAGAAGCAGTAGCGCAGAAGCCGATCGGTCTGGGGTCGATGAGTGCAACAGGGATTTATCGCCAACTGACAGTCAGGACAAGGTTCTGAGTCTCGCGTTGCATCTCTCAAGCCCTATCTTGGCGTTAAACTGGTGGGGATCGCCTAGGCTTCTGATTACTTATCGGAGATGAAAAACGATGCCTTATGTCGCAGATCCTGCAGGACGCACCGGTCGTATCGGTCATGTAGCTGGCTGATCTTCGCATCGGATTTATCCACTGCTCTAGTCGCCGATAAGCAGCCGGAACCGAGTGGGTTCGTCTGGCATTCAGTATCGCGCCGCCCCCTGCGGGTACCGGCTTTGCGCTCCTCGCGTGCGAGCTGCTGATTCAAGTACCCACAGTCAAGCTGAATGGTGTCGTAGAGCCGCTCCGACATCCGCCAGTTCCCTCCCGTTATGCAGTGACCATTGGTGGGTACGCCGCATAGAGGCAGAGAAGGCGGCGGGAGATGAGGACACTTCCTGCCACGACGGGGCTTCATGTCCGGCATGGCTGAAAGCTCGCGAACCGGATGTGTTGTTGCTGCAAGAATTGAAGGGGACGGAGTTCCCGTCCGAAGCCTTCAAGTCGCTCGAACAATTCCATGACGCGTTGAATCGCGGTGACCTCGACGTGGCAGCAAGCTACTTCGCTGAGGACTGCCAAAACCACGGCAGAAGGCTAGGGCGTGCTGGTGTGCGGACAGTGTTGGGAGAGATTAAGATCAACTTCCCAGACGCGAGGCTGACGACGCTGAACTCTGTCGCGGAGGGCGAGTGGGTCGTTGTCCGGTGCACGTATAGCGGAACCCACCGGGGTTCGTCACGCTTTCCGGTCGATGGCGGAATGCTCGTCGGTGTGCAGCCCACGGGTCGCACTTTCGAGGTTCGGCACATCCATATGTATCGAGTGCTCGATGGCAAGATCGCTGAGCATTTTGCGAATCGGGACGATGTTGGGATGATGCGCCAGCTTGGTCTGCTTCCGCCGCCCCCGTCGCTGCCGGGTCAGTAGGCTGGCTGATTTCAGTCGTCAGACGAGTCGAAGCACTGTGGACTCGGCTCGGCAGCAAACCCCATACCGCTGCCACAGCCGAAACCACGGGCTGTGCGCGAGCATGTCGTCGTGCCTGCGATTCGCAGCCGAGAGATCGCTTTGGTTCATCGGTCTGGTGTCGGGCACTGATAAGATGCGCTCCAGCCACTCGATTTCAGCAATGGTCTGTTCAGCGTCCATCCGTCACAATATCTAACAAAGAGGTGAGGAGGTCAATTCGGAGCGGCATCTCCAAAGACCATGACTGCGCGATTCGTCCTCGGCCAGTCGATCCGCCAGGGCCCACCACCCACAGGCACACAGAATAGTCGCTTTGGCGGTGTCCCCTTCGCATGATGGTAAAGCGCATCGGATCGCCAATCGCACGCCGGATGGAGTGGTGCGAGTGGTGTTGTCTTACTCGGTTCGCATCGTATCTAGCTGCCCCTTGCCTTCGTTTTTCCCTGCGGCAGTTCCCCCACCTCAGTAATGGCACCGTAATGGCCCCAAGGGTATCTTTTTCTCGCCCGCTCCAAAAGCTAACATAACTAGGACCAAAGGCTACACCGGTTTGATCCGTTCCCCCCGGAACATTTACCCAAGAAAACTCTGCACTGCTCGGCGTTACGGAACAGCTAAGGAAAGAGTTGGACGCAGCACAGCGCGAGCACGTGGTCGCGAACCTCTATCGGACTGGAGAATGGAATGAAACGCTCTTTGGCTGTTTGGTTGTTGTCGCTGGTTTCCGTGCTGTCTTTTGCTGGGGAGTTGGTGCCAGTGGCAGTGCTCGTGCCAGCTAGTATCGACAGCGCGTCCATCAACTACACAGCAAATACGATCACCGTTTCCGGGCAGGGATTCTGCGCTGACAGCAAACTGCCCACAGTCGCTTTCAACCTGACCAAGCTTACGCTAGTCACGGTTGTATGTTCGCCTACTTCAGTCGTAGCTAACTTGCCCGTGCAAGCGCAGGGTTCTTACAAGCTAACGGTCACCAACGGCAGCGGAGAATCGGCCACGCTCGATGTGACTTATGGTGCCGTTGGCCCGCAAGGTCCTGCTGGCCCCATGGGGATGACCGGAGCCACCGGCGCAACTGGACCGCAGGGTCCGGCCGGTCCGCAGGGACAAACGGGCGCACAAGGTCCACAGGGGTTACCGGGCGCAACGGGTGCGACCGGACCGCAGGGTTTGACTGGAGCCACAGGGGCTACTGGTCCTGCTGGCCCTATCGGATTGACTGGCGCGGCTGGACCGATTGGTCCTCAGGGACCACAAGGTGTAGCTGGTCCTGCTGGAGCGAATGGCACCAATGGAGTCGATGGTGCACAAGGTCCGCAAGGTGTGCAGGGTCCGCAGGGCGCTGCTGGAACAAATGGCACGAATGGAACAAATGGCATGGGCTTCAATTTCCGTGGCGCTTTCAACACGAGCAATACGTATGCCACTAACGATGTTGTGACCTACGCTCCCACCAGTATCACTTACAACGTCAACCTGACCTTCGGTTCCGCTGGTTCTATGGTTGGCACGATCACGACCGATGGCACCATAGGAGTGTTGAGCACTTCCAACATCGTCTCGTGGAACCTCAAGCTGGCAGACAGTCCTACCAACTCGACACTTCTAACGCCGAGCAATTCCGCGTTTAGTTCTGGCAACTACAATACAGGTGGTCAACCCAACAACGACTTCACCGCAACTTCGACCACCCTAACGATGGCCTACAGCAACGCTGGCTTCTGGGGCGTAAGCGGCACGTCTGGGGCGTTCTGTATGACGGACTGGTCTAACTGCTTCGGACCCATCGCCTTCGGATCGTGGAGCATCAACGGCGACAACGCGTGGTCGTACTCTGGTGTCGGAGCCGGGAGTTCACAGGTAATCGGCACTGGCGGCACTGCTGTGCCTTCCGCCACGTCCACCTATGTTGCGACAGCACCCGTAACGGCGGGCGCTGCTGCACCGCCCGCGTCTCCGTGGGCATTGATGGCACAAGCTGGTGCTGCGGGTGCAATGGGCGCGACTGGTCCGCAAGGTCCGGCTGGCGCAAGCGTCCAAGGTCCGCAGGGACCAATTGGTTTAACTGGTGCTCAAGGTCCCGCAGGAGCAACAGGTGCACCGGGTCCGCAGGGTGTCGCTGGTCCACAGGGTCCGCAAGGTGTTCCGGGTACGAACGGCACAACTACGTTCGCTGGCACGTGGACGACCGAAGGTACCTATTCTATTGGGCAGACCGTTTATCGCCCACTGGATACTGGAACTGCAACCGGCTCGGTTGGAATCTATACGAATATTTCTGGGAACAACACGATGGACCCGGCTCAAACACCGAATCCAGATTGGCAATTCAGTGGAGGTCGTTCTTTTTATTTCCTCGACGGTGCGCCGCCACACGTTGTTTCTAACACGGTTTATGATGTGCCGGGTGGCTCGGCGAGTAACGGCGGATTTAACTGCTTCCCGGTCTCGTGGACGGAAACGGCAAACGAAGTTCCGGGTGCAGGGCAGTTCCCGCCAAACTGCCAAATCGGATTCGCAGGGAATCCGGCAGGACCGCAAGTCTACGACAGCAACCCGTACTCAAGTCTCAACGTGTTTCTCACGACGCCGGTACGTGGTTATCCGTTAGACTTCTCCGTTTATGGGTTGGGAAATATCGGTTACTGCGAAATCCCCATTGGAGGTACGTCGTGCGTTGTGAATTTTTCTCCCGAAACAGTGAGTTGGACTACAAACGGAACCTTAATGATGATTGTTAGCGTTGGCACCACCGGGGTTCCGCCGTATACGATAGCTTCGGCTACGTGGATCATTCAATAAGTTAGCACTCGACTTAGGGTTGCGACCTATGCAAGAAGGAAACACAAATGAAGTTGAAACTGTTTTTGCTCTTCGCGACCGTGGCAATGTTCACGGCATTCGTACGGCGCGAGCCGAATCCTTGGCCCGAGGCTTGGCAGGCTGCTGAAAAACTACTTCTAATCCACAGCCGACTATGGTACGAGAAGGCATTGCGAGGAGCCGATCAGCAGCGTTCAGTTACTTGTCTCCGGATAACAGTCTGGCATGTGGTCACAGCATGAATGGTGACCCCTCGTCTTCAGCCGACGATAACCTCAAAATCCTTCAGAGTGGACGACGAGCTTATGAAGACCTTTGGGATTTCCAAAATACTGCTAAGAAGCACGTCTACGTTCTTGCAAGTCACTCTCACTTCTATATGCAGGACATTTTCAATACTGCCTACTGGCAACATCACGGTGGAAGTAATGACAACACCGCTGCGGTGCCCGCCGTTGCCCCAAAGCTGTTGTAACATCCCGATTTCACTCATCGACCCGACACGGGAGAAGAGACGGCGCAAGCTTGTGCTAACGCGTGTGGCTGTTGAAAGTGGAAGCGTAGCCGGGTACAGGGATTGCGAGTCTTGCTCGGCACTGCGGAAGAAACTGGCAAACGTTCTTACTTTGAGAGCTCAATGGAGACGATTTGGCCTTCTGCCCCACTCAGACCTTCAAAGTACTCCACTTTCGCCTTCATCCCTTCGAGGTTCTTGCAGGGGTTGAGTTCGCCGGTGGGCGTGAAATTCAAGGCGGAGTATCCGACCTTGTAGTAGTTTCCGGCGCGCAAATTCAACGTCTTCGCTCCGACTTCAACCTTCAACTTCATGGTGGTGGGGTAGGAGCAGTGCACGTCCTTGATCGTTCCGTTTACCGTTCGCTGCGCCCCGTGCCGGTCGTCTTCGACGTGGTCGGGAAGGGGTGGGGCTTCCCGGCCTGATGATTGGCTTGAAGACTGACTCTGCTGGGTTGCTTCGCGGTATTCGCGCTCTTGGCTTTCGCGCTCTGCCTGGTATTGCTGAATGGATTGCAACCGGCTCTGAATCGCCGCCGTTTCTTCGGGCTTCGCAGCCAACTTCATCGCGTTCCGCAACACAGCAATGGCATCGGTGGGGCGTTCCATCTCCAGCATAAGGTTTGCCCGATTGAGGCGAAATCCAATATTGCCGGGATCCAGTTGGACGGCCGTCAGGTTGAGCATGCTAGCTTCGTCGAAATTCTTGTGCTGCATGCCGTAGAAAGCCGCTAACTGGTCAAAGGCCGGGGCAAAAGACGGGTTGAGTTTGGTAGCAATTCGCAGGCTGGACTCAATCTGAGCAGCGCGGTCGGCGGACTGCCCCCGTTGCATGGCAATGGCCGCGAAATAATAGTGAGCGAGAAAACTTTGCGAATCGAGCTTGACGGCCTGCTCATACCATTTCGCCGCCTCATCCAGTTTGCCCCCGCGGAACGCTAGGAACCCCATCGTCTCGAGCGCGGCAACATTGTTTGGATCCTCCTGGAGCACGCGATCCAGCAGGGTGCGAGAGTCCTTGAATCGCTCGTTGTAGGCGAGAAAATCGGCGCGGATGGTATCAGCTTGGATGGTACTAACTGGCAGCATCTTGAAAGTCGAATCATCCACTTGGGTGGAACCCGGCATCTTCAAGTAATAGAAACTCCGGTGCGAGACGTATTGCTCAAGATTCTTCTCTAATACGCTCAAATCTCCGAAGGCTTGGGTCGCAGCCGCTACCGGGTCCACCTTATTGCTAACCAGCTTGGCGTAATCGGTCAAGCGCTGGGTGTTTTCCTGAATATCCTTGATTTCAAGATAGTGGGTAAGAGCCCAGGATTGGGCATAGAAGATGGAGCCCTTGTTCTCCTCATGGTAGTAGGGCGAATTGTGGTCAACGGCAAACAAAGTGGCGAGAGGGAGTAGATGGTGCTGGCGCAGAAGGAGAAGGTTCTCACCGCTCGGTTTGCCAAGCCCCACTTCTTTTCCTTTAATTTCGGTATTTTGGTAGAACTCGGCCAATCCTTCGTTAAGCCAAAGTGGCAACCATTCCTCGGCACGGCTGATCACGAAGTGTGTGTATTCGTGATACACGGAGGCATAAGGATCCTCACCCTCGGTATCGAGGCGCAAAAGAACATAATTCTTGTCCGGCGCCTGCAAGAAAAGGCCCGCGAGGTCCAATTGACCCTTGGCAAGATAGGCTTCCGGTTCTAGTGCCTGGAAGTCCTTCTTGTCCTTCAGGGCGATCACGATAATGGGAGAAGCGGCATCAACCTGAGCTCTGGGAAACCTTTTGTGAAAAACAGCGCGCATCCGCTCAAACTGGTCGGCGACATGGAGCGCTTGCTTTTCACCGGCGTTGCTCAGAACCACGAAATGCGGAGTGCGGACTTGAAGCCAGCTATCCGTCTTTGCGCCTGCATTCACAACGAAGACGGCGATCAGAATAGGGAGTAAGAGGGAGCGGCGCGACATATTAGCGGAGATTTTTAACCCCCAACAAGGTCGCCATTCTTGCCCCAATCCCTGTTCATGTCAATGTGAAAGAACTTTCATCAATCCGACCCCTTTCCCGCCTCAGCGCAAATCCAAACAGTCACTGTTGTAACATCCCCATTACGCTCACTGACCCAGGTTTTGACTGAAAACTTCAGTAAATCTCCGATCTTTCTTGCTTAGGCTCTGCGCTTGGAAATTTCTTCTGGCACCGATTTTGCGCTCAATTGTTTTTCAAAATCGAAAAGTCGAAAACGCGTCCATGCTCCCGCGCACCTGGGGGTCCGTGGACAATCAAAACCCCGGCCCGGGCAGCCACCTTTCAGGACGTTGTCTAATTTTGGACGGCGAAGCTGGAGGGTTTTTGCTCCGAGTCACGGCGGAAGAAACCTGCGGGGAGTATCACACCTTTTTCGCACCCCCAGCCGAGCAGGGCAAGTCCAATTTTGGACGACTGCCTTTGAAACGGCTAGAAGTATCCTGCTGGCATAGAAGGCCGTCAGATCGGCTTTTAACGCGCAGGAATGGCTTTCGCGCGTGAAGAGATGAAGCGAATCCCGCAATGCGTCAAAAAGGGGTTTTTGCTTCCACATTTTCAGGGGAGAAATCCGTTCGTGCACAGCCTTTCTCAAAATCGGCGGGGACGCTGTGGGGACGATAGAACATGAACTTGAGGCCAAATTGGTGCAAAGTATGGTACGCATGAAATCGTCATTATCCATGCGGATTTGAATGAGTTATGCACGATTGTCCCATCTCATGCAAAGTATTGCAAAAGTGTTCCATACTCCTCAAATGTGCCGGTGACCTGGTCCGCAAGCTGCTTCAGATCAAGAACCCCACGGACGGTGCAGTTCCTGCAATCTTGACGGGCTTGAGCTTGGCAGTCCCAAGCGTCTGAGGTTGATCAGGCGGGGCAGTAACATTCACGAGTGGTGGGGAGGTTCAGGTTGGTGGGCACTTTGCCTTTCAGGTGTGAACAAAAAACCCTCTCCCCAGTAATCGGGGAGAGGGCCGTTGCAATCGAAACGTGTTTTAGTCGTCGTCGTCAGCTTTGGCCGGTGCCGCGCGGTTGAAGTCGCTCGCCGGGCGAACCGTATTCTCGCCGGGGTAGGGGCGAGTAAAGCCGGTGGATTCGTACCAGTTGAGATGGTTAACGGTGTCCGGGTCTTCGGAGTCTGGCTTTTGGTACTTACCAGCGAAGATCTCCGCCTTCTTTGCCATCCAGCCAGCCCGCAGAGCCTCAACCTTCGGGCTCTCTTTCACCGTGGCCTGCGCCTTGGACTGACCCTTGACCACGTCCGCAGAACACGAGGCCGGGAGGGTCTGAGTTGGAGTCTGGCTAACACCATAGATCAGCGGCACTCCCGCTGCCACGTGTGTCCACGGATCGAAGTTGCTTGCCGGTGGGTTATCGAGGAAGAGCGTCGACATTGGCGAGGCCACGAGGTCGTTCTGGTTCATGGGCGCAATGCCGAGAATCTGCTCAATCGTTCGAGTCATGTTGACCTGCGTGTAGAAGGTGCTGTCAACGTAGGTCGAACCACCGGAACTCTGGATGGCGAACGGGCTAATGACATATCCAGGGCTGCGGTGACCGTCGACATGGTCGACGCCGGTCTGCGCGTCATCTTCGGTGACGAAGATCGCCGAAGAGGACCAAATCGGGCTGTGGCTGATGGCCTCGACAAAGCGGCCAAGCGCCAGGTCGTTGTCGGCCTGCATGGCTGCCGCGTTCGGCGGACCGCCGGTGTGGTCTGAGCTGATCCACATCATCTCTAACTGCGGAACCGTACCGGCCGTAACGTCCGCTTGGAAGTCCTCATTCCAGATATCGAAGCGGAACTGGTCGGGGATGCCCAAGTCAAATTGTGGGTAGGTCTGGTACGTGTTGTTAATCAGGTTCGGCAGCGGCGAGTGCGATGCGACCGTGTTGATGTTGTAGAGTTGGGGCTCGTCGCCAGCCTCGTAACAGGTGATGTCGTTGTAGAAGTCGATCCACAGTGGCTCGGCGGTCGACCCGTTGGGTTGTAGGAACGAGTTGTATTCGATGTACTCGCCGTAGTTCTTAAAGGAGACCTTGTACTTTGCAGCCTGATCCCACAGATGGCCGGCCTTCTGGTAGGCAAGCGCCTCGCCGCCGTTGGAGGGGTAGTCGCGCAGCCAGTCCGGCGACTGGATGTCGTCGGAGTAAGGAGC
>Ga0181523_10005802_pt1 | contig 10049 bp, 11 predicted proteins | sample PEATcosm2014_Bin_43_FD_119752 | JGI IMG/M metagenome (GOLD analysis project Ga0181523, IMG submission 119752) | Peatland microbial communities from MTU Mesocosm Facility, Houghton, MI, USA - PEATcosm2014_Bin05_30_metaG | ecosystem: Environmental > Terrestrial > Soil > Wetlands > Peat | place...
TCAACGTGATCAGCGGTGTGGAACTTGATGAGAACGGCCCAGTCCAAACGATCATGCGCATCTACGGCGATGTTGCCGGTGTTCCCATCGTCCAGCGGCTTACGTTATACCAGGGACTGAAGAGGGTCGACATCGAAGACCGCGTAGACTGGAGACCTGGCAGGTCTATGAACATCGAACAAATCTTCCCGTTGCCGCAGGCGAAAATGGAAGTTCGGAACGGCACTCCATTCGGATCGGTGACCTCGACTGAGATGATGCCGAATGCGGGACCACGCAATGGGGACGAGGTGCCGAGGGACGCTTGGAAGCGATGGCGTCAAATTCAGGACTGGGTATTCGCCGGAACCGGGGAATGGGGTTTTACCGTCAGCGCTGATCATCAATTTCTAACTGTGGATGACAGCGCGATCCGGGCGGGAATGCTCCGAGGCACGCGCTTCAGCCCGGTAAATACCGTACGGGGCGGGCGGCCATTTCAAAACCTCTCGCCCCCGGCAGGTACTTACGTTTTCCGTTACTCCTTTACATCCGGCAAAGGCGACTGGGCTGCGGCGCAATCCTGGCGTGCCGGGATTGGGTTAAATACGCCGTTGATTCCTGTCAGTTCAGCGAATGAACTCTCGCAGAAATCGCTCCCGCCGGCGCGCTCGTTCTGTTCGCTCGATGCCGACAACCTGATCATCACCGCGCTGAAGAAGGCCGACACGGACGGAGCCATCGTGCTGCGGGTCTTCGAAATCCGAGGTGTCGCTGCAGAAAGTCCGGTGCGATTTCTTGGCCAGGACCGCAAGTTTTGGGCGGTCAACCTGTTGGAGGAAGTTGGCCAGATGCAAGAGGAGGACGTGCTCCACGTGCGACCGTACGAGATTAGCACAGTGAAGCTTCACATCGCGGAACCAACAAAAAGGATGAGGTGAAACCATCTATTACGCTATATCCGAAAGGCGAAGGTGAGGTCCGAGAAACGCAAGGGTGAGCCGGATAAGACACGATGAGCGGTCAGGAGCAACACCCTTTGCTATACGAGGAGGCTGAGTCAACCTATGCACGAACCGGTCAGAATTGCTGTTGCTGGCCTGGGCCGAATGGGAAGTATCCATGCCCTTCACGTTCATGAATTGGCCCGGGAGACTGGAAATTGCACCCTCGCCGCGCTATGTACCGGCGCTCCGGAGAAGGCCGAGCGGTTGGCCGCCGAAATGGGGTGCACCGTTCCAATTTTCCGCTCCGTCGAAGAGCTTGCCGACGCAGGGGTTTCGGACGCAACGGTGATTGCGACCCCCACCCCCTGCCACCGCGAACACTCGACCACGCTCGTCGAACGTGGGCAACGTGTCCTGCTGGAAAAGCCCATGACGGAAGTTTTCGAAACCGACCTCGAGTTCGCCACCCAGCTTGACTCGACCCATCCCCACGCTCTGATGCTCGCTTTTCAACGACGGTTCGACCCGCCTCTCGCGTACGCGCGGGAACTGGCAAGCCGCGGCGCCATCGGGCGGATCTTCAAGGTTTACTCCGCCATGGAAGACTCCAGCCCCGCGCCCGACGGCTTCAAGAGCGGCGGAATCCTGGCGGATATGTCCATTCACAACGTGGATGAGGTCCTGTGGCTAACTGGAAAAATGCCTCGTGCCGCGCTGATGATCGGCTCGCGCATTTACAGCCATCGCCTGACCACCTGCGAGGAGGATTTTGACGACGCTCTTCTCTACCTCTGGTTCGAGGAAGAGTTAGTGGCGGAGATCCAGGTGGGGCGCAACCACGTGGCGGGCTACCGGACCGAAACGGTGATTTACGGCGAGGAGGGAGAAATCCAGGTGGATCGCTTTCATCAGCAGCCGCTCGAGGTCATCGTGCAAGCCTACGGGCGGCGCGGTCGAACGGAGCCCCTTGCGTACCGGAGTTTTTCCATGCGCGATTACGGTCGCCCCGTGCCCGAATTCGTGGAACGCTTCGGCTGGGCGTACAAAGCGGAACTGGCAGCTTTCATTTCATGTTGCCAGTCCAACCAACCGTTCCCCGCATCGCAGAGGGACGGAGTACGTGCACAGCAGGTGATCCGGGCTGGTATGCAATCCGTCGTGAAGCCAGGAGCCATAATGGGGCCTCCGGACAATTCCGTCTCACGCCGCAAATCCGTCGACTGTTGAGCCCCTTGGGGGTCCACAGGGCGGTAGAGGCGCTACGTTACTCTTGCTCGCCCTAACCGAAATGTCTACACTCAAAGCGCGCTGAGCCTCCGCAGGCAGGCTGTCAACGCTCTCGAATCAACTCTGGCGGCGGCGCACGTAGTCATTGAGCCAGCCATCCACATCGGTAGATATTCTGGCGACACTCTCGCGGGTCTGAATACCTTCGACAAGCCCGGGGCAAATCGCATTGGCGCGGATGTTATCGCCGCCATACTGGACAGCGAATCGCGAACTTGCAGCAGAGCCACATGCCTCGCAAGTCGATCGCGGCAACTCGATCAAACTCTTCCTCACTGGCGTCGGCAACCGCCCGGATCATACCGATACCGGCGCTGTTCACCAGCACATCCAGGGCGCTGCGTTGTTACTGCAACCTGCTCGATGGCGGAGCGAACGTCAGAAGGCTGACTTACGTCACAGCGGACAACAGCCGCATGTCCGCCCTCATCTTCGATCCGCTCGCGCACGAGCTTGGCGGCCTCTAGATCAATTTCCAGGATCGCAACACACGCACCCTCCTTTCCCAGCGCTACGAAGATTCCGTGCCCGATGCCGGACCCAGCGCCCCCGGTGACGATCGCAATCTTTCCATCAAGTCTGCTCATCTTCCCTTCGTCATTCCTTCAGCTGGCCTGTGCAGAATTGATCGAGCTTGGCTCAATCACGACCCGGCCTGCGGAGAATCGTAAGTGCCACGCCATGGTGCATAGCGACCCACAGCTAGACTGTCAGCGGATACGTTCCGTATTTGCGCACGGCGTCCGCCAAAGCGAGGACGTTTTCCGGCGGGACGTCGGGCTGGGTGTTGTGCACGGCGCCCGCGACGTACCCGCCCGAAGGACCCAGGTCGTGAATGCGCTGCCGGACTTCGGCTTCCACATCTGCAACCAAGCCGTGCGGCAAGACATGCTGCGTATCGATTCCACCCCAGAACGTCACCCGCTGTTCAAAACGCACTTTGAGAGCGGCGGTGTCACCCAAAGCGGAAAACGGCGGCCACGGAAGCAAACCATAAGCTATTTATGGAGCCTACTTATCTTAATTCAATCGTGAACTACACCAGCCCTTGGATGATCAAGTACGCACACTGCGTGTGGGCTGGGGCCGGGAGCGATTGTGTCAGCGGAGTGGGTCCTGCGCCCGAATACAGGGAATCTCAGACAACGTCGCGTGAGTTTTTCGTGATGTCCGCCTTGGATGACGTCTGGCTTCCGCAAAACGCCATCCAGTCTTTCGATATCATCCACTGCGATGCAGCAGGCGGCTTTCCCAATCATGCCGCCATGGCGTTTGGACGCGGCAGATTTTTTGTTTCTACTTATATCAACCCGAAATTCATGTCGGATCTGGACTGGCAGATTTATGCCGGATTGCTCGGCTGGGCGCGACGCAATCAAGACGTCCTACAAAACACTACCGTCGTCAAGTCGCGCGTCGATCTAGGGGAGCCTTACGCGTACGCTCATTGGAGCAGCACGCGTGGCATCATTGCGGTTCGCAATCCCTCCAATGAATCAAAGGAGTTTACACTCAACCTGGCAAAGGCTCGCGCCCCCAAAGCACTTTCGGACGCGGTTTGCTACACACAATATCCCTTCCGAAAAGGCATAATAGAGGGGCTCAATCGAAGTTCAACGAGCTACGGGAAAGTTGTCGAGCACAGGAAGGCGTTAGAGTTTGAAAGACATCAGTGATGTCGCTGTTGGGCGCGGACGGGGCAACGCCTTCTGCCGTTTTCGGTGGCAGACCAACAAAGATGTCGTTCAGCAATAGACACACTGTTTTTGTGTCCGTTCGAGGTCATGTGAGAATCAACGGCGAATGCCCCTGTGAAAACGGTCAGCGCCACGAGTAGCATCAGAATCGGTGGCATCCCGCATCGCGATGAAAGGCGACCAGCCTCGTGGTTCCGTCGATTTCCAAAATCTAACGCCGCGACCGCCATGGCATTGGTCGAATACCAAATGATCTTCCCTCAAGACCAGAGACCGGCAGAATGACAGAGCCCGCCGTGCCGATTTGAACCCACGCTTAATGGAGCCTTTTGGAGCCTCGGGGAAAGTGCGGATGCTGTCTGGAAAAGACTGGTGGAGAAGCAGGCGGAAGTATTCGGAGTTCGGGCCGTGGAGACATCACGATCGGAAATGGAAGCAGAACCTCCGGAGAAGGACGTACCGGAAGTCATCATTCCGCCGGTAGCGCCGATCCCGGCCGTGGTGACGCAGCTTCTCATGTTCGGCATTTCACTTGAAAGTGTGCCCAGGCGTAAAGCCTCGCGTAGGTCATCGACTGCCGCCACGACGGCAGATCAGCTGGGATTCTTCCGGAGCTAACGGAAATGCGAGCTACGAGCCATGCACCACTGGTGCGGTTCCTTTGGGTTCCGTTGATTGCTTGACTCAGACGTTCAGCGGAGGTCTAATGGGTTAACTTCACGTTCCTGGAGGACCGTCATGAACTATATTCCTTACATCGTGGTTTGGGTCGTTCTGGGGATCATTGTGATCGTGCTGGCGATTTCCCGAATGAGGCTTGCCAAGCGGGAAGACAAAACTCTGGATATATTGGAAGGCGAGAGCGAGGCCGGGCAGCAGATCGAGATGACGAAGAAGATCTCGAAGATTGACCGGTGGGGTCAAATCCTCACGATCGTCCTTGTGCTCTACGGCATTATCCTGGCGGGGATCTATATTTACCAGGCTTGGCAACAAAGTAGCAAGATCCAACCTTAAGAGGAGAAGACCGAATACAAATGATGGGGACCGAGGTCTGGAAGTGCTCACCATCGACCCGTGGTGCCGGCGGCGCATGAAGCTCGTTGCTCGTGCCTTTTGCTTTCGCCCCACCCAGCCATTCGGCCTGACGGCTGCAGGATCTACCGACACTATTCGGAGTCTTTCGCTCGGTCAGCCGTTGGTGTCTCGGTGGGGCATGAGCGGACAAAGAAGGTTTGAAGACATTGGCGGTGTTGATGCAAAAAGATGAAGAAAGAACTTGCATTTGCGCATGCACAGGAGTAGAAGGGAGGCATGCTAACAGGAAAGGAGGTATGAGAGACTCCACCTGGAATGCATATGATCGTCGAATAACTACACCGCTCTTGCGGTGCGCACCTTGGGAACGCCCCGCGGACGCTGCCAAGGCGGAAACGACGAACACCTGAGACGGGGAACTGGAAACGGTTCCCCGTTCTCGCTTAGGATTGACGCTTTCGCAGCTGTCCCTCCCAGAGCAAGGGTATACCCTCCGGTTTGAGATCCCGCCTTCATACCATGCAAAGATCCGTCCTCTAAGTTGACGATTTGCTTCCGCCTCACCGTCCCCATTTAACTGAAGGATGCATTGACGGGTTCATATGAGGGAGGTTGTCAGCAGCGGCCTTAAAGGGAGCCAAATTCATCATTCTGCAGGGAGCCGGGCTCGCTGGCCTCATCGGCGGGGACGCGGGACTGACTCTATATCAGTGTCTATATTGTCTCTGAGGGACTCTATTTGCGCAAAAAGTCCAAGACGTTCGAGATGTCACCTGAGCCAGAGAAGGTGGGATGTTTCGGAGTAGACTTCCAGGACGGCGGACAGTTCTGACTTCGGTAGACCCAGATTTCCCGAGGCTGCTGGCCGCCCGTGATCGGCGTGGCTGAGAAAAGCGTGTATTTGTCCCCGTCGATGTTGAAGTGGACCTCGCCGAATTCGGCCACACCCTGAACCGCACCCTCAAAAGGTTTGAGGGCAAATACGATGGTTCCAAGTTGCGGAACGCAGACCCCAATGGCGGAATTCGTTGCGCGAGCGCTGCCGCCCCCTCCAATTTCCCCGAGGAATTCATTGCCCCTAACCAGGGCCCCCTTGCTCAGTGCGATTTCGTCGGGGTGGAGGGTCAGGGGATACCACTGCGCCGAGAAGCTGGGGCGAAGCTTGAACACTTCGCCGCTTAACAGAACCTTGCCTCCTCCCTCGACCGGGATTTCGAGCGTTTGCCCAGGCACATAGTCGAATTCTTGCGGCGTGGTGTTGGCGAACATCCGGTCAATCACTTCCTGGGAAAACCCACCGGCCTGATAGTTCGCCGCCTTCTCCTCTTCGCTTCCCGGCGCGGGTTCAAAAACCCGCGCCACGACACTCAGCCGCACCAGTTCCTTCTGAACGTCTAGTGCCTTGACGCGGATGCCGATCTTCTGATTGGTGTCTTCCTGCAGAAAGCCTCCGGTCCAGTCGTCACCCGCCTGAGTTAAACAACCTACTTTGGCCTGTTTCTCCGCATTGCTGAGATCGAATTGGAACCAGAGGCCACCACTCTGCGCCCGCATCAAACCGAGTCCGACCGAGAGTCCCAGGATAGCAAACAGCCCTACGCCCAGGGCAAAGCGAGGGACCAGCACGCGGGCGGTCAAGGTGTGACCCCAACGCCGTCGGAGCTGAGGAAGGTGCGGCATCTCCGTGGGAGCGTTTTCTGACGCGCGGCTGGCGAGCAAACGCAGTTCGACATCCATTTTGGCGTAGTCTTCGAGTCGTGCCTGGCACGCCGAGCAACTTCGAATATGCTCGGCAGCCTCTCGTGGTACGCTCTCTCCATCGTGCAAGGCGGAAACAAATGGCTGAACTTCGTCGCAGTTCATAACTCCTCCTGAGGTCTTCCCCCTCTCCAAATGCGGCGTAGTCGCTCGCGTGCGGCGAACAGGCGCGACTTCACTGTTCCGACCGGAATTCCCAGCATCGCCGCCAATTCCGCACAGGAGTAGCCCTCGACGGCGCGTAACCATAGGAGGCTGCGGGATTCCGGTTCGAGGTGCCCCAAGGCTTCTTCCATGAGCGTCGCAGGCTCGGCTCCGCGCCAAGCCAGCGCGGATGCGGCCCTCTTCTCGTCTCGCGCCCGATGCCTCCACCAGTCGGCGGCCCGCTTGGCGGCGATCCCGAACAGGTACGCCTTCAGCGATGCCCGCCCAGGATCAAAACCATTCGGATGCTGCCACAATTGCAGAAAGGCATCTTGCGCAACATCCTCTGCGGTCTTTGCGTCCCCCAGGTAGCGGCGCAAGAACTCTCGAAGCCGGGCAGCGTGCTGGCAGTAAAACCTTCCAAAGGCTTCGGCGTCACCCCGCCTCAATCTGTCCCGCAAGTCCCGTCCATCTTCCACCGGCGCCATGGCTCCTACTTGTTATTCGTTTCAGCGGCCCAAACGGTTCATTGCGTTTTAGCGGGCTTTTCAAAATCTGAGACACGAAAGACCCCACTTGCGAAGGACAATTGCTGGAGGCGATGGATAGCGCCCAGGCTGAAACCAGTTGGCATCGAATGGGTGAATTTCCAGGTGATGCGGCGAACGCACGCCTCACTATTGCGAGAACTGAAAGTCGATCCAAAAATTGTGGCTGACCAGCTCGGTCACTCAGTTGACGTGGACTTGAACGTTTACACTAAAACCGCGCTTGGCCCCCGCAAGGAAGCCTTAAACAGCCTCGAATCGGCCTTGCGCGTCATGTAATGGAGTATATTGGAGTACACCCTTCGGTCAGTTTCTCTAAGTTGTTGAAAGGATGGAGCGGGGGACGGGGATCGAACCCGCGACGTCCAGCTTGGGAAGCTGGCATTCTACCGCTGAATTACCCCCGCTTTTAATAACTCACAAATTCCTGCGATCTATGCTGTGATTATGTGCGTCAAGTTTCTCGGCTTCTTCAGGCAAACTGTAATCAATCTGCGCCAGTTGCTTCGACGAATCGACGCCATAACAATCCACAAACTTCTTGATGGTCTGAGCCGTTTTCTCGCTCACACCCTCCTCTTTGGGTATCTCAACGTGCTCCCGCAGTCCATCAGTAATAGGATCGCACATCCTATCGGGGATGTTCAAGATCGATTCACGCTGGCATTGAACATAAACTAAGTGGATCTCGCTCTTGCCGTGGCACATCCACGTTATAACCGATTTTCTCGATTCGTCGTTTTGTCTCCGCGTCCAACCCATCGATAAAGTCTCTGAATTGAGGGACTTTCTCTCTAACGGCCAGATAGCGATAGGGCTTGGTCAATGGAGGGAGCACCCGCGCACGACTCATATCAAAATCAACCGACATGACTCGGGCGATCTTGGCAAACTCCTTCGACGGATCAATGAAGCAGTCCTCAAACCGTATGGGGAGGGCCGGGGATTGGAGATAAAGCTCAGTTTCCTCAACGTATTGTGCGAACGACAGAAATGGCAGGCCAGGAGAGGGGGCGAAAAAGCTGGGGTCACCATCGGCAAAGACCTTGAAATCCTCAAAATTCCGCTCTAAAACCTCACAGAAATCATCGGTCCTCTTGAAAGCCGTGTTGATGCCATAGATAAACTTGTTGTCGCGATGAAAGCTTCGCCACCAGACCCAATTGGTGAGCAACGAATCGAGGGGGTGACGATAGATGAAAATCACATCGGCAATCCGCGCTTTGACCGCCTCGAAGACACGGCCGGTTACCTCGGGTGGAGACTGGTTTCGAGAGGCATATCGGATCGTGGTGTGGCCGCAGTAGATCATGGAGGTGGGTCGGGGATGGATGCGGATCACCGAGGGCCTGAGGTACCTCTCTCTTACCCCAATATTATCCCTGAGTTGGTGCTCAAGATACGCGCGGCCGCTGCCGTACAGTCCTATGACATAAGCTGTTCTGTCGTTCCCCAGACGAGGAACTCCCCAACCCCAGTCCTCCAGGCGGCCCCGAACCCTCCTTCGGTAGATCCGAGCCAGCGCTCGCGTTGCCTCCCGTCTTTCGCGGGAGGGCTTTCGTGCAAATCGGAAAAGTCGGCGAAATATCTGCATTGGACAGTTCTAATCTGAAGAATCGGGGGATCCTGAACTAACCTCCACGACTGCGCCAGTGCGCCTTCGGCCACGGTCACGTCAAGAAATAATGATAAATGATACCGCGGCCGCGCGTCAAATATAATAACGTGCTAGCCATTACCCACATCGTAACAACACGATGAATTTGGCATATCTGAGCGAACATGGAAGACGCCAAGTAGAGAGGAGATGGTATCCTAACCCAGTCCGTAGGGCTGGCGTGGAGACCGGCATTTGCCGACCCTTCGCTTTGCTCACGGCATGCTCTGAAGGCCGGCGCTGCTCTCAAATTGGGACACTGGCTGGAAAGGAGATTTCCTATGCGCAATACTCTGTTGAAGGCAACGATGGTCGCCGTAGCGGCCGCGTTGATCATTACGATTATCCCGCCGGAGGTGAGCAAGTGCTTGCAGTCGGAAGGGCTGACGAGATGGCAGATTCATGATATGAGCAGGCCGCAGCCCCCGGTGGTCGCGCCTGGCGAAGCAAGAGACAAGCCTGACCAGCCTCCCTCGGATGCCGTTGTGCTGTTCAACGGCAAAGATCTGTCGCAATGGCAGGGGGCAAAAGGAGAGCCGGCGCCCTGGACGGTCGGCAACGGCTACTTCGAGGTCGTTCCGAAGACGGGCGATATCTACACGAAGCAAACCTTCGGCGACTGTCAAGTGCATGTGGAGTGGGAGTCTCCGGAGTGGGCCGGCGACACTTTCGATCCTGGGAACAGCGGCGTTTTTCTCGCTGCGCTCTACGAGGTCCAGGTCATCGACTCCGTCCACAGCAAGATTTACGCTGACGGGCAGGCGGCCGCCATGTACGGGCAGTACCCTCCTCTCGTCAACGTCTGCCGCGCCCCGGGCCTCTGGCAGACTTACGACGTGGTCTTTCACGATGCCCGTTTTGACAAAGAGGGCAAGGTCCTCCGCCCCGCGATCATCACCGTCTTCTTTAACGGGGTGCTGGTCCAGGACCATGTGGAATTGACGGGCCCCACCGCGCATCATCAACGGCCTCCCTACCAGGCCCACCCGGCGAA
>Ga0181523_10005803_pt1 | contig 10048 bp, 10 predicted proteins | sample PEATcosm2014_Bin_43_FD_119752 | JGI IMG/M metagenome (GOLD analysis project Ga0181523, IMG submission 119752) | Peatland microbial communities from MTU Mesocosm Facility, Houghton, MI, USA - PEATcosm2014_Bin05_30_metaG | ecosystem: Environmental > Terrestrial > Soil > Wetlands > Peat | place...
ATAGGCTCGCGCATTGACCGGAACGAAGGTCTTACCCGGTGAGGTGGAGGTAGATTTTCCATGGCAACATCCTTTATTCCAAGGCAGGTAAAAGCCTCTTGGGGAATTCCAGCTAACCAGAATGCGGAGGGTGAGCTCTTCGTGGGCAAAGGATGGGCAACCCCTTTCGCCACCCAGTTTCCGCCAAACGTAACGACTCGCGTTGTGGGCTGTTTGGCCCAGAATCGCGGCGCCCGGAACGGACGCTTCTGGGTTAATTTAGCCACTGAAACGGTCACGATGCAGGTCGGGGACGGAGCCGACAACGAAACTCTACAGGCCGAATTCTAGCGTCTCCGTAAAGTGCGACGCGGGGCTGACTTGGTTTTGAACCCCGCGATTCCACGACGTTGCGTATACCCATTTCGAATTCTCAAGGACTTGGGCGGCTGCCTAGAAGGCTCGGCGGGTAAAGCTGGAGCCCTTTCGCGTTCTCGCGGAAGCTGTTACGATGGACTTGCTACGAGGTTCCCGTGATTTCTTACTGGCGGTTTATGGGCGGTTCAGACCGGATTAGGATCACTTCGGGTCACCTTGGGCAATCTGTGCAAAATATGCAAATCGTGCAAAGCCGCATAAACACTGGCGATTGCGTATCTTGTTGATTTGGCGAGTGGGGACGTAGTTCAGTTGGTTAGAACGCTGCCCTGTCACCTACACCCAGCAGGATTCAATCATCTATCCGCCGTGACCGCACACAGCACATCCCTCAGAGACTGATAATCGTCTCCGACTGGTAATCCTCTCCCGATTTCGCACTTTCGCACAGGTTGCGCCCAACCAGGAGGCCTGATGGTGTATTTGCCAATTCCCAACAATCCGGATACGAACGACGTGGCGGAAGTGTCTGAATCGTAGCGTCCCCATGCGTTGAATCAACTGTGCGTTTTGCGGTCGAGCTCGGCTACGACGTCACTGTGGCGAAGGACGCGACCGCGGACTACTCAGAGGAGTTCATGCACGCAGCACTCGTTACCAATCTCCCAAACTACGCCAGCTCGATTGTTATAACGCAAGAAGTCACTGATGCCCTTTTAGGTGACCGTCCACTCGCGCAGAGCTCGTCCGCCATGGGCGATGCGCATGGATGAATCGCACAGGAGGGCGTATCCCAAACTTATACATTCACTCCCTAAGCGATAGGCGTAAGAGGAGTTTCAACGAGTTGGAGTTGATAGATAGCCCTCCACGGTGTACAAGTCGAGATTGGCGAGCGGTTACGGTCGCCGCCTCGGCGAGACTGGCAAATCGTCTGACCATCGCGCTGCACCGAACGCCGTTTGTCGCATCGACCGATACCAAGGTATTCCCATACCATCGTCCAATTGTTTCCAATCCACGCTTCTGGTCTGATGTGTTCATCGCGGCCGATGCGGGACGGTCGGGCCCACAGCAGGAATAGAAAGGAACATTAACCATGAAGCAATCGAAAGGAATATCGCGCCGTAGTCTCCTAGCAATGGCTGGCGTCTCTGTTGGAGCCACGATGTTCGCTCCTAGCTCACTATTGGCGCACGACGATGGGAGTGTATCAGCGATGGCGAACACGGCAGCGAGCGCCAAGAACACGTCGTTCGCCTCAATAAAGCAGATCGACGCCGGCCTCCTGAATGTTGGCTACGCAGAAACTGGCCCCGCCACCGGCCCTGCGGTAATTCTCCTGCACGGCTGGCCTTACGACATTTACAGCTTTGTCGATGTAGCGCCATTGTTGGCAGCGGCCGGATACAGGGTGATCGTTCCCTATCTGCGCGGCTATGGCACCACCAGCTTTCTCTCCAGCGCGACCATGCGCAACGCCCAGCAGTCGGCCGTTGGCCTCGACATCATCGCTCTCATGGATGCGCTCAAAATTCAGAAAGCCACCGTCGCCGGCTTTGACTGGGGTGCGCGCACAGCGGACGTCATGGCAGTACTATGGCCGGAACGCTGCAGGGCAATCGTTTCCGTCAGCGGCTATCTGATTAGCAGCCCTGCGGGCAACCAGACACCTTGGCCGCCCCAGGCTGCATTCGCATTTTGGTACCAGTACTATTTCGCCACTGAAGTCGGCAAGGCCGGCTATGCGAAATACCTCGACGAGTTCAATAAGTTCATCTGGCACCAGGCTTCGCCGAAGTGGAATTTCGACGATGCCACGTACAACCGCACAGCACCTTCCTTCAACAACCCGGACCATGTTGACATCGTGATGCACGATTATCGCTGGCGGCTCGGCTTAGCGGATGGTGAGCGGAAATATGACGACCTCGAAAAGCGGCTGGCCGCGCTTCCTGTCGTCACCGTGCCGGCCATCACCATGGAAGGCGACTCCAACGGGGCAATCCACGGGCCGAGCACAGCCTATCGCAACAAGTTCTCCGGCAAGTATGACTACCGGCTCATCACCGGCGGCGTCGGCCACAACATTCCGCAGGAAGCCCCGGAAGCTTTCGCCAAGGCGGTCGTCGATGTGGATGGTTATTGAACTAAGTACGAGGAGAGGGTATGCCCGGGAAAAGTAACGAAAACGGGGGAGCCTCTTCCGCCTCCGCGCGGCGAACAGCTATATCACGCCGAGAGTTCGTCGAAGCGGCGGCAATCGCGGGCGCGGGCCTCGCCGCACTCAGTATGTGGGTACAGGCTGAGGCGGAGCCGTCCGGGCATCGCGGAGTACAGGACGCAACAAACGATGAGTGGAGGGAGGGTAACACGATGGACGTAGATAACAGCATGTCAGACGAAATAGTGAAAGCCAAAATTCGACGAGCGCTCTTGTCGGGGCCTGACAGCATTACGCGGGAGGCCACCGTTGCAGAAATGGATGCTCAAGGGAAGTTGACCGTGTTGCGTCCGGGTACGAACCATTGGGTGTGCGTTCCCGGCAACGAAAATATCATCGGAGCGGCAGATATGTGCATGGATCCGATGGGGATGCGCTGGATACTGGATGTCATGGCAGGGAAGCCCAAACCAACGAATACCGAGCCTGGACTTATCTACATGCTCAATGGAGCTACGCAGCACAGCTTCACCGACCCGTTTGACCGGACAAGCCCGGCCATCCCAATTGGCCCGCACTGGATGATCCTCTGGCCTTTCGACGCAAGAGTCGCCGGTTTGCCAACAGTTATGCGTGACGCAGGAACACTGGTGATGTTTGCCGGGACGCCTTATGCCCATCTTCATATCTGTGGTTCGCCATGGGACGGTAATGAGTATCACCCGGGCGATAGAGGTTCTTGGACAATGACCTACGCTCGGCGGTGACGGGGCCAAGACTGCCGACTGTCTGGCGAGATGCTGGCTAAGACGAATACGCGAAATCGGCCAACCGCTATGCAAATACGAATTGAATAACGGTGCGCTTTGGCGGACATCCGGCAATTCAATAAATCTGACTTTCGATTTAAGTGAACACATTGGAGGAAACAACATGGCAAATCTGAATAGAAGCTTGAAAGGTACGACTCTGCTATCGGTCGCTGCCATCGTGTTGTACGCAGTCACCGCTATGGCACAAAACGCCACGGACGTTTGTCGACTCACCGCAGTTATCCCGCTCACCGGCAGCGAACCCCCAGCGAAAATCGTCATCGATCCTCCGCAGGCCGGACCGCTCGCCTCCCGTGGCGTGGTGATTATCCAATATTGTGCCCAGAACGTGCACATTGCGCCTGTGTTCGGCTCCGGTGCTCTGGCGGTCTCGCCGCGCGTCGGACACGTTCACGTAAGACTCGACGATGCCCCTTGGGTATGGGCAGATGCGAGTGGGAACCCAATCATCTTGATGGGTCTTCCCCCCGGTCCGCACAAAGTGACCCTTGAATTGGAGGACGCGAACCACCACACCCTGGACAAAGGCACAGTCGCATTTGTCGTTCCAGAAAAGACTGCGGACGAAAAGCAGTAGTGACGGGGTGCTCAAGAATGTAGAAGGAGGAACACCTATGAAACGGATTGCTTTCTTGTTGTTTGCAGTTGTAGCGGTGGCCGGCGTGGTCGTCCACATCGCGCACGCATCTGGACACGCTGATGGGGAGGCCGCCCCGCTCTTCGGGATCAAAATTCCCCGCGGATACCGCGACTGGAGGTTGGTCTCTGTAGCCCACGAGGAAGGCGACCTCAACGATATTCGTGCCATTCTGGGCAACGACACAGCTATCAAGGCATATCGCGAAGGGAAACTTCCGTTCCCGGACGGCACGATCATTGCCCGAATAGCCTGGAGTTACGTTCCCTCAGAGGAAAACAACAAAGTCTTTGGCCGTGCCCAATCTTTCGTTCCCGGGCCCTCCCCGGATTGGTACCTTCAGTTTATGGTCAAGGACTCAAAAAAGTACGCCGCGACAGGAGGCTGGGGGTTCGCTCAGTTCAATAAGGACGGCAACCCTTCGGCGGACGAGACGAAGCTGAAAACCTGCTTCCCCTGCCACGAGCCTGTCAAAGCTCGTGACTTTGTCTTCACCCGTTACACACCCTAATAGCGAGAACAGCGCACAGTTCTGATTCTGTCGCTTTTCGATCGCTACATTCAGTCGATCCGAAATCAGCAAGTACGCTTTCGACAATAACTAAATGACTCTTAGGAGGACTCATGGCAACGACAGCAATCGCGGTAGGCACGATGAAGGTAGCGCAAGTCTCCAATCCCGGAGCAGATTTCCAGATTGTCGAGCGCGAAATTCCTGAGCCGGCTGCAGGACACGTGCGGATCAAAGTGCAAGCCTGTGGTGTATGCCACAGTGACGTGCTCACGAAAGAAGGCTTGTGGCCCGGAATTCAGTATCCCCGCATTCCCGGACATGAAGTGGCGGGCATCATCGACGAACTGGGTGCCGGCGTTTCCGCGTGGAAGCAGGGTCAGCGTGTGGGTGTCGGCTGGCACGGCGGCCATGACGGGACTTGTCGCGAGTGCCGGCGCGGAGATTTTAATAACTGCCGCAACCTGCAAATTCCGGGTATCAGCTACGACGGCGGCTACCAGGAATACATGGTCGCACCGGAAGAAGCGCTCGTGGCTATACCGGACACTCTGAATGACGCCGAAGCAGCGCCGCTGCTCTGCGCCGGAATTACGACCTATAACTCGCTGCGTCACAGCGGTGCGTTACCCGGCGACCTGGTTGCGGTGCAGGGCATCGGCGGTCTGGGTCACTTAGGAATTCAATTCGCGCAGAAGTTTGGCTACGAGGTCGCTGCAATCGGGCGCGGATCCGAAGACGCCGCGCTCGCGAAGAAACTGGGGGCGAGCGTGTACATCGACAGCCGAGCGACGAACGCCGCCCAGGAATTGCAAAAACTGGGCGGGGCGAAGGTAATTCTGGCGACCGCCCCAAGCGCAAAAGCAATGTCTGAGTTAGTCGACGGTTTGGGCCCGAACGGCAAGCTCATCGTGGTGGGAGCCTCATTCGATCCAATTGAGGTCACACCGATCCAGCTTATCAGCGGAAGTAAGAGCCTGCAGGGCTGGTCCACGGGAACACCGGCAGATTCCGAAGACACGCTGCACTTCGCCAAACTTTCAGGTGTGCGTCCCATGATTGAAACCTATCCGCTCGAAAAAGCGGGCGAAGCTTACGCACGAATGCTGAGCGGCAAAGCACAATTCCGCGTTGTTCTGACGATGTGACGCTTGCAGGAAATGGAGTCACGGCGAGCACCGGTTTCGGCGAGCTTACATGAGCGGACTTGGGCGATGTGACTTTTCACATGAAACTGTCGGACTCGGTGCTCGCAGATTTCCTGTCTGGTAATTGTGGGGCTTTCTTTGATGGGCTCGCCATTTTCTACAGAGCGACTAGCCCGAAAGTCGTGCCCATACTTCTTCTGTTGCACGGACGTCCGTCATCGATGCGAAGGGTCGAGCTGCTATTCGCCTGGCTACCGACGGTCTTCACCTGTCGCTCCGGAGCACCAAGGCTACACAGCGACTGGCCGGACCCAAAGAAAATTCGCGTATACGTTCGACCACTACGCCGAGATAACAGCAAAGCTGAATTCGGATCACCATCAAAGCTCGAAACACTCTAAAGGCCTCTTTTCTGACGCCAACGTTCGCGCGGACTGGGTTCGTTCCCAGTCCGCGCAAAGATCAGGGTCGGGCCGTCTCAATGAATTCGAACACTTGCCGGGCATCCAAGGCTCCCTGCGAAAATCACCGCTGCCCTAGGGAGCTGAGTGCCTAGGCAGCCTCCTTCTGCGACTTGCCGGCTTTTGCCTTCCCGCCCAGGAAGCTCAGCAATTCGGCGTTGACTTCTTCCGTGTGCGTCCACGGGACGCAGTGTGGACCGTCTTTCACGACCAGCAGGCGCGCCCCTTTGATGAGCTTGGCGGTGCGCAGTCCAGCAGACGCGATGGGGAGAATGCGGTCGGCATCTCCGTGAATCACCAATGTGGGCACATCCATGCGGGCCAGATCCGCGCGGAAGTCCTCGTGCCAGGTTGGGATACATGCCAGGCTGGCGGTGGCGGAGGCGCTGGCCGCCACGTTCCAACTGGCTTGGACGGCTTGTTCGCTGACACGCTTGCCGAGCAGCAAGTCCGTGTTGTAGAAATCCTTGAAGAAGCTGGTGAAGAACGCGTAGCGGTCGGCGGCCACAGCTTTCTCGCTGGCGGCAAATATACTAGCATCCAGGCCTTCGGGATTGTCGCCGGTCTTGAGCAGGTACGGCGGCACACCGGAAATAATCACAGCTTTGCTCACGCTCTTGGAGCCGTATCTTCCGATGTAGCGTGCCACCTCGCCTCCACCCATCGAAAACCCGACTAATGTGAAATCGTGCAGCTTGAGGTGGGTGACCAGTTTGTGAAGGTCCTCTGCGAACGTGTCGTAGTTGTAGCCTGCGGTCGGCTGGCTGGACTTGCCGAAGCCTCTGCGGTCGTAGGTAATGACCCTGTAACCAGCTTCCAGAAGAACGGGTACTTGCTTCTCCCATGAAGCACCACTCAATGGGTATCCGTGGATCAGAACAACCGGTTGGCCCGAGCCATGGTCTTCGTAGTAAAGATCCATGTTGCCTGAATTTTCTTTTCCGACTGTAACGTTTGGCATTGCTATTCTCCTTTTCTGTTGCGATGGATAAGTTTTTGATTGGTGGAGTCGTGACCTAGATCGACTACCCGTCGATCCCTTTTTCGATCAGGCTCGCTGTCGCGACCGTCGTAGCGCAGCTTGCAAAGTTCCTGTGTTCCTACGCCGCAGAGGGCGTGCCGTCCAAATCAATACGGGCACCGCATTGACGACGCGGCTGAGCTCATTCTCCACGGCGGTCGTTTCTTGGGAGCACTCCACAACGTGAGGATGCACCTCTTCACGCGAGTGCGCAATTGGACGTTCGTATCGGTTCGCCGAAAATAACGCCAGCGTGTCTCCGGTAGTGACAAATCCTTCGAGCGAACAGGCGCTCGTCGCGCCAGTTGATACCAAGGCATCGATCAACACCATCGTCCAATAGATTCGTCTGCCCCACGGGAGCGTTCAGGCATCAACAGCAACACTCACCGGATAATCGCCATTCGTGCCCCCCGCTCTGGGGGTGTCGAATGAAAGAACAACCCCCGTAAAACAACAGTAAGCGCGTGCGAAGCAAAGGCGAACAAAACTTACCGGCGGTTTTACCGGCAGTTGGCCTTGCCTGCGGTGACTATCAGTAACTTACAGCGCCGGGAGGCACCTCTAAGTACTTGCAATCACTGTTAATTTTGACCTGAAAAGGCTGGCGTCGGCGGTTCAACTCCGTCCCTGGCCACCATCATTCTTAAGAACTTAGTGGCGAAGAGCGGAAATTTCCAACCCACGATCCAACCCATGATTCTCACTGAACTCGCTCTGTGAGCAGGTGAATTCTGTCTCCCATGAGCTGTTCCAGGAACTTGCCTTGCGCATCCCGCATAGAGTCCATGTCGGACTGCGCATAGAGTCCCATGGTCGTGCCGAAGTCCTCGTGGCGCAGCACGCAGATCTACACGAACAATGCATCGACGCTCGGCAAGGAACTCAGCCGCGATGTGTCCCATTCGCCGGCGATTCAACAGGAGCCAGTAGCGCAAAAGATAGAGCCACAGCCCGCGCACACAAACGAGATTGTTCACGGTTTCGGCCTTGGTCTGTGATGTTGTATTCTCGAATGACATACCCCGGATAGCCAGAGCATAGCCGAGGCCCGGTCTGTGTCAAGACTCTCCGACCGCGTTGCGCGGCGGGCTTCGCCCGGACTTGACACATACCTCTGCGGCCTCGGCTTATCATTCCTCTATCCGGGGATGTCAGAAAGAGACGACCAGCGCCACCGCTCCGCTTCTTTCGCTGGCCAGAGCACACAATCTTTCCCGAACGAGCACGTGTTAAGGACTCGAAGCGGGCAGATGAGCGCGTACCACAATCCTCGATTCTAGCCGGCTCCACCCGCGCTGGGATTACGGAACTTAATGCCGGGCAAATCGTCTTCTGAAGCTGTACCGGAATCTACAGATTTTGAAGAGGCGCTCAAATCACAGAACAAGCCAGCCGGGTGTAGAGTGCGCGCTTTGAGCGGTCACCGAAGCGAACCCTTGCTCACTCAATAGCAGCATTCGGGCATCAACAGCATCGCCCTGCTGCATCCGCAGTAACGAACTCACTGCGACAGGCCACTAGTACTGATAAAACCCGCGCCCTGACTTCCGGCCGAGCCATCCCGCGTCCACCATTTTGATTAGGAGCGGGCAGGGCCGGTACTTTGGATCGCCGAGGCCGGACTGCAGTACGCGCATGATGTCTAGGCAGACATCGAGTCCGATGAAGTCCGCCAGCGTGAGCGGTCCCATCGGGTGCGCCATGCCCAGCTTGAAGACCTCATCCACGGCTTCGGGAGTGGCCACGCCTTCCATCACCGCATACATGGCTTCGTTCAGCAGGGGCATTAGTACGCGGTTGGAGACAAAGCCCGGCGCGTCATTCACCTCGACTGGAGTTTTCTCCAGCTTCTCGGCGAGAGCTTTTGCTGTCGCAAAAGTCTCGTCCGAGGTTGTCAGTCCACGGATCACCTCGACCAGCTTCATCACCGGCACGGGATTAAAGAAGTGCATCCCGATGACTTTGTCGGGCCGTTTGGTTACCGCTGCCAGCTTGGTGATCGAAATGGACGAAGTGTTTGACGAGAGGATGACCTCGGGCCGGCACATCGCATCCAGGTCGTGGAAGAGGTCGGCCTTGACCTGAAAACGCTCGCTGGCCGCCTCCACGACGAAATCGCAGCCGGCCAGCCGCTTGCGATCAGTTGTGCCCGCGATGCGCGCCAGCGATTCTTCACGCTGCTCCAGCGTCAATTTGTTCTTAGCGACCTCGCGTTCCAGGTTCTTGCTGATGGTCTGCAGACCTCGGTCGACGAAGCTCTGCTCCACGTCGACCAGCACGACGTTGTATCCGCCTTTGGCGAACACATGGGTGATGCCATTGCCCATCGTGCCGGCGCCGATTACTCCTACAGTTCTGATGTCCATGATTGCCTCAAATGCGATTGGTTAGTGCGTCCAGGCGCGCGCGCAAAGCAATTGAGTGTAGCACCTTTCACAATCCGTTTTGGTGATGGTAGATCGGACCTCACCATCGATATAAGCTTGCGCCCCAAGTCCAGCCTGCGCCGATGGACACGAGCAAGAGAAGATCGCCTTCGCGGAGGAGACCGCGTCGGTTTACTTGGTCCAGGAGCAGCGGAACTGTAGCTCCAGCGGTGTTCGCGTACGACTCCAGGTTCGTCTGGATTCGCGAAAAAGGGATGTTGAGTACCTCGGCGATACGCTTGAGGACGCCAGCCGTGGCCTGGTGCGGAACGATCATCGAGACGTCTTCGAGTCCCAGCCCGTTTATGCGGAGAATCTCCTGAATACACTCGGGCACCGCGGTTGTAGCCTTCTGGTAAACCGCTTTTCCGTTCATTGTGAAGTAGGCGTCCCCGGGGTAGACAGTGAACTGATCCATTCCTTCGCCCTCGGCGAGGAGAATGCTTGAAAAGAGCCCATTCTGCCGATCCTTCCTCTCGAGTACCAC
>Ga0181523_10005804_pt1 | contig 10047 bp, 10 predicted proteins | sample PEATcosm2014_Bin_43_FD_119752 | JGI IMG/M metagenome (GOLD analysis project Ga0181523, IMG submission 119752) | Peatland microbial communities from MTU Mesocosm Facility, Houghton, MI, USA - PEATcosm2014_Bin05_30_metaG | ecosystem: Environmental > Terrestrial > Soil > Wetlands > Peat | place...
AACTTCGCGCGATAGATTCCGATCTGCCGCAGGTCCCGCTCGGTCTCGTCGGTGTACTCGTACGCCAATCCGACGATCACCAGACCCTGGTCCTTATATTTGCGATACAACTTCTCCAGCACCGGCGCTTCGTCATGACAGTTGGGACACCATGTGCCGAAGATGTCGATGATCAACGGCTTGCCTTTGAACTCCGGGCTGTCCTGGTCCAGGGTCTTGCCGGAGGCATCGACGCCGCTGAAGCGGAATGGTTCTCCCGGGTCCTTCACTTTGGTGAGGGTTTCGCTCAGAACGTTAGGATCGGCGGCGCTGGCGACGTGTTTGCCGCATTCCGCCGTGAAAGCGGAGGTAGCGACAATTCCGCCTTCCACGCCTCTCAAGGTGCCATCAGGCAAAAACTTGCCGTCGAGGGCCATCACATGAATGCCGTCAAAGCGGCTGAGATGAAAACGCGTCTGACCGTCCGCCGCTTTGAAAACGCTGCCATGCAGCAGGCCACTATCGCCGCTCACCGGCTCAATCACCCCGGCCACCGCGACGTGGCCATTGGCCGCCGCAGTCTTTTCCTGATCGAACTTGGCCAGCGTGCTCTTCTCTGCACCCTCGCCATCGGCCCAGTGAAACAGCCAGTCGCCCCACAGGCTCGCCCCCGTCCACGGCTCTCCATGCACCACCTGCTGATGCGGAACCAGCACCACCGGAATGTGCGCCACGCCCTTGCTCGTCCGGCGGGAATATTCGCCTTCCAGCCTCTGTGGCGAAACCAACCGCGCTGTCAGTACGCCGTCGTAATAATCCATCCCAAGCGTGAGGACTCCGCCGTTCCACCCCGCGCTACTGAACGGCTGCCGGTCGGTAGCATTCACCAGCGTCGCCTGCATGGTGCCGTCCGCCTTCACCTGCAAATCGATGCCGAAATTCACTTCTCCAGCCTTGCCCTGGATGGTGCCATCCCAAAGCCCGCTTGGGGCCTGCGTCTTCGCCTGAGCGCCAAGCAAAGAAGCGAGCAGTAAAGAACACAGCAGCGCAAGCACGACGCATCGACAGAGATGCTCTACAAATCGCAAGCGATACTCACAACGGGGTTTGACTGACATTTGGATTAAGGATATCGCAAAGATATAGCGGGCGGAAATGCCAGAAATGTGCGGACGCACTTAACAGGGGACGGAAAAAACTGGGGTCTTTTCCGCCGCTTGACAGCGGTCAATGGCTACTAAACGACCTGGTGGACAGCGCGGAACTTCTGTTCCAGGCTTTCCATCTGGTCCTTCAGGTGGAGCTTCAGCTTCTTCAGCCGCACTTCCTCGAGCTTTTCATCTTCAGAGAGGTACTTCTTCTCAATCAAAGAGTCGAGGCGCTGAGCATATTGGGAGTGTTCATCCGCCAGACGGCGGAACTCCTCATTGCTCGCCAGAAGCTGATCGCGGACCTGAGTTGCCATTCAGTAAACCTCCGGAAACGTACGTTTAAAACGCTAGCACACGACCTACCCCGCTTCAAGCGCTTTTGTCACAGAACTGAAATAGAAATTCTCAGAAGCAAGGCATCCTCTGGCGGGTTCCGGTAATAGTCCCGCCGCCTGCCGATCTGGTTAAACCCAATTTTTTCATAGAGTCGGCGGGCGGCTGCATTCGATTCCCGAACCTCCAGCAGCACCGAGACAGCCCCGGATCGCCCCGCTTCCTGGGCTAACTCGCGGACCAGCGCGCTACCCAAGCCTCGGTGCCGCTGCTCCGGAGCCACAACCACGTTTTCGATCTCCCACTCGTCGTCCGCGCAGCGAGCGATGACGAATCCCAGAATCTCTGCGTCGGCTTCTTCCGCAACCAGTGCAATCCGTCGCGGCGCTTCCGCCGCGAACAGCGCGTCGTATTCCCGCTCGCCCCAATGCGCGGCGCTCTCGGCCTCTTGCTCCAGCTTGCGGATGATCGCAATATCTTCGCGACTGGCTTGGCGAATGAACACGAATACAAATTTCCTGAACGGAACGGCGACTTTTGATAAGCCTATTTCCGGGTTCTTGAAGGGGCACAGCTTCAGCTGCGCCGTTACGCATGCCCGTCCTTTCGGCTTTAGCCGCGGAGGGAACTCGTACTTCCTCGCGCGCGCGGGATCCCTCGGTGGCTAAAGCCACGACCAAAAGCAGTGCCTTCGGCGCGGCTCAAGCCGCGCCCCTTCGGACAACATTCTGGTGAGCATCGTCACCGCTTCGGCGCCGAGAATATCTCCGCATCCGATCGCCGAATGTAATTCACGTCAATGCTGGCGGCATCGGCGACATCGCCTGCAAGCAGCTTTCGAAGACCGATCCGGCCAATTCCATCCGCCTGCATCGGCGCAACCTGCCGGACGCCCACACCAGCGGCTTGCAGAAACTCGGCGACGGACGCGTCAGGCGAGAGCAACTCGCCACCAGCACGGCTCGCCTCGGCAGCAAACTCCGCGATCTTCACGATGCATTCACGCTCTAGGCTGGCGCTGCCAGAAGAAAGCCGGTAATCGCCGACGTACACTTCGCTGCGACCGGCATCCAAGACCGCGGTAACGGCCTCTTCGGCTGGGCCATACGTCACCGCTACCGCTTCCAGCATCGAGACCGTGGCCAGCGGCTTCCGCAGCACTTCGCAAAGGCCTTTCACTGTCGCCAGGCCCACACGCAATCCGGTGAATGAGCCGGGACCCGAGACCACGACGAAGCCGCCCACATCCTTCTTGTCAAAGCCGTTCTGCCCCAGCAGCGAAGAGATGGCCGGCATCAACCGCGCAGAGTATGTGCCGCCTTCAAGTCGTGTGAGTTGCACAACTTCAAAACTGCCAGCATCGCCGCGGCACAACGCCACGCTTCCTTTGCGGCCAGACGTGTCAATGGCGACAATCAGCATTCGTAGCACTCTGGAAAAGTAAGTCTGCGCAAGAGCTCTCTTTCCGAATCTGAAGAGAAATACGTGATCCCAGGAAGGAAGCTAGCCCGCAGGGCGGCACAATCGTAGCCCAGGACGTTAGTCCTGGGTGGACGTTCGATCAACAATTCGAGTCCCGTAGGGACGGCACCCGGTGTGTGTCGTCCCTGAAGGGACTTGAAGTCTTAGTCGACACGCTTCCCCAGCGCTTACGCGCTGGGCTACGATTGTTCCGCTCTGCGGGCTGCTTTGCCGCGGTTGCGATATCCTCCTCCCCCGAGAATCTCCGAACAAGCGAGCGATCCACGATACCGAGGGCACCCTCACACCCCCTCAGGCGGATCTTCCACCAATTCCAGCAACACCCCGCCGGCGCTCGACGGATGCACAAAGACATACAGATGCCCGCCAGCTCCCACCTTAATCTCGTCGGAGATCAGCCGCGTCCCGCTTGCTTTCAGACGCTCGACTGTTCCCGACAGATCGTCGACATGCAGCGCCACGTGATGAAGCCCTTCGCCGCGCTTGGCGAGAAACTTCCCGATCGGCGAGTCCGGCGAAGTCGGCTCCAGCAGTTCAATGCGGCTCTCGCCAACGGGGACCATCGAAAGGCGCACCTGCTCGGCCTCCACCGTTTCTTCCGGCATCGGCTTCAGCCCAAGCTGTTCATAGAACTTCCTGGCTTGCGCCAGTGACTTTACAGCAATTCCGAGATGATCAATTTCGCTCATCAGGCCTTCCTAGTCCTTCTACAATTCTCTCTACCAAAGAGTACGGATCGCGCTTGTGATCGGCAACCTCGCCGGCGTAGCGGGTCGCCTCGCCCTCGCTCAGGTAGTACGAAAGCACGCGCTGAAAAAGAGCGTCGCGCAGCATCTCCGCAATCCGCACTCGCCAATTTTCGATGCGCCGCGAGCGCGCGCGGCCGCTCTGTTCCAGGTAGGAACGGTACTTCTCGACAGCCTGCACCAGTTCCTCAATCCCCGATCCATCGCTGGCCACCGTCTTCACGATTGGCGGCGTCCAGTCATCGTGCCGCATAGCCAGAGCCTGCATGGCACGGATCTCGCGCTCCACCCGCTCCGCGCCGTCGCGGTCGGCCTTGTTGATGACGAAGATGTCGGCAATTTCCATGATGCCGGCCTTGATAGTCTGCACATCGTCGCCCATGCCCGGCACCAGCACAACGATCGTAACGTCGGCCAGGCGCACGATGTCGACTTCATCCTGGCCGACACCAACCGTTTCGATCATCACAATGTCGCGGCCGCTGGCATCGAGCACGGTGGCCACATCAGCCGTAGTGCTGGCCAAGCCGCCCAGCGAGCCACGCGTTGCCATGCTGCGAATAAAGATTCCGGAGTCGGCATGATGCGCCTGCATGCGAATGCGGTCGCCCAGAATCGCGCCACCACTGAACGGGCTGGTGGGATCGACGGCCACGATGCCGACCGTCTTGCCCTGCTTGCGATAGACCCGTGCCACCTGATCGACCAGCGTACTCTTGCCGGCTCCAGGAGATCCGGTCAGCCCGAGCAACATTGCGTTCCCGCTATATGGAAACAGCGCCTTCAGCAGTTCGGTCGATTCCGGCGTGTGATCTTCGACGGTCGAGATCGCCCGCGAGAGCGCGCGAATTTCTCCCCCGCGAATTCTGCGGACCAAATCTTCGATGTGGTTGGTTGAGGTCACAGTGGTTATGGTGAGACTTCTGCGCATTCAGCCGGAACTCATCTGGCTCTCGGCATCCTTCCGTCAAAACTATCCCACATGTGTTGGCGACCACGTTTCGAACGGCAAGACTCGAGTCCCGCGCAGCGGGACGGAAGATGATAGCCCAGCGCTTCAGCGCTGGGTAGGACGCATCATAAAAAATCGAGCCCCTTCAGGGGCGACACCGCCCATCGCCGATGCGTGAAACCAGGTTCCAGATTCCAGTTCATAGATAGCCGCGGCGTTCGCTTACATCTTTAGGAGATGACGAGCGAGCCTCCCTATCACCGGATAGTCGGCCCATTCTCCACGACCAGCCTTAATGCCATAAACGATAGCTAAAATCAAAACGACTGCCCAACCACCCATCCCCAGAATCCAGAAAACTGGGAAGAAGATCATAACTGCGGGCGGCGGCGCATTGTGAGCCGAACCGCCGGAGGCTGGCATGGTTGCAAACATTGCGACCATAAACACCATCATGCCGGCCATCCAGAGGATCGCCAGGCAGATCTGTAATATCAACGCCTGTAGTGCATGAAACTTAACAAAAAGAGAATCGCGTTTAAGCAAGAGAATGATAAGGGGCGCGATCCACCAGCATACGACCTGCAAGACATGAGCAAGAGTGGCCATGGTGCGATCGTCTTGCGTAATCTCGCAGACCGGGCTCGGAGCCGCATCGGACATGACTTTTCTCTCTCAATCCTTCAGCAACTGCCGCGCGATCACCAGCCTCTGAATCTCGCTTGTCCCTTCGCCGATGGTGCACAGCTTCACGTCGCGATAGAACTTCTCCGCAGGGTAGTCCTTGATGAAGCCATACCCGCCGTGAATCTGCACGCACTCGTTGGCGGCGCGCACGGCCACTTCGCTTGTGTAAAGCTTCGCCATCGACGATTCCAGCGTGGTCTTCATCCCGGCGTCTTTCATCGCGGCGGCGCGATGCGTGAGCAGCCTGGCGGCGTCAATTTCCGTCGCCAGATCCGCCAGCTTAAATCCGATCGCCTGGAATTCGCTGATCGCCTTGCCGAACTGCTTGCGCTCCTTGGAATATTTCAGCGCAGCTTCGTAAGCGCCCTGCGCCATGCCCAGGCCGAGCGCCGCAATCGAGATGCGCCCGCCGTCCAGCACTTTCATCGCGTCGATGAAGCCCTGGCCTTCGTGTCCCAGTAAATTTTCCGCGGGAATCTCGCAGTCCTCGAAGATCAGCTCCGAGGTATCGCTGGCGCGCAGTCCCAGCTTGTTCTCTTTCTTGCCGGCGCGAAATCCCTTCGTGCCTTTCTCAACCACGAATGCCGATAGTCCATGTGTGTGCGCCGTCTTGTCTGTGACCGCGATCACCACCGCAACGTCAGCATAGTGGCCATTAGTGATAAATGTCTTGTTGCCATTCAGCACCCACCTATTGCCTTTGCGAACTGCGGTGCAGCGCGCCCCGCCTGCGTCGGACCCTGATCCCGGCTCGGTCAGTCCCCACGCGCCCAGGAACTCGCCCGTCGCGAGCTTCGGAATATATTTGCGCTTCTGCTCCTCGTTACCCGCCACAAAAATATGATTGGAGCCCAGCGACGTGTGCGCCGCCACGATGATGCCCACCGAACCGTCGACGCGCGAGAGTTCCTCGATCGCGATCACATACTCGACATAGCCCATGCCTGCGCCGCCGTACTCAGTGGGAAAAATCGTCCCCAGCAAGCCGAGTTTGCCCAGTTCCTTGACCGTCTCCAGCGGAAACGTTCCCGGCTCGTCCCACTTCATGACGTTGGGCGCTATCTCGCGCTCGGCGAAATCGCGCACCATCTTCTTCAGTTGTAGTTGTTCATCCGAGAGCTGGAAATCCAAACCATTCCTCCGGGTCGTGAGACACAAAGTGGAAACTAGCGGTTATAACACATCGAGGATGGAGAGATGAAATCGCCGGAGCGATACGTGGACCTGTATTGCCTGGCCCCGGTGGAGCACACTCATCTGACGTTTCTCTCCTCGCGAAAAGTCCTTATAGCCTCCTTCACGAGCACTCCGCCGAGAGCTGTCAGTAACAGAGAAACAAAAGCATAACGCGGGGCATGGATGATGGCGTAGATAAATCCGAAGATCCAAAAACACATCCACAGAACGGCGCCGCCGCAACCCACGGCCCAGAATACCAAGCTTAGCCGCCGCTTCAGAGAACGGCTTGTACCCCCCGACTCAAGCTCACTACCATCTGCCTCAGTCGACTTTACTTCCCAAACATTGAACGCAAAAAGGAAGTAAAGGTTGAGAGCGACAAACGTTATCGCGGAGGAGGTAAGAACGATCCAAAGCGGAGTCCCAGTGAAGTGGGGATAAATCCCAACAAAAGGTAAGACAACGTTCCAGGCGAGAGCACGTCCCAGCGTCATCGTTTTGTTGGTCGGGCTATCCACGCCTGCACCTAGCCTCGTAACGCAGAGGTGAGTCGCCTACTGCTGCAGCTCGTCCAGATTCCGATCCCACAGCTTGATACCGCCAAGAATCCCATCTTCGTTGGAAATAATCTTGGCGTCCTTCGGCAGTTCAATGCTGATCTTGGCTGCATTGCCCCCGCCGATGTAGAGCCGGTCATAGTAGAAAACCTTATAGAGCTGATCGATGGCTTCGGCCAATCGTTTATTCCACTTCTTGCGGCCTTCCTTCGCCAGAGCGCGGCGTCCCAATTCGTCCTCATAGGTCTTGCCGTCGCGGAATGGGTGATGTCCCATTTCGAAGGACGGTATCGGAATGCCGTCGAGGTATAACGCTGCGCCCATGCCGGTGCCCAGTGTGATTACCAGCTCAACGCCCACGCCGCTCACGCCGCCAAGGCCTTGCACGACCGCGTCGTTGGCTAGGCGAACCGGCTTGCCCAGCTCCTTCGAGAGGTTCTCGGCAAACGGATACTCGATCCACTTCTTGTCGAGATTGGCCGCGGTGTACACCACGCCTTTCTTGATCACGCCCGGATATCCCACCGACACGCGGTCAAACCCGCCCAGCTGTCTGCCGAAATCGGCGATGATCTGAATGATCGCCTTGGGCGTGGACGGATTCGGCGTTTTAGCGCGCAGCCTCTCCGTCAGCGGTTTGCCGGCTTCGTCCAGCAGCATCGCCTTCACGCCGCTGCCTCCAATGTCGATGGCCATCGTGCGAATGCCCGTCGTGCTGTCTGTCGCATCCAACGGCATCGCGGTGGATGCTTGCTTCTTCTTGTCCTTTTTTGACGAAGCGCCGTGCGGCATAGAACCTCCCGATTGCTGCGATTGTCAATCTTCGATTAGTTCCAAATAGCAGAGCATACCGGATAAATGGCCGTTCGGGAATCTGCACCCTTGAGAGCTCCGATTTGAACCTCACGATGTGCTGCAACGCGGCAGGTTTCGGGTAGTGTATCCTGCCACCGGGCGAGCCCAGGCCCGCATCCGATCCAGCACCTATCCAACGGCTCGCATCGGATTTGCGCCAGCGATTCGATTCAGGAGAGCGACAGTGAAATCACGTAGAGAGTTCTTGACTCATACTCCACTCGCGCTTCTGGGAGCGGCGGTTGCATCGTACGGCCAAACCCAGAATCCAGCGCAGCAGACTCCCGGCGCCCCGCCGGCCTTCGGCACCGCTCCGGCGGTTGGTCCTGAGGTCACATCAGCCACCTTCGCCGAAGCGGAGAAGTTGGTGCAAATCCAGATGACTCCAGCCGAGCTTGCCGAGGCCGCGGGCAACTGGCGCATGGCGATGGCTCCGCTGTACGAGATGCGGGTTGGGCCGCGCAAAGCGACGCTGGAGCCAACACTCGCTCCCGCGACCGTCTGGGACCCCGTCCTGCCTGGCGAAAAGTCAGGCCCCGCGCAAAACCGATTCGTCCGCGGCAAAATCGACCCTGGGCCGCTGCCGTCGAATGACGAGGACATCGCCTTCGCATCGGTAACCCGGCTTTCGTCCTGGATTGAGCAACGCAAGCTGACCTCCGAGCGGCTCACCAACATTTATTTGAAGCGGCTGCGCGAATACGATCCGAAGCTGCGCTGCGTGATCACCTTGACCAGCGATCTGGCGATGCAGCAGGCGAAGCAGGCCGACGCCGAGATCGCATCCGGGAAGTATCGCGGCCCGTTGCATGGAGTTCCTTATGGTGTGAAGGACCTCCTCGACACGGCGAACATTCCGACGACGTGGGGCGCCGAGCCCTATCGCAATCGTGTGCCGCAGAAGAACGCTATCGTCGTTCAGCGCTTGCAAGATGCCGGCGGAATGCTGGTCGCCAAGCTCAGCCTGGGCGCGCTGGCGCTCAATGACATCTGGTTTGGCGGGCAGACGATGAACCCGTGGCTATTGGAAGAAGGATCGTCAGGCTCAAGCGCTGGGCCGGGCGCGGCAACGGCCGCGGGCCTCGTCGCCTTCGCCATCGGCAGCGAGACCGGCGGGAGTATCGTCAGCCCGTCGATGCGCTGCGGAATAACTGGCCTGCGTCCCACCTTCGGCCGCGTCGCCCGCACGGGAGCGATGACGCTGTGCTGGTCGCTCGACAAGCTCGGCCCGATGGCGCGCTACGTCGAGGACACGATGCTGGTGCTGAACACCATCACCGGGCCCGACCCGGGCGATCTGTCGAGCATCCCGAGCAAGTTTGATTTCGATGCAAACGCAGCTGTGCAGGGCCTGCGTGTCGGCTATTTCCCGGCCTGGATGAAAGAGCCGCCCGCGACCGATGTCGACCGCGCCGCGCTGGATGCGGTCAGGAAGGTCGGCATGGTTCCGGTTGAGGTGTCGCTGCCAGATTGGCCGTACGACTCGCTGGATCTGATCCTCTTTGCCGAGGGGGCTGCAGCTTTCGAAGAACTGACGCTATCGGGGGCGCTCGATCAGCTGAAGATGCAGGTGCCGGACGCGTGGCCCAACACGTTCCGCCAGTCGCGCTTCCTGTCCGCCGTCGACTTAATACAAGCGGATCGTCTCCGCCGCAAAGTCGCAATCGAAATGGCTCGCATCTTTTCCCAGGTGGACCTGCTGCTGGTGCCGTCGCTGCGCGATGAGATGCTCACCATTACCAATTTCACGGGGCAGCCGTCGCTCACCTTGCGGGCGGGCTTCGTGGAAGTCTCCGAGGCGCGCAGCGATTGGGCTCCCGATTCGGCTCATCCACTGCCAAAGTTTTCGCCCTCGCGCCGAGTGCCGCACGGCGTCACCCTCATCGGGCGGTTGTTCGAGGAAGGAACGTTGGGCGAAGCCGGCATGGCGTTGGAAAAGACATTCGCAGTAGCGAGCGAACATCCGCCGGGGTTCTAGCTCTGTTTTAGCAGCGGTGCGCACCAACGAAGAGCAGCCGCGGATCGGTCGGCTCTCGACTGCGTCAGACGTTGAAGACCGGTCTCGTCGCTACTTCAAGTCGGTGCGGTCGGAGAGCAGAACGCCGTTCCGTGCATAGCTCTCGCGT
>Ga0181523_10005808_pt1 | contig 10046 bp, 15 predicted proteins | sample PEATcosm2014_Bin_43_FD_119752 | JGI IMG/M metagenome (GOLD analysis project Ga0181523, IMG submission 119752) | Peatland microbial communities from MTU Mesocosm Facility, Houghton, MI, USA - PEATcosm2014_Bin05_30_metaG | ecosystem: Environmental > Terrestrial > Soil > Wetlands > Peat | place...
ACTCAGTCCGACGCGTGTGCATTGCGGAAGCGAAGGGAGTCCGGTGACTCTCCCGGTCTTCAAAACCGGCGATTGGCATCTTCGATGTCAATGGTGCGTTCGACTCGCACACGCTTCCGCCAAAACAAACCACTTAGCTAGGCGTGCGTGCCGTTTCCGTGCCGTTACCATTTAGAGCCAAAGCTACTACCTTGCTCTGAGCCTTTGACATCTCATCCGTTACCACATCACCGTAGACGTTCATAGTGGTTCTGATGTCCGCGTGACGCATCAGCTTTTGCTGTACCGCAAGCGTGGTGCCCACGGCGTCAAGCCAGCTCCGGTACGTGTGGCGCATCGTGTGCGTGCTCACGTGACCCACCCCCGAGGCTTTCCCGGCTTTCCGATACGCCCGGTTGAGGCTATCGGCGGCCCAAGGTAGACGACCAATTTGCGCCGGTGATGCAAAGACCCAATCGTCAGCCGCGCCGAATTGCGTGGCTTGTTTCCACCTCTTCAGAACGGCCAACAGCTCCGCATCTACCGGCAAGGCCCGGTCCGAGTATTCGGTTTTGGTTTCGCCTACTCGCTGCCGGACTATGCTGCGCTGAATGTGGAGGCCCCCGTTGAGCCAATCCACGTCTGACCACTTCAGCCCGAGTGCTTCCGATATTCGCAATCCGAAGCACACGCAAGCTAAGGCCATCGTGCGGAAAGGCTCTTCCATGTGCTCAAGCAGCTTTCGGAACTCATCTACAGCGAGACTGCGGGGCTTCCGCGTGCGCTTGGACGCGCCTGGAATCGTGACAAGGCTCATGGGATTGCGAGCTGTGGGAACATCTCCCCGCCACATAGCGAAGTCCCACAGCAGCCCGATTAGAAAACGGATGGATGATCTACTGCGGGGCGTGAGGTCCAGCGACAGCAACCACAGCTCTACGGGCCGGGCCTGTAGTTCGGTGATGGCCGAATCGCCCCAGCGCGGCTGCACGTACAGGCGCAACCACACATCGTAGGACCGTCGCGTGCTGTAACGCTTAGGCATCTTCTCCGCTCGGTAGCCCTCAATCAGTTGTGTCACGGTTGGCACTGTTGGAGCGTCTTGCGTGGCCCGCGCCTTTTGTATCTCATCCCGCACCTTGTCAGCGGCCTGGATAGCTGCCGTTTTGCTGCCAAGCAGTCCGAGCGTTCTTGCCCGGCGCTTGCCGTTCTCCCACCAATAGAAACGCCAAACTCCCGTCCCTTTTTCTTGAACTACACTTCCTGTTCTTACTCTGCTGCGCATTGAACCCTCCCTTGTTCGGCAGCAGATGGCAGGGCCAGCATAGCATCCAATTCTGACTTGAGAAATCGCCATGTGACGCGCTTTGAACCGGACAGCGGATGCGCGGGAATACTGCCTTGCTTAGCCCATTTCAGGATGGTGCGCGGTTGGACTTTGAGGTAGCGGGACGCCTCGGTTGCGGTGAGCCATTCCATGTTTGCAGCTCCATGTTCGGTGCCTCCCCTTGCACCACAAGTTATTGATTCTAAAATACTTGCTAAATAGCAGTGCTATCAACGAATATATGGTTTTCCATAGTTTTTTGTCGGTATACAAAAAATATGTGCGGCGCTCTTTATAGTGGCAGTGTGTAAGATTTACATAGCCATCCACCACCTTCATTCTATTAGAGTTAGATTGCATTAGAAGGACCGACGGCGCTTTGCGCTTCGCTCTTCGTTCGCTATCACATCCGGCCACGGTCCGACATGCGCCTTGTCTGAAGCCAGGAAGCACCCGGCGTTATCTAATGTGTGTCTGCTCCCGTTACTCTTCCCTCCGGGCCAAAACCTGTCCCCACGCCACCGCTAGCACCTCCAGTGCGAAGCGGGGGTGGGGGGATGGGTGTCTGGTGTTCTTAGTTCTTAGTTATGAGCAATTAGTTGTCAGACAGCGGTTCCGCCGCACCCATTCCCGGCTCCGGCTGATTCCTTCCCTTGCTAGCAGCTTTGTCAAATCCCGCAACGATGATCTTGGGTTAGCCTGCATGATGACGTGCCCGTCCGCGTCGCTCAGTGCGCCCGCCTCTTTGGGCGGATGAAAGAGCCAACGCCGCTTCGCAATCCACGAATCAGTACGTTCAACTCCGTGCCGCTTAAGCCACATCCAGATTTGGAAACGCGAAAGATGCCGGTTAGCGGCTATGACCAACAGCGCGTATCCCGGCATCCCCTCGAAGTCCCGAAGGTCTAATGTTTCATTGACCACGCGGGAAACTTGCTTCCCGCGCCCGTTGGTGTATTGCACTTCGGCCATTACTCGCGCACCCACTGCCCATCAATGCGCTTGGCGGGCAGCCGGAAAACGGCGCGCGCGCCAATGCCCGGCCAGGTGAACGTGAGCGATTGCAAAGTGTAGCCGTCATCCGAAGGGCCGTTCAAAATCTCCTGCATCTGCTCCGGCGTTGCATTTAGTGGGACATCCGCGACCCGAAAAACTGGTTTCGTTCCCATATCGTTTTTCCTTCTCCATGCTCACGGTTGGTGCAGCGCGGAAACCGTCCTAGTAATGTCTGCCGTCTTGAAGTGCGCGGCCAAGATGCTGCGATGGGTCCATACCCGGAATCCGTTTTCGCGGACCAAGTTGCAGAAATAAGTGACCTCATCAACAGCTCCCGGAGCAGGTGCGAGCAACTCATTGTCCGCGTGCTGCCAGCGGAACCAAGGGCCGCGCGGTATCTTCTGCCACACCTTGTTGCGAATCATCAGCACACCGCCGCCCACAGACTTCTCTTCGCGGAAGGGACCATCAATCGGGCCGTGATTATGTGAAGGGAAGAGCCGACAGTCCGGGACGCATCCAACGCCGTAAGTCAGCCCTATAACGTCCTGGGCATCGCCCGCCGCCGCAATAACGTCCAGCGGGTTGCAGTCCAGGCCGTTATCGTTATCGAACGAAACCAGCCAATCGGCGTTCATACTTCGTGCGAGGTTGATGGTCTGATTGCGGGCGCATTCCCACGGCCTGTAACCGGCTACTGGCTGGTAAGCAACATCAAAGCGCGGGTCCTTCGCCATGACGAGCAGGTTCAACATGAGGGCCGGGTTTATCCAATCCGTCCGCTCAGCTCCGCACAGGACGCAAACAAGAACGCGGGGCTTGCTCATAGGCTTGTGGCCCTCCGACGAAAATTAGGGGCTGCTGTCTTACTCCCCAAGAAACAGCAGCCCCGTTTCCAGCGGTTTTCAACTGGCAGTACGCTGAAGACTGCCGCCAGTTCTCTCCGCACAAGAAGGGAGACGTTCCCGGCGCGGTGTGCGGAAACCCACTAGCAGGGAAAAGGTAAAGCTCCGCGCCGAAAAGTTGGTTAGCTCGCTGCCACGTTGTAAGACTGGATAGCCTCACTCCGCCGCACGCGGCCATCACTACGCCTGTAGGCAAGGAGCACAATTTCTCCCTGCTGAGCCTTGGGTTGGTCCAAGACCTTGACGTTGATTCCGCTCCCGCCACGGTCCCCGATCACGTAGCCGCGCTTGAAGTCCCCGAAGAGGACCGGGCAAGCGCCGCGCGCCGCGGTGGGCATGGACGCGGAGTAGAACACAGGATAGCCGTGCAAGAAGTCCTGCTTACCTACACGGGTCCAGGCAGGTTCAAAGAGATTGGCCTGGACTTGTGCCTTGCGGATGATGATGGAGGTAGGGCGAGTCATCAGCCAACTTGCGTTAGCGTGATAAACCGCGTTCAGCGTCCCGGTGAGGTCCAACGTGCCGGAGATGGAAACCAGGTTGCCCTCGCCGTCCGGCTCTTCCGTGACACCCGCGCCCACATTGCCAATGAGGCCCTGTGCTTGGCCCGTGCCGGTGCCGGTGACGTAGAAGCCCTCTTCCAGCATTTGCTGTGCGAGCACCATGTCATCTACGCAGAAGGATTGAAACGCCGGTACGTCCTGTGCCAGTTCCCAGGAGATAGTCTCTTGGATTCCGGCCATGAACGCGGACAACGTGATCTGAGAGAGGGTTGGGTCTGACTCTGTAAACGAGCTGGTTTCCGTCTTCAGGCTAGCCGTTCCGAAGGCCCCCTTCTGCGGGATTTTTATGTCCATCACGGTGGGGATGACGTTTGCCAACTGGCGCACGCTCATCTCGTTTGGAGCCAAGGGGACAATTTGGTCATCAACGGTGATGGGCACGGCATAGCCGCCCGCTGACCCGCTGCCCTCATACAGCGCGGCGCTGATTTCCTTGCCCCCGCTGGCAACGTAATCGAAGAAAGCGTCCGCATAATCCGCCCCGAGAGTTAACGCCGGTCCTTTTGCGAATTTGCGTCCGCCCTCACGCTCGGACACAAGCAGACCGACTTGCTTGCCGCCTGGAAAATGCCGAATGAGGGTGTTCTTCCTCTCAATGTTTGCAATCTGCGGGGTGAGCGCGTCCACAGCGGCCATCGCCGTGTCCCAGTCCAAAGACTCCACGTCGGTTAGTTGACGGTGTTCCCGCTCAGCCGCCCCGACGATGCCTTCGGCCTTGGATAGGGCGTGAGCACGCTGCTTTAACATCTCTTGATAGTTAGCCATAAACTTCCTCGTTTCGTTTTGAGTTACCGTCCGCTGTCCGCCCTCCCCTGCGTACAGCGTTCGGTTTGTAGCAGCTCACGCCTCACGTCCCCGTTGTAGAGGCAGCTTGCGCGAAACGGCCCGGCCCTTTTTGACCGTGCAGCACTTTCAAACTTGTGGGGGCAGCTCATGCTCGCGGCCCCGCCGTGGCCGGGCCGATGCCTCAGCCGGGCGAAACTCCAAGACCCTGCACTTCGCCGGGTGCGCGGGCGCACAATGCTCCGCGCGGTGTGGCATTGTGATGAGGTTGCCCCAAGTTACAGGCATCTCCACAATCCGCCCTAACGCATCAGGTCCAAACTTTTTGTAGCTCATGGCTAGTTCTCCCGCGTGTCTGGAAGGTTGTAGAGGCGGCGGAGCCAATCTTCCTCGTCACCCTTCCCGTGCTGCTTGATCTTGTCCGCCACTTGCTGCGCGAAGCTGAGGGATGCAAGTAGCATCGTGTGGGCGGCGTCCAGGTCCGGCTCGCATTTTGCCCGTGGTTCTCCACCGACGAGCGCCAGCACGCCGCAATACCTCAGACCACGGTGGTGCGCGTCTTCCATGACCGCATCCGGGATTGGCACCGTATCACTCAGCGGGACCAGCACAAACTGTCCGCGCAGCCCAAGCACACCAACAACCGCCCCTCCGTCCGCGTCCCAAACCAGCCGCTCCGTTGCGTCCACTCGCTCCCTCCAGCTTCTATTGTTGTATAACATGATGTATAAGTAAAAAGTCAAGTCAATAATGCAAAAAAAAGCGGGAGGGCTATTTTGCCAAGACCCACGCCTTCCGCCCCCCTTTGTCCACCTCACGGGCAAATTGCTGGTCCACAAGCCTACGGCAGATGCCGTGTATGAGCGCCCAAGGATTAGACTTTGGTTGCAGGTCCAAGCCCAATTGCTTCAATTCGTCGTGAATCTCCCCGCACGTGAGCGGGCCGTTAGCCGCTGTTAGAAGCCCCCGGACTCGTTCCGTGACTTTCGGCTGCAAGACATTCACCAAGGCTTGGACGGGGGTAGTACCCTTGTCCAGAACGCGCTTCCCCTTGTGGGGATAGTCCGCGCGTATCAGCGTCTCCAGAGCGCCGATTCGCGCATCTAGCCCGTCAATCTCAACATTGATTTGCTCAATCCTGCGGAGCGCGGCTTCCTTCGCGGCCATCGTTGCCTCGTAGTCTCGTTCGTAACTGCTCATGCGTGCAGCATACACCATTGCATAAGCTGTAAGTCAAGTAAAAAAGAAACAGCAAAGGACACTACAATGCCCGTTCCCGCGCGTTGCAGCCGATCTGAAGCGACGTTGGGGCCTGCACGGTAGAGGTAAAATGTCGCTATGTTCCTTCACACGAATTACGTGCTTTACCGGGACAATCCCGAGCCCGGACATCTGTACCGGCAGATTGTTGTTGTTGAAGCGGAAGGCCGGTTTGAGGTCCGCGTCTTTGACGGTGACGTTATCCAAGTGGAGCCGTTTGACCACCACAATCCAGATGCCGCGTATTTCTTCCACGACAGCTTGGCCGAAGCTATAGCTGATGCCGACCAGGAACTTGAGCGCGCTAGGGCGGAAGGAATGACGCCTTACGTGGCGGATTACCCGGACAGGTGAGCATTGGCGTCTCCCACCCGACAATTACGCGATAGAAGAGACCACTGGCTGCCCCAAGGCTACTTGCGCGGGTTCATCGGGCCGTCCAGCGCGGCGCGATTCAAGCCGCTCTGTTGTTTTTACGCGCACACGCAGCAATGGGAGAACGCGAGTCCGAAGCAAATTGCCTACGGCGAGGGGTTCTATGACTATGCTGATGGGACGGATTATTCAACCGTCACGCACCCGGACTCTACGTTCGCTCGCCTAGAACGCGAGTTTCCCTTGCGGCGTGATGAGATGGCGGCCAATGCGTTTGCGGGCTGGCAAGAACATAGGGACTTTTTATTAGAGTTCATGCAGATGGTTCGGGCGCGCTCGCCCCTTGCAATGCAACAACGGGAGGCGGAGGCCCGCAGTCTTCGGGGGGCAACGGTCACGGGAGTTAACCACGATAAGCGCACAATTACGCTTGATTCCCTGGAGTTGCGGCCACTACCCGAGCACACAATTAGAAACTTCACCATTTCACGTATGCTGCAAGAAGTGGAAGCCGGGGCCTCGTGGATGAGCGAGTTCAATTGGTGCTTGCGGTACACCGATGCGGAGGGCGATTCGTTTTGTACTACTGACCAAGCCATCTTTGTCGGAGGCAAGATTGAAGCCGAACAGGTGACAATGGATTTGCTCCACGATCACGACACGCTGCTTTTCTTTCCGCTATGCTGGCGTGCGTGCCTCTTTGGGAGGGCGCGCCCGTTTGACAAATCCTATGACCGCGCAGACGCTAGAGACATCCGGACATTGCGGGGCAAGCAAAAGCGGGGCGCGGACAGGTTTGTAGTATCGCCCGTGGAGTTCTGATTTTGTCGCTCCACTCAACGCTCCTCCCTGGATGACCGCGCGGGTGAGGGAGTGCGGGCTATTCAGCTCTTAGCCTTAGCGCGGAGAATCTTCATATAGGATTTTTCAGAGGCCCGGTTCTCCCACGCGCCCTTTATAAAGTCGCGGAGATTCGGAAGGTCCTTCTCTATCGTCGTTTGCCAGAGATTCGGATTGTACTCAAACACGCGGAGCATGTTGTCCACATCGAATAGGGGACCAGTTCCCACAGCTTTGATAAGTACGACTGGCTTGTCCTCTGCCATCCGAACACCCAATTCAAACATGACGTTCGGGTTGTGTTCCGTGAGGTCCGCAACTACTAGGTCTGCTTCAAGCAGGTCATTGATAATCGTGGACTGGATTAAGTCACTTCCTTGCCGATTCGCAGTCTTGACCGTAAATTTGGACTCTTTGGCAGCGGGTGTGATCAGACTTCTAAGAACTTCCGGAAAGAAGCCGGGTGAGTGTTTCGGGTCCCTCTCCACGAACGGCATTATTACAAACGCCGTCAAAGACGATGCGCCGCCCGCTTCCGCCAACGTCACGGTCCGGGGAGGGGAAATGGGTGCCCCTCCCGCTGCATCCGCTTCCTCCTCAAGGTTTGGCACCCCAGACGTAATGCCCAGATACTGGCAGTTTTCGCGGAAGATGCGCGAAAACTCTTCGTGTGTTTCGGGAGCCAGTCCAAATTCCTTCTGGAGAGTGTTTCCGAGATACTTCATGTCAGGAAGGTTGCTGCCTTTGTAATACTCCAACACGCGGGCGAAAACATCTACCTTCAGAAAAGCATTGGTCTTCAGCGTCTTCTCAACGGCTTCATTGGGCGCGTAAACGATGTCCCGACCTAAATCCGCGAGAGATATTTTCTCCGCGCCTCGCGTTCCCACAGTCAAGCCGTAATCGCGGGAAGCGGCGGTGAGGTAGAACCACGAGTTTCCGCCGGTACCGACTCCTATCGCTCTTCGGAGTTCTTCGGGTTCCCAGGGGTTACCGCCGTTATGAGTCTTTAGTGCGTACGGAACCTGCAATGCTTGTTCGAGGGTCGTTCTAGGGAAAGGCCACTTGACCCGGCTCTTCTTGTCTGCTTCGCCGTTGCTGGAGGCGTCCTTCTTCTTTGCCATTGTTGGTCCTCTGTCCCCCGAGTCTATCGGGGTTTCCCGTCGCTGAATAGATTCTATTTTGCGTACACCGCTACCCTTGCCAAGCCCCAATAACTTCTTTTGTCGGCATGGTTCAATTTTACCCGCCTCGTCAATTAGACTGATTATTGCGAATGCCCGAAACTACAAGGACCTTTTGGACCTGACCCAATGAGTGATGAGATTGTCAAGCAAGAACGCCGGTCCGCGATTGAAGCGTTTCGCGCATTGAGGACCCTAAATGGAGACGACCAGCTCTCTATTGCGAAAACTGCTGTACGGGACGGCACACGGGGGCTGGTTGCGCGCGGCATTTCCTTTCTTCAGCGGTTGGATGAGGACAGATATTGGGACGCATTATTGGATGAAATGGAAGAGATGCGACAGGCCGGTCAAATCCGGGATGACTTCGATCACACGGACGCGGGCGTCGCTTCAGTGAGAGAGTTTTTCGAGTTCATTGACGGTAAGCCGGACGAAGCGCGCTTTCGCGCTTTTTGCGCCTTGTTCATGAGCGCAAACGCCACTAATGCAAATGCGAATGAGGTATTTGTGGACCTGGAGCTGATGAGCACGCTTCGCAAACTCAGCGCAGGAGAAATGCGTGTACTATCGGCATTTCTCAAGGTGGGTTCCTACAGGTTTGCAAAGGGCCTCAATGTCGTTGAGACGCTCGCCGAAGCAATTGGCAATACGCCGCAGGCCCTAATAAGCCGGAATGCCGAGGCACTCCTTCAACAGAGTTTAATTATGCCCGGGTGGAGCGACACGGCGGGCACCACTGGTAATAAGAAGCCACTTCTCACGGATTTGGGCCTGGAGCTGTTGAAGCGCATTGAGAAATACGACGCCTTCAAAGCCAGTCAAAATGCGGTTAGTTCTTCCAAGTAGCCTCGTGTTTGCCCCCCCCTCTTCGCCTCAGCAGCTCCCGAAACGCGCGGCGTCATAGACTATATTTGGGCTTGCGGAATTGTTGGCGTAGGAGGAGTAATGACTAAGGAACGCGATAACGAAATCAGGCAAATGGGCCGCGAGGGGCAGGAAGCTCTACTCTTTGAACTCCGTCGAAAGTACAGCACGCAACACGTCCTCCCTAACCAGCCTACCCCGATGCACAACGCTAGAGAACTTGTTGCAGCCGACGAAGAAATTGAACTGTTGGAAAAACTCCTATTCGATTCCGAGTAGCACCAACGCGGCTCGATGACACAACCGGAGGATGGAAATGCCGAGGCCTACGCCGATGTTTTCGGACGATGAGAGCGCAGTGTTGTTGGCGCTGTATGAGCAACCACTTGGATTGCTTGACCCTTACGGATTGGTGCGAGAACTAAAGCCGGATGTGCGCTCCGGGACACCCCAACACAAGGTCGCGTTAACGGGTGTGTTCCTAGCAGTCGAAAATCTTATTCTAGGTGACCTAGTGATTGGTGAGAGGGTCAACGGGCCGGACGGCGTGTACTTTGAGAAGCTCAAGTTAACCCGCAAGGGAGAACAGGCCGCAATTCGGGAGCGCAGAAGGGTTGCTGAGTTCAATAAGCAGTTGCCAGAGTTCATCCGGCGGGCGGAGGAAGTTACCGGGGAAATGATCGAATTTGAGAAGAAGAAGAAGGAGAAGGACAGAAAGAGATGATGCCGCCGTTGCGCGGTTCCCGTGCCATTCCCGTGCCGTTCGTGGTGCGTAACGTCTAAAACAGGGTAAAACGATGCCATCTGCTGCGCGTAAGCTATTGCGTTTACGTTTGTATGCGGATTCGACTCGCACACGCTTCCGCCAATTATTTTCAGTGACTTGTACACTTGCTCATATTCACTGCCAAGCTCTCGGCTCCGCCGCGGTTGCATGTTGGTTGCATAAATCCTCAAAAGCCTTCAT
>Ga0181523_10005809_pt1 | contig 10043 bp, 6 predicted proteins | sample PEATcosm2014_Bin_43_FD_119752 | JGI IMG/M metagenome (GOLD analysis project Ga0181523, IMG submission 119752) | Peatland microbial communities from MTU Mesocosm Facility, Houghton, MI, USA - PEATcosm2014_Bin05_30_metaG | ecosystem: Environmental > Terrestrial > Soil > Wetlands > Peat | place...
CCCAGTCCCTGAAAAGAGTAAGGAGACGTACGCGGTTTGTAAGCGCCGCCGCGAAAGAACTGGGCTCCAGCCCGTGCGACGCGCTCCGCCACGGTGAAGGCCTGGTCGCGGCTCTCGATGCCGCAAGGCCCGGCGATGATGGCGAGATCTGGACCTCCAATAGCGACCCGTGAATGCGGAAACTTGACGATCGTGTTGTCCGGCTTGGTGTCGCGGCTGACCAGCTTATAGGGCTTGGTGACGCGGATCACTTCCTGCACACCGGGCATTTCTTCCAGCGATCCGGGTTCGACCTCCCCTTTGTTGCCGGTGATGCCGATGGCAGTGCGTTGCGCGCCGGGCATGGAGTGGGCCCGGTATCCAAGCGCTTCGATTTTCTGGCAAACGGCGCGAACCTGCTCTTCGGTGGCCTGCGCTTGCATGACTACGAGCATAGGAATACCCCGAGACGTAAGTTTAGCGTCCGCTGTGAAACTGGGCAAACGGTATGGGTCGTCTCGCAACTGGAGTCGAGCCAGCAATCCGGCCGCTTCAGTAGCTACTCGATGATGTGCGCTTCCCGAACGGGAAGGGCACGAGTTTCACTGGTGTCGTTAAGTCGTTCAAATATTTCCGCGCTTCAGCGCCTGCGGGACGCTTTTGGCGCCCTAGATTACTTTTTCGGCACCGTCCAAAGTTTCTCAGCCAATCGTTGCACCAACAATCTTTCTCCGCCGACCTCTGCTCTAGAATTTCAAAATGCCCGACTTTCGCCCCACGGAAAAAGACCCATTAAAGTGGCCGCCGCCGCCCGAGACGCCGCCCATGACGACTTCGCGGCGGATCGGGATTCATACTTCAATCGCTGGCGGCGTCGAAAATGCAGCGGAGCGCGCCTACCGTCTGGGCTGCAATACTTTTCAAATCTTCTCCACCAGTCCGCGTCAATGGCGGCCGTATTCTCTGGGACGAGGACAGTGCGAAGCGATGAACCGCCTGCGCTCACGATACGATCTGAAGCCGCTGGTGATTCATTCGAATTACCTGATTAATCTGGCAGGAACAAACGCCCCGTTCCTGAGGAAATCAATAGAGGTTTTTCGTGGAGAACTGGAGCGCGGCCTAGCCCTGTCCGCCGATTACCTGGTTTTGCATCCCGGATCATTTCGCGGAGCAAGCCGCGAAGAAGGACTGGTGCGCACAGCCTCATCGATAGCGGAAGCATGTAAAGGGCTGGACCTGGTCAAGGGTGGTCTAACCATCCTGATTGAAAATACAGCGGGCGCGGAGTACTCGCTGGGCGGCACTTTCGAACAGGTAGCGGAGTTATTGGAGCTACTGCGGCGTACCGTGCCGGTGGGCGCGTGCATCGACACCTGCCACACCCATGTCGCGGGATATGACATCGTAAGCGAAGAAGGACGCCGCCTCACGCTGCATCATCTGCAGCAAACCGTGGGATTAAAAAATGTGCGAGTCTGGCATTGCAACGACGCGAAGGCGGATCGCGGATCGCGCCTTGATCGCCATGAACACATCGGCCGCGGAAGATTGGGATTGGAGGTATTTCGGGCGCTGCTCAACGATCGCCAATTGAAACAAGCCGCGTTTATTGCGGAGACGCCGATCGACGATCCCGGAGACGATTTGCGCAACGTCGAAGCGCTGAAGGGACTGGTGAACGCAAAAGTCCGTTAACCGGCGATGCTTCGTGGAAGGCGCCGATAACGAGACGCCTTGAGTCTTCAGACTCAACGAGGTTCGATCTCCCGCGAATCCACAGCGGTTCTCACCTGAAACCGAGCGGCGGGTTGGCATTCGGAATAGCCCGCTGCTCTCGTCGAGTCGGACTTCGGATCATCGCGAACGACGCGATACGTCCGCATGGATAGACAGACACCGTCATCCTGCACCAGCGTAGAAGTTTGCGAGTCAAAGTCCAGCTTCGGAGCTTGCAGATTCGGGATCAGCGTGGAACGGTCGTCTGTTACTGGCCCTTGAAACTTCAGCGCGGGATCACTCATGCGAAATTCCGGCGGCGTAACGAGTCCGTCCATCAGAGGGCGAGATGAAACGGCATTCTTGTCGGGCGAAGACTGCGCCGCAACCGGCACAATGCATACAGAAATCAGCAACGCGAGAAGCAGAAGGCGGGGGATATACATAGAATCCTCCTCTTGGGCGAATTCTAAGGCCTGGGGCCTGAGCTGTCCAGATCGTGTGGGGACGGGCGACTCGCCCGTCCAGCTTTCGATCTCGCAGTCTGGCGCATGTCGGCGCTCTGCCCGTTGTAAAATCAATGATTACCCGTTACTGAACCGTCTTTATCTACATCTATGCCACCGGAAGACAAAGTAATCACCACCACGCGCGATGAGCGCTACGACGCGCAGCGCATTGAACAGAAGTGGACTGAGCGCTGGCAAAGCGATCCCGCGCTTTATGCCGCTGAGGCCCATTCGACCAAGCCGAAGTTCTACGTGTTGGAGATGCTGCCTTATCCTTCGGGCGCGCTGCACATGGGGCACGTGCGCAACTATTCGATCGGCGATGCGCTGGCCCGCTACATGTGGATGAACGGGTATAACGTGCTGCATCCCATGGGCTGGGATTCGTTCGGCTTGCCGGCCGAGAACGCTGCCATCAAGAACAACACTCCGCCCAGGGAGTGGACGCTCGCGAATATCGCGGCCATGAAAGTCCAGATGAAGCGTCTCGGCTTCGCCTATGACTGGTCGCGCGAGGTTACCACCTGCCTCCCCGATTACTACCGCTGGAATCAGTGGTTCTTTCTGAAACTCTACGAGTCGGGATTGGCGTACCGCAAGAAGAGCAAGGTCAACTGGTGTCCGCAGTGCGCGACTGTGCTGGCGAACGAGCAGGTTGTAAGTGGAATGTGCTGGCGGCACGAGGACACTCCCGTAGAGCAGCGCGAGTTGGAGCAGTGGTTCTTGCGGATCACCAAGTACGCCGACGAGTTGCTGCGCGATCTGCAGATGCTGCAGGGCTGGCCGGAAAAAGTCCGCATCATGCAGCAGAACTGGATCGGACGCAGCGAAGGCGTGCTGGTGGATTTCGATTTGGGTGGAACGGTCGGTCCCGCCGGATCGACCATCACAGTTTTCACCACCCGCGTGGATACGATCTATGGCGCAACTTCGCTGAACCTCGCCCCGCAGCATCCGATTGTATGCGACATGATTGTCCGCAATCCCGAACTGCGTGCGCAGGTGGAAGAGTTGATCGCGGAGCAGCGCCGGGCCAAAGAAGCGGGCGATATCGGCAATATCGAAAAACACGGCGTGTTCACCGGTCGCTATGCAAAGAATCCTTACAACGGCGAAGCCGTGCCGGTGTGGGTGGCTAATTACATTCTCATGGACTACGGCACCGGCGCGATCATGAGCGTGCCCGCGCACGATGACCGCGATTACGAATTCGCCAGGAAGTATAAGCTCGAGATTCGGGTAGTGATCATGCCGCGTTCGAGTGATCCGGAAGAAACCATGACAGAACCCCCGCTGCCCTTTACCACCATGGACGGCGTAGTGGTGAACTCGGGCGAATTTAGCGGCCTGACCTGCGAGGAAGCGGTTGCAAAAATGTCGGCGCTTGCCGAGGAAAAAGGCTTTGGCAAAGCCACCGTTACCTTTCGGCTAAAGGATTGGGGCATCTCGCGGCAACGCTACTGGGGCACGCCGATTCCAATGGTGTATTGCAACCAAGACGGCGTGGTGCCAGTCGCAGAAAAAGATCTGCCAGTGATTTTGCCTGACCGGGTGGCGATCACGCTAGCGGGCGGATCGCCATTGATGAACGTGCCCGAGTTCCTGAATACCACGTGTCCAAAATGCGGCGGCCCGGCGCGGCGCGAGACTGACACGATGGATACGTTCGTCGATTCGTCGTGGTACTTCTATCGCTACGCCGATGCGCACAATGACCAGGCCCCGTTCGACAGCGCGACGATTGCCTATTGGTTTCCGATTGATCAATACATTGGTGGCGTGGAGCATGCCATTCTCCACCTTATCTATTCGCGCTTCTGGACCAAATTCATGCGCGATATGGGGCTGGTGAAAAACGACGAACCGGTGAAGCGCTTGTTCACGCAGGGTATGGTGATCAAAGACGGCGCCAAGATGTCGAAGAGTTTCGGAAACGTTGTATCGCCGGATGAGATGGTGGCGCGCTACGGAGCGGATGCGACCCGTATGTACAGCCTGTTCGCCGCACCTCCCGATCGCGATCTGGACTGGCAGGAAACTGGAATCGAAGGCATTCAGCGCTTTCTCGGCCGGGTGTATCGCTTCTTCCTCAGAAATCCCGTAGAGACGCGGCTAGCCGCGTCTCCCGCAGCGGAGAAGGCGCAAGCCCCTCTGCAGAAAGAGCCGTTGACGCCCCAGGCGCGCGCGATTCAGCGGAAGCTACACCAGACGATCAAGCGCGTGACCGACGATTTCCAGGGACGCTGGCACTTCAATACCTGCATCGCGGCGATCATGGAACTGATAAACGAGATTTATGGTGCGGAGCAGACGCGCGATGCGGTTGAAATTCCCGCGTCGCTAATCGTGGATGTGCAGCGCGACATCGCTCTGCTGCTGGCTCCCATGGCGCCTTATCTTGCACACGAATTGTGGGAGATGACGGGCGAGACGAGCAATCTGCTGAAAGTTCCATGGCCAATGTACAATGCCGCGCTGGCGGCCGAAGATGAGATTGAGATTCCCGTGCAGGTCAACGGCAAACTGCGCAGCGTGGTGTTAGTGCCGGCAGGCGCAACCGAGGATCAAATCAAGCAAGCAGCGCTCGCCGACGAGAAGGTTCGAGCGGTAATCGCTGGCAAGCCGGTCGTGAAGGTCATTGTAGTGCCGAAGAAGCTCGTAAATATCGTGGTGCGGTAGACAGCTACGAGCCGCGAGCTGCGAGCGGTCCGAGTCTTTCAGTTTCGAGTCGCTTGCTCGAAGCTCGGAGCCCGTAGCTGTTTCGTCTGGTTGCAACCGGGCCATCAATCTGAGACACTCATCCGTGGAAACCCAATCTATCGTTGTCCTCGACTTCGGGGCGCAATATTCGCAGCTAATTGCGCGCCGCATCCGCGAACAAAAGATTTTTTCGGTCGTCCTGCCGTTCAACGCCAGCCTGGAAGAAATTCGCAGCTACTCTCCGGTGGGAATCATTCTCTCGGGCGGCCCCTCCTCCGTATACGATAACGACGCGCCTCTCGCCGACAAGAGTGTCTTCGAACTCGGCATTCCCATGCTCGGTATCTGTTACGGATTGCAGTTCATGGTCTACGCGCTGGGCGGGAAAGTGCGTCCCGCCGCCAAGCGCGAGTACGGCCACGCCAAGGTTGAGATTCAAGAATCCGACTCGCAACTCTTTCAGGGACTGCCTCACCTGCTCGCAGTCTGGATGTCGCATGGCGACTCGGCGGAAGAGTTGCCCCCAGGTTTCCGTCTGACGGCAAAAACTCCGAACGCTGTCGCCGCCATCGAAAACGCCGAAAGAAAAATGTGGGCGGTGCAGTTTCATCCCGAGGTCCACCACACTCCGCTCGGCGCCGACATCCTTCGCAACTTCGCGCTCAAAATCTGCGGAGCGCAGCCCTCGTGGACGCCACAACATTTCATCGATGCAACCGTCGCCCAGGTGAAGCAGCAAGTCGGCAGCGGGCGCGCCATCTGCGCGCTTTCCGGCGGAGTCGATTCTTCCGTAGCGGCGGTGCTGGTCGATCGCGCCCTCCGCGACGACCCCGGCAAGCCTGCCCTGCGCGGAGTCGAAGGATCGCGTCTGACGTGCGTGTTCGTCAACAATGGCGTCCTGCGCAAAAACGAGTTCGAGAAAGTTCAGCAAAATCTGCGCGACAATCTTGGACTGCACCTGGTTGCGGTCGATGCCACCGAGCGCTTCATGAAGAAACTGGCAGGCGTGGTCGATCCGGAGACTAAAAGAAAGATCATCGGCAACGAGTTCATCGAAGTCTTCGACGACGAGGCGCATCGAATCGAGAAAGCAGAGGGCAAGGTCGAGTGGCTGGTCCAGGGGACACTCTATCCCGACGTGATCGAATCGCGCTCCGTGCGCGGCCCATCGCAGGTCATCAAGTCGCATCATAACGTGGGCGGATTGCCGGAGAAGATGAAGCTCAAGCTCATTGAGCCCCTGAAAGACTTGTTCAAAGATGAAGTCCGGCGCATCGGGCGCGACCTGGGCATGCCCGAGGACATCCTGCAGCGCCAGCCGTTCCCCGGCCCTGGGCTGGCCGTTAGGATTCTGGGTGAAGTAACAAAAGAGCGCGCTGATCTGCTGCGCGACTGCGATGAGATTGTGGTAGGCGAGATCAAGAAGGCTGGGCTGTACCAGAAAATCTGGCAGTCATTCGCTGTGCTCTTGCCGGTGATGTCGGTCGGTGTGATGGGCGATCAACGAACCTATGCTTACACCTGCGCCGTCCGCGCCGTGCATTCTGAAGACGGCATGACTGCCGACTGGGTTCCGCTGCCCTACGAAGTGCTGAAAACAATTTCGAATCGAATCGTGAATGAAGTGCGTGGGGTGAATCGCGTGGTGTATGACATTACATCGAAACCGCCCGGGACGATTGAGTGGGAATGACGATCCACGATATTCAAGGCGCGCAACATCGCTTTACCCCAAACACCCCGCCTTTCTGGACACCATTGCATTCCTATCTCCTTCTAGCCTTGGCCACCGCAGCCTGCCTGCTACCCTTTTCCGGCAAGCCATTTCATATTGACGACCCTCTATTTGTCTGGACGGCACAACAGATCGCGCTTCATCCTTTCAATCCTTACGGATTCCATCTGGTTTGGTATGTCACCGACATGCCCATGTCCGCCATCACCAAGAACCCTCCGCTTTCCTCTTATTACGGAGCCTTGATCGGAATCGCGGCGGGATGGTCGGAAAGAGCATGGCACCTAGGTTTCCTTCTTCCGGCACTCGCCGTGGTTCTGGGAACCTACCGCCTGGCGGAGCGCCTCACCGCATCTCCCACGATTGCCGCTCCAATGACCGCCGCCGCGGCCACGCTGTTTGCTCCCGGTTTTCTGGTCTCCGCCACGGGCGTGATGTGCGATGTCATGATGCTGGCTTTCTGGATTTGGGCCATCATTTTCTGGCTCGAAGGGATCGATTCAGGCAAGCCACTCCATTTCGCGGCAAGTAGCGTGCTGATTGCCGCGTGCGCTCTCACCAAATATTTTGGTGCGTCTTTGATCCTGCTTCTACCCGTCTATTCACTCTTCAAACAGCGACGCGTGGGAGCCTGGGTCTGGTATCTGTTCATACCCGTAGCGGGCCTGGCGAGTTACCAGTTCTGGACCAAAGCGCTCTACGGAAGAGGCTTGCTCTGGGACGCCGCTCGATATGCGCGGTCGCCGGAGCACGTCGATCAAGCCTCGCGCCTGATCAGCGGACTGGTGGGCTTGGCCTTCCTGGGGGGATGCGCGCTGCCGATATTATTCTTTACTCCCTTACTCTGGAATCGCCGACAGTTGATTCTCGGCAGTCTCGTTGCAGCACTCGCCGGATTGGCCGTGGGCCTGCATTGGCTGCTTCCCTTGGTTCACGACCCCCGACAAAACTGGGGATGGATTGGGGCACAGTTCGCCTTCTATGTTGCCGGTGGAATTTCCGTTCTAGCACTGGTAATCGCAGACTACAGAAGACACTACAAGAAACAAGGAGAAGCGGACTCAATTCTATTAGCTCTCTGGATTCTAGGAACTTTTCTGTTCGCTGCTTTCGTGAACTGGACGGTCAACGCCCGCTCGCTCCTACCACTCATTCCCGCAGCGGCAATTCTGCTGGCCCGGCGGTTGGATTTGGATTTGAATAAAGATGAAATCCGACTCGCCTCCGCTCGCCGGTCGTCAGGAATGTGGACCCGAACATTGCTTGTTCCCCTGGCCCTGTCCGCGATCCTCTCGCTCTCTATTGCCTGGGGAGACACTGCCTTCGCCAACTCCGGACGCACCATGGCCAGCTTGATTCATCGCCAAACTCAGAACCAACCAGGCAGCGTTTTATTCGAGGGACACTGGGGATTCCAATACTACATGCAACTGTTCGGAGCGCGTCCCGTGGAATACGACAAGTTCGCCTTCCAGATCGGAGATCTAGTAGTGACCCCGGAAAACACCACCAGCACGTTCCCGATCGCGCCGCAATTTGTGTTGGCGCAGCAAATTGTGCAGATCGATCCCCACGCCCGCAGCGCCACCATGGCGCTCGGCGCCGGATTTTATTCCGCAGTGTGGGGACCGGTGCCTTTTAGTTTTGGCCGGGTTCCTTCGGAGCCGTATCTCGTCGTGCACTTGCAACAGCCCGGCAAAAATGCGCGTTAGACTAAGCTGGGGTGCGGAAGCCGGCGGAAACGATTGAGTGGGAGTAAATGTTCCTCGAAAATAAATTGTTCTCTTGCCTGGTTCGACTCCGCGCTGCTGCGCTTCGCTCACAGCGCTCCGCTCAGGATGACAGGGTTGGGGAGACACTTAACCACATCCGCGACGAGAGTCACCGAGATTACTTTCCCACTTGACCTTGCCTGGCAGCCACCGGATGCGTCCCTGAGAATGCGTTTGAATGCGCAAGCGCAGGTCAGCTTCGACAAGCGCTTTTTTTGTGGGGAGTCCGCTGAGGCGCATCGCTTTGCGCATCAGGGCATCGTCGATATCGATGGTTGTCCGCATTGGCTTTTGATCGGAAGCTATTTTCTTCCCTTACATCGACGAGGATAGTGCAATCCATGAATTGCCGTTCCGATTCGAAGCGACGGATGAGGAGTTTGCGGCGAACAGCAGGTCCTTCGCTTCTCCACCCCATCGCGCCAGAAGCGGGCGCGCTGGGGACCCCGGTTCGCTCAGGATGACAATTCTTCTTGGGATGGCGGAATTTGGAGTTGCGCGGACGGCATCACTTGCGATTGATGATTCCGCACCCGACGCACTACCATATTCTTATGCCAGTTGATATCGAAACTCCGACATCTTCTTACACCCGCATTCGCGCCCCGCGCGGTACCACCGTCTCCTGCAAAGGTTGGCAGCAGGAAGCGGCGATGCGCATGTTGATGAACAATCTTGACGAGGAGGTCGCCGAGCGTCCACAGGATCTGGTCGTTTATGGCGGCACGGGCAAAGCCGCTCGCAATTGGGATTGCTACCATGCGATCGTCCACTCGCTGAAGAATCTTGAGAACGACGAGACTCTGCTCGTGCAGTCGGGGAAGCCCGTAGGTGTGTTTAAGACGCACGAGTACGCGCCGCGCGTGCTGATTGCGAACTCGAACCTGGTCGGGCATTTTTCCAACTGGGAGAAGTTCAACGAACTGGAGCGCGCCGGACTGATGATGTACGGCCAGATGACCGCCGGTTCGTGGATTTACATCGGCTCGCAGGGGATCGTGCAGGGAACGTACGAAACCTTCAACGCGGCGGGTGACAAGCACTTTGGCGGCGACCTCGGCGGCAAGTTGATCGTCTCGGGTGGCATGGGCGGCATGGGCGGCGCGCAGCCGCTGGCGGCGACCATGACGGGCGCGGCGTTTCTGGGGATCGACGTCGATCCCGAGCGCATCAAGAAGCGGCTCAAGACCGGCTACTGCGATTTTCTCGTGACCACGCTGGACGAGGCGCTCCGCATTCTGAAAAACGCCGTCCGCAAAAAAGAAAATGTTTCGGTTGGGCTGGTCGGCAATTGTGCGGACGTCATTCCGGAACTGGCCGAGCGCGGCGTGGTGCCCGACATCCTCACCGATCAAACTTCGGCGCACGATCCGCTGAACGGATACGTGCCGAATGGGATGACGCTTGAGGCGGCGCTTGAATTGCGGCAGCGCGATCCGCAGGCTTATCAGGAGCGGTCGCTCGACGCCATGGCTCGGCATGTTGAGGGCATGTTGCGTCTGCAAAAGATGGGCTCGGTCACCTTCGACTCGGGCAACAACCTGCGCACCCTGGCCTTCGAGCAAGGAGTCGGCAACGCTTACGATATTCCGGGAGTCTTCGCCGACTACCTCCGGCCGCTGTGCTGCC
>Ga0181523_10005810_pt1 | contig 10042 bp, 8 predicted proteins | sample PEATcosm2014_Bin_43_FD_119752 | JGI IMG/M metagenome (GOLD analysis project Ga0181523, IMG submission 119752) | Peatland microbial communities from MTU Mesocosm Facility, Houghton, MI, USA - PEATcosm2014_Bin05_30_metaG | ecosystem: Environmental > Terrestrial > Soil > Wetlands > Peat | place...
GCAGTCCATGGGGGCCGAGGAGCCCGCGGATCTGGAAAACCAGCGAATAGAAAGCAGAGAAGTAGATGAGGCCGAGCGCGCGAAGAAAGAGCCAGCGCGGAAGAAGGTGCCCGGGAGGACCAGCAGGTCCCGGCCCGGTCCACCAACGCAGAGGGGCGAGGGTCCAGCGCTTCATCAGAACTGATCATATCAGGGGATGGAGACTTTCGGATGTTCTGTACCTTACGGCTGGGTCGGGGGCGCTGGAAGATGCAGGGTGCAGGACCCATCGCTGCAGGCTTTTCGGTTCCAACGATAGCGGTTACGCGCAATCCAATCGTAAATAATGTGCGCCACCCAATGCACTCCGGGGACAAGCAGAATCCATGCCACCAGATTCCAGCTAGGTAAGTGCAGTCCGATTTGGGCCCAGGCGTCTATCCCGGTGTAGACCCGACCTTGGCGATCGACGGCCTGCATCGAGCGCATGGCCTGCTCACTATCAACGCTTGGAAATCGCCGAATGGTGTTCGGGTCGCGCAGGTCGAGAAACTCGATGACTCCACGAACATCGCGTGGGCGAACGCTGGCAATGCTGGCACGGCAAAGCGAACAGGATCCATCGAAGAGCACGGTGAGTTGCAGGAGGGAATTCATGGGTCACAGAACGCTTGGCATTCCCAGTGTATCGCGAATTTGCATTCCTCGGAATCCGGGCATCACACCTTCCATCGCGCTTGTGTCAGTCCTTGATTTTCAATTGTTTTCCAATGGAGAGCATTGAGAAATTAAGCAAATGCCGCCAAATCCAGCGTTCTTAGGTTAATTACAAGCTTCCCGAGCTTCCGACGATACGATACAGACTTTGCCACTTGGTGATGGAGTCTCAGTCAGCAGAAGCAGCAAATGAAATTGGTGGGGGCTGCTACGCGATCCATTCGCCGGACCTGGAGATGGGAGGTCGTCTTCGGTCACCGACGCACCTAGCAACCTAACCGGCTGACATAAACATGGTTGTGCGCTCTGACTGTGCTGTGCCCCTCAGGTGTACTCTCGCCCAGTGATAGAAACCGAGTCCCTGCCGGGGGAAGTACGATGACTCCGAGTAAGGCACGACTGGGGCTCGGATCGTGGTGTGCGGATTCCTTTCGGATACAGTACGTTTATAGAGATAAGTAATCTCTCTAAATTTCACCTCGATGCGGGGGCAACACGAGGCTTTTGCGGAGCTGGGTTGTCAACTCGCAAGACTGGGCAGACCACCGGACTGCTCCTTCGTTCGGCTTCGCGAATCAGGAGGTGATGGCAGCGTCGAATGGACGGGCCTTGGCTCATCCAGAAGCGGGAACCCTGACCCTCACGGTAGTGCCCGTGCCGGTGGACAAAATCTCCAATTGACCACCAATCAGGATGACTCGTTCCTTCATGCTGGAAATCCCCACTCCCATGGGGAAGGGCATCCCACTGCCTGTTTCGGGTTTTCGCTCGGCAATTCCGCGGCCCATGTCGGTAACCTCGACCGTCACGACATCCGAACTACGGCCGAGTACGATCTTGGCCATCGGGCTCCCGGAGTGTTTGTGGATGTTGGTCAGGCTCTCTTGCACGACAATAAAAAGTGCCAATTCGGCTTCTTTGTTCAACCTTCCAAAGTCCAGGCTCGCTTGTAGTTCCACCCGGATTCCACTGCGCTCGCTGAATCCATTCACGAAATGACGAATTGCATCCGGTAGACCTGCTTCATCCAGCATCGGCGGATGTCCCCAACCGGCAAGGCAACGCCCCAGGGTGGCTGATATGGTCGTGACTCCCACGCCGCCGGTTAATGACGAAACGAAGATCAGCGGAACCTTGATATCTGCGACGATGCTCTGGATGAGGTCGAAGCTCTGTTTGTCGCTGGCGAAAAGGTTGTCGAGAGCTGGCCAGGGACTGCCTGAACCACGAACGGATCGGTGCTTCCTGATGGCCTTGCCCTCGGCGGGTTCACTAGAATTACTTGGCTCGACAATGTCTGGCCAGCCGGTCTCAGCCGTCCATGTATGTTGCGGATCGAACGAGTCCTGGATGGAAGCAGACTGCTCGCATGCTCTTTGTGAAGAACTCGTGATTTCTTCGAATTCCTGGCCTGGACGCGGGTCCTGCTGGTCAGTCGTGGGTGGTTCCGCAATGACCTCCCGCCGTTTTGCACTTTCGTCCTTCACTATTTCAGAAGCTTGCTGGGTTCTTCGAGCATTTGTGGTTGGGGGAAATTCCCGATAGGTAGACTTCTCCAAAGAAGCGCGACTCAGGAGGGCGGACAAATCATCCGGTACAGGGCCAGCCTTGCTATTGTCCTTGGTCTCAGCATCGGTCAAGGCAGCAGGCTCACGCGTGTTGGAATGTTTTTTGTCCATTACCGCCCGTCTTCGACATGACGAGAAAACACATTGCCACGAAGACGATAGAGGCAATTACCCTGCCAAGTTTCTTCGGGGGTTCAGGTAGCCCAAGTGAACAGAAACAGGACAGTTGCTCCTCTCGGAGGGAATCCATTGTCTGAATCATGGACGCCGATGTCTGGATTCCGGACGGTAATCGACAACCCAGAGTTCGCCTGCCTTTCTGTCGTCCACAATTCCGGGGAAAGCTCCACATTTTGTGTCACAGCAGTGTTTGCGAACTCCCTAGCACCCCCCTACCCCGGACATCAATCGTTCATCCAAATCCAGATCGGGATGTTTGGTCAGTCGGTTTATTGCAGTCTCGAATGACGCTTTCTCCTTGCTGAGCTTGCCTCGGGGTGTTAGAGTAAAACTGTTCCTTCCAAATTACCCGCGCCTTTTCCTTCCTCCGCGCCGTGAGGCAAGTATGAACTTTTCTGATCGTCGGTTTGCTAGTCGGTTTAATGTAGCTATCCCCCTGCAATATCGTTTCTGGAATTTGGTCGGTCCCGGCCGGGCAACGGAATCTATTAATATTTCGAAGTGCGGCATTTATTTTGCATCAGATTCTCCGCTGGCTCCTGGTGCGGCTTTGCGAATCTCGCTCCAGATGCCGAAGGAAATAACCGGTGTCCCCTCTGTCGAGTGGAATTGTCTCGGACATGTCGTTCGATTGCAGCCTTCCACCGATGCAGCTGAAAAGGTCGGTGTGGCAGTCAGGCTCGATTACTTCGAACCTCTGCGCGTTGACTTCGCAGTTTAGGCTCCCTTCGTTTGATTCCGACATTTGCTCTGGGGCAGCGGCAATCTTTCGCAAGGCGCCGGCAGGTCGGTCGGTTGCACTTCTGCTGAGCGCGCGCTCGGAGATAACGAACACACTTCAATCCAGTCACTCGACCTGAAGAGACGGGCATCGGCGAGGAGAAGCCGGAATGCGCGCGATTCCCGGCGACTTGGCCTCCCTCGTGTCGGCAAAAGCGATGCAGGCCGATGGGGAAGGTAAAGGCCGATCGGTGGAGCTTTTTAGGCAAGCCACGTCAGGTTCGTGACGCTAGAACCATGACGTGCCGGGGCGTGGACGTTCTCTAGCCGGGTGCTTCTTGGCCTGCTTGCGCGAACCCTGGATTCTCTATCCGAATGAGTAGCCCGGTTCAGGGAAGAAGTTGTACAATTATATGCAAGCAAATCAACCTAACCGGTTGTTTTGCTGCGGGTTCGGGACCAAGAGGCGGCTCGTTCCGATCCGTTTGCTCCAGTTGGCCAGGGAGGGCGGCTGCAACGTATTGAGGGCATAGGGCTTAGTTGAGTATTTGTCGTTCAGATCCGCATCGTCCCTACCAGAAATCTCATTGACTCAACAGGACTTGCGAACGGCTCGGGACAGCAAGGTCAGCTTGTGTCCAGCCGCCGGGTGGAAAAAGGATTGAGCGCGGGCGGCGAAACATCCAGGGACTTGCGTTTGGAGCGCACTGCGGAATCGCCTCCACGGGCTGCAAAACTGAAACGGGGTGGCGCGTCACCGGATTAGAAAGATAAGTTGTCGCAGGTCGAACAGATTTCAGCTTCATTGGAATGAAAGCTGCCTCGTTTGGGGCACCAGCAGTGCGGAGGACAGCATCTTAAGTGAAAGGCTGTAAATTTTGAAAAATACTGTTGTTCAACGGGATTCCTGGCATTGTGCGGGATAGCCGGATTTACACATAAGCATTCGCGACCGTCCGAAGAAAAAGTCCGGGACATGACGGCGACGCTCATTCACCGGGGCCCTGACCAGCAGGGTATTTTCTCGGCAGAACTGTTCTCTTTTGGTGCCGCGCGATTGAAAATCATCGACCTCGAAAGTGGAAATCAACCCATTCTCGAAAAGGGCGGCGAGAGCGGGATCGTTTTCAATGGCGAGATCTATAACCACCTAGAGCTGAGGGCGGAGCTCGAGGGCTTGGGGCACAGGTTTGAATCGCACTCGGATACAGAAACCGTCCTGAAAGCCTTCTTGCAATGGGATACGGAGTGTTTCGCGCGTCTGCGGGGCATGTTTGCTGTTGCGGTGTGGGATGTGCCGCAAAAGCGATTGGTGCTGGCGCGAGACCGGATGGGCATCAAGCCCCTGTATTTTGCAAGGAAGGGTGAAGATTTATATTTCGGATCAGAACTCAAGGCCATTCTTATCCATCCTGAGATCGAGCGAACCCTGTGCCGTGAGGGGCTAGATTGTTACCTTTCGCTCAATTACGTTCCTTGTCCATGGACACTCATTGATGGCATTCAAAAAGTCCCTCCGGGAACGTGGATGGAGTGGCAGAACGGCAAGATTGCAACCGGTAGCTACTGGCAGTTGCCATACGGGAATATCCGCGACGTAACGATCGGGGACGCGAAAGAGGAGCTGAATGCACTGCTGGCGGACTCCATCCGCGAGCACCTGCTCTCCGATGTGCCGCTGGGGGTCTGGCTGAGCGGCGGGATCGATTCCACGACCATTCTGCATTACGCGGCGCAGGCGAGTTCTTCCCGGCTGAAATCGTTCTCGATTTCGTTTGCCGGACGCAGTTTCGACGAATCTTCCTACATCCGGACGGCAGTAAAGGAATACGGAACAGATCACGACGAAATGGATTTGAACCCAAACGTCGATTTACGTGGTGCGATTGAAGAGTTTGCCTACTATTCGGATGAGCCGAGCGCGGACGCTGGAGCATTGCCGGTATGGTTTTTGTCAAAACTCTGCAAGAAGAAGACAACCGTGGCCCTCAGTGGCGAGGGCGCGGATGAGCTTTTTGGCGGATATCTGACGTATCGAGCGAACCGAATTTCCCGGGTACTTCGCGGGATTCCGCGGCCGGCACTGGCCATGGGAAATGCAATCCTGCAGCACTGGCCGGTTTCCAATGAAAAAATCGGTTTCGAATACAAGGCAAAGCGGCTGCTCGAGGGGACGCTGATGCCGCCCGAGCGCGCTCATGTATATTGGAATGGGACATTTTCCGAGCAGGGTTTGCGTACGATCCTGAAACAACCCCTGCCTGGAACTTTGGGGCAGATACTGGGCCAACTGAACGATTTGCCTGAAGCAAAGGATGATCTGGCCCCGTACCTCTGGTTGGATCAGAAATACTATCTTGCAGACGACATCCTGACGAAGAGCGACCGGATGAGCATGGCCCACTCGGTCGAAGTGCGGCCGCCTTTCCTCGATCACCGGATCGTGGAATTTGCGGCAACGCTGCCCGCCAGGCTCAAAATCCGAGGCGCGCAACAAAAGGTGATTCTGCGGGAGTTGATGAACGACAAACTCCCCGAAGCCATCCTAAATCGCAAGAAGGTCGGTTTCGATATACCGGCGCATGAATGGCTCCGCGGTCCGCTTCGCGGGTTACTCGAGGACGTCCTGGAATTCGGATTATCGCAATACGGACAGCTTTTCCGGCGAGATGGCATCGAATCGCTGATGAAGCGCCACCTGCAAAGGGAAGTTAATGTTGGCTACCACCTGTGGGGGTTGCTCATACTGTTTTTGTGGATGAAAAAATGGCAAGTGTCGATTTGAACTCCGTAAGAAGTAACGACGATTTCTTGAACCGGCGCGGGGTTCTGCTTGTTCTCGTCTTCCTTTTCGTTGCCGCGGTCTACCTCGGTTGTGTGATCTCGCCGCCCTCTCTCATGGACGATGTCGACGCCGTGCAGGCGATGATCGCGAAGGGGATGTTGACGAGCGGGGATTGGGTAACCGCGCGTCTCGACGGAGTCCTGTACCTGGAAAAAGCGCCTCTGATTTATTGGCTGATGGCCATTTCTTACAAGCTTTTCGGCATTTCCGACTGGGCCGCGCGGCTTCCCGTGGCGTTTGCGTCCATCGGGCTTGCGCTCCTATCAGCGCTGTTCGGCATGTGGGCTTTTGGCAAACGGGCCGGTTTTTACGCGGGATTGTGCATGGCCACCTGCGTAGGTTTGTTCCTGTTCACGCGCATCCAGATTCCAGACGTGATGCTGACGTTCGCAATTACCTTGGCCATGTGGGCATTCCTGCGCGCCCTGGATGAAGAGGAAAAGAGGCCTGGACTGTGGGCGGCGATTCTTGCCGCGAGTCTCGGAATAGGGCTTTTGCTGAAGAGCCTGGTGGGGATTGTCTTTCCGATCGCGGGAGCGCTGATCTATCTCTTCGTGACCAAACAGCTCTTCTCTCTCGGAACCTGGAAACGGTTGCGGCCCGTGAGCGGCACTCTGATCGTACTGCTCATCGCGGCCCCCTGGCATATCCTAGCCACGCTGCGAAATCCGCCGTATTTCGCCTGGACCCTCGAGAGTGGACCCGGCGTGTACCATGGGTTTCTATGGTTTTATTTCATCAACGAGCAGTTACTGCGTTTCCTGAATCTCAGGTACCCACGCGACTACAACACGGTTCCACGACTGTACTTCTGGCTGTTCCATCTGCTGTGGCTCTTTCCGTGGAGTGTGTACCTGCCGGCGGTTACGAAACTCTCTTTCAAGCCCGTTGACCGCGCAGGACGCGCTAGGCTACTGGCGCTCTTCTGGACAGGGTTCATCCTGGTCTTTTTTACGTTTTCAACAACGCAGGAGTATTACTCGATGCCGTGCTATCCGGCGCTGGCGCTTTTGTTGGGGTCGGCGATGGCAACCGAGGGGAAGTGGATCCATCTCGGTACACGAACCCTGGGAATCATTTCGGCATGTGCTGCATTGGCCTGCATCGCTATTGCTATTTCGGTGCGCAATCTGCCCACTCCGGGAGACATTTCGAGTGCTCTATCGAGACATCCTTCGGCTTACACGCTCTCGCTCGGGCACATGCTGGATCTGACGTTTGACTCGTTCGCCTATCTTCGACTGCCGTTATGGCTGGCAGCGGTGGGGTTCCTGGTGGGCACGGTCGGCAATCTTCGCTGGTCGGGTAGGAAGGCCATTTTGACCACCGGATTGATGATGGTGCTGTTTTTTCATGCTGCGCGGCTGGCGCTGGTGGTATTTGATCCTTTTCTCTCTTCGCGTCCCCTTGCCAACGCGTATCTTTCCGCCCCGCCAGGAAAGCTCATTGTGGAGCGCCATTATTACCCGTTTTCGAGCGTTGTCTTTTACACGAATCAAGACCCTTTGCTCCTAAATGGCAATTATTTCAACCTGGAATATGGAGCGGCTGCGCCAGGCGCGCCGCCGGTTTTCCTGAACGATTCTGAATTCCGAGGTTTGTGGACCAGTGGTAATCGGTATTATTTGGCGGCGACCCAGAAGGGCGCCGATCGCATCGAAAGTGTAGTCGGTAAGGAGCATTTTGAAATCGTAGCCAGCAGTGGGGGAAAGCTTTTGCTCACCAATTTAATCTCCAATAGCCCCTCGAGCAGATCGCTGCCTGCACTCCCGCGGCCGGACGAAACTATTTCGCGTTTGTTGTTGTCAGGAAACGATGTCCATCGCTAACCCAACACCCAAGGATGCGGCGCACTCGCCGGGCGGCGGGCTGCGGAAGGCTGCGTTTCTGGTGCTGCGGCTGGCGATAGGAATCGGAATCCTTGTCTATCTTGCGAAATCGGGCCAGATCAACTTTTCCGCGTTAGGCAGCCTTGTCCATGCCTGGCCGATTACGCTGGCCGCGGTGGCGTTTCTGCTCCTCGATATTTTCTTCATGTCCGTTCGAGCGTCCCTGTTATTCCGAAATGCGCGACTGTCACTTTCCCTCGGTCACTCCCTGAAATTGAATCTGATCGGGTTCCTATTCTCCACGTTTCTCCCTGGCGCGGCGGGAGGGGATATTGCCAAACTTGTGTACGCAACCCGGGAGAATCATGGGCGCCGCGCGGAAGTCGCAACGGTTTTGATTTTGGATCGCCTGGTCGGGTTATTCTCACTAATTCTGCTACCCCTGTTGTTTGCCCCTCTTTTTCCAGAGCTGCTGAATTCCGTTCCCGTATTGAAGCGCATTCTGTACTTCGATGCGCTGCTGGCAGGATGCATGTTCGCCGGTACCATGCTGGTCATGTTCTTCTCGCCAACGCGCTCCCTGGTCTCGTTGCTTCTCGGCCGATGGACGGGGGTCAAGAACCTGGCCCTGCGCGTGGTCCAGGCCATGGCAGTGCACGGAAAGGCGCGAGGTGCATTATTCTTGGTGCTGCTTCTTTCGCTGCTGGCCAATCTGTCGCTCATCGTGGTGACCGGCCTCGGCCTGTATGCCGTCAGTCCCGGCTCCTTTTCGACAAGGTTGATATTGGTCGCCCCGATCGGCCATCTGGTGAACAGTCTTCCATTGACTCCCGGTGGGATCGGCGTAGGGGAGACGGCCTTCAATACCTTATTCGCGCTGACGGGGATGACGGGGGGAGCGGAGACCTTGCTCTGCCTGCGCGTGTGGAATATTTTTGTGGGGGTGGCGGGTTTGCTGGTCTACCTGCTGGGGATGGGTCGTATTGTGCATCCTTATGAGGAAGTGTCTGAAGAGCCAGACACTGGCTTTATCGAGGCCGGATCTGCCAATTAAGGGTCATTCTGCTGTCTGGCCGATTTCCTAAAATGGGCAGAATTCGTGTTAATTTATATAGATTGGATTTTCGTAACCGGCTTTCGAGGGCTGAGCATTCATCAGGGCCCGAGTGCAGTTGAACAGAAAAAATAGAGGAAAATCGCAGTGAAGGGGAAGCTATGAAAATAATGGTTCTTGGTGGGGATGGTTACTGCGGCTGGGCGACCGCGCTTTATCTTTCGGCGAAGGGCCACTCGGTTTCAATCGTCGACAACTATGTGCGGCGTCAATGGGATCACGAACTGGGCGCCCAGACGTTGACTCCGATCCTTCCCCTGAGCGACCGGCTACGGACCTGGACTCGCCTGACCGGCAAGGTCATGGACCTATTTGTGGGAGATGTGACCGATTACGACTTTCTCTTCAACGTGGTGAAGCAGTATGAGCCGGAAGCTATTGTCCATTTTGCCGAACAGCGCTCGGCTCCATACTCGATGATCGACCGGAAGCACGCTACGTTCACGCAGGTGAACAATGTTGTGGGCACTCTGAATGTGCTGTTTGCGACTCGGGAGTTGGTTCCGGATTGCCACCTGATCAAGCTTGGCACCATGGGTGAATACGGAACCCCGAACATTGACATTGAAGAGGGCTATATCAATATCGAGCACAATGGACGCCGGGATCTCCTGCCATATCCCAAGCAGCCCGGATCCTTCTATCACCTCTCCAAGGTTCACGACAGCCACAACATGATCTTTGCTTGCAAGATCTGGGGAATTCGCGCCACGGATCTGAACCAGGGCGTGGTGTATGGGACGATGACGGACGAAATCGGTCTGGACGAAGCCCTAATCAACCGGCTGGACTATGACGAAGTTTTCGGCACCGTGCTGAACCGATTCTGCGTGCAGGCGGCCATCGGCCAGCCTCTTACCGTTTACGGCAAGGGCGGGCAGACTCGCGGATTCCTGGACATTCGGGACACCGTCCGGTGCGTGGAACTGGCCTGTCTAAATCCTGCAGCCAAGGGCGAATGCCGCATCTATAACCAGTTCACGGAGCAGTTTTCCGTACTGGACCTCGCAAAGAAAGTGCAGGAAGCGGGCAAGGATCTTGGAATGAAAGTGGAAATCGACCACATCCCGGATCCGCGTGTCGAGGCCGA
>Ga0181523_10005813_pt1 | contig 10035 bp, 3 predicted proteins | sample PEATcosm2014_Bin_43_FD_119752 | JGI IMG/M metagenome (GOLD analysis project Ga0181523, IMG submission 119752) | Peatland microbial communities from MTU Mesocosm Facility, Houghton, MI, USA - PEATcosm2014_Bin05_30_metaG | ecosystem: Environmental > Terrestrial > Soil > Wetlands > Peat | place...
AAAATCACCGGCGGCCTTAAGCACTTACATGCAAGGGGTGCAGTTGCGGCGGCAGGGCAAGAATCTGGACGCGGTGAAATTGTTCCAGACTGCTGTCCAGCAAGATCCGGAGTTTGCGCTGGCCTATTCCCGCCTGGCGGAAACAGATTCGGCCCTGGGGTATGACTCGCAGGCAGAGCAGGCCTCGCGAAAAGCAGTTGAGCTGAGCACGCAGTTGCCGCTGGCGGAGAAGTACCTGATTGAAGCGAATCACGCCCGGGTGATGAAAGATAACAAGAAGGCCCTCGAAGCCTATGAGAAGCTGGCCACCAGCCTTCCTGGGGACAATGACATCCAGTTCACGCTCGGAAATCTGTATCTCGACACCGGCGATTTTGACAAGGCACGGGTGCAGTACGCCAAAGTCCTCAAGAATGATCCGAAAAACCTGACGGCATTGCTACAGACCGGCTGGCTCGAAGTTCTCAACGGCAAACCGCAAGCCGGGCTCGTTCCTCTCAACCAGGCTTTGAGCCTGGCCATTGAATTGGATAACGAAGAACAAAAGGCCCAGATTCTTCAGGTTCTGGGGATTGCCTACGACGGAATGAACAAGTACGACGAAGCGCTGCGGAACGTGCAGCAGTCGCTCGAGATCAACAAGCGGCTTGGCAATAAGAGCGCTGCGGCAAATAGCTATTCAGAGATTGGCGATATTCAATCGTATCTGGGGAAGCCCGATCTTTCGCTTGCGGCCTACAATGAGGCGCTGAAGCTGCGGACCGAGATTGGCGCAAAGAAGGACGTAGCCAGCACACTGATCAGTCTGGGCAGCCTTTGGGAAGATCGTGGGGAATACGATAAGGCCCTCTCGCTGTACAAGGAGGCGCTGCAGACGGAGCGCGATGCAGGGGACGCGGCGCTTCAGGCAGTTTGCCTCAACAACATCGGAAGTGTTTACCTTGCGAAGGGGCAAAGCGAAGATGCCCTGACGTATTACCAGCAAGCGCTTCAGCTGCGGGAGAAGTTGAATAATGCAGGAGATACGGCGGATACCTTGCACGACCTGGGTGAGGCCTACACAAGAACGGCGCAGTACGATCAAGCCATGTCTTCGTTTATGCGCGCACTGGAGCTGCGGCGCACCACGAATGACACCCATAACGCCGCCTTGACGCAGCACAGCATGGGCATGGTCTTTCTGAATCAGGGCCGATTTGGCGCTGCCGTGAGTAATTTAAGCGAGTCCGTGCAGGGATTTCGTGCCGCCAAAGACCAAAGCCGGATTATGGCGCAGGTGTTGATTGACTATGCGGATGCCTTGGGACGGGCGGGACGCAGCGGAGAAGTCGGCAAAACACTGGAAGATGCGCAAAACCTGGCTACTCAGTTGAAGAACGACAAGCTGATTGCCGATGTGCACAGCACGCAGGGCGACCTTGCCTACTTCCGAGGGGACCTCAAATCTGCCAGAGAACAGTACCAGCAGGCGTTGCAACTGGCGCAGCGCGCGAAGTCGCCGGAGACTGTGCTGGTGGCCAAACTCGATCTCGCTCGCGTAAACATGGCCGAGGGGCGTTCGTCGTCGGTGATCAATGACCTGCGCTCGATCTCGCAGGAAGCAGACCGGCAGGGCCTGAAGTATTTGGCGCTGCTCAGTTCGGTGGACCTGGGCACAGCAATGGTGAACAGCAAGGATTATGGTCATGCCAAGGAAGTGCTGGATCAGGCTCTGAATAACAGCGAGAAACTGGGCGTGCGGCTGCAGACGGCCCTCATTCACTACCAACAGGGAAATCTATTAAAGCAGACGGGCGATGCATCGGGCGCTGCTAGCCAGTACCGGCAGGCTGCCGGCATTCTGGATGAAATCAAGAAAGAGCCGGGGGCGGAGCATGTCCTAGAGCGAGCGGACCTGAAGACCATCTACGCGCAAGCTGCCGAAGGGGCCGGAAGTAAGTCCTAGTTGTCCTTCCTCTAATTCGTGACAGGCCTGTTTCTGGATAGAAGGGCGCCCAAATAAGAAACTCCGGAATCTTCCGATTTTGTGATCGGAGGTTCCGGAGTCTCTGTGTTTCTTGCAGTTCGTCAATTACTAAGGGGTTGGCTATTTCACTGTGATGGTGTCCTTGGTCGTGTTGTTCTTCAGGTTAGGATCACCGGAGCTCGCGACAGTGGCAGTGATGCCGAACTGGTCGCCCACTATCGCCCCGGAGTTAGCAATGGGAATCATGACCGCGGCCACAGATCCATGTCCGGTCCAGAGGCTAGCCAAGGTCCCGACGTTGCAACTGATGGTATACGTGGTAATCAAGCCACTGACGGAGGACGCAACGTTGCAATTGCGACCGGTTACCGGTGGGGCAGAGCAGCCAGCGAGCGTACAATCGGCTACCAAGCCCGTGACCGGACCTCCCACGACGTTGGTCGGCACGGGAATTTGGAACGTGAAGCCTACACCGTAGGCATTCTGCAGGCCCAAATCCAGAGCCCAAGCGACGTAGGTAAAGTTTGTGCCATGCTTCGGATGGTCCGTGGTTTCCAGTTCGTAAATTGCCACGTCGGCCGGAGGAAGCACGTTGTATTTAACGACAGATGTCGTAACGTTGCCCGCGCAATCCATTGCAGTCTGGGTGTACTGCTGAGGACCCTGACTCGAGGTGTTCAGCGGAGAGAAGGTCGTAGGTAAGGGGGTTGCTGCTAGTGGGCAACTGCTGCCCGGAGTGCCCTCAGTCAGGCCGCCGCATTTCGCCATACCTGAGAGGCCAACCTGATCCGTGCAGGTATAGACTGGATAGACAGTCTCACCTACGCCGAATGTGCCTGCCGGAGAACCCGCTGGCGAGAAACCGTTGGACGTGATGGTGGGAGGCTGAGAGTCGATGTTCACTTGGGTTGTGAAGTAACTGGTGTTGTAACACGGCGGAGTAAATCCCGGCGATACATCAGCTGGATTGTAGCAAATGCCCGACGAAAGCAGCTGGATGTTTTTCTCGGAGATTCCCACGAGATCCGCCGAAGAGTAGTGAATTGTGTGCGGACCATCTAGCCCGAGCGTCGAGAGCGGGATATTAGTATGTAGTGGCGTGAGGTTCGATACCTGAACGTCCCATGGTTTGGGAGTGCAGGGATACCCCATGGTGCAAATGGGGCTGGGATTATAGTAAACGGTGTCTCCCGAGGGGGGGATGGTGCCGGGCTGTACAGGCGGGTCTGCTGGTCCCCAGAAGAGTACCGCTGGAGGCGCCGCTTGAAAATTGTTTGCGCCATTGCCCAAAATGCTGTTGGGAATCACAGCCGGATTTACTAAAAAGTCCAACAAGCATTTGCCGTTGTTCCAAATATTCGCCGCGTATGTCGGGCTTCCAAAGTCTGGGTTATTCGGATTTGGGTCGTTCAGCATGCTGTTAGGATTAGAGCAGCCTGGGGCGGGTAGAACCTCCACGCTGGTGACTGGCATAGGGACATCGAAGACGCTAATGAGCCAGCCCTTCTTCGGCTTGCTCCCGTGTGTGGTGGTCTGGTCGCCATAAACGTCGATCAGCGAATCGGCGACATCGCATTGAGTCGGAGTCGTCGTCGGAGGCGTACCCGTCCCGGAAACATTGGTGCAAACCGGGTTGCTCGGGTTACTCGAACTTGCCATGAAGGGCATCCAGGCTTCCGTTGGACTGCTGGGCGTGAAGTCGATCAAAGAGACCGTTGTCCCAGCAGGTACACCCAGCATGGACGATGGAGGATCAAAAGTGTCCGTCAAATTGATGGTAGCGCTGCTGGGACTGCCGGACGCGACCATTGGGCAGTAGAAATCTGAGGCTTGAGATGGTGGAGTATTTGCGTTCCCGCCAAAACATTGATTGACGAAGAGAGAACAGAGGTTTGCACTAACACCGTTGGCCGGGCGTGCGGCGCAAACCGAAGGACCCCAAGGGGTGCCGACCACATATTGGGACCAACTTGCTATACCGGCCGGATCATTGTTAGAGATTAAAGTGTTGGTGGTCACTAAGGTAATCGTCCCGCAACTACTCGTACCCTCACCCGAACCGTTACACACGAGATCTTTAGCTGCATCGCTGGTATCGATAGTCTGCTGATTTTCAGCCCCCGGTGTGCCGAAGTTGGAAGTCGTTGGGCCGTTGGGGCTAAATGTCTGAACAATGGTGGCCGTCGTGCCTACAGCGCTCAATTCCTGGTCTGTGTTGCCCGAATTAGAAGCTTCTGTGCTCGCGCCGAAGGCGTAGAACTGATAAGCCGTGCCGAAGGTGAATTGCGCAATGTAGCCTACCGCACAGGGCGTGCTTGTTCCTGTACATGAGGGGGGGAGACCAATGCTCTGAGGCGTCAAAACATTGTTAACGGTGGTGGGAGCCGAACCAGCGTACGAGCCCAGCGTGAAAGGCTCGCCGCCTCCTGTCACACTGATAGTATCGTACAGAAACGTCCAGTTTACGCCGTCGTTGCTTCCATAGATTTGATATTGGTAGCCATCGTAGGCGCTCCCGTAGTGATCGATGTTCGGGAATACCACAATCGTCGATACCGGGCTGGAGAAACTAGCAAGGATCCAATTATTAGTAGCCGGTAACGATTCGCTCGTGTCCGAGCCGTAGTAGACCCGGCAACCTATGCTCGCCAACTCGGCCGCAGTAGGGGTAAATGTAGGACTGCCGCAACCGCCATCAATCGCACCGTAGTCGCCAAAGGTGGCGTAACTGGTAACCAGCGCGGTGAAGTCTGCGATGTTGGTGTCACTGGTGTAGGTCTGCGCCTGGCTCGAGATGGTCATGAACAACAACAAGGGAGAGCACAACAACAGATACAGGACCTTTTTCAAACCTAGCTTAGAACTGGCCAAACACGTCATACGCCCTCCTTCGGGCAACTGAAATGTGCAGAACATGTAGCGAGCAACTGCAAATTTCCTTTTATTGAGAGACGCGGAATTGAGACTCAGCGCTCAGCTTCAATGAGCGCAAAACAGCCGTCATTCTGACTGTCCGCAAGAAGCGTGTCAAGCAAATACCCAGTAAAAATGGGGCCATTTGAGAGTTTTGCGGTTACATTTTGTTGTGGGAAATTCGCCTTAGGAATACTGGTACCCTGCACAAGCCTGAAAAAAATTGCGAACAACGCCGTCGGAAATACAGGAAGGAGAAAACTCTTGCAACATCTGAGCAGGGAGACGTAGCTCGTCTCTTCCATAGTCCTCTCTTACGGTAACACAAATCGGCTCTACCGCTCGATCCATGGCGTACCTCCCTTCAAACTCCTCTTGGCCTATCGCTATCGCTCGCAGAGTGCCTCAAATGGTCGCCAGTCAAATCCTGAGGATTGAGTGAGGACTCGCGACGCATGGACGAAGCTGCAATGACATTAAGGAGAAAATCGAGTCAATCCGTCACCGGTATATGGCGCGCAGTCCTTGCATCAGAGAAAGGGCCCGATTCAGAGGTGAGAACCTGCCTATCTGCAATGGGCTGAACCCTCTACCCAGCTGCTACGGCTGTGCAAACCCCAAAATGCACCAGGTATCAGCGCTCCCAAACGGTCGCCCCATAGACCTATTCGGGACCTGCCCCCTGTACCGAAGGTCAGGATTTCCACAGCACCTGTGCGGCGAATTTAAGGCGAATCTGACCCAAGAAGCCTGATTGATATAACATATTTGTAATCTATAACATAAACACTGTTAAGTTCTCGGGTAGATTAGTACTAGGAGTATCGTAGACCACAATTTTGATGCTCCTGTACCATGTCACCCCCGTCCTTAAGCCTGTCTAATGGGACAGGTCAAGCATAGCCCCTTCGGTCAGGTAATCCCCGGGGGGACAAAAAATCGATTGACCAGCGAAAATGGAGAAAACAGACAATGAGAAAGGCCTTCCTGGCAGCCGTCATCGGTCTCCTGGCACCCTATCTGGCACTGGCGGTGGGAACACCGAACATATCTGGCCGATGGGACTTTGAAGTAACGACCGGAGATACGACCATCCAATTGAACGAACTGGGAAACACGCAGTTTGAGACCTATCTACTCCAGAATGGCAACGCGCTCTCGGACATTGCTGTTCCGACCACAGACACCAGCGCCTGCGACAACGTCTCCGACGGCAACATCACCGCATCCGGGACTGTTTCGAGTAACGGAAAAGTGACCACCGTGTTCACCATCACCGGCAACGGCGCAGCGTTCACTTATACCTTTGTAGGCACCCTGTCGACAGACGGCTCGACCATGAATGGCAGTTGGACAACGACCGCCCCCTGCAGCGCCGCTGCGGGCGCACACGGGGACTTCAAAGCTTGGAAGTATGCCGACATCTCGGGCCTGTACACCGGCGCATTTGATGGCCCCGACACTGGAACGGGTCCTTCGCAGATTCCCGCTTCGATTAACTTCGTGACCGAGTCCGACAAATCGGTCGGCGGATACATCGACTCGCCGCAGTTCACGGTTGACGGTACACCGAACACACCTGCGTGCTTCGTCCCCTTTAGCGATGGACACACGCTGCATCTCATTTACGGCTACGCCGCTTTTGCTAACGTGCCATTTCCGCAGGTCAGTCAGCAGGCAGGTTACGCGTTGCAAATTTATGCGGTGGATGCGGCCGGGAATCAGTTCATGGGTCTGGCTGCGAATCTGAATCAAGACGGGAGTGAAGGACCATACACCGTTTATTACGGGATCACCGGCGGGCCGTGCAATGGCCTGGGTGGCGGAGACGCTCCGTTTACCCCCGTCAGGAGGACTGCGAAGAAAGATTCGCCAGGGCTACCGCGGCATGGTCGCCGAGATCGATTCTAGAAAATTGAGATAGGACTGTTGTTGGCGGTCTCCATGCCAACTCCTGTTTCGTAGAGTACCCAACATTGGGGTCTATCTATGGCATCTGACGGATCCTGATTTTGCCCATCGCAAGTGCGGGCCAGCCGTCTTCTAGGGCGGCTGGCCCTTCTTCTTTTCCTTGGCACGAGGCGCGGCCCTTCACCGACGGGTGTTCGTTCGACCGATTCCTGCACGCAGCATTTGGATCATCGCACGAGATAAATCAGGGAGTACCAATGATGGGAGGAATTGGCGCGGACTACCCGTCCAGACCTATGAAATTCCCGGTCTTTGCCCTAGGCGTCAGGGGCCATAAGGAGTGGGGGAGACCCGACGGGCAGCCCGCAGGGAGAACTGGAGCAAATCGGATGCCAAGCAACGATTTGAATTTCTCGCCGGGAGAGAATCCTTAACTTCAACATGCAAAGGCACATCCTCCCGCACCATTTCAACGGTCGCATGCCGCGCCAATCGATCGGCACCCATCTTCCGGAAATCACTTTCCAAGAGTGTGCAGGAAATTCTCGAAAACGACTTTATATTGCCGACATGCCGTCCCCCCTAAAAAATCCTGCCCGAGCCTGCTAGGAATACAGCAACGTGAGACACCGAAGATCACGAGAGCATGACTCTTCTCGCAGAATGTGCTGAACACAGGAAAGGGCCGGCGTCTTTCGAACCGTGCCGGGATTCATCATTCTTTTGATTTTGCCATTTTGACGTGACTCGAATCAGCGATAGAAGTTGTTCTTCAAGCGCAGCGTGGAGTTTGCAAGCGGAAGCGCTCAGAAGTAGAGTAGTGGTCGGCCGTGAAGGCGACCGGCTAAGATGCGCCCAGTTGTTATCCTGGCCCCGTCAACTGAGCGCTTACTCCGGATGTTGCCCTCTGCAGCTTGGTGCTGCGTTGAGTCTCCGATGGAGGGATGGCAGAACGATCTGCCTGCTACCCGCGACGCCTGGAGAGGGAGGCCCTGTCCATGTTTCTCGATTTCTTTCGCTTGCGCGAGGTGCCATTTGGCGTCACGCCGGACCCGACCTATCTGTACCCGAGCCGGACACACTGCGAGGCGCTCGACGCACTTACCGAGGGAATCCTGGACGACCGGGGATTCCTGGCATTGATCGCGGATCCAGGCATGGGCAAAACGACGCTCCTCTATCAAGTACTCGAAGGGCTGCGCAACAGGGCGCGCGTCGCCTACCTCTTCCAGACGCAGTGCAACCCCCGCGAATTCTTCCAATACCTTCTGAGTGAGCTTGGGGTCGATTCACAAGGCATGGAACTGGTGGCCATGCACAACAGGCTCAATGAAATGCTGTTTGCGGAGCTGCTGGCGGGAAGGCGGTTTGTGCTGATCGTCGACGAGGCGCAAAACCTGGACGATACGGTGCTTGAAACCATCCGGCTGCTTTCGAACTTTGAGACCCCGAACACCAAACTGCTGCAAATCGTCCTGGCCGGTCAGCCGCAACTCGCGGACAAACTGATACAGCCGCACCTGGCGCAACTTCTGCAGCGCATTACGGTCGTGAAGAATCTGGAACCGCTGTCGCCGGAGGAGACGGCCGGTTATATACGGCACCGGCTCAAAGTGGCGGGCCACTTCGGCGAACCTGCGTTCGAGCCCGAAGCTGTGGCACTCATCACCGAACGAAGCCAGGGGATTCCGAGAAACATCAACAAGCTCTGCTACCGTGCCTTGATGGAAGCCTATGACCTCGAAAGACCGACGGTCTCTTCTGAGATCGTTCTTAGAGCGAGTCGCAGGTTGGCCATCGTCAAAGCTGCGCGCCCGACTTCAGCGCCGGCGCTGCTGCCAATGCCGCAAGCATCGTCAGCTCCTTTGAGCCGCGAATTCGGGAAGGTTGCCGGCCCTTCTCCTTCGCCGCGGATCGCCTACAAGCCGCCGAAGGAGTTTGCCGTGCCAGGCTGGGGCCTTGCCTCTGGCGCGTTCTTTGCCGTTCTGCTGTTGGTGTTCCTGAGCCTGCCGGAAAACATGCCTGCGGGATTGGTCCAGAGAGTGCGCGAACAGGGCAAGGTGAACGTTATCTCGCATCTCTTCCACCGAAATGGCAGCGATTTCTTAAGTAACGCGGGATCCGGATTCGGAGAGGGTCCGAGCAGTCAGGTTCCGCTCGAGGAAGCGATGGATGGGCAGAAACTGCTGGACGTTCGGCAGTCTGCGGGCAACGGAACATTGCTTGGACCTAGGTTCGGCGATCGCGACATGGCCAGCGTCTCCTCCATCCAGGCATCGAGCACAGGAAGCGATGCGCGTGTGGTCGTCATGCTCGACCATGCGGTTCAGTATGAATCGGCACGTGCCACTTCTCCTGACCGGATCTATTTCGATCTGTACAGATCACGGCTGAACCCATCCGCCGGGCAGAAGGCTGTCCCGTTCGAAGAAGGGCTGCTGAAGTCGGTGCGGGCAGCGCAAAACAAGGACAATGTCGTCCGATTGGTTCTCGATGCGGATGGAGCAAAGGCTTATTCCGCTCAACTGCTTTCCGACCCCTATCGCCTGGTGATAGATGTTCACGCGTCGGCGCCGGCGACGCGCGGGCTGAACTCACCCGCAGCAGGCCTCGAACTGGCCCGAACAGCGATCGAAGCCCGCGAAAATCCATTGTCGCTCACCCGGGAATTGGGATTGAAAATCAACCGCATCGTGATTGATCCCGGCCACGGAGGATATGACACCGGTGCAAAGGGGCCGCACGGCCTGCTCGAGAAAAACCTCTGTCTCGACGTTGCGCTGCGGCTAGGTCAGCTGATCGAAGAAAACATTGCCGGCGCCGAAGTGATCTACACGCGCAAGGACGACAGCCACGTCCCGCTCGAAGAGCGCACGGCGATCGCCAACCGCGCCAATGCGGACCTGTTCATTTCCATTCACGCGAACTCGAGCGACATCCGCGCGGTGCGCGGCATCGAAACGTATTTCCTGAACCTGACCACTTCACCGGAAGCCATGAAACTCGCAGCACGCGAAAACGCGTTCGCGCAATCCTCGCTGCATGATCTTCCGGATTTGATTCAGAAGATTTCGCGAAACGAAAAGACCACGGAATCGAAGCAGCTTGCCGTGGAGATCCAGAACGCACTCTCCGAGCGGCTCCAGCTCGTCAGCCGGCGCGAGACCAACCGCGGTGTGAAGCAGGCGCCCTTCATCGTGCTGACCGGCGCCAACATGCCAGCAGTGCTTTCGGAGATTTCCTTC
>Ga0181523_10005814_pt1 | contig 10034 bp, 11 predicted proteins | sample PEATcosm2014_Bin_43_FD_119752 | JGI IMG/M metagenome (GOLD analysis project Ga0181523, IMG submission 119752) | Peatland microbial communities from MTU Mesocosm Facility, Houghton, MI, USA - PEATcosm2014_Bin05_30_metaG | ecosystem: Environmental > Terrestrial > Soil > Wetlands > Peat | place...
GCCGGTGATGCCGACGCGCTCATCGAAGCTCTTGGCGAGATTGACGGCGTCCTGGCCGGTCAGCGCGTCGGCGACCAGGAGCACTTCGTGCGGATTGGCGGCGCGGCGCACTTCCGCCGCCTCGTTCATCAGCGCCTCGTCAAGCGTGAGCCGGCCGGCGGTATCGAGGAGTACGACGTCGTAGCCGCCGAGCCGCGCGGCTTGTTGCGCGCGCGCGGCGATTTGCACCGGCGTCTGTCCATCCACGACCGGCAGCGTGTCGACGCCGACCTGCCGGCCGAGCACCGCGAGTTGCTCCATCGCGGCCGGGCGGCGCGTATCGAGCGAGGCCATCAGCACCTTGCGCTTGGAAACCTCGGCGAGGCGCTTGGCGATCTTGGCGGTAGTCGTGGTTTTGCCGGAGCCCTGCAATCCCACCATCATGATGACGACGGGCGCCGGCGCGTTGAGGTCGATCGGCTCGGCGCTCGATCCTAATGTCTCGATCAATTGGTCGTGCACGATCTTCACGACCATCTGGCCGGGCGTGACCGACTTGATCACGTCGACGCCGACCGCGCGCTGCCTGACCTCGTCGATGAAGCTGCGCGCGACGTCGAGCGCCACGTCGGCCTCAAGGAGCGCGCGCCGCACCTCGTTTAGCGCCGCGTCGACGTCGGCTTCCGACAGCGCGCCGCGCCGGGTCAGCCGATCGAGGATGCCGTTCAACCGTTCGGAAAGACTGTCGAACAATTTCTGCGTCCCTTGGTACGGCCGTCCATGCGGGCGGCCCCTTGTCAAAACACCTTTGCGCCCGAGGGCGCATTGCGCTGTCGGGCGGGAACCTCCGGTCTCCTGGACCGGTCGGCGGTTAAATCTCGATCTCTTGCGAGAGTGGGCGGAAAATAGGTGCAGACCCCCGTGCCGTCAACCGTGGCGTTATGGTCGGGGCGCCCGGGCGGCCCAGCTGTATTGTAGGGCCGCAATGTCCCGCTATTACAACGGCCCGGTCTCCGATCACTTTGACGGCGAGCGGTTTTTTGACCCCGACGGCGCGCCGCCGCGAAGCCGGCGCGATTTGTGGCGCTGGTACCGTCACCGGCGCGCCACCAGGGCAAAGTGGCCGTCCTGGGCGCCATCGCCTTATGCCGACCGCCCGCCGGCGCGGGTCGAGGGTACCGCCTGGCGTATTTGCTATGTCGGCCATGCAAGCTTCCTCATCCAAACGGCCGGACGCAACATCCTGCTCGACCCGGTCTGGTCGAAGCGCGCCTCGCCGTTCCGTTTGATCGGGCCGCAGCGGGTCAACGATCCAGGCATCGACTTTACAGACTTGCCGCCGATCGATGCCGTGCTGGTGTCGCACGGCCATTACGATCATCTCGATGTCGCCACGCTGTCACGGCTCGGCGCCGCCCATCGACCGCGCGTCATCACGCCGCTCGGCAACGACGCGATCTTGCGAAATCACGATCCCGCGATCGCGGCCGAAGGCTATGACTGGGGACAACGGGTCGATATCGGCGCCGGCCTAGCCGTGATCCCGGTCGCCACGCGACATTGGTCGGCGCGCAATTTGTGCGACCGCAACATGTCGCTATGGGCGTCGTTCGTCATCGAGACGCCTGCCGGACGCATATATTTCGTCGCTGATTCCGGCTACGGCGACGGACGCCATTTCCGAAACGCGCGCGATCGTCATGGGCCGTTCCGCCTCGCCATTCTCCCGATCGGAGCCTACGAGCCGCGCTGGTTCATGCGCGATCAGCACATGAATCCGGCCGAAGCGGTTCAGGCGTTCCTCGATTGCGGCGCCGCGCTTGCGCTAGGGCATCATTACGGCACGTTCCAGCTTACCGACGAGGCAATCGACGCGCCGCTCATTGCGCTTGCCGATGCCTTGCAGGTTGCCGGCATCCCCGCCGCGAGTTTCCGCACGTTGCGGCCCGGGCAGGTGTGGCAGCTGTAAGCGTAGTCTTTCGGCCTTTAACCGGGAGAGGTGTCCGGCGGCTTGATCAAGACGTAAACGTTGACGACCAGCTTCTTCGCGTCGGTGGTGAGCGGGTCGGTGACGTATTCTTCGACCATTTCCTTGGCGTCGAGCCGCTTCTCATCGAGATAGTCGGTGATCGTCTCGTAGGTGTTGTCGAGATCGTCATACGAACCGCGGTAGACGAATTTGAGCGCCGCGCCGTCCGGCGTCTGGCCGACGGAAAATTCACCGTGCGGCGGATTATTCGGCGGCGCTGCGATCGGAACCCCGATCTCGTAGTCGAAGCCGTTATCGTCGGAGGACGTGAAGATCGTCATCGGCGGCCCAGCGGGCTTGATGCCTTCCTTGTCGAGGTAGGTTTTAATTTTCTTCAGCGAAGCGGTGATGATTTCGAACGTCTTGTCCCAGGTGCCGCTGCCCTTTACGTAGATCATCGTTCTCGCGGTGAGCGTCGTGTCCTCGCCGAACACATCGCCCGGCTGGGCCGGTGTCGATGGGGGAGCGATTTGCTCCGGCGCGGCGGGCGCAGCGGCAGCCGGCGGCGCGGGACTTTGCGGCGAAGTCTGTGCGGGCGCCGGGGCCGGGCTTTGCGCGGGGTTCTGCGCAGATGCCGGCCGCGACACCCCGAGCGCAATGGTCATGGCAATTGCAGCGCCCGCGAGGCCGGCGCGCAGCGCTAAACCGAACAACATCAGTTTCTCCCCAAATGAGCCACCCGGCGCCCGCGGCCGCGCCGTCGCCCGTCCTCTCTTCGTCGCCAAACCGAATCTAGCATGTTCGGCCGCATCCCGCCCTGCCCAAATTGCCATCACCGCTTGCGGACACTGGCGCATGACGAGCGATTTCTCATATAAGTCCCTCACATTAGGACTTTTTGCAGGCTCCGGTTTGGGCGGTAGCATGAGCGCGCTGGGCAATCGCGATTTCATCAAGATGAACGGCCTCGGCAACGAGATCGTCATCGTCGATTTGCGCCGCGCGCCGGGCGCAATTGCACCGGCCGACGCACGCGCCGCGGCGCAGCAGGAGCCCTACGATCAGCTGATGGCGATTTATCCGGCGGCGCGCGGCGATGCGGATGCGGCGATCCGCATCTACAACAGCGACGGTTCCGAAGCGGGCGCCTGCGGCAATGGCATGCGCTGCGTGGCCGCGCTCGTCAGTGAGGAAACCGGCCGCGCCGAGCTGAAGTTCGTAACGCCGGCCGGTATCGTCGCCTGCCGGCGTGAGGCAAGCGGTCTGTTCACCGTCGATATGGGACCGCCACGTTTGCGTTGGGACGAGATTCCGCTGGCGCAGGAATTCGCCGATACGCGCGCCATCGAACTCGAAATCGGGCCGCGCGGCGCGCCGGTCCTGCACTCTCCCTCCGTTGTGAGCATGGGCAATCCACATGCGATCTTCTGGGTGGACGATCCCGCGGCTTACGATCTCGGCAAAATCGGCCCGCTGCTCGAGCACCATCCGATGTTCCCGGAGCGCGCCAATATCACACTCGCCGCGACGCGGGGGCGCGACCGCATCGTGATCCGGACGTGGGAACGCGGCGCCGGACTGACCCAAGCCTGCGGCTCGGCGGCCTGCGCCGCAGCCGTAGCTGCGGCGCGGCTTCGCCGCACCGGGCGCAAAGTAACGGTCGGTCTGCCGGGCGGCGATCTCGCAATCGAATGGCGCGAGAGCGACGATCACGTGCTGATGACCGGTCCGGTCGAATACGAGCATAAGGGCCGGTTCGACGCTGTCTTGTTGGTCAATGCCGGCGCCGGAGCGACCTAACGATGAGCGTCGAGGTCGTCACCTTCGGCTGCCGTCTCAATGCCGCGGAATCGGCAGTGATCCGCCGCGAGGCGGAGCGCGCCGGCTTTCACGATACCGTCGTCGTCAATACCTGCGCGGTCACAGCGGAGGCGGTACGACAGGCGCGGCAGGCAATCCGGGCGCTGCGCCGCGACCGTCCGCAGGTCAAGATCGTCGTCACCGGTTGCGCGGCGCAGACCGAGCCGCAGACTTTTGTCGCCATGGCCGAGACCGATTGCGTGCTCGGCAACGCCGAAAAGCTCGGCCCCGCGGGATGGGCGCAAGCACGCGCGGCTTTCGATGTTGGCGCGGCACCGAAGACTATCGTCAGTGATATCATGGTGGTGCGGGAGACCTCGGCACATCTGATCGAGGCCTTCGCCGGCCGCAGCCGCGCATTTGTCCAGGTCCAGAACGGCTGCGATCACCGCTGCACTTTCTGCATCATTCCTTTCGGGCGCGGCAATTCACGCTCGGTGCCGATGGGCGCGGTGGTCGAGGATGTGCGCCGGCTGGTCGGCAACGGCTATTGCGAGATTGTGCTGACCGGCGTCGACATCACGAGCTATGGCGGCGACCTGCCGGGCGCGCCAAAACTCGGCGCACTGGTCAAGCAAATCCTCAAGCACGTGCCGGAGCTCAAGCGTCTGCGCCTCTCCTCGATCGATTCCGTCGAGGCCGATCGCGATCTCCTCGATGCGCTGGCGGCGGACGCGCGGCTGATGCCGCATCTGCATTTATCGCTGCAATCCGGCGACGATCTCATCCTCAAGCGCATGAAGCGGCGGCATTTACGCAGCGATGCCGTCGCGTTCTGCGAGTCAGTGCGCCGCTTGCGGCCGGATATCGTGTTCGGCGCCGATCTGATCGCCGGCTTTCCGACCGAGACCGAAGACATGTTCCGGCGCTCGCTCGATCTCGTCGCGGAATGCGGGCTGACGCATCTGCATGTTTTTCCGTTCTCGCCGCGCCCGGGCACGCCGGCGGCGCGCATGCCGCAACTCGACGGCACCGTCATTAAGGAGCGCGCGCAGCGGCTGCGCGAGCGCGGCGCATTGGCGTTACGCATTCATCTCGACGCCGAAGTCGGCGCGACGCGACGCGTGCTCGCCGAATCGCGCGACAGCGGCCACACCGAGCAATTCACCAAAGTCCTGCTCGCGGAATCGGCCAAGCCGGGCACGATTGTCGATCTCAAGATCGCCGCGCACGACGGCAGACAATTGCTGGCGGCGTGAGATACACTCGCCTCACAGCGGAGACCGTACCATGGACGGCAACGGGCAAAGCCACACGATATCGACCACCGAACAGCTCGAGAGCCTGTACAGCGACACGCCTTATGGACCGGCAGTCTTCAAGGAAACCGACCGCGTCACGCCGCAATACCGCAAGCTGATCGAAGCTTCGCCCTTCGCGGTGCTGGCGACTTGCGGTCCCGAAGGGCTCGATTGCTCGCCGCGCGGCGACCCACCCGGATTCGTACGGGTCATCGACGAGCACACGCTCCTCATCCCCGATCGCCGCGGCAACAATCGCATCGACAGCTTGCGCAATCTGGTGCGCGATCCGCGCGTCGCGCTGTTGTTCCTTATTCCGGGCGTCGGCGAGACGATGCGCATCATCGGCCGCGCCAAGATATCGACCGATCCGAAGCTGACCGAAAGCTTTGTCTTCAACGGCAAGGCGCCGAAATGCGTGCTGGTCGTGACGGTCGAGAAGGCCTACTTCCAGTGCACCAAAGCGATCATCCGTTCGAAACTGTGGGATGCGGCGAGCATCGTCGACCGCAGGACTCTGCCGACGCCGGGCACGATCCTAGCCGAATTGACCAACGGCAAGATGGGTGGGCCCGAGCACGACCGCCTCGCGCCAGAACGGATCAAACAGACGATATATTGATCTATCCGCCGCTGCGGAGTTCGGCTTCGCGGGGCGGGCAGGCCGCTGGGCTCAAGTCGCTCTTTTCACCGTCCCAGCCGCATTGCGCCAAACGCTCGCGCAGATGCTCCGGCACCGGCGCGACGACGTGAATTGGCTCGCGGTTCTTGTAAAGCGGCACCGCGATTTCGCGGGCATGCAGATGAAGCGGTGGGCCGCCCTGGCGTGGTGCGGTGCCATACACCGCATCGCCCAGAATAGGCCACCCCATTTCCGCGCAATGCACCCGCAGCTGATGGGTGCGCCCGGTCAGGGGTTCGAGCGCGAGCCAGGTCAGGCCCGGGCTACGCCCCATAACCTTCCACCTGGTCAGCGCGGGCTGGCCCTGCGGATCGTGCTTCTGCCACCAGCCGATATTGGCGTCGAGACGGCCAAGCGGCATGTCTATTTCGCCCTGTTCGGCATCCGGGCCGCCTTCGACGATCGCCCAGTAGGTTTTGTCGATCGCACCGTTGCGAAACAGCTTGCCGAGCTGCGCCAGCGCCTTGCGATGGCGGCCGAGAATGAGGCAGCCGGATGTGTCGCGGTCGAGCCGGTGTGCCAATGCCGGCGGGCGCGGCAGCCCAAAACGCAGGGTGTCGAAGTGGTCCTCGAGCGATTCTCTGCCCCTATCCTTGCTGTTCGGCGCGCCACGGTGCACGGCCATGCCGGCCGGCTTGTCGACCACCAGCATTAGCCCATCGCGGTAGAGGAGCCGCGACACCATCTCTTCGGGGGTCATGTTTGCCTACCTTGGCGAAACGGCTATCACGGGCGTCGCATGCAAGACAGTACGATAGATCATACGGCCGAAGCGGCAGAAACGCCTGGAACGTGGTGGCGGCGCCTGTCCGGCGGCCTCAAGCGCAGCTCGTCGGCGATTGGCGGCGCGATCGCGCACGTGGTCGCCAAACGTCAGCTCGATGCGGCGACGATCGGCGAGATCGAGGATGCGCTGGTCCGCGCCGATCTCGGCGCGGATACGGCGGCCCGCATCGCCACCGAGCTCCGTTACGGCCGCTTCAGCACGTCGATCACGCCGGATGAGATCAAGGCCGTGGTCGCGGCGGAAGTCGAAAAAACGCTCGTCGCCGTGGCGCAGCCGCTCGTCATCGATGCAGCCAAAAGGCCGTTCGTCATTCTCGTCGCCGGGGTCAACGGTTCCGGCAAGACGACGACCATCGGCAAGCTTGCGGCAAAATTCTGCGCCGAAGGCCGCTCGGTCATGCTCGCCGCCGGCGACACGTTCCGCGCCGCCGCGATCGAGCAACTCAAAATCTGGGCGACGCGCAGCGGCACCGATTTTATTGCGCGCGAAGCGGGCGCCGACGCCGCGGGTCTCGCCTTCGATGCTGTCGCTGAAGCAAAACAGCGCGGCACCGATGTCCTCTTGATCGACACCGCGGGCCGATTGCAGAACCGCACCGAATTGATGGGCGAACTGGAAAAGATCGTCCGCGTGATCAAGAAAGTCGACCCCACGGCACCGCATGCGGTGCTGCTTGTGCTCGATGCCACCGTCGGACAAAACGCGCTGTCGCAAGTCGAGATTTTCCAGAAAGCCGTCGGCGTCACCGGCCTCGCCATGACCAAGCTTGATGGCACCGCGCGCGGCGGCATTCTGGTTGCCATCGCGGCAAAATTCGGTTTGCCGGTGCATTACGTCGGCGTCGGCGAAAGCATCGACGATCTTGCGCCATTCTCGGCGCGTGACTTCGCTCGCGCCATCGCCGGCCTCGATTTCTGATTGAGCAAGTGATCCGGCCACACTACATAGCGCATGACGATGACGACAAAACCGCAGCTCAATCCGCTCCTTAAACTGGCGCTCGATCTCGGGCCGCTGGCACTGTTCTTCTTCGCCAATTCCCGCTTCGGGATTTTCGTCGCCACGGCGACTTTCATGATCGCGGTGCTCGCGGCGCTTGCCGTCTCCTACGTCATAACGCGGCAGCTTCCGATCATGCCGGTGGTCACGGCGGTCATCGTGGTCGTATTCGGCGGACTAACGCTCATTCTACATGATGCGACCTTCTTCAAGGTCAAGCCGACGATCATCTATGCGCTGTTCGGCGCGATGCTGCTCGGTGGCCTTGTCTTCAACAAACCGCTCCTTGGCATCGTCTTCGATTCTATGTTCAACCTGACCGAGGAGGGCTGGCGCAAGCTGACGCTGCGCTGGGCGCTTTTCTTCCTCGTGCTTGCGGTCCTCAACGAAATCGTCTGGCGCAACACCTCGACCAATGTGTGGGTGGATTTCAAGGTGTTCGGCGTGATGCCGCTGACGCTTGTGTTCGGTGCATTGCAGGTGCCGCTGTTGAAGCGATACGCGGCCGAGCCGGCGGAATAATCCTCGTCATTACGAGGAGCTCGGCGACGAAGCAATCTAGATACTTCACCACCGGCTGGATTGCGTCGCTTCGCTCGCAATGACGATTACGACTTCGCCGCCAGCGCCTTTTCGATCTGCGGCTTGAGCGCCGACTCGTAATTCTCGGGCGTAATCGGGCCGACAAGTTTATAGGCGATGCGGCTGTCGCGGCCGATCACAAAAGTTTCCGGCACGCCATAGACGCCCCAGTCGATCGCGGCGCGGCCGCTCTGGTCGGCGCCGGCCGCCACGAACGGATCGCCGTAGCGGCCGAGGAAACGCCGCGCGTTGCCGGGATCGTCCTTGTAATTGATGCCGACCAGATGGAAGCGGGTGTCCTTCGCCATTTGCTCCAAGAGCGGTGCTTCGTCGTGGCACGGTATGCACCACGACGCCCAGACGTTCACGACCGTCACGGCGTCCTTGAAGCTTGCCGGGTCGATGCCCGGGACCGGCGCGCCGTCGCGCTCGAGGCCCGCGATTGCCGGCAGCGTCGTTTGCGGGGCTGGATGGCCGATCAGGGCCGAGGGGATGAGCGACGGATCGCCGGCATTGAGCTGGATCAGAAACAGGACCACGAGCCCAAGGAAGACGCCGAGCGGCACCAGCCACAGAACGCGGTGCCAGCGCACGGTGCGGCCGCCGTTTTCCGCGACGCTCATGCCTCCTCCTCTGTCTGTAGCCTTGCAGCTTCCTCGGCCTGTTGCGCGGACTGCGCGGAATCCGCCGCGGAGCGGCGGGTAAATCCCCGCATTTCAAGTTCCGCAATTTTCCGCACTTGTGCGCGGTAATCGAGCATCACCCAGGCGATCAGCGCGCCGATAACGAGTGTCGCGGCGGCATAGGCCGCGGCGATGAAATCGATATGTGCCGTCGTCTCCATCGTCAGCTCGCGGCGTTGGCCTGCATGAGCTGCAGGGTGCGCACGCGGCGGCGCAGGATCTCGTTGCGCATCGCCGCGAGCACGAGCGTGGCGAACAGCAAGGTGAACGCTCCCGCCATGATGAAAAGCGGCAGCAGGATTGTCGGATAGATGGTCGAGCCGCCGATGCGAAACACCGAAGCGCCTTGGTGCAGCGTGTTCCACCAGTCGACCGAAAATTTGATGATCGGCAGATCGATCGCGCCGACCAGCGTGAGCACCGCCACGGCACGCGCCGCGCGCGACGGATCCTCGACCGTGCGCCACAACGCGATGACGGCGAGATAAAGCAGAAACAGAACCAATTCCGAAGTAAGCCGCGCGTCCCACACCCAATAGGTGCCCCATTCGGGCCGGCCCCATAGCGAACCGGTGACGAGGCAAAGCAGCGTAAATGCCGCGCCGATCGGCGCCGCCGCTTTGGCGGTGACGTCGGCAAGCGGGTGGCGCCAGACCAAAGTGCCAAGTGCTGCGACCGACATCAGGCCCCAGCATAATAGGCCGAGCCAAGCCGACGGCACGTGCAGATACATGATCTTGACGGTGGCGCCTTGCTGATAATCGTCCGGCGCGATCATCGTCTGCTCGAGGCCGAAGGCGAAGACGAGAACCGTCGCGCCGGCCAGCCATGGAATGATGCTGTTGGCGAACTTCAGGAACCGCGACGGATTGGCGAGGTCGAGGAGGGCCATCGGCAGCTTTCCAGGGAATCCGGTTCTTAGTGCAGGTGCCGGCGGGGACACAATGTGGCTCGCTTGCACCGGCCGTCACTTTTGCATGAGCAGGGCTGCTGTTCCATTGCGCTAAACGGTCTTTTTCATTCCATTTCTTGCCGTAACGCCGCGGCGGCGGCAAACGGCCCGACCACAAGGCTCGCCAGCGTCAGCGCGCAAAGGATCGTAAACGGCGTGCCGAACGGTATCGGTCCGGTGACCGCGGCGTTGGCGGCGGCGACACCGAAGATCAAGATCGGCACAGTCAGCGGCAGGACGATGACGGCGAGCAGCAAGCCGCCGCGGCGCAGCGTCACGGCAATGGCGGCGCCGATCAGA